>Ga0371490_1000570_pt1 | contig 23988 bp, 15 predicted proteins | sample MB2SIPfraction_FD_207959 | JGI IMG/M metagenome (GOLD analysis project Ga0371490, IMG submission 207959) | Lab enriched peat soil microbial communities from McLean, Ithaca, NY, United States - MB28FN SIP fraction | ecosystem: Environmental > Terrestrial > Soil > Wetlands > Peat | place: USA... | reverse complement strand
ACCCGGCAGGCGACGGCCATGTGGAAGTACGGCCGCAACTCACTGCTGGAATCCGCGCAGGAAGCTACGCCATAAGTGTAGCAAGTGCTGGATTGCGAGGTCAATGAAAGAACACGCGCCGAGCACGCGAATCCCGCATTGCAAACAAAAGTTTACAGAGTTGGTGGGAAAACGCACTATGCGCGGTGCAAATGCTGAACCCACCTCGACGCGGCTCGCCGCAACGCACCCTTATACTGGAGCCCGAGGCAGGTGCGATGGATCGAATGTGGAGTCCCTGGCGGTATACCTACGTGACAACGGCCGACACCGCGCCGCGGCCAGGCGTGCCGGCAACGCTCTGCCAGTGGCCGGGCCAGGACTCGGGCTGCGTTTTCTGCAATCTGCTGGCCTCGGTGGACTGGGCCATCGGCACAGGCATCGCCGCCGAAGAGGCCGAAGCCGCCGCCGGACTGGTGCTGCGCGGCCAGCATTGCTTCATCTGCCTGAACGCGTTTCCCTACACCAACGGCCACGTCATGGTGATGCCCTACGCGCATCTGGACCGGTTGGCCAAGATTCCCACCGCTGCCGCGCACGAGCTGATGGATCTGGCGCAGTTGACCGAGCGCGCTCTGGAGCGCATCTACCATCCCCATGGCTTCAACTTCGGCTTGAACGTGGGCAAGGCGGCTGGCGCGGGCGTGGCCGGGCACATCCATCTGCACGGCATGCCGCGCTGGGAAGGCGACACCAACTTCATGACCACCGTGGCCGAAACCCGTGTGCTGCCCGAAAGCGCCGAGCAAACCTGGCGCAAGCTCCGCACGGCGCTGGCTGAGCTGAAGGGCTGAGCAGTCGCTACGGCATGCAATACGAGCAGTGGTTCGCTCCAGGCACTGCCCATTGCCCCGTCAACAAGATCCAGTCCAGTAGATACAGTGAGATAGATACAGTCAGGGTGCCCCTGGTCCCTCGCCTTTGGGGACCAGGGATAGAGACGCGCAACAACCTCACCACGAAGGTCGCGAAGCGGGTTGGCCGCACCGCAGGTGCTTAGTCGAAGACCACGGTTTTGTTGCCGTAGCAGAGGATGCGGCGGTCCAGGTGCCAGCGCACCGCGCGCGAAAGCACCATGCGTTCCAGATCGCGGCCGCGGGCCACCAGGTCCTCCACCTGGTCGCGATGGGAGATGCGGGCCACATCCTGCTCGATGATGGGGCCGTCGTCCAGCACCTCGGTCACGTAGTGGCTGGTGGCGCCAATCAGCTTGACGCCGCGCGCATGCGCCGCGTGATAGGGTCGGGCGCCGGTAAACGCCGGCAAAAACGAGTGATGCACGTTGATGATCTGGGCCGGATAGCGATCCACAAACCCCGGCGTCAGAATCTGCATGTAGCGCGCCAGCACGATCAGGTCGATCTGGTAGCGCTCCATCAGCTCAATCTGTTTGGCTTCGCCCTCGGCGCGCGTGGCCGCGGTCACCGGCACATGTTCGAAGGGAATGCCGTAGAAGGCTGCCAGCCGCTCCACATCGCGATGATTCGAAACAATGACGGGAATCTCGCAATTCAGCTCGCCGGTCCGCCAGCGGTGTAGCAGGTCGGCCATGCAGTGCAGATACTGGGAGCAGAAGAGCGCCACGCGCTGGCGGCGGGAGCTGGATGTAAGCCTCCAGCGCATGCCGAGTTCGGCGGCCAAAGGCTGAAAGCGGGCACGGAAGGCGTCCAGGTCAAAGTCTCCTGCATCGCCCTCGCGCTCCTCGGGGCTGCTCGATGCAATGCCCCACTCCACGCGCATGAAGAACAGACCCTGGCCGTGGTCCTGGTGTTGGTCGGCGTGCAGAATGTTGGCGCCCATCTCATAGAGCAAGCCGGAAACCCGCGCCACAAGTCCCCTGCGGTCCGGGCAGTCGATCAGCAGTACAGCGGTTTCGTTCATCGCTCTTCCAGATTAAATCCTGGCTACTCGTTCTCGCTGCGCGTGTAGGGCTTTTGCAGCCGCAGCCGGGCCTCATTCAGGGCGCCCTGGGTATTGTCGTTGGTCTGCACGGCCAGCCGGTACTCGGTCACGGCCCGGTCGCGTTGCCCGGTCAGATCAAAGATCTTGCCAATCTGGATGTGGCTCCAGACCTCGGTCCAGCGCGGCTCGCCGTCGCCGCGCAGCGCCTCGCGATAGGCATTCACGCTGGCCTGGTAGTTGCGCTGCGTAAACAGCAGCTCGCCAATCCGGTAGCTGGCCAGCGAGCTCAGGGGATTGGCTTCCAGCGCCTTTTGGTACTCGGTCAGCGCCGCCGTCAGGTCGCCCTGCGCCACCAGTTGCTGGCCCTTCAGGATCGCAATCCGCACCTCCAGATCGGGCGTCGCCTTCAGCACCCAGTCCTGGGGGTCGATGGCCACGCGCCGCGGCCGTCCGAAGGTGTCCACCACGTACTGCGTGTTGGTGCCCACCACCTCGATATGCTTGGTCTCGGTCTTGCCGTCGGTCTCAATGCGCAGCTCCACCGGCATGCGGAACAGGTCCAGATCCTGATCGATCTCGCCCACCGTGCGGAAGCCCTTGGCGTTGCCCAGCCGGTAAACGGAGTATTTGTTCGCGAACTTTGGCGCTCCGGTCCCATCCACCCACTGGGCAAAGAAGGCGGTCAGTTGCTGGTCGCCCTGCGCCTCGGCTACCTTGGCAATATCCTGGGCGCGAACGCCCTGGCCGGTGTACTGGCTTTGCACCCCCTTCAGCATGGCCAGAAAGGCCTTGTCGCCCAGCTCGCCGCGCAGCATGTGGAAGATCATCGCGCCCTTTTCCAGCGTCATCGACTGGAACTCCGGTGAGAACGGATTGAGCCGGCCGGTGGTGGCTAGCGGCTGGGTGTCGTAGGCCAGCGCGCCGGCGGCAATGTCGGGCAGCGCCGCCTTCAGCGCCGCCTTTCCGCCCTGTTCTTCCAGGAACATCAGCTCGCCGTAGCGCGCCATGCCGTTGGTGATCCACACATCGTTCAGGGTGCGCGGCGCAACCTGGCACCCCCACCACTGATGGGCAATGGTGTTGGACAGCAGCCGCGTGCCCGACTTGTCGGCCACCCGCGAACCCAGAATCGCGGCCAACTCCGGTGCCCATACCGCGGGCAACGTATCGTCCGGCAACTCCACCACCGTCAACCGTCCGCCGGGAATCGCGCCAAAGCTCTCGGTAAAAAAGTCGAACTGCCGTCCGGCCATCTGCGCCAGTTTGTCCAGCGAGGCCTGATGGTTCACCGTCAGGTAAGTCTTGATGTTGGCCGGACCCTCCTGCGCCTCCACATAGCGGCCGGCGATGATGGTGCCCGGAAAGCTTGGCTTGTCGTAGTTGAACTCGTACTCGTCGCCCGGCTTGCCGTCGGCCAGCGTGGCCGGGTTGGGCGCGCCCAGGCTGCCCGAACCAAACACCCGCACCCCCTTCGGCACGCGGATGTGCATCTCCGCTGTAAACCGGTTGGTCATGTAGCCGGTGGTCGGGAACCAGCGCGCCGGGTAGAGCAGATAGCTGATCGGTTCGTCGATGGCCGCCAGCTTCAACCCTTCGATGGGCCCATCGTCCTTGCCGGTAATCACGCCCTCGTACTCGAAGGTCCAGTGCACATCCTGTCCGGGGACGAACGGTGCCGGAGCCGTGATCCGGATCGATCCGTCGGCCGTGCGCTCGCCGGTGATCACTGTTCCCGCCGGATCGGAGATCTTGGTTACCTTCAGCGCCGGATGGAAGCCGAAGGTCACCACCTCCATGCTGGCCGGAGCCGTAAAGCTGACCGTAGCCTTGGCGGCAAGATGATGTGTGGCCGGGTCCAGCTCGGCATCAATCACGTAGCCGGAGATCACCAGCCCCGGCCGTTCCCGCTGCGCGCGCGCTGCCGGTGCGCAGGCGAGAACCAGCAGAGCAACAATCCATACACACAGGAAAGATACACTGCGGCTTCGGGGCCACCTGTTCATCGAGGTCGATTGGATCCGCGCCAGAATCCTGCGCAGGGCTCCGTCCGTTGCTCTCTCCCTATCCTCAATCGTGGTCATTCTCTTGTGCCTCGTAGTTGTCGTCTGCATTCTGCTGGTATCGGTGTCGATTCGTCTATCAACTGCATGCACCCCGGAGCCCGGTTCGGAACTTCCTTCCGGATAGAATCCTGCCGGAACGGTTCTTCCGTGCGGGGGATTCTTCCATGCCGGAAGAGTCCTTCCCAACGATGCTTTGTAACAGGGCACGACTTCAGTCGTGCCGGAATAGCCTCAACCAATCAATCGGGCTTTACAGGCTGCGGAAAAACCCTACGAACGGGGGCTTTGTAACAGGGCACGACTTTAGTCGTGCCGCAAAGGCCACAAAATAAAGACCGGGGCTTTAGCCCCTGAGGGATGGTTTCTTCCAGCACACCTCAAAACTCGAGTTTTTCCGCAGCCTGTTTAGTCCCTGTAAACTCTCATTTCTGACTGCGGCAGCCGATTTTCGCGCTGCCAGAAAACCAAAACTGAACGGGTACTCATCTGCTTCTGTCGCCAAACCGGCCTTCACGGGATTCTGGCGGATATACGAATGGCACTTGTCGATGCCCGGTGCGTCGGCGATCTGCTATTCGGAGAAGCCTCTTTGCCAAACCTCTCCAACGAACCCGAATTCATGCTTCAGCCGATAAGAAAATCTGCCTTTGACCAACTGCATGGCCTTTTCAACGGTCATCGTACTGTCGATCTCCATCAGCAGATGAACATGATCCGGCATAACAACAAAATCGAGCAGCCGAAATTTGTGTTCGCTCACCAGCGCGCGCAAAATGTCGATGAGCAATCCTGCATTACGCTCGGTCTGAAAGAGCCGGCGGCTCATACTGGTGCGCGTTGTCGCAAAGAAGCATCGCCTCGGGTTGAGGATGTTCTCCGGTGACGAATTGCGGCCAGGTTGAGCCATGCAAGGGCTAAAGCCCGTCTCCCCTTTGGTATTTGCGGCACGACTGAAGTCGTGCCCTGTTACAAAACCTCCGCTGCCGGTCATGCGCAACAACTGAATCGTTCCTTTGCGTACGAGGGGGCAGTGACTCTCTCCTGCGCCAGCTCAACGGCCGCATTTTGCCGTCTTCACGAGCGCCCTGCCGGAGCCGCTTTTTCCAGCTCCTCCACCACCAGCTCTGCAACTCGTTCGACGGCCCCCGGGCCCTTTCCGTTGCGGTCTTCGTTGCCCCGCCCGAGTGCATGGCCTACCTCGGCCAGATCCTTCAGCATCGTGGCGCGCGCCTCACCCTCGGCCAGCAGCGGTCTGAGATGTTGGACGATGATGGGGGCCTGGAAGTCATGCTGAATCAGCTCCGGAATGATTCTCCGTCCGGCAATCAGGTTGGCCATGGCCACATACGGCACCTTCACCATCCGTTTGGCCAGGGCGTAGGTCAGCCGCGAGACCCGGTAGATCACCACAAACGGGTTGCCGATCAGCGCCGCCTCCACCGTGGCCGTCCCCGAGGCCACCACCGCGGCGCGAGCGTGGTAGAGTGCGGCCCGGGCGTCTTCCACCAGCCGGACCGGCATGCCGGTGCCGCGGGCCTCGGCCATCTCCTCCACCTGCTCGCGCTGGTCCTCGCTGAGCGTGGGCGCCAGCGGCACCAGAAACTCATATGTGTCCATCGGAAATGCGTCGTCTGGCGTGCTCATGTCCAGCAGCCAGGCCACTTCCAGCATCTCCGGCAGGTGGTCGCGGATCTCGTGAGGACGGCTGCCGGGCAACAGCGCAATCCAGGTGTGCTCCGGGTTCAGCTGGTTCCGGGCTGCAAACTCCTCACGGCTGATGCTGGGCAAGGGCAGTTCCGCCAGCGGATGGCCCACAAACTCCGCCTCTACGCCATGCTGCCGGTAGAACTCCACCTCAAAGGGGAAGATCACCGCCATGCGCCGTACATGCTTTTGGATCTGCTTGATTCGGTGCTGCTTCCACGCCCAGATCTGGGGGCTCACAAAGTACACCACCGGAATCCCCAGCTCATGAAAGAGCTTGGCCAGGCGCAGATGAATCTCGGGAAAGTCGATCAGCACGGCCACCGCCGGCCGTTCCCGCCGGATGGCGGCCTTCAGCTTCTGGAACTCGCCCCAGATCCGCGGCAGGTGGCACAGGACCTCAGTCAGGCCCATCACCGCCACATCCTCGGCCTTCACAATCCGCTCCAGGCCAGCCGCTTCCATCCCTTCGCCGCCCATGCCGATGAAGGCAGCCCGCTGCCCTTTCGCTTCAAGCTGCTTCCGCAGCGCGGCAATCAGCCGCGCGCCATAGTGCTCGCCACTGGCTTCGCCTGCGGAGATGAAGAGGGTGGGAGACGTCACAATCACCGGCCGGCTTGAGGTCAACTGCTGGCTCCATCATATCGGTTCGCCAAGGAATCAAGGCATCCGGCCGTGCTGCGGGAAGCGGGGGAGTCAACAGAGTCGCTAGCGCTCGTGGAACATCTCAATGCGAACCGATCCCTCGGGGAAAACCGCCTGGATGTCGAGCGTGCCGCCCATCGCCTCAATGTAGCTGCGCAGAGTGCTCAGGTACATGTCGCTGCGCTTCTCCAGCTTGGAGATGGCGCTCTGCTGCACGCCGAGCACCTGCGCCAGATTGGTCTGCGTTAACTGCCGGGCCGCTCGCAGATGCTCCAGCGGCATCTCGGCAATCATCTCTGCTGTGAGTCGAGCAGCTTTGGCCTTAGCCTCCGGGCTCATTCTGGCTTTCAATTCACTCCATTGGGTGTACTTCGCCATTCGGCCTCCTAATTCTGCCCGGTTTCATCCAGATAATCGGCAAAGATGTGTTCGGCGCGCGGAACATTCGATTTGTACCAGCGATCGTTGCCTGTCTTGCGGCCGCCCAGTAGCATCACTGCGTTCCGCGCCGGATCGAAAGCGTACAAAACACGGTAAGGTTCGCCCGCATGCTGAATGCGCAATTCGCGCAGCTTCTTCGAACCCACAATCTGCGAGCTCTGCGGAAACCCCAGGGAAGCTCCGAGAAGCTCCAGAAGATTGACCACCGCGAGCACACTGGTCTGCTCATCGGCATCCAACCCATCCCACCAGGCAACGAATTCATCGGTAACGACATTTCGACCGGCACGAGCCAATTATTCCACCGAGAGACTATTCCGTCAAGGGAATGTTGTTGACCCAAAGAAAGCCCACTGCCGGAAGCGGGAGCGGGCTTTTTCTGGTTCGAGAACTGGTTCGCTGTTACACTTCCGCAGCCACCAGCGACTCCCGCCGTGCTCGGACCGCCGCCGCCAGCTCGGCCAACAGCTTGCGTGTCTCGTCAAAGTCGATGCAGGCGTCGGTAATCGACTGCCCATAGACCAGGTTGCCCAGCGGCTTGCCCGGCACCAGTGGCTGTGCGCCGCACACCAGGTTGGACTCGATCATCACGCCCATAATCCGGGTATCGGCCCGGCGTCCGTTCTGCCCGGCCAGTTGCTGGCACACGTCCTGGCACACCAGGCTCTGGCGGCGGTAGTCCTTGGAGCTGTTGGCGTGGGAAAAGTCGATCATGATGCGCGGCTCCACACCCGACTTCTGCATGGCGGCGGCCGTCGCGTCCACACTGGCGGCGTCGTAGTTCGTAATCCCCTTGCCGCCGCGCAGAATGATGTGGCAATCCGGATTCCCCGTGGTCACCAGAATCGCCGACTGCCCGTGCTTGGTGAGCCCCAGGAAGGTGTGCGAATGCGAGGCCGAAAGGATGGCGTCGATCGCCACCTGCACATCGCCCGAGGTGCCGTTCTTGAAGCCCACCGGGCAGCTGACGCCCGAGGCCAGTTGACGATGCACCTGGCTCTCCGTGGTCCGTGCGCCAATCGCGCCCCAGCTGACCAGCCCGGCAATGTACTGCGGCGAGATCATGTCCAGGAATTCGGTGCCCGTGGGCACGCCCATCTCCGCCAGGTCCAGCAGCAGGTTACGCGCCAGCCTGAGCCCGTCGTTGATCTTGTACGACTGGTCCAGGTAGGGGTCGTTGATCAGCCCTTTCCAGCCCAGAATCGTGCGCGGCTTCTCAAAGTAGAGCCGCATCACAATGCGCAGGTCGGCCGCGTGCTCCTGGATGGCCGCTTGCAGCAGCTTGCCGTACTCGCGCGCCGCCTTGGGGTCGTGGATGGAGCAGGGCCCCACCAGCACCAGCAGCCGCGAGTCACGCCCCGCCAGAATGTCGGTAATCTCCTTGCGGGCTTCGAAGATGGTGGTCGAGGCAGCTTCCGTTACCGGCCGTTCTTCTTCCAGAAAAACGGGAGGAAGCACAACCTTCGTCCACTGAATGTGAATATCGTCTGTCGTATGAAACATGATTCTTCCTGGTCTGCCGCGCACAAAAGGGAGCGCGCAAGGGGATCGGCCGGCAGGCGGCGCCTCCTTCTATGCTAACAGCGGATCAAAGCTGCCTGTGGAGCAGTGGCTGGAGAAATGAGGATTCCAGAACCGTAAAACTAGGAAAAATCGGAGCATGGGCGGGAATGAGTAGGGATTGAGCGGGTGTTGAGGGAGGATTGGGTGGGGATTGAGTGAAGAATGAACGGGAAAATGCATCCCCGGTGCGTTTCATTCTGCCCATATCTCAGATGGCCAGTCCGCAAATGTGCCCCGAAGGGGCGCCGCGCCAATAGTCCAGCACGGAGTCGCACGACGTGCTGGGATAAGAGCGGCTAAAACACCCTGCAACACCCTGCGCCCCTTGAGGGCGCTGTACAAATAGCCCCGGGCAACCCGCGCACGAGGCGCAGCCGAGGGGCGGGGGCAGCCCTGGGATCGCGCCCCAAAAACAAAACAAACCGCGCCCTGTAAGGGCGCGATGCGTCAAGCGCCTGCTGCATGCAATGCCTGGTACGGCTTGGCAAAGTGCGTATTCCACTCCACCAGATCCTGATTCACCCACCGGTAGGCTCCGGTCTGTGAATCGATCTCCAGCAGCATCACGGCATTCTGGTCGTAGCGTGTGGAGGCCATGATGATGTGCTCCGGCCCATACACAGTGTGGCAATCGATCCACTTGTGCACGTGTCCGGTCACCACCAGCTGCACCGAGTCCTTGTACTTCTCCAGCAGTGAGTAGAGCCCGAAGTCCTTGAACTCCGCGCCTTCGACGGCGATCAGCGGATAGTGCAGGAACAGATAGGTGGGTTTGCGCGCTGCGAGCTCGGCCTCGATCCACTGCAGGTGCGCCTCCCCAAACGATCCCTTGGACGGGTTGAACTCGGCCGCGGTGCGGTCCTGCGTCGATCCCAGGAAGTTGTTCGCCATCACAAAGCGCACGCCCTTGTAGTCCACTGCGGAGTACGGCTCGGCGTTGAACTTGGCTTTGAAGAGCCGGTGGCTCATCTCCCGGTCCACGGTCTTCACCGCGTAGTCGTGATTGCCAAAGCCCAGATGCACCGGCATGCGGAAGCCGTCGGTCAGAGCCTTGGCGTTGTCCAGCCGGGTGGTGTTCTTGAAGTAGAACTCGTAATCCGTTGACGGGTAGTTGTGGAAGTAGTCGCCCAGCACAAACACCTTGTCGATCCCGGGCTGGAGGGCGTTGATCATGTCGCGCGCAATGGTCAGCCGCTCGGTGGTGTGGAGAATGCTCTCGTTATCTTCCACGCCATTCTCCGAGCCTTTCACGTAGAAGCTGTCGATGATGTGGGTGTCGGCAATCAGCGCAACGTGGAATTTGCGTCCCGTGGGGTCGGCCGTAACCTTCTGCGCCCACAGGCTCCGGGTGAGCTCGGCTGCTAAGGTGGCGGCGGCTATCTGATTGAACTGGCGGCGGGAAAATTGGGTCATGGATGCCTCGATTCCATTCTAGTCCGTTGACGTTTGCTGGGTTTCGCGCTCAGGCCATGCCTGTCCTCCTGAGCGAACGGGGCCTCAAACGTACTTCAGTTGGGGGGGGCGAAGGATCTGCGGTTCCTTATTGATGATCTTCCGTCGTCACACAACCTGCGCGAAGCGCGTCTGCTGCATGCAATGCCTGGGTGCCCCACCCTCGCCGCGTTCTTGTCTTTGCGGCTAGGGTGGGATCGTGTACTCCTGCCACCCAGAGATTCGTTCTAGAAGGTCAGCTTACCCGCCACCTGCAACTGACGTGGCGGGAAGGCCGAGGTGATGGAGCCGAACGAACCGGAGCTGCGGTTGGAGTTCGGGGCCTGGTAGTTCACGTGGTTGAGAATGTTGAAGGCCTCTCCGCGCAGATCGAAGCTGGTGCCTTCCTTCCACACTTTGAAGCTCTTGTGCAGGCCCAGATCCACCTGGTTGAAGCTGAGCGAACGCAGCGAGTTGCGAGCTGCGTTGCCGTAAGCCTGCGACGCATTCGCCGGCAGGGTCACGTTGGTGGTGCTCAGGAAGTTGTTCAGTGCGGTGTTGGTCTTCACCCAGCTGCTCTTCGGGTTTACGGCCGGACCGCTCTGGAACGGCCTCTGGTTCAGCAGCGGGCTCAGCTGGTAGGCGGCCGAGGGGCTGTAGATCAGGTTCACCGGCTGGCCGCTGGTGTCGGTGTCGATGGCCGTCAACTGCCAGCCGCCCACGGCTGTGTCCAGTGCCTTGGGCATGTGGTTGGCCCACTGCCGGCCCGCGCCAAATGGCACATCCCACACAAGGCTCAGGGTTTCGTTTACCGGCTGGTTGTAGGCCGATTGTCCGCGCTCCCCGGCCAGGTTGGCCAGGTTCACGCGCGAGGTGTCGTTGTTGGGCGTGTCCAGGTGGCCCGGAGCGTTGTCAATGGCGTGCGACCACACAAATGAGTTCAGCAGGTAGATGCCGCCGGAGAAGCGGTGTTCCAGCTTGGTCTGCAATCCGTTGTAGCTCAGGAAGCCGGTAGGAATCGATTCTTCGATGGTGGTGAAGGTGGTAATCGGACGGCGCGCCTGTACGCTGAGTGTGCCGGTGGCAGTGTTGGCCGCGGCCTGGTTCAGATCGGCCAGCACCCAGATGTGTACGCCGTGCTCGCCCACATACGATGCCGTAAACACCGTGTTGCGGGCAATCTCGCGCTGCACATCCAAGTGCCAGCTCTGCACGTAGCCGGTGGAGATGTTCTGCGGAATGTAGCGGGTCTGCGCCAGCAGCGTGCTGAAGTTTGACGCCGCCACAAAGTTCGAGGGATAGCCCTGCGCCACGGTGCGGAAGCAGCCCGCGTAGTTGTCGCCGGTGCAGAGCGGTTGCACGGTGCCGCTGAAGGCGTAAGGCGCAACCTGGTTGACGGTGGAGTTGATGATGTAGGGGCCGTTGTATGCCAGCAGGTTCTCGCCGCCTTCGCGGTTGAACTGGTCGTAGCTCAGGCCGTAGGCGGAGCGGATCACGGTCTTCGGAGTTACCTGCCAGGCCACGCCTACCCGCGGAGCCAGATCGCTGAGCGGCATGTTTACCATGGCGCGCGCCGTCACCGATCCGCCCGGCGACTGCACCAGCGTGTTGGTGGCCGGGTTGAAGTTGGCCAGGTGGTCGCCATCCACAAACTGCGGCGTGGCCAGCTCGTAGCGCAGGCCGGCATTCAAGGTGATGGTGGGCGACAGCTTGAAGTCGTCCTGCACGTAGAAGTAGTTCATGTACTGGTGGTAGTTGACGATGCGGAAGTTGTTCAGCTGGTAGCTGTCGCGCGCACCGGTCAAAAAGTCGGTCAGGTAAGCCGCTTCGCCGGCGCCCGTGTCGCTGGTGCCGCCGCCGAACTGGCTGAAGCCCTGGCTGAAGGTTTCACCGCCGTAGACAGGATTGAAGTCGTCGATCTCGGTGTTGATCGACAGAAACTCCCAGCCGAACTTCAGCGAGTGGCGGTCCCTCTGCCAGCTGTAGTTGATCTTGGGGTTGATCACGAAGGGGTTCTGGAATTGCGGGTTGGAGGTCTGCGCGCCGAAGGTGGAGTAGTTCTTCACGCTCTCGTTCGACAAGCTGCGGATGACAGTGGGATCCGACGGCAAGCCGGTAATGCCGGCCTGCACGTTCATGCTCTGCTGGCCCACCAGGTAGGGGGTCTTGCCGCCCTGGGTCCAGGTAAAGCCGATGCGGGCATCGACGGCCGCCGAGCTGCCGAAGGTGTGCGTCATACCGGCAGCCAGCTGCTTGTTGTAGGCATGGATGTTGCCGTTGCCGCCATCGCCGGCAGGGCCCGGGATGGTGCTGGCGTCCACGATGTCGCCGCGGTGATCGGAGAAACGGCCAAAGATCGTCGTGCGGCTGCTCCAGCTATAGTCCACGCGCCCGTCGCCCTTGTAGTCGTTCAGCGTGGCCTTGGGCAGTGAGGCGTAGTTGTTGGTCCAGGCGCCGGCCACATTCGGCGCGGGCAGCGCAGCCATCACCAGCGTGGCCAGCGGCGTCCAGTCGCTCGTGGGCACCACGCCATTCGCGTACACCGTCCCCGTAACCGGATTGCGCAGCGGAACCACCGCTCCCGCCGTGGTCGTAAAGATGCCCTGGCGCTGGCTGGCAGTGGGTATCGTAGCCGTGGTGTACTGGCCCTGCACCTGGCGGTTGGCCTCAAAATCCGCAAAATAAAAAATCTTGTTGCGCCGGATCGGCCCGCCAATCGAGCCGCCAAACTGGTTGCGGATCAGCACCGGCTTCTGCTGCTGTCCGGTGATGGCGTTGGTCGGCGGCAGAAACGGGCCGTCGGCGTTGAATACCGTGTTGCGGTGATACTCCCACACCTTGCCGTGCAGCTGGTTGGAGCCGGAGTTGATGGAGACGTTCACCACCGCACCCGAGGCGCGGCCAAACTCTGCGGAATAGTTGTTGGTCTCGGCGCGGAACTCGACAATCGCGTCTGGTGAAGGCGGAATGGCCTGGTTGGAAAAGCCCTGGTTGGAGGTCCCGTAAGCGTTGTTGTCCAGGCCGTCCAGCAGGAAGTTGTTGAACTCCGAGCGCTGCCCGTTCACGTTGTAGCTGGCGTCGCGGCTGGTCACGGTCTGGTTTTCCAGGATGTTCTTGCGCACGCCCGGGGCCAGGGCCATCAGGTCGCCGTAGGCGCGGCCGTTCAGGGGTAGATCGTGGACCAAAGTTTCGGCAATCGTGGTACCGGTGGAGCTGGTTTCAGTCTCCAGTTGGGTCGCGCTGCCGGAGACGGTCACCGTCTCCGAGACGTTGCCCGGCTTCAGCGCCAGATCCACGCGCTGCCGGGTATTCACATCCACCAGGAAGGGCTCCGACTCGGTGTCGGAGAAGCCGCTCATCGCGGCGCGCACCTTGTACCTGGCGGCGTGCACGTCCACAAACTCAAAGTGGCCTTGCTCGTCGGTGGTGCGCACCGCCGAAACTCCGGTGGCAATGTTCAACAAGGTCACGTTGGCGTTGGCAATCGGCGCGCCGGAACTGTCGCGCACATAGCCCAGAACCGAAGCAGTTTCAAACTGCGCGCGGGCCGCCGGAGCGGCTAGCAAGGTGAGCAGAATCATGCCCAGCAGCGCACACAAACGTGTGCAAAACAAGCCCAAACGCGGTTCGCTCTCTGAGCCTGGATCATAGGGCCTCAGCGAGGGGCACGGAAACATCGAGCGCTGCATCATCAGTCCTCCTGGGAAGGGCTGGGGGCAGGGTGTGATCGTCTCAGCTGCAGGTGCCACCACACCGACAAGCGGCGCACAGACACCTGCCGCGCCCGTCCAACCGGACAGGACAACGGACGACCGTGAAAACTGACCCCAGATTTCGTGGTTGTGGGTCTCGAGCAAGGAGACCGTTTCGCACTGCTGAGCAATTCCTAACAAACCGACATGAAACCCGGGTTAAGTTTCACGGGCGGGCGGTGGAAAACGTAATCCATTGCATTCGCGCTGCCGCCTGGCCCTGCGGAGACAATCAATACCCTGGCCGTGCTCCGGAAGCAACCGGCGCGCCGCAAAAGACGTGCAATGAAGAGGAAGATCAGCCAGCCACTGCCCGGCGCGCTACGCCCCGGTCTCCACCCGCCGGTAGGCGTGGCGCAGGGTGCCCCACCCTTGTCGCGTTCTTGCTTTTGCGGCTAGGGGGGACGGAGAGTAACCGTATGGCTCGGGCTCTATAGAATCCCGTGATGGCTGCGGGCTCTGCCGCCCACCGTATCCGAACCCTTTCCAACCGACTCCACGTCCAGATAGTTGTGGGTCTCCGTGGCGTTGGTGTCCACATTCACAAGGGTAAAGCTGTGCTCGCCCAGCTGGCCAAGAGTACCGGTGCTCTCTGTGCTGCCGGCAAATACCAGATGCAGCAGCGTGCCCTTCTTGTAGTGCGCCAGCTTCTTCTCCACTTTTTGTTCCATCTTGGCTGGATCCGGCTTGGAGCGGGCTTGCGCCACGGGAGCGGGCACAAGCAGTGCGAGTGCAAGGGCGGGGAGCGCAGCGCGCCGAACCAAGAATCCTGCTGTCATGACGTCTCCTGAAAAAGTTGGGTGCCGCCGGACTCCACGGTCCGGTCGGTTGAACGAGTCTACTGTGATTTGGACGCCGCTGGGAAGGCCGGCGATGACAGATCCATTCAACCGTTCACGAATTGGGAAACACCTGCTGCGGAAAGATTTCTCTCCGGCACTGTCGGAAACCCTGCGCCCGAGGCGCACTGCAGGTTAGCCCCAACTTCGATCCGGGCAACAAACTCCCCGCGAAGGTCGCGAAGCGGTCTGCCGCACCGCAGGTGCCGCGAAGCGGGCTGCTGCACCGCAGGTGCCTGCTGCATGCAATGCCTCAGGGTTGGTAGCGCTTTTCGCCGGCTTCCAGTCCAATTCCCAACCGGTTCTTCTCCTGTGGCAGCGGGCAGGTGGCAAACTGCGTGTAGGCGCAGGGCGGATTCTCCAGCCGGTTGAAGTCCAGCACCACCGTGCCCGGCTGATCCAACCCATGGTCGGGAATCTGAGTGTGCAGGAAGCGTCCTCCGGGGTAGGTAGCACTGCTACTGGTGGTGTCGCGCAGGATGAACAACAGCGAGCGGCTCTCGGGAGCCTCCACCACCGGCTCCAGTTCCACCTCTTGCTCGCCGATCGTGAATCTGGCCACCCCCGGCGCGGTCATGTGCAGGCTCTGGCCTAGCGCTGTGGGAATCTCCGCGGTTTTGGCCGGCGTGTACGGGGTCCAGCGCGCCAGCACCACCAATTTCGGGTTGGGCGCATACCAGTTGAGCCCGTGGAAAGCGGTGCGCGCCGGTGAGGCCGAGTCCTTCACCCGCAGCACAAACCGTCCCGCGCGCTCCATCACCACCATATTCAGTGTGCCCAGAGCGATCACCGAAGGCGCGGCGTCGGAGGTGGAAAGCGCAATCTCCCGCGCCGGTTGTCCGTCGATGGTCAACCCGGCCGGAAAGCCGCCCGCCGGTGAGAGCAACTGCACCGTTTTGCCGCTCACTGTCATCAGCCCCACCCGGGCCGGAGCCGTGGCTGGCAGGCGCAACGGGGCAGCCGCATCGGAACCCAGCGCGTTGAAGCCCGGCTTCAGCCATGCCATGCCGCAGAGCGTCAGCCACCCGTCCGGCGCCGAGATCTGCTTTTCGCGCGCGGAGCGCCACGCCTCCAGATCGCGTTGCCAGCCGGCCGGGTCTGCCAATGATTGTGCGGCCAGCGATTGTATGGCCAGCGGCAGCAGGGAAGCGGAAAGGGCAACAACGACGGCAAGCGAACGGAGCCAACGGTTCATGCCTACCATTGTGAGCCTTGTGGGCCGCCGCAGGGAATAAACGATCGGAGTCCTGCACTGCCGATCAGCCCGCCGCAGCGCCTGCCCGCGCCTCGGTGCGCCTTCCTCCTCGTCGAAACCAAACATTGCCAGCCACTTTGAGCTGGAGATAAGATCGCTGCAGCCGGTAGATGAACGATGAAATCTGCAGATGTGGAAACCCCTGCGCAAACCGAAGAATCCATCTCCCCGGAGAGGATTCGCAGCCAGCTGGAGACCCTTAGCCGCGACGAGGGCTTCCGTTCCAGCAGGCGCTCGGTGGCATTTCTGCGCTATGTGATCGAAGAAACGCTGAAGGGAGCCGCCGAGCAGATCAAAGAGCGGACCATCGGCGTGGAGGTCTTTGGCCGTTCCACCTCCTACGAGCCCAATCTGGACCACATTGTCCGCACCGCCGCCAGCGAGGTCCGCAAGCGGCTGGCCATCTATTACGGCGACGAGGCCCACAAGGGCGAGCTCCGCATCCTGATCCCTCCCGGCTCCTACATCCCCCGGTTTTCCCTGCACTCAGCCGAAGGCTCGGAGGAGGATGCAGCCGCTAAGCTCAATGGAAACCCGCACGTAGCGGAGCCAACCGCATCTTTTCCCGCATCTGCCCGGGTCTGGTCCCGGCGCTGGGCCTGGTTGCTGGCCGGGGCGGGGATGCTAGCCGTCGCTCTGGCTCTGTTCGTCCACCTGCGCAGCAACGCGGAGATGGCCTTCTGGCAGCCGATCCTGGAAAGCCATCAGCCGGTGCTTCTGGCTCTGGGCGACGTGCCCAACGGACCACCCCATGCCCAGGCCAATCCTGGCGAGCCGTCTCCGCTGCCCATCATTGCCCAGCCCAGCGCCCAGGGCACCGTTCCGCTGGCCGATGCGGTCACCATGGCCCGTCTTTTCAGCGCCTTGCAGGCTCGCGGTAACCGGGTACTGGTCCGCCCCGGCAGCTCCGTCTCCTTTTCCGACCTGCGCGAGGGGCCGGTGGTGCTCATCGGCGCCTTCAACAATCCCTGGAGCCTGCGCCTGATCGGCAAACTCCGCTTCAGCTTCGCTCTGGACGAGGAGCATCAGCTCATCTATATCCGCGACAGCCGCAACCCCAACGCCCGGCAGTGGAGCCTGGGCACCCATCAGCCGGTTTCGAATGTGGGCGGTCTGGGGACGCCGGTGCTGCACGACTACGCCCTGATCAGCCGGGTCCGTTCCCCGCAGACCGGCCACTTCCTGGTCGTGGTCGGTGGTCTCTTCGTCTACGGCACCCAAGCCGCAGGCGAGTTCCTTTCCGACCCCGAAGCCCTCCGCGCGCTCTCCAAAGCCACCTCCATGGACAGCACCAAAAGCCTCCAGATCGTGCTCGAAACCACCGTAACCGACGCCACGCCCAGCCCGGCGCGCGTTGTGGCCATCAGCGAAGAGTAGCGATTTCGCCGCCGTGGAGAAGTTTTTATCTATTGTTTTCAATAAGATAAATTGAGTCGTGACAGTCACGGGCCGTCCGTGTCTTGGCGATTGTCTGTTGCGAGCCTTAACACCGTTCTGTTTTGAAAATACTTCGGCAGGTGTATCCACGCCTTCCGGGCGCGGGCAGAGTTTGCCCTCCCGGTGGCGGGAGCCCAACCGAACGGAGGCCCATTGTGATTGCAGGATGGAGAAGAAGATTCAGAGGAATGCTGCTGCTCCTGGCACTCGGCTGCCTGGCGGCCGGCGCCATGGCTCAGGGCAATGGCAGCATCAACGGCACGGTGACCGATCCCACCGGAGCGGTGGTGCCCGGCGCCACCGTCATCGCCACGCAGGCATCCACAGGACTGGCATTCAAAACCGCTACCAGCGCCGAAGGCACCTACGTCTTTCCGACCCTTGGCCCGTCCACCTATAACCTTTCGATCAAGCAGTCCGGCTTCCAGGCCTATACCGAAAAGGGAGTGCAACTGCGGGCCGATGCTTCGGTCACCATCAATATCGTTCTCAAGCCCGGCAGCACCACGGAAACCATCACGGTCGATGCCGACGTGGTCCAGGTGGATCTGACCACCGGCACGCTCTCGCAGGTGATCGGCACCTCGCAGGTAAACGACCTGCCGCTGAACGGCCGCAACGCCGCCGCCCTCACCGAGGAGGTGGCCGGCATCACCATTGCGCCGCCCGCCCAAGCCGACCAGGGGAACACCAAAACCTTCCCCACGGTGGTCGCCATCTCGGCCAACGGCACCTTCGTCGGGCAAACCAACTACATGCTCGATGGCGGCAACAACGTGGACGAGTACACAAACGTCAACATGCCTTTCCCGAATCCCGATGCCGTGCAGGAATTCAGCGTCGAAACCAACAACTACAGCGCCCAGTACGGCCAGAACGCCGGCGGCGTGGTCAACATCATCACCAAGAGCGGCACCAATAAGTATCACGGCGATTTGTTCGAATATGTTCGCAATGGCGATTTGAATGCCGCGAATTACTTCACCTACAACGTCGCTCTGGGGCACAAGGTGGTGGACCCGCTCAAGCGCAACCAGTTTGGTGGCACCCTGGGCGGTCCTCTTCAGATTCCGCACCTGTTGGCCGGCAAAAAAGCTTTTTTCTTTTTCGGCTATCAGAGGACCATCAACCACGAGTCTCCAACCAACGCCTCCTCCATTCTGCCCACCATCGCCCAGGCCGGCGCCAGCTCGTCGGGCACGGCGCCGGGAACCAACAACCTGGTGTTTACCGACTGCGTCAACGATCCACTGATGCCGGCGGCTAAGCTGACTCCCACCATCACCTGCCCGGCGAACACTTCGAATGTCTGGAGTTCGTCGGCTCTCAGTCCCGTCACCGCCAACTTTTTGAAGTATGTGCCGGCGTTGACCTCGACGGGCTCCGTTCTCTACCAGGAGCCGGATATTTTCACCCTGGCCGAGATCACCGCCCGTGTTGATCATGAGCTGACGCCGAAGGATAAATTGACACTGCGGTACTTCTCCGACGCCTACACCCTGACCGGCGTGGAAAACCTCCAGAACCTGCTCTCCATCGCCGACGGAGCCGCGAACCACTACTACAACTCGTTGCTCTCTGAAACCCACACCTTCAACACCCACATCGTGAACAATTTCATCCTCAGCAATCAGCTGGATAACGATGCCCGCGGGCCGGTTGCCAACAGCCTCGATGCGGCCGATCTGGGCGTCAATATCTGGCAGCCGGCGTATAAGCAGATCAATCAAATCTATGTGGAAGGAGGGTATTTCGAAATCAGCGTCAACCCCCAGGCCTTCTTCCGCCGCGATAACTACACGTTGACCGACGATATCCACTTCCTGCTGGGCAAACACAATATTGACGCGGGCTTCCACGGTGAGGTGGCGAAGGTCGACGTGAATAACCTCTTCGAGCAGCCCGGGCAGTTCAACTTCAGCGCCAGCGCCAACATCGCCGGCGGCGGCGACTCCATGGCCGACTTCCTGTTCGGGTATCTCTATCAATTCAACCAGGCCTCGGGTCAGTTCTTCAATCCGCGCGGCAAGTTCATCGGCGCCTATGTTCAGGACAGTTGGAAAGCCACGCCCCGCCTGACGTTGGACTACGGCATCCGCTATGAGCCGTTCAAGCCCTGGCACGAACTGCAAGGTCGTATGGGCAGCTTCTTCCCCGCGTTGTGGGCCTCCAATACCCATTCCACCAAGTTCCCCAACGCCCCGGCCGGCATGCAGTTTGCGGGCGACACGGGCTTCAACCCCAACGGCGTGGCCTCGGCCTACAACCACTTCATGCCCCGCGTCGGCTTTGCCTACGACCTCTTCGGCAATGGCAAAACCAGTCTGCGCGGCGGCGCCGGAACCTTCTTCGACAGCCGCCTCAACAGCACCTTGTTCAACATCTACTCCAACCTGGCGCCGTTCATCACTTCTGTGGGTCTGCAATCCAGCCCCACCGGTTACCAGATGAGCTTCGCCAATCCATACGGCACGGCCGGGGTCACCAATCCCTTCCCGGCTCCCCAGCCGCCGCTGGCAACAACTCCCATTGGGCCGCAAAGCTGGCTCACCTACGATCCGTACAAAGGCTTCCACGATCCGCTGACCTACGATTGGAACCTGGCGGTCGAGCAGCAGATCTCCAGCAGCCTTTCCTTGCGCGTTGCCTATGTGGCCGAGCACAGCAGCCACGAGTGGACCGACATGGAGCTGAACCCCGTCGTAGGCGCGGTCAATGGCAGCGGCGGAACGCGGGTATTCAACCAGGCGGGCTGCGCGGCAACCAACAGTTGTTACTCGGGTACGATCACCGCGGCCAACACCGGCGGCAACACCAACTTCAACTCCCTGCAGGTTTCGGCCGAGCAACGCGTCCGCTACGGCCTCACCTTGCTGTTCAACTACACCTGGTCGAAGGCGCTCAACAATCTGCCCTGGAACCAGGCGGCTACCTCGATTGGCAACAACAACTCCTACGTTTACCCCATCACCATGCCGAACTTTAAGTCTCTGGACTACGGACCGGCGGACTTCGACCATCGCAACGTCCTGGCTACGTCGTACGTCTACACCATTCCGAAGTTCCTCAACGATGCGCCCAGCGTTGCCCGGTATATCGTCAACGGCTGGTCAACAACCGGCCTGATCCAGTACCGCAGCGGCGATCCGCTGACCATTTTCGCCAGCAGCGGCAACTTCGACGGCTCCCAACAGAGTCGCGATCGCGCGGTCTACAACGGGGGCGGGGCTTACAGCAGCAGCTCCTGCGCCGCCGGGGCCGTGAATTGCAAGTCGTGGTTGAACCAGGCCGCCTTCTCGAACCCCACCAGCGGCGGCTTCGGAAATGTGGCCAAGGGCTCGTTTCTTGGTCCGCATTACGTGGATTGGGACGCGAGCCTGGCCCGCAAGTTCCCCATCACCGAGCAGCGTTTCCTGCAGTTCCGCGCCGAATACTTCAACCTGTTCAACCACACCAACCTGGGCGATCCCGGCACCACCTGCGGCGGTTCCACCGCGGGTGGGGTGTGCACCAATAGCGGCGGTTCGTTTGGCAGAATCACCAGCACCAGTCCCCAGAACTGGGCCGGCACGGCTCCGCAGAACGATCCTCGTATCGCGCAACTTTCGCTCAAAATGGTGTTCTGAACCAACGCATGCCTCCTTTCACAGCGTCCGCTCGTACGGCGGGCGGACGCTCTTTCTTCCTGCGAATCGCTATCCGGCCGGCCATGGTTAAGCCGCCCATCCTGACCGGCCGCACCCACGAGCCTTCTCCCAAGGCTCCGAGGACACCTGTGCATCCTTTTTCGGCAATCCGTGGCCTCTTCCGCCTGCTTTTGGTTTCTCTGCTCGCTGTTGCGCCGCTGGCTGCGCAAACTGGCCCTGTGCCTCAAGCCATTTCTGCAGCGCCGGACAACTCCGCCCCGCGCGCCGCCGCTCTGGTGCGGCAGATGACGCTCGACGAAAAAGTGGCGCAGTTGCAGAACGCCGCGCCTGCCATCCCGCGCCTGGGCATTCCCGAGTACGACTGGTGGAACGAGGCACTGCACGGCGTGGCCCGCTCCGGCTATGCAACGGTGTTCCCGCAGGCCATCGGCATGGCTGCCACCTGGGATCGCGAACTGCTGGGCCGCATCGGCGATGCCATCTCCACCGAAGCGCGCGCCAAATTCAATCAGGCCCAGCGCGAAGGCAACCGCTCCATCAACTTCGGCCTCACCATGTGGTCGCCCAACATCAACATCGATCGCGATCCCCGCTGGGGACGCGGCCAGGAGACCTACGGCGAAGATCCACTGCTCACCGGAACCCTGGCCGCGGCCTACGTGCGCGGCTTGCAGGGCCCCGATCCCCTGGCGCCCAAAGTGGATGCCACTGCCAAGCACTTTGCCGTGCACAGCGGACCGGAGGCTGTGCGCCACACCTTCAATGTGAATGTCAGCGCGCACGACCTCTACGACACCTATTTGCCGGCCTTCCGCCAGTTGGTGGTCGATGCCCGCGTGAACGCCGTCATGTGCGCCTACAACAGCGTCGACGGCAAGCCGGCCTGCGCCAGCGATCTGCTGCTGGACAAGGTGCTGCATCGCGAATGGGGCTTCAACGGCTACGTGGTCTCCGATTGCGCCGCCATCACCGACGTGGCCGATGGCCATCGCTTTGCTCCCGACCTGGCGCACGCCGCAGCCGCCGCCCTGCATGCCGGAACCGATCTGAGCTGCGGCAAGGAATTTTCTTCCCTGGCAGATGCGGTTCGCAAAGGTCTGGTGCAGGAATCCGAGATCGACGCGGCTCTTACGCGCCTGCTCGCGGCGCGCATCCGTCTGGGCCTGATCGGGTCGGGCAACGCGGCCGGCAATGCCATTCCCGCCAGCGCCAACGACTCTCCGCAGCACGCGCAGCTTGCCCTGGAAGCGGCGCGCGGCTCCATCGTGTTGCTGAAGAACGAGCGCAACACGCTGCCTTTGTCGAACTCCATTCATACCATCGCGGTGGTTGGCCCCAACGCCCGCTCCCTGGCGGCTCTCGAGGGCAACTACAACGCTGTCCCCTCGCATCCTTCCTTTCCTCTGGAAGCCATCGAGGCCCGCGCCCACGTGATCTACGCGCAGGGCGCGCCGCTGGTGGAAGGCTTTGACCTTCCCGTGCCCCTCACGGCCTTCTCCACTACCGCCGGCGGGCAACCGGTGCAGGGACTCACGGCCGAGTATTTTTCCGGCGCCGGCTTCAACGCCAAACCCCAGCTCCGCCGCATCGATCGCGCCATAGACTTTGACTGGAATGCCGCCGCGCCCGATCCCTCCATCACGCCCAATGCTTTCGCCGTGCGCTGGTCCGGCTCCATCGCCATGCCCACGCCCGGCACCTTCAGCTTCGGCTTTGAAATGGCCCATTGCAGCACCTGCGACGACGCCGAAACAGTGCGCGTCTGGCTGGATGGCAAGCCGGTGTACAACTACGTGCATGCCGCCACCCACGGCCGCCGCGCGCCCACGCCGCGCTTCAAACTCACCTTTGCCGACACTCGCTCGCATCCGCTGCGTGTGGAGTACATGCACAGCGCGCCGCACTTCGGTGCGGGCCTCAGCATGAACTGGCTTCCGCCCATCGCCGCCCTGCGCGACGAGGCCCTTCGCGCCGCGCAAAAGGCCGACGCCGTGGTCGCCTTTCTCGGCCTCAGCCCAGAGTTGGAAGGCGAGGAAATGCCCGTGCGCATCGATGGTTTCGAGGGCGGCGACCGCACCTCGATCGAGTTGCCCCGCACCCAGGCCGCGCTGGTCCAGGCGCTGGCCTCCACCGGCAAGCCGCTGGTGGTTGTCTTGATGAGCGGCAGCGCACTGGCGCTCGGCGACTCCGCTGCCAAAATGGATGCGCTGCTCGAGGCCTGGTATCCCGGCCAGGCCGGCGGCCAGGCCATCGCCGACACCCTCTTTGGCGATTCCAGCCCCTCCGGCCGCCTGCCCGTCACCTTCTACGCCGCCACCGGGCAGCTTCCGCCCTTTGCCGATTACAGCATGCACAATCGCACCTACCGCTACTTTGCGGGCCAGCCGGCCTTTGGCTTCGGCTTCGGCTTGAGCTATGCGCATTTCACGTATGCCAACGCACAACTTGCCGGCACGCTGATGGCTGCCGAGCCCATCACCGTCCGTGCCGACGTGACCAACACCTCCGCGCGCGCCGCCGACGAAGTGGTGGAGTGCTACCTGATCCCGCAACCGGGGCCCGATGTGCCGCTGCGCAAGCTGGTGGGCTTCGCGAAGGTTCATCTGGACGCTGGCCAGACTCGTACGGTCAGCCTCGCGCTCGACGCCCGCGCGCTCAGCCTGGTGGACGCTGCGGGCAATCGCCACGTGGAGCCTGGCGCATCCACTCTGTTTCTCGGCGGCGGCCAGCCAGGGCAGGGGAGCGGCGTGGAGGTCTCGCTGCATGTGGAACACGCAATCGATCTGGCCCCGTAGCGCAACTGCTAAATCGCAAGAAATCTCGCAACAAGTCGATGTGTTGAAAGGGCACGGCTTCAGCCGTTCCATAAGCTACACAAAACCAACAGGATTTCACAGGTTGCCGCAAAACTCTCCGCAGGCCGAGCTTTGTAACAGGGCACGACTTCAGTCGTGCCGCAAATACCACAAAAAAGACCAGGGCTTTAGCCCCCGAGGGATGGGCTACACTGAATCGATCCCAGGTTGTAAGATCGATCGTCGCGTGATCTCTTCAAGAGAAGCAGCCGCATCTTTGCCAAGAACATTCTGGAGGTAAATGTGTTGTCCAGGAAATTGCGCGTAATCTTAATCGTCTTGTGTCTTTCCTTTTTTGCCGCTTGGGGGCTTTATGATGCGGGCAGATTCCTCGTCCTCAACCGTCCGCAACATGCAGACTTCATCGTCGTGCTGGCCGGCGACCGCGGGGATAATCGCTTTCAGCATGCCCTGC
>Ga0371490_1000569_pt1 | contig 24010 bp, 23 predicted proteins | sample MB2SIPfraction_FD_207959 | JGI IMG/M metagenome (GOLD analysis project Ga0371490, IMG submission 207959) | Lab enriched peat soil microbial communities from McLean, Ithaca, NY, United States - MB28FN SIP fraction | ecosystem: Environmental > Terrestrial > Soil > Wetlands > Peat | place: USA... | reverse complement strand
CTCGGCTGAGGCTACTTCGTCCAGCCGGGTCCCTTTCAACCGCGCCTCCCAATCCCCCGCGTTCACCACCAACCCATCGAGCGATGCGGCATCGGCATAGGCCTTTGCCACTACCGTGAACGGCTTCTGCTGGCCGAACTGGTAGATTGCGAAGTTCACCGACCCGGCCGGCGCATCCTTGAGCTGAACCGTCAGCTCCAGTTGCTCGGGCTTGGGCGACTTCCAGATGACTTTTGCCTCTGTGCCATTGGCCGAGTGCGCCTCGATCCGGTCCACGCAGAGGGAGTTGTCACCCTCCAGGTGCAGAGTGTCGTCGCGGCCTACCACCAGCGCCGATTGGTCGGCCGAAGGCACGGTCCACCCTGCCGTTCCCGCCACCCGGAGATGAAAGCGCGGTCCGGTCCAGGCATCGAATCCCCACTTGCCGTGCAGCTCGCCGGTCAGCTCCCCACTGAGCCCGTCCAGTTGCTTGTCCGGAACGGCATGCGTCAGCACCAGCCCTCCCTTGGAGGGATCCGGCGCGACCGGGAGGTCGATTCCATTCGCGCCGTGGCCGGGAGCTTCAATATGCAGTTGCAGATCGTGCGCCATGACGGTGGCGAAGACCAGCGGCGCGCCTTCCACTGGCAGCACCAGGCCGGGACGTTGGGCGCAGAAGCTGTCCGCGGTATTCACCGGATGCAGAGGCGGGGTCTTGGCATCGCCGATGGGCGGCAGGGCGATCAGCACCACGGTCTTCGGGCTGCGGAAGGAGGGCGGGGTGGCCAGACGCAGATTCAGGGTATCGCCGGCCGAGAGCGCCAGCGCCGGAATATAGCGGAAGTGCGCGGTGTGCAGCGAGGCCAGGATCTTGGCTGTATCCACCACGGTGCCCACGTAGGCCGAATACGCTCCGCCACCGGCCATGCGGGTAGAGCTGATGCTATTCATCAGGTCGGCCGTGGAGCCGCTGGTCAGCTGGGCCACCAGCGACTGGGCGTTGGAGTCGTCCAGCACCAGGGCGTCGGGATTCTGCGCCAGGCAGCCGGCCTGCTGTTCGGCAGCTTTCTCAAAGCACTCCTGCTGCAGCTTGATTCCCAGACTGCGCGACGCCATCTCGGCGCGCTCCTTCAGGGTCTTCTGATCGGATTGCGAGGTCACTTTGACCTGGGCCAGATAACTTTCCACGCGCAGCCGGTCCCAGCTGGCTGCCTGCAGGTCCTGCACCGCGCGCACAAACGATCCGGGCTGATCGCGCACGGCTTTTTTTAAAGTATTGAAGTCGCCTCCGGTCTCCGGAACCAGAAACAGCAGCGCTTGCTGTGCTTCAGCCGGCACCGTCACATAAATCCCTTCGCTGCGCACGGCCGGTGCCCAAGTCTCCACACGGGTGAACCAGTCGGCGGGCGGTGGATTGGTTACACCGCGCAGAAAGGCGACCACCAGCACAAAATGTTCCGACTGACTTTCCGGCAGATCGGGGTGAACCCAGAGCCGGTCTCCGCTCAACAGATTGGGTACTGCGGAGATCGGCAGAGTAACAGCGCCGCGTTTTACGCGTACATCCACCTTCGGGCCAGCCAGGTCGAAGCTCGCAGCAGCGGCTTGCCAGCCACCCATCATCAACATCCAAGGCAAAAGGAAGAACCACAGGTAGCGCATAAGACCATTGTACGAATCTCCCCGAACGATGAGTTCTTTCCCGTTTTAGGCAACTTTTTTTGGGTTTCTGCTGTCTAAGTAACGTTCTTTGTTGTTGCAATTCGCAACTCATCGTAAGATGAAAATGAAAAGTAGTAGGGAATACGAGCTCGACAGCGAAACTATTTCCTCAGGTGTGGATTTACAAAGGGCCACAAAGATTAGTTTGAGTAAACAAAGAGCCCTGCTGGCAGTTCGTGAAGACGTCAACAAGAAACGAATCCCCATTCTGAGTATCGCCCCGACCGCCCTTCTGGTGGCTGGGTTTGTTGTATGTAGCAACCTACCACGTATACGCAAGCGCCTCGGTATCCCCCAGCCGGGAGCGTTGCAGAATGACGACCGTGGCTCCTGAACGGAATGTAGAGCCCGGCATACGGAGAGAAAAAAATGAAATCGACTAAACCTGTACAAAACGCATTAGATTTGGCTGCCCTCAGTGTTCCGGCTGCAGAAGAAGTGATTGAAGATGCCTTGAATGAGCTCGGCTATTCGCAGGATCCCGGCATGACCCGCGCGTTGCATTTCCTCTGTCCTCCCGGTTATCAAGCTATTGTGGAACTGTGTAGCGAGAATGGGCGCAGCAAGCGCCGCACCGCCTCAGCCGATAGCTGGTCGCCGGAAGAAGACGAGATCCGCATTTATTTTGAGCGTTCCGACGATGGCCAGCCGGCACCACGGCCGGCCCGGGTGATGAAACCCGCTGCGCTTCCGGTAGCTGCCCTTGAGCCGGACGACTCGCAACTCTCCCTGCTGCCCGCCGACATGGACGCGCGCATCCACGAGCTCTGTTTGGCCCTGGTCGAAGCCGAACGCGGCGGTCATGCCTTTATCGCCCTCAAATGGTTCCGTGACTCCTTCCTCCCCCGCAAAACCTACCGCTGGAATCAGAATCCCGAGACCCGCCAGGCCGTCCTCGCCGAGGCCATTCAGCGGGGCGTGGTGATGACCAGCAAAATTGCCAATCCCAAGACGCCGGCCTATCCCACCACCACCATCCGCCTGAATCGCGCTGAAGCCGGCATTGCCGACGACGCACAGCGCTTCCATCCGGTGCCGATGCAGGGAGAGCCGATTGCTGAGACTGTGGAAGCTGACCGGGGGAACGAGTGAGTATTTATTTTTTGGAAGCTACGGCTTTCGCCAAACTTTTCGTCAACGAGCCGGGTTCCGACGCGCTCATCGCTTTGCTGGAGGGCGTGGATGACAACCGCAAGATGATTGCGGCCTCCACGCCGCTGGAGATCTACGCCGCCCTGCGCCGCCGCGAACGCGCTGGTTCCATCACCCCGGAGGACGGCCTTTCCGCCCGCGAAAGCCTCCGCCAGGAAGCTTCCCGCACGGTGCAGCAGCCGCTCAATCCGGCGGTGCTGGAAGCCGCCCGCGAGCTGGTGGAGCGCACCACCCTGCGCTGGCCCGATGCCCTGCAACTAGGCGCGGCGCTGACTGCCCGCGCCATGTTCCAGTCCACGCCCATCACCTTTGTTTCTGCGCTCGACGCACTGCTGGAAGCCGCCAAGGGAGAAGGTCTGGAGACGTTAAACCCGGTGGAACCGCCCCAGGAGGCGTGATCCGGAAGGCCTGAATCCGATGCGCAGAATCGCCCTGTTCCTCCTGCTCGCCGTTGTTTGTGCGCCCCTGATGGCCCAGAATCAGGCCGCATCCCCCGCGGGCCGCTGGAAGACGATCGACGACGCCACCGGCCACGCCAAGGCCATTGTGGTGCTCACCGAGCAGAATGGCGTGCTCAGCGGCTCCATCGAGCGGGTGCTGGAAACCGATCAGCCCGGTCCCAATCCTGTCTGCCTGAAGTGCGAGGGCGAGCTCAAGAACCGCCCTCTGGCCGGGTTGCGCATTCTGTGGAAGATGAAGCGCGACGGCAACCAGTGGACCGGCGGCCAGATCCTCGATCCCCACTCCGGCAAGATCTATCGCTGCATCATCGCCGTTGCGGACGGCGGCAAGACCCTGAAGGTCCGGGGCTTTATCGGCGTGGCCCTGCTCGGCCGCACCCAGCTCTGGCAGCGGATTGATTAGAGCAAAATCCGAGTGATCGTGCCCTTGGAGAGCGGGATGAAGGTGGCTTTTTCTTGAGGAAAAAGCCACTTGAGGGGATAGCCTCTGGGGACAGCAACTCGGATTTTGCTATAGTCAGCCGTTCGGCTCACTCCGTTCAGCGCTGACGATGGAAGCGTAGGTTTACTTCTCCGCAGTCTTGCGCGCAGCGCGGTCGGCCGACCGCTGCTGGCGTAGCCAATGCCCAAAGGGCTCGGCATACAGCTCACCATCCAGATCCATTACCCGCTGCTGCAACCGTTGTTGTGCATCGTGCACGGCGCGGTTGTAGATGGAGGGCCCGATCTCTTCCAGGATGTAATTCAAAAGCGCCCCGGCCTTCAGATCTCCCATCTCTTCCGACAGGTTCTGCTCCGCATAGCGCTTGATGGAAGCAATGGCGTCGGCGCGTTCCGGTTTGGTTAGCTCAATCGGGTCCATTTCCTGCTCCAGATATTGGGCTTGGCAAAGTGCGCAAAGATCACAGGGATTGCTGGGGTTACTGCCCTTGGCGGAAGCGGTTAGCCTGCTCAAACTCGTCGCGCAAGGCGGGGGTGCGAAGATTCTCGCGTAGATACCCAATCCGCTGCTCCAGCAAAAGCAATGCGTGCTCCACCGGGCCGGTGTTGGTGTGGGCAATGTCGCGCCACATGCTGAAGGGGCTCGCACCCAGCCGCGTCATCTCGCGCAGCGCACGGCCGCCCACGTCCTTCAGCTCCGGCGCATCGCCCACTTCCTCTTCCAGCAGTGCGCTCAGCGCCGTGGCTACGAACTGCGGCAAGTGGCTGACCCACGCCACCATCTCATCGTGGCGCACGGGCTCAATGTCGATCACCCGCGAGCCGATGGCCGCCACCCACTCGCGCCAACCCTTGACCAGCGCCCGGCCGTGCTCGGAACGCTGGGCATTGGCATCGTCGGTAAACAGCCATACCGCGCCGCGGAACAGGTCGGGATCGCCCAGGTCGGCTCCTCCGCGCTCCTTGCCGGCCATGGGGTGACCGGGTAAAAAGGCCGCCTTTCCCGGCGTATTGTAGAGCCGCGCCGCAGCCTCAACGATCATGCGCTTGGTGCTGCCCACGTCGGTGATCAGGTGCTCGGGGCCGAGCACGCCGGAGAGCTTCTCCATGAAGTCGATGGTGGCGTAGATGGGCAACGCGATCAGGATCACCTGCGCCTGGCGCGCAGCCGCAATGGGGTCGGCGGCAAGCGTATCCACCGCGCCCATCTCCAGCGCTTTCTGTGCGCCATCGGAACCGCGGTTCCAGCCCACAATCGAGCCTTTGAACCCGGCCGCCTTGAGGGCCAGTCCCACCGAGGTGCCCAATAGTCCTGTACCCAGAATGGCAATGCGCTCGATCATGTGTGATGGCCTCGTGCGGCTAGCAGAGCTAGCAGGGTTGGCGGAGTTGGCGGAGCTAGCCCGGCTACACTCCTCCCTCATGTTAACCGGCACGAGCAACACTGACGAAACAACCACTATTCGGAATGAAAGCTATGCGCAAGCAGCCTTGAAATCACGCCCAAAAGACAAGGCTGGCGAGGAGAGCCGGGCAGCGTATCGACACGCCGCCCGGCCAACTCCGCCAGCCCCGCTAACTCCGCTTACATCGCCCTTCCAACCGCACGCGCAATCACCCGCAGCTCGCCCATCAGCCTCTCGAACTGATCGAGATAGAGGGTCTGCGCGGCGTCCGAAGCGGCCTTGTCGGCGTTGGGGTGGATCTCGACGAGGATCGCGTCGGCTCCGGCAGCCACGGCGGCGCGGGCCATGGGCGCCACCAGGTCGCGGCGTCCGGTTCCATGCGAGGGATCGCCCACCACCGGCATGTGCGAGAGCTTCTTCAGCACCGGGATAGCCGCAATGTCCATGGTGTTGCGCGTGGCGGTCTCGTAGGTGCGGATGCCGCGCTCGCACAGGATCACGTCGTAGTTGCCGCCCGCCAGAATGTACTCGGCCGATAGCAGCAGCTCCTCGATGGTGGCGGCAATGCCGCGCTTCAGGAGCACCGGCTTGCGCACCTGGCCCAGCTCGCGCAGCAGGTTGAAATTCTGCATGTTGCGCGCGCCCACCTGGAAGCAATCGACGAGCGGCAGCATGGGCTCAATCTGGCTGATCTCCATCACTTCGCTCACCACGGCCAGGCCATGCGCATCGGCAGCGGCGCGCATCAGCTCCAGCCCAGGAATGCCCATGCCCTGGAAGGCGTAGGGTGAGCTGCGCGGCTTGAAGGCGCCTCCGCGCAAAAAGCGGCCTCCGTTGCGAGCCACACACTCGGCAATGGTGAAGATCTGCTCGCGGTTCTCAATCGAGCACGGACCGGCGATCATGGCCACCTGCTCGCCGCCCAGCGTGGCGCCGTTGGGGAACTCGACCACCGTGCCCTGGGGACGAAAGGCCTTGCCGGCCAGTTTGTAGGGGGCCGAGATGCGGTGCACGTGCTCCACCCCCGGCAGCACTTCGAATTTGGAGAGGTCCACACCCGCCGTGGCGCCCACCCCGGCCAGAATGGTCTGCATCTCTCCAGTGGTGCGGTGGGCATGCACGCCCGCTTCTTCCATCGCCTCAATCACAGCGCAAATCTGATCTTCGGTAGCATTTTCCTGCATGGCAACAATCATGACTCTTTCCCTTGCTCGGGCTCACCTGGGCCCGCCGTCTGGCCCAGGGCGGCAGCTTGCGCGGCCTGGGCGTTCCTCTGGGATGCCAACTCATTGCGCTGCAAGCAGCGCATCACGTCGATGATCCGCTCGTAGATATGCGTCAATTCGATGTCTGGCAACGGGCCCTTGTTGGCCGCACGCACATTGGCGTACACCACCTTCTCGCGTCCCGGTTCGTACACCGGCAACGAGCCCTGGGCCTTCAACTGGCCCACCATCTTGGCGGCGCGTGCCCGTTCGCTGAGCAACTCCACCAGTTGGCGGTCCAGTTCATCGATGCGTTTGCGCAATTCTTCCAGCGTCATGCGATCCTCGTGCCGCGCCCGGAATACGCTGATACGCACCGCTTTGTGGGAGGTGCGTTCCGCGCCCAGGACGCCTGAGTTGGCGATAGCGGAACCGGGGTTGCTGCAACCTGAAACCGATGCACTCAAGTCGATGCGACCATCAGGGAGCAGCGACCTCGCAATGCACTCAGTTGGGATGAATCTACCCTGGTTCCGCTGTAGAATCTGTGCGGCCGGTCGGGGCCGCTTGCGGGGGCTTGGTTTATCGGGCCGGCGCTTGGACTTCCAGGCGCAGACCCTTGATAAATCGGGCCACTGCACCAGGAGCTTCACCAGCTGTCGAGCGTTCCACCAGCTCGACGATTGCGCTGCCGATGACTGCCGCATCCGCGAACTCCGCCACCTGAGCGACGTGTTCGGGGTTGGAGATGCCAAACCCCACGGCCACCGGCAGCTTGCTCCATCGCCGGATGCGGTCCACCAGGGTGGAGGCGTCTGCCGTCATCGCACTCTGCTTGCCCGTGATGCCGGTACGGGAAATCGCATAAATAAAGCCTTTGGAACTCTCCGCAATCGCCTTCAGCCGCTCGTCCGGACTGGTGGGCGCGGCCAGAAACACCGGCGCCAGATCCACCCGAGAAAGCTCCGCCAGATACTCGCCAGCCTCTTCGACAATCATGTCGGTGGCCAGCACGCCATCGGCGCCTGCCGCTTTGGCATCGTCGGCAAAAGCCTTCAAGCCATAACGCAGGATAGGGTTCAGATAGCTGAAGATGATCAATCCCGCACGGGGGCGTGCGGTGCGAATCTCTTGGGCGAGCCCGAGTACCTGGTGCAGCGTGGTGCCGCGTTCCAGAGCTCGCTCACTGGCCCGCTGAATCACGGGCCCGTCGGCCAGAGGATCGGAAAAGGGAACGCCCAGCTCGATCACATCCGCACCCGCGTCAATCGCCGCAATGGCAATTTCGCGAGTAGCGTCCAGAGAGGGGTCGCCTGCCGTCAGGTACACCACCAATCCCGGTTTGTGTTCGAAACGTATCATTTTTCTCTTCGGCCTTCGGCTCTACAGTCCCAAGGCCTTAGTCCCTAGTCCCTGTGTCCTAGATTCCCTGCAGCTTCAATTCCTGGGCCAGAATGCCCATGTCCTTGTCGCCCCGGCCACTGAGGTTCACCACCAGTATTTCATGTTTCTGCATGGTGGGTGCAATGCGGAGGGCCTCGGCCACCGCGTGCGCGCTTTCGAGCGCGGGCAGAATCCCCTCGGTGCGCGCCAGCACCTGCACCGCATCCAGTGCAGCCTGGTCGTCCACCGAGACGTACTGCGCCCGCCCGGAATCGTGCAGCATGGCGTGCTCCGGGCCCACCGATGCATAGTCCAGACCCGCGGAAACCGAGTGGGTGAGCGCAATCTGCCCGTTTTCGTCCTGCAGCACGTAGGAGAAGGTGCCCTGCAGCACGCCGGGAACGCCGCCCTGGAAGCGTGCCGCATGCGCGCCCAGCTCTGTGCCCCTGCCGCCGGCCTCCACGCCGATCAGTCCCACTTCGCGGTCTTCGATGAACTCGTAGAAGGCGCCAATGGCATTCGATCCGCCGCCTACGCAAGCCACCACTGCGTGGGGCAGCCTTCCCTCTTTTTCTAGGATTTGCTGCTTCATCTCCTTGGAGATCACGCGCTGGAAGTCGCGCACCATCGTCGGATAAGGATGCGCGCCCAGCGCCGAACCGAGCAGGTAGTAGGTGGTGCGGACGTTGGTGACCCAGTCGCGCATGGCCTCGCTGATGGCGTCCTTCAGTGTCTTGGAGCCGGACGAGACCCCGCGCACCTCCGCGCCCAGCAGGCGCATACGCAGCACATTCAGCTCCTGGCGGGCCATATCCACCTCGCCCATGTACACGATGCACTCCAGGCCCAGCAGCGCACAGACGGTTGCGGTAGCCACGCCGTGCTGGCCCGCGCCCGTCTCCGCAATGATCCGCTGCTTGCCCATCCGCTTGGCCAGCAGACCCTGGCCCAACGCGTTGTTGATCTTGTGCGCGCCGGTGTGCAGCAGGTCTTCGCGCTTCAGGTAGATTTTGGCGCCGCCCAACTTCTCGGTCAGCCGCTTGCAGTAGGTCAACGGCGTGGGCCGGCCGGCGTACTCCGTCAAGAGCGTGTGCAACTCCGCCTGAAAGCCCGGGTCGTTCTTCGCAGCCTCGTACTCGTGCTCCAGCTCCGTCAGAGCCGCCATCAGCGTCTCCGGCACATAACGGCCGCCATAGACTCCAAACCGACCCGGCCGAGACTCCGACGGGTTCGCCGGCCCCGGAACGGATACTGGGTTGATCACCGATGCCATCGATTTGCTCCTGTTGTCCAGTGCCCTGCAGAAAGGGGGGAACACTCCAGTGTACTAGGGGAGGAGGAGACGAGGTTCCATCGGTCCGGATTTGGAGTCTGTATTACAGAACGGAATCAAGAGATGCTTCCCAATCCCAACTTACTCGCAAGAGTCTGGAGCATTGCACCAATATTGAAATAATCGAGGACTCCAACGACGCCGGGAGCCCCACATCTCGTCATTGAGATTTGGGATCGAAACCCCTCAAGCTGCTTTCTCCACTTTCATGGTCACCTGGAGTCCAGCTGCGGCTAGCATGTTGACCAGCATATCGAGCCCGAACAGCTCGATTTTGCCCCGCATCAGGTTGGAGATGCGCGGCTGGGTTACGCCGAACAGTCTGGCTGCCTGAGTCTGATTCAGGCCTTCTGCCTCAATGTGCCGCCGCAGCACCAGCATCAGCGACGAGCGCAGCTTCAGATTGGCCGCCTCCGCCGGCGACGATTCAATCGCATCCCAAACGCTCGTGAACCGCTTTTCCTTCATTGCCCCAACTCCTTCACCAGTTCCGCATACCGTCGTGCGGCAATCGCTATGTCGTCACTGGCTGTCTTCTGTGTCTTCTTTTGAAAGCAATGCAGCACGTAAATCGCGTCAGCAAACTTTGCCACGTAGATCACCCGGAATGCACCACTCTTCTCGCGAACTCTGACTTCCCGGACGCCTGCCCCGATAGCTGGCATCGGCTTCCAATCGTCCGGATCGCGCCCTTCCTGAATCTGATGCAATTGGAAGCCGGCCTCGTGGCGCGCACCATCCGGAAACCTGCGCAGATCGCTCAGCGCGCTGCCACGGAACTCAATCGGCTTGCTGCCGCGGACCATGCAGGAAGTATACAAAATTTTGCATAAGCCACAAGGAAAAACTTTCCTCGGCCCGTTTAGGAATTATTCTTCCAGCCGCTTTTTGTGGTCTTTTTCAGTTCCTTTGCAATGAACCTGGCGGATCAACCATCTTGGCGTGAGCGGCGCGCGGCATCCACAAACCCTCGCACCTTGGCCGCATCCTTCCGGCCCGGCGCAGCTTCCACGCCGCTGGCTACGTCCACGCCCCAGGGATTCAGCACCCGGATGGCTTCGGCCACATTCTCCGGCCCCAGGCCACCGGCCACCACCAGCTTGACGCCCCGTTCGCGCGCTGCGCGGAAGAGGGTCTGGCTGGCTGTAATCCAGTCAAACGTCTCGCCCGTTCCGCCTACTGCCGTGGTTGATCGGGAATCGACAAGCACCGCGTCAACGCTCGGGTCTGTCAGCTTTTCGAGCGCCTGCGCATCCAGCGCTTCGGAGCTGAAGTGCCGGACGCGCAGGATTTTCTTCGCGTTGCCGAGGCGGCGGCGCAGCTCGGCAGTCAAAGCCAACTCAGCATCAAAGTGGAGTTGCACCCCGGTCAGCCCGCAGAGGCGCAGAGTTCGCTCCATCTCGTCGGCGGTGGCGTCCACAAAGACGCCGATTTTTTCAAGATTTGCAGGCAGTTCCGGCACCATGGCTGCAACCTGCTCCACGGTTACCTGCCGCTTGCTCCGGGCAAAGACAAAGCCCACCGCATCGGCGCCGGCTTCGGCCGCCAGCCGCGCGTCAGCCAACGTGGTGTTGGCACAGATTTTGATCCAGATGCTCATGGGTTGACTCGTCGATTGGCTGCTTCCGTCCCACCCTTGTCCGCAATAAACGCGGCCAAGGATGGGGCACCCAGATTTGGTTCCGCCGGCAAACGGATGGAAGAATTCAGTTTCCAGCTCCGGCCAGCAGTTCTTCCAGCGCTTTGCCCGGGTCCGGCTGGCGCATCAGGCTTTCGCCGATCAGGAAGGCGTCATACCCGGCCGCGCGCAGCTGACGAATCTCGTCCGGAGTTCCGATCCCGCTCTCCGTGACCCGCACCACGCCGGGCGGAATCTTCTCCACCAGGCGGAGCGACGTCTCCAGCGAGACCTCAAACGACTTCAAATTGCGGTTATTCACCCCGATGGCTTGCACCTTGCCGTCGCCCAGGGTCTGGAGCACGCGGTCCAGCTCGTCGTCGGCATGTACTTCCGCCAGCACGTCCAGGCTGAAGCCCTCAGCCACCTCGGCCAGGTGCAGCATCTCGTCGTCGGTCAAAGCGGCGGCAATCAGCAGGATGGCGTCGGCGCGGTAGGCGCGGGCCTCCACCACCTGGTACTCGTCCACCATGAAGTCCTTGCGCAGGCAGGGCAGAGGAACCGCCGCCGAAGCCAGCATCAGGTTGCGCAAGCTGCCCTGGAACCACGGCTCGTCGGTGAGCACCGAGAGACAGGTGGCCCCCCCGGCCCGGTAGCGCCGCGCAATCCACTCCGGATCGAAGTCCGGGCGAATCAACCCTTTGGACGGTGAAGCCTTCTTGATCTCGGCAATCACTGCCGGCCCCACGGCCGAGCGGGCCTTGAGGGCTGCCGCCCAGCCGCGCGGCTGGCAAACCGCGGAACGGCGCTCCAGCTCGGTCAGCGGCACGGCCCTCTTGGCCGTGGCTACGGTCTTCCGCGTTGCATCCAGAATGGTGGAGAGAAAAGTATCGGTCGCCATCGTCGTCCCTGAGCCGAGTATACGAGCAGTCAGGCCGCACAGCCCCGGTTCCGCTCTAGACCGGTTGCACGAACTGCTGCAGAGCCCGTTCCAGAAGAGCATTGCCGGGCAAGCGGGCAAGCCCCGCCTGCAGGCACGCGCGGCCTTCGTTCAACCGGCCCAGCTGGCCCAGTGCAGCCGCTTTGGCCGCGTAGGCGCCAGCCGTGGCAGGCTCAAACTGTAGGGCGCGATCGGCGGCGTCAATCGCTTCCCGCAGCCGGCCCAGCTGCACCAGGATGGTGGCCCGGTTGCTCCAGCCCTTGGCATAACGCGGATTCAACTGCACCGTCTGATCGGCGCAATGCAACGCAACCTCAAACTCGCCCGAGCGGCGTCTGGCGATCGAAAGGCTGTTCCAGGCGATGATGGCTGTCGGATCCTCTTTCACGATCCTCTCGCAGATCTCGATCACCTGCTCCATCCGGCCCATCTCGATCATCATCGAGGTCAGGCCTTCCAGCTGCCGGGCAGGAACGGTGCCGAGAGCAATCTTCAGCCAGCGCTCGGCGCGATTCGGGTCGCCGGCCAGGCTGGCGTAGAGGGCGCTGTTCACAATCGGCCCAGGTTCGCCGGGAGCCAGGCGGAATGCCTCTTCCAGATGCCCCAGCGCCTCCGGATAGGCATACCGGTCGGCCAGGGCGTTGGCCAGCGCAATGCGCGCCTTCACGCTCCTGGCATCCAATTGCACGGCATTGCGCGCAACGCTTTCGGCGTCTTCCTGCCGGCCCAACAGGTGGTAGGTGGAAGATTGGTTCACCAGCCCGCCCACGCGGTTGAGCGCATAGGAGGGCGCCTGACGCTGCGGTCCGGCAAATGGCTCCAGCACGCGGCGAATGGTGCCAAAGTTCTCGGGACGGTCCTTTTGCCGCTTCTCCAGGCAGCGCAGGATCAGCCGCGCCATGGGCTCCGGCAGGTGCGGTTCCAGCTGGCGCGGATCAACCGGTGTCTGGTGCAGATGCAGCTGGCAGATCTCCTCGGCTGTCGCTCCCGGCGCGCCGGGGAAGGGCAGACGCCCAGTGGCCAGCTCGTAGAGCGTCACCCCAAAGGCATACACGTCGCTGCGGACGTCCACCTCTGCGGGCCGCGTCCACTGCTCCGGCGGCATGTAGTGGGGCGTGCCGGTGGCCACCTGGTCCTTGATGCCCCGCACCAGCGAGATGCCAAAGTCGCTCACTTTGGCCACACCTTCACGCGTGACCAGGATGTTGGCGGGTTTCAGATCGCGATGTACCAGACTGCACACCTGCCCGGCATATTCCAGCCCGTTGGCAATCTGCCAGCCGTAGCTGGCCGCCGCCTGCCAGCCGATGGGCCCTTCGGCCATGCGGTCGGCCAGCGAGCCGCCATCCACCGCCTCCATCACCACAAACGGCAGGCGCATGGCCTCTTCCAGGCCAAAGGCCAGCACAATGTTGGGATGGTCGCCCAGCCCGATCCACAACAGAACCTCGTTGCGGAACATCTCCAGCGCGTGGGCCGAGCCCAGATGCTCGCGCAACAGCGTCTTCAGCGCGCAACGGGTGCCGCTGACCGTGTCCAGGCAGATGTACACCCGGCCAAATCCGCCGCCCAGCATCTTTTGGATGCGATAGCGCTGATTGATCAGGTCGCCGACGGAGAAGACCTCCTCCCGGTGCTGTGGTTCCACGGGGCCCGAGCCCGGGCCGGGAGCGTGCAGCGTGGGCGGTTCGGACTCCGGCAACGTCACGCGTCCGATCGCCGCCAGCTGCCGGAACTGCGCTTCGCTCAACAGGCCGCGCCGTTTGAGCTCATCCAGCAGCGGAGCCTCCGAGCCCAGCTCCCGCAAGCACAGATCCAGCTGCGTCTGGCTGACCCAGCCACGGTGGAGAGCTTCGCTCACCCTCTGGCGATCGAGTTCGCGGTCATTCGGCATGGAAACGGCTTTGGTCTCGGTTGTCAGCTTAGACCATTGCACTTAGGAAATCCAGAAAAGGATTGACAGCATATAGAAGCGAGAATAGCGTTCACCTACCGGCCCATCCCCATTTTCCCTATGGAGAACAACCATGGACGAGAAGGTACAGGATCACGCCCGGAGCTATCTGGAAAGCGTACGGGACAAGTTAGCCACCACGCCTTGCGAGGATGCCGGCGGCAAACCCATTGCCGGATTGAACGACGCCGAGCACGCCGTCCTGCTCCTTTTCCTGCTGGAAATTGTACAACTTGGCCCGGCCACCAAGCGCATCTCCCTGTTCCTGCCCGCCGCCGTGCGCAAGCACGTCCTGCTCTACAGCGCGATCCTGCCGCTGATTGAGGCCGATGCCCGCGCCAATGGCAAGCACATTCTCTATCTGGCCCCCAACGGCAACACCGAGGCCCGCGCGCAGCTGGAGTTTCGCGCCATGTCGCTGCTGAATCTGGGAACCCAGATCGAATTCAGCACCTGGGATCAGCTGGAGCCCCGGCCGGAGAACGGCTTCAAGACCCTTCCGCTCGATCCCTTCTGGATCATCGGCGATCTGGACACCCCGGAGCCGCTGGACCCTTCCCCCACGGCCACCAACATCAACCACGACTACGTGAAACGCCTGAATGCAGCCAAACGCAGCGCGGCCAGCCGCGTGCTGTGCGAGGGCGCCTGCCCCACTCTGTTTCTGCACCAGGAGGGCCAGGCCTCGCTGATCCAGTTTCCGCCGGAGTTCAGCAACAAAGCCGCCGCCAAGAGCGGATGCTTTATTGCCACCGCGGCCTGCGGTTCCCCGCTGGCGCCGGAAGTAGATGCCTTGCGCCGCTTCCGCGACCGCTCTCTGCTGCCCAACCCGTGGGGCCGCGCTCTGGTCCGCCTGTACGAGCGCGTCTCTCCGCCCATCGCGGGCTGGATTGCACCCCGCGCAGGCGCACGAAACCTGGTCCGCAATCTGCTGATTGCGCCGCTGGCCTGGATGGTAGGAAGGAAAAGCTAGAAGACCCGCACCCGGACGCCGATGCTCAACCCCATGTCGTTCATCGAGCCATAGGTGAACTGCGGCCACATGTGGTACTCCAGGTCGGCTGCGCGGATGGCGATGCGGCGCTTCCACAGGTAGTCGAGGCCGCCCCCCATGGTCACCACCGTGTACCGTCCGGTGGCGTAGTTATACGGGAAGTTGAAATCCCCAAAGCCGATCAGCCCCTTGACGTAAGGCTGGAACTTGCCCAGGTTGCGGTGATACCGCGCGCCGATTGAGTAGGTTTCCACGTGCTCGTTGTCAACCTGGTGAAAGTCCAGCCAGCGCGCTTCACCTTCCACGCCAATGCCGCGCCTGGTGTCCACGTCGGCCACTGCCGTGATGCCGCCCAGCTTGCGCTCGCCGTATTCGACTTTGAAGGCGGAAGCCTCGCCGCCGGCCCAGATCTTTAATCCGCCGGCGTCGGCCGAGGGCACCACCTGAGCAGGGGCGGAACGCGGAACGAAGACAAGCAGCAGCGCCAGGGCCGCAGCTGCAGGAACAATTTGGGATAGGCGCACTGTCATCATTGTTCTTTCGTCGTGTGAACATCATCCCTGCTCGGCACACGGCGCGTCAATGCAACTTGCGTCAAACTATGGGAAAAACGCATCCTCCGGCCCACCCCCGACCAGGTGCCAGCCGTCACTGCGCCCCTCGGCCCATCGGACGCAGCGTAGGAGTGAGGCCCGGCCCGCGTGTGCCGGCCGGGGAAGCGGATGACCCCATGAGCACTCATCAGCGGATTGCCGATGCTCCGACGCCAGGAACCGATCCTGGCGGTGCCCGCTGCCTAGACCAGACCCGTTTTCTCCACGAGGCCCGCTTCTGGGAGCCGTTGGCCGAGGACAAACTCCGCTGCCAGCTCTGTCCCCGCGCCTGCGTGATCCTGCCGGGCAAGATCGGCCACTGCGGCGTCCGCCAGAATAGGGAGGGAACCCTCCAAACCCTGGTCTACTCCCGGGTCTGCTCCGCCCATATCGACCCCATCGAGAAGAAACCGCTTTTTCACTTCCTGCCCGGCAGCACGGCGCTCTCCATTGCCACCGCCGGCTGCAATGTGGATTGCCGTTTTTGCCAGAACGCGGAAATTGCTCACCCTGCCGCCGGGCCGATCCCCGGCGAGTTCGCGCCGCCGGACGCAATCGTCCAGCTGGCCCTGGCCCATCACTGCCCCGCTATCGCCTTCACGTACACCGAACCCACCATCTTTGCCGAGTTCCTGATGGATACTGCCGAGGCCGCCCGCGCCGCCGGCATCCGCACCGTGGCCATCTCCAACGGCTTCATCCAGCCCGAACCCCTGCGCCAGGCCTTTGGCCTGCTTGACGCCGTCAAGATCGACCTGAAGGCCTTCAATCCAAAGTTTTACCGCGACGTGGTGGGTGCGCGGCTGGAACCGGTTCTCGACACCCTTGTTGCCCTGCGCGCCATGGGCAAATGGCTGGAGATCGTCAACCTGCTCATCCCCACCCTGAACGACAGCGACGACGAGCTCCGCGCCATGGCCAGCTGGATCCACGCCAACCTTGGCCCCGACGTGCCGCTCCACTTCTCCCGCTTCCACCCCGACCACCAGATGCTGCACTTGCCGCCCACGCCCACCGCCACCCTGGAGCGGGCCCGCCAGATCGCCCTTGCCGAGGGCCTGCGCTACGTCTACATCGGCAACATCCCCGGCCACCCGGCCCAGAACACCCACTGCCCCCACTGCCGCCAGCTCCTGGTGGAGCGCGTGGGCTTTACCGCCACCCGCAACCTCCTCACCACCAGCAACACCTGCCCCGGCTGCGGGCAAACCATCGCCGGCTTCTGGCAGAATCGGAAGACTGGATAACGTCTGGGCACCCCAGGTCCCTGACCGCATGATTTCGAATCATTCCTGGGTGCCCCAGGCCCGGGGTCCCCGCGGACAGGTCTTCGTCCGTGGGGTGGAGATCTCGATTTTGAGACCTGGGAAGCAGAGATGCCAAAGTGCAAATTCATCCGGTCAGAGACCCAGATCTCGATTTTGAGAGCTGGGAAAGAAGACCTCCGTTCCCGCCACAATCCCGGAAAACCCGGACGGGAACGTGCCATCATTCCCACCATAGGGTTTTGAACGCCGGGAGTCGCCATGAAACCCACCCCATTCATTCCGCGTCCGATCACCGCCGCAGCCGCCCTCCTGGCGCTGCTGGTGGCGCTGGCGCCCATCGGGCACGTCATCGGGCACGTCCACGCAGCGGAGGAACAGACCGTGCGCAATCCAGCCGTAGCAGGAGCCTTCTATCCCGCCGACCCCGGCGAGCTGACCACCATGATGGACCAGATGCTGGCCACGGCCCACGTTCCACCCGTCGATGGACCCATCCTGGCCGCCGTCGCTCCCCACGCCGGCTACATCTACTCCGGTCCCGTCGCCGCTTACACATACGCCGCCCTGCGCGGCCACAGCTACAAGCGGGTGGTGGTCATTGCGCCCTCGCACTATGTGGGTTTCGACTTCACCTCGGTCTATAGCGGCAGCGCCTACCGCACCCCCCTTGGCCTGGTCCCCGTGGACATTCATTTTGCTCAAAAGCTCATCCAGCTGAGCTCCACCATCCGGCTCTCCGAGGAGGGCCACACGCCCACCTCGGCCGGCGGCGAGCACGCGCTGGAGGTCGAGCTGCCCTGGCTGCAGCACGTCCTGGGCAACTTCGAGCTGGTTCCCATCATCATGGGCGACCAGAGCTACGAGGCCAGTCGCGCCCTGGGGGTCGCCCTGGCCAAACTCATCGCGGAAGACAAAGCGAAGGGCGGGGGCGATACGCTGGTGCTGGCCAGCTCCGACCTCTCCCACTACCACACCTACAACCAAGCCGTCTCCATCGATCACAAGACCCTGAACGCCCTCACCGCATGGGACTACTTCTCCATGAGCCGCAACTTCCAGGCCCGCATCTGGGAGGCCTGCGGCGGCGAACCCATTGTGGCCGCCATGATCTACGCCGAACGCATGGGCGCCACCCAGGCTGAGGTCTTGAAATATGCCAATTCCGGGGACACGGCGGGGGATAAATCGCGCGTCGTGGGCTATAGCGCCGACCTGTTTGTGAAGTCCGCGCACCCGGCCGCGGCTGAAGCTCCCTTTGTGCTCACCGCGGAAGAAAAGAAAGAGCTGCTCCAGATCGCACGCCGCTCCGTGGAGAGCGCTGTCCGCGAGCGCCACAGCTACATCCCTGAGGCCAGCACGAGCGAAAAGCTGAACACCGAGTACGGCGCCTTTGTGACCCTCACCGAAGAGGGCTCCCTGCGCGGCTGCATCGGCTACGTCTCCGCCATGAAGCCTCTGTACGAGACGGTGCGCGACGTGGCCAGCTACGCTGCCCTGCGCGATCCCCGCTTCCCGGCCGTCACCACCGCCGAGCTGCCCACGCTGCACTACGAGATCTCCGTACTCTCGCCCTTGCGCCGCGTGCTGAATCCCGACCAGATTGTGGTGGGCCGCGATGGCCTGCTGATGAGGAACGGCGACCGCGAAGGCTTGCTCTTGCCGCAGGTGCCCACCGAGCAGGGCTGGGACCGCCAGACCTTCCTGGAACAAACCTGCGTCAAAGCCGGCCTGCCACGGCATTGCTGGAAGGACGAAAACACCGACATCTTCCGCTTTACCGCCGAGGTCTTCCACGAAGAAGTGAACTAGGTCTTTGACCGCATGAATATGTTCTTTGGCATCTCAGCATCCCAGGTCTCAAAATTGAGACCTGGGGCACCCAGCAGTCTTCCCTCAACGCGGGTTTTGAAGCAGGCAGGCGGAAAACCTGCGCCAGCTGCGTAGCGCAGCTGCTCTGGAGGCATGGCGCAAAAGGCTATGCTTCGGAAACGTCTCGAAATGCGAGGGGGATCTTGCGGTAAGGGAGGGAAGAGAAAAATGGTGCGCCCGGAGAGATTCGAACTCCCGACCTAATGCTCCGGAGGCATTCGCTCTATCCAGCTGAGCTACGGGCGCGCTTCTACAGAATACCCTAAAACACCGCAAAGAGCAGATTTACCCCCTGCAGAGGACCTACCCCGCCCGTTCCCTTTGCTCGCGCAGCCGCTCCATCACGCTCTGGATCAGCTCCTTGGCGCCTTCCACGCCGCCCAGCACGGCTTGCAAATCCAGCGCCGGCTTCTGCGGGTTGCGCTGCGAGGTGCAGTAGACCCCATGTTGGCCCACCAGAATCAGGGCGTCGGTCAACAGGTCCAGAGCCACGGCCAGCCGTCCACGGTCCGCGCCCATCATAAATTCGTAGCGCTCCAGTTCCTCGCGCTTCTCATCCAGCAGGCTCATGCTCCCAGCCTACAGGAGAAATCCCCTCCAAATCCGCCGCTAGAGCGAAACCAGGGTTGCTGTGTCCTGTGGGCAAAGCACTCAAGTCGATGCGACCACCAGGGAGCAGCGACCTCGCGATGCACTCCATCGGGATGCAACTGCCCTGGTTGCGCTCTAAAGTCCTTTGACACCCGCTCCGGCGCCGTCGTAGGCTTTGCCCGTGCCAACGAGGAGGATCGTTGTGAAGCTCTATCGTGGAACTCTTTTTCTCGCTCTCTCCGCTGCGCTTGGTATGGTTCTGGTTGCCATCCCGCGCTTCGCCTCGGCGCAGAGCCCGGCACCCACGCTGGTGATCAGCAAGGTTGAACCCCTGCCACTGGAAGGATCTGACGTTCCCAAGCCCCACTCGCTCTACGATCTGGTGGAAGTTCACTTTTCCAAAGCCTGGATGGAGGTTCCCGACTCCGCCTTCAAGGTCACCCTGGACAGCCAGCCCGCTACCGTCGAATGGATCGGCAACGGCTTTGCCGACGATGCGGAACGCGACTTCTACCTCTACCCCGGAACCGCGGGCCGCAAGCAGCTCCAGGTCTCGCTTACCGTCGACGGCAAAACCCTCACCGCGCGGAAGGAGCTCACCGTCACCGCTGCGCCCTTGATCCGCCTGCTCAACCACGTCCCCTACGAGGGCGTCTTTGAGAACCCGACCCTCACCTTCATGGTCTTCGAGGCCAAAAACCCGGTGGTCACTGTGAACGACAAGCAGGTGGCTGCTGAAGCCAAGCCCAGCGACAACTTCCCGGGCATCGCCCTGCTCACTCTCACGCCCAGCCTCCGGCCCGGAACGAACCGGATCGAGGTGGCCGCAGAAGGGCCCGGAGGTGAGCGTGTTCTCCATACGTCCACCCTCTTCTTTGCCGCCAACAACACCGTCAAGGTCGGCGACAAGTTTAACCTCGTCTGGGGCCACATGGGCTCCCGCTCCGGCCCCTTCTTCCATCTGGAATCCACCCAGAAGCCGCTGGCCATCACCAGCGGCCCCACCCGCACCCCCATGCTCAGCCTCGACGCGCCAAGGAACGGCACCCCGGGCGGCTGGATCCTGCCCGACCAGATCTTCACCTACGCCATTGCTGCCGAGTTGGCGGGCAAATCCGAGCTCCGCTTTGAAGAGCAGGGGAATTGGATGATTCCCTCCCGGGTCGCAAAGACCGTTCCGGTCACCATCGTTCCCTGAAACCCATCTGTAAACGTCTGATTCAGAACGCATTTCGAACCGATGTCGGCAGGGTTTCCACATGCTTTGCACATCCGCTGTGCAGGCGGTGGAAATCCTGGTCTTTTCTCCTCTCAAGGCCTTGGCACCCTGTTGCCATTCCGGTAAACGCATTTTCAGACAACGCGAAAGAAAACGATTGCCTAAATGCTTTACACGTGACTCCCGGCCTCCGGTCCGGGTAGAATCACGGGCATGAAACGCCTGTTGTTGGCCTTGCTCCTTGCCCTGGTTTGCAGCTGCTGTGGAATTCCAGCCGCTGCCGAGACGCCCGACTTCGGACCCAACGTCTTCCTCTTCACCCCCTCCACGCCCGCCGCCCAGATGCAGGCTGCCATCGACAAGGTCTACGCCGAGCAGCAATCAGCCGAATTCGGCGGCTCCCGCTACGCCTTCCTCTTCTTGCCCGGCAGCTACAAGGTCGATGTGCCCATTGGCTTCTACACCCAGGTGATCGGCCTGGGCGCCGCGCCCGACGCAGTCACCATCGCGGGCAACGTCCACTCCGATGCCAGCCTGCCCCACAACAACGCCACCTGCACCTTCTGGAAGGGTGTGGAGGGCTTTGCGGTGCAGCCAACCGCCGGATCGATGCAATGGGCGGTGTCACAGGCGGTTCCCTTCCGCCGCATGCACATTGCCGGCAACCTGGTTCTGCACCAGCAGCATGGCTGGGCCAGTGGTGGCTGGATCTCCGACTCCCGCATCGATGGGAATGTGGACTCCGGCACGCAGCAGCAGTGGATCTCCCGCACCAGCGAGTGGGGCTCCTGGACCGGCGCCAACTGGAACATGGTGTTTGTGGGCATCGATCATGCACCCATGGGCGAGTGGCCCCAACCGACCTTCACCAAGATTGCCGCCGCTCCCGTAGTCCGGGAAAAGCCATTCCTCTTCGTCGACCGGAAAGGCAATTACCTGGTGCGCGTGCCGGAGGTGCGCACCCACGCGAGCTCCATCACCTGGGCAGGCGGCGCGACCCCGGGCCGCTCCATCCCGCTCCGCCGTTTTTACATTGCCAAACCTGGCGACCGAGCGGAGAAGATCAACACTCAGCTCGCCCTGGGCAAAGATCTGCTCTTTACTCCCGGCAATTACGCGCTGGAGGCTCCGATCCGCGTCCAGAGGCCCGGAACCATCGTTCTCGGCCTGGGCTTTGCCACCCTCAAACCGGTGCAGGGAACCGCCGCGCTTGAAACCGCCGACGCCGACGGCATTGTGATTGCCGGTTTGCTGATCGATGCCGGCGAGACCCTTTCGCCCATCCTGCTGCAGGTAGGTCCGCGCGGCAGCCACAGAAGCCACGCCAAGGACCCCATCACCCTCTGCGACGTCTTTTTCCGGGTGGGCGGCGCGGGCGTGGGCAAAGCCGGGATCGACCTCGAGATCAACGCCAACGACACGCTGATCGACCACACCTGGATCTGGCGCGCCGATCACGGCAAGGGCGTGGGCTGGACCCAGAACCTGAGCGCCAACGGCCTGGTGGTCAACGGCGACCACGTCACCGCCTACGGCCTGTTTGTGGAGCATCATCAACAGTTTCAGGTCTTGTGGAACGGCAACGCCGGCCGGACGTACTTTTATCAATCCGAGATTCCCTACGATCCGCCCAACCAGGCAAGCTATAGCAGCGCTGCGGGCACCAATGGCTGGGCCAGCTACAAGGTGGCCGACAGCGTCACCTCCCATGAGGCATGGGGCCTGGGCATCTACTCGGTCTTCCGCCACCCCAACGTCACGCTTACCCGCGCCATCGAGGCGCCGGAGCGGCCCGGCGTGCGTTTCCACCACATGATCACCGTGGCACTCGACAACCTGGGCGAGATCTCGCATGTGATCGACAACGCCGGCGGATCTACATCCACCAAGCCGCGGGTTACGCCCAAGCTGGCCGAGTTTCCGCTGAAGTAGCTCCGGCCGTTACCAAAGCCATGGAATCAGCCGCGGAGTACGTGCGCAGTAGGTCTCGTACTCCGCACCAAAGTGCGCGCGCAGCAGCCGCTCTTCAGCGGCAATCCGGAAGCCCAGCGGCACCCACAGCAGCAGCGAGAAGACCAGGCCCAAGAGGGAGCGGAAGACCAGAGCCCATCCCACCAGGATGACAACCATTCCTAGATAGCTGGGATTGCGCACATAGCGGTAGATGTTGCCTGTCTCCAGCGTGTGCCCCTCCTGGATGGCCACCAGGCCGCTGAAGCGCTTGCCCAGCACAAAGACCGGCCACAGCCGCAGCACGCCGCCAGCCGTATACAGCGCTACGCCCGCCCAGCGCGTGGCATCGCCGTCCAGGGTAAGAATTCCGTGCCGGTCGCAGTACGCGGGTAGGATGGCAGTTCCCAGGGCAATCAGGCTGAAGGCCAGCAAAACCCAGCGATTGGAGCGGTCTTCCTGCTGGCCGGGATTGAGGTTTCCCTGGCTCAGGGGCGCAACCGCCATCATGGCCAGCGTTACCGCCGCCAGCACAATAAACGCACGATGCGCAAAGAACGCGGCCGGGCCGCCCCAGAGGGCAATTGCAATGCCGAACTGGATCAGAGCGGAGATTAGCGTAGCCAGAACCGCCTGGAGAGAAATCCGCATAATGATCGCTCCCGTAAAGCAGGCCCAGCATAGCACCGGAAGCGGCTGCTGGCGGAGTTCTATTTGCAACGGTCGGAATCACGACGCGACGTGGGCTGGCGTGGGAGAATAGTAAGCAATCCGCCATGACTGACGAAATCAACCCCATTCTTCCTACCGCCCCCGAGACCCAGCCTGAACCCGCCACAGAGCCCGCGGCTGCCGCCGTTGCCGCGCCTGCCCCTGTTGCCGATGCCGCACCCGCCGCCGCTGCTGAAGAACCTATTGAAGACTTCGGCGATCTGCTGCGCGCCTTTGAGAAGACCAACTCCCACAAAAAGGAGGCCGCCAACGGCGCCAAACAGTTGGAAGGCACGGTTGTCTCGCTCACGGCTGAGGAGGTCTTTCTCGATGTTGGCTACAAGATCGAGGGAGTGCTGGCGCGCACCGCGTTCAAGGACAATGCCGAAGGCATAAGCGTGGGCGACCGCTTCCCGGTCTCCATCACCGGCCGCAACTCCGAGGGCTACTACGAGCTCTCGCTCTTCAAGGTGGCGCAGCCCAAGGATTGGTCGGCTCTGGAAAAGGCCTTCGCCGAGAAGACTGCCGTAGTGGGCACCGTCACCGAAGTCCGCAAGGGCGGCCTCTCCGTGGACGTGGGCGTGCGCGCCTTCATGCCCGCCAGCCGCTCCGGCACGCGCGACGCAGCGGAGATGGAAAAGCTGGTCGGCACGGAGATCAACTGCCGCATTATCAAGCTCGACGTGGCGGAGGAAGACGTGGTGGTGGATCGCCGCGCGGTTTTGGAAGAGCAGGCCCGCGAGCAGTCGGAAGCCAGGCGCGCCGCGCTCGAAGAGGGCGCGACCCTGACCGGCACGGTCCGCTCCCTGATGCCTTATGGCGCATTCGTCGACCTTGGCGGTCTCGACGGCCTGCTCCATGTGAGCGACATCAGCTGGGGCCGCGTTGCCAAGCCCGAGGACGTGCTCAGCGTGGGCCAGGAAGTGAAGGTCCGCGTGCTCAAGATCGACCGCGAGAAGGGCAAGATCTCGCTGGGCCTGAAGCAACTGGAAGCCGAGCCCTGGGAGACCGTTCCGGAGCGCTTCAAGGCCGGCCAGCGCGTCTCGGGTACCGTCTCGCGCCTGGCGGACTTTGGCGCATTTGTGGAGATCGAGTCCGGCGTGGAGGGCCTGATCCACGTGAGCGAGATGGCCTGGAACAAGAAGGTCCGCCATCCCAAGGACGTGCTGAAGGAAGGCGAGCGGGTGGAGGCCGTCATCCTTTCCATCAAGCCCGAAGAGC
>Ga0371490_1000563_pt1 | contig 24267 bp, 19 predicted proteins | sample MB2SIPfraction_FD_207959 | JGI IMG/M metagenome (GOLD analysis project Ga0371490, IMG submission 207959) | Lab enriched peat soil microbial communities from McLean, Ithaca, NY, United States - MB28FN SIP fraction | ecosystem: Environmental > Terrestrial > Soil > Wetlands > Peat | place: USA... | reverse complement strand
TCTGACTCTTCCATCTCCCGTAACTCGACGGCGGCTTGCTGCACGGTGCGGGAGCGCAAAAGGGCGGTATGGGCTTGCTCCTTCTTGCCGCGCTTGAAGAGCCAGCGCGGCGACTCGGTCACCAGCAGGCAGCCCAGCACAAACAGAATGCCGGGAGGCAGCGCAACCCAGAAGAGATTGCGCCATGCATGATCTTTGTAGAGGAACAAAGCTGAGGCGTCGCCGGTTTTGGCCACGGCCGCGACATGATAACTGAAATAAATTCCCAGCAGCGCCGCAAAGACCATGGACGAAGTGGGCAGCCACTGAAAGACGCCCGTTCCCTTGCCGCGGTCCGAGGCCGCCAGGCACTCGGCCAGATAGAGGGGGATCACGACCCCGATCAGTCCGGCGCTGACGCCTTCCAGCAGGCGGCCAAAAAGCAAGGGCGCATAGCCGTGCGAGAGGGCAATCATGGGAATGCTGACAACAAAGGTGAGTCCGCTGAGGAGCATCAACGGCTTGCGGCCCATCCAGTCGGCCAGCATCCCGGCAAAGAGCGTGGAGAATACCGCGCCCAGCATCACCACCGCGACGATCATGGAAAGCTCGGCGGCGGTCAGCGTCGAGGTGGCTTGCAGATAGGGCAGCGCACTGCCGATGATGCCGATGTCCATGCCGTAGAGCAGACCGCCCAGCCCCGCGACCACAAGAAGAAAAAGGTTGTAGCCGCGCTTGGAAGAAAGGGTTGGATCGGAAGGCAGGTTTGCGGCGCCTGGAGCTGTCTTTGTCACGAGAAGTGTCCTCTTGCGCAGTTTATGCTTCCGCTTGAGGTGGGCGGAAGAGGCTGGCCGGAGAAAAGGGGGCCCCGGGCAAGACCCCGACCTCCGGCAGAGGAGCAATGCGCATTTTTGTCTACAATCATCGAATCGGGATAAAAACGCTCAATTTCTTGTGCGGAAGTAACGGAAAATGAAGGACTTATCTGCATCAAGTACCTCATTAGGATGCAGGATTCTCCTATTGTTACCTTCTCAGCCAACTCAGGCAAAGTGGGTCAGGCTTGGCTGGTCCAGCGCAGCGCGCCGCGGCGAGCGGGGCGCGTCCGGTAACGGCCATCACTGCATAATTCCTCGGGCTGCGATAAGAGTAGACTGAGGCAATGGAGCCCACGAGAACCCGTCTATCCAAGGATATCGCCCTATTTTGAGCGGCCTGCTCGCAGCTGCGAATTTGGCCCGTTTAGGATTGATACCCGAGGCCGGCCGCGGGTTCAGCGGAGAGCTAGAATGAGCACTGCGCACGGCGGAAACCGAAGAGATTTTCTGAGCAAGTCTCTGACAGGCGCTGCATTTCTGTGCGCAGGCGGCGGGATGGGACCGCTGGCAGCCGCGGAACCTGTTACCGCAAAATCTGTTGCAGCGGATGCGAAATCCAGGGTCGTTGTCGCGCGCGATGAACTGCTGCGCGGCACGGGTTCCGCCGTGGATTCACAGCGGCTGCTGGCGCTGCTGGATCGCGGCCTGCACGCTCTCGGCGATCATCCGGTTGAGGCATGGAGAAAGTTGGTCCGGCCCGGCGAAACAGTGGGCCTGAAAGTGAATACTCTGGGAGGCCGCGGAATCTCCACAAATGTTCATCTCGTCGCGGCCATCTGCCAACGTTTGCAGGAGGCCGGCGTCAAGGCCAGCGACATCGTGGTTTGGGACCGTGACAGCGACGAGATGGAGCGCGCCGGATTTCATCTCGCAATAGGCGGAGAACGCGTGCAATGCTACGGCACTGACCGCGTCGGCTACGAAGAAAACCTGTCCGCCTGGGGCAGCGTGGGCAGTTGCTTGTCGAAGATACTCACCCGAAACTCCAACGTGCTTATCAATGTTCCAGTGCTGAAAGACCACGACGGCGCGGGCGTCACCATCGCCCTTAAGAATATGTACGGCGTCATTCATAACCCCAACAAGTACCATCCCAACGGCTGCAATCCCTATGTGGCGGATTTGAATATGCTGCCGGAGATTCGCAGCAAAATGCGATTGACGATTTGCGATGCAACCACCGCGATGTACGAAGGCGGGCCGGGCTACAAGCCGGAACACAGTTGGAACGTCAATACATTGCTGGTCTCCACCGATCCGGTTGCGCTCGACCATACAGGCTGGCAGATCATTGAGCGCAAGCGCGCCGAAAAAGGATGGAAGACGCTGGAGGCCGAGGAGCGCGCGCCACACTACATCGCGACCGCGGCCGATGCCGAACACCGGCTGGGAACGAATGATCCCAAAAATATTTCACTCATCGAGGTGTAGCCGGGAGAGTTGCGGACCTAAATCGTTGCGAAGAGGCTCAATATGTTCTGTAAGCTGGATGTCGAGGATGTTGTGAATAGCCCGGCTGGCCGTCCGCTCGATCGCCGCTCGTTCATGAAGTGTGCCCTGGCGTCGGGCGCGGCGCTGGGGATGGCCGCTATAGCAGAGCCCGCTGCCGCGACGCCATCCGGCGCGGCTGCCGAGAGCGGGGACGATGCGCGCTTCATCGTGGAAGCAAAGTTCTACCAGAAGCTCGCGAATCGCAAGATCAAGTGCAAGCTGTGCCCGCGCGAGTGCGCGGTGGGAGACAAGGAACGCGGCTACTGCGGTGTGCGCGAGAATCGCGGCGGCACGTACTACACACTGGTGCACTCGCGGGTCTGCGCGGCGCACGTCGATCCCATTGAGAAGAAGCCGCTCTTCCACTATCTGCCGGGGACAACCGCCTTCTCGATAGCCACGGCCGGCTGCAATGTCAACTGTAAATTTTGCCAGAACTGGGAGATCTCCCAATCTCGTCCCGAACAGATTCCCGCCGAGTACGTTTCCCCGCAGCGTGTCGCGGAAATTGCCAAGCAATATAGTTGCCCCTCGATTGCCTATACCTACAGCGAGCCGGTGGTCTTTGCCGAATACCTGATGGACGCCGCCGATGCGGGGCACGCCGCCGGCATTCGCAGCATTGTGGTGTCGAACGGTTATATGCAAGAGGACGCACTAAAGACGGCCTACGGAAAGATGGACGCCGTCAAGATCGATCTGAAATCCTTCACCGAGTCGTACTATAGCAAGGTTGTCACCGGCCAATTGAAGCCGGTGCTGGATTCGCTGGTCACGCTGCGCAAGATGGGCAAGTGGACGGAGATCGTCTACCTGGTTTTGCCCACGCTCAACGACAGCGATGAGGAGTTTCGCGGCTTGGCGCATTGGATCAAGGCAAACCTGGGCGAGGATGTGCCGCTGCATTTCACGCAGTTTCATCCCGAATATCTGCTGAAGAATTTGCCCATTACGCCGGTGCCCACTCTGGAACGCGCCAAGGCGATTGCAGACGCCGAGGGACTGCACTACGTTTACATTGGCAATGTGCCGGGACATCCGTCGCAAAACACTTACTGCCCCAAGTGCCGCAAGATGCTGGTGGAGCGCGTGGGGTTTACGGCCGACCAGGTGCTGATCCGCAAGAACTGTTGCCCATTCTGCCAACAGCCGATTCCCGGCATCTGGCACGCATGATAACGCAGAGGAGGTTACGTACATGAACATAGCCCTGACTCCAAGCGCATTGATTCTGGCTGCGCCGCTCCTGGCTCTGCTGGTGTTTACGCCGCTCAAGCACGTTAGCGCCGGAGATCAACAGAAGGTGCGGCAAGCGGCCGTCGCCGGGAGTTTTTATCCGGCCGACGCAAAGGTTCTTTCAGAAATGATGGACGGCTATCTGGCTAAGGTTACCGGACCGCAGATCACCGATCCGATTCTCGCGGTAGTCGCGCCGCACGCCGGCTATCAATATTCCGGACCCGTGGCCGCCTACACTTACGCTCAGTTGAAGGGGCATAAATACGCACGGGTGGTGGTGATTGCGCCGACGCACTATGTGGCCTTCGATTTCACCTCCGTCTATGACGGCGACGCCTACGCAACGCCTTTGGGGAACGTGATGGTGGATAAGGCCTTCGCGCAGAAGCTGGTGAAGATGAGCTCGACCATGCAGCTTTCCAGCCAAGGGCACGATCCCACATCGGCAGGCGGCGAACATGCGGTCGAGGTGCAGTTGCCCTGGCTGCAAAAGGTGCTGGGCGATTTTGAAGTTGTGCCCGTCGTCATGGGAGACCAGAGCTACGAGAGCAGCCGCGCGCTGGGAGTGGCTCTGGCCAAGCTGATCAAAAAGGAGGGCGGCGAAACGCTCGTCTTGGCCAGCTCCGATCTGTCGCACTACCACACCTACGAGGACGCGGTGACGATGGACCACAAAACGCTCAACGCGCTGCAGGCGTGGGACTACTTCAGCATGTCGCGCAACTTCCAGTCGCGGATATGGGAGGCCTGCGGCGGCGCGCCCATCGTGGCCGCAATGATCTACGCAGAGCGCATGGGCGCCAACCAGGCGCGCGTGCTTAAGTATGAGAATTCAGGCGACGTTACGGGTGATCATTCGCGCGTGGTGGGATACAGCGCGGATGTTTTTGTGAAAACTAACGGCGGAAAAGCGGTGGAAGCTCCGTTCTCGCTGAGTGAGCAGGAGAAGAGCGAGTTGCTCGCGTTGGCGCGCAAGTCGGTGGAGTATGTGGTCCAGGATAAATACGCGTATGAACCGCCGACAAGCGCAAGCGCAACGCTGAACCAGGAGCGCGGCGCATTCACGACTCTGAAAGAAGCCGGCGAGTTGCGCGGGTGCATCGGCTACACATCCGCGGCCAAGCCTCTTTACCTCACCGTGCGCGACACGGCTACGCTGGCCGCCATGCGCGATCCGCGCTTCCCTCCGGTATCGGCAGCGGAGTTGCCCAAACTTGAATATGAAATCTCCGTGCTGTCGCCTCTGCGGCGCGTGATGGACGTACAACAAATCAAGGTCGGCCAGCACGGGCTGTTCATGAAAAACGGCGACAGCGAGGGCCTGCTGTTGCCGCAGGTGCCGGTGGAACAGGGATGGGACCGGAACATGTTCCTTGAGCAGACATGCGCCAAGGCGGGGATGCGCTCCGGCTGCTGGATGGATGAGGATACGGATATCTTCAGCTTCACGGCGGTGGTCTTCGGCGAGCATAAACCATGAGCGTGTGAAGCATTTTTACTGTTACTGAAATTTCGCAGCCCCAACTTCCGCGCTTTTTGCGAAGGGTGCGAAGCAAGCCCGTGTGGCCAGCAGAGCGGGCCCCAGGTTCACCGCCGCGCACAGCCATGCGGTCTTCCAGAATCCGAAGACGGGGATAAGATAGCCACTTAGCAATAATGCGCCCAGACTCCCGCCCAGTAAGTCGATAGCATAGAGCATGCCGAGCCTGCGCCGGCCGCTATTGTCGTGAAGATAGATCGCGGTCGTCATGGGGAACTGGTAGCCTCCCAACATTCCGCAAAGCGCGGCCAAAGCAGGAAAGACACACTGCGCGGCCAGCCAGGTTGCCGCCATCCCGGAGAGCTTCGCGAGCAGGCTGACCAGTAGCATCAACAAAGGAGCAGACACAGCGAGAAGAAACTGCGTGGATGCAACGGCGCGGCCAGGAGGACGGCTGTCGCGACGAATGCGGCGCATGCCCAGCCAGCTTCCCAAGGCAATGCCCGCCATGCACAGAGCAATCAGAATGGCGAGCTGGCGGTAGACATATCCGTAGATGGATTGGAAGGCGAGCAGGAGAAAGATTTCTAGCGCCATCAGCGTGAACCCCGTCGCGGCCATGCAATAGCCCGCCGCCGCTGGGGCGCGATGCTCGCGAGACGGAATAAATCCAAGAAACGCCGCCACAGAAAACAAAACAAGGAGGACCGCGCCGAGGACGATTCTGAAATCCACATGTTCCGCGGCGCGCATCCAGCCGGCATAGGCGGGCTTGAACTGCGCGCTCCACAGCACCACGTCGAAGTAATAGGCGATGGGGGAGAAATCGCGATTGACTTGTGTCGTGGCCAGCGGCTGCAACGAATCGCGCACCTGCGCAATGCGATCGGGCATCATGCGGTAGGGAATAAAGTATTCGCGAACATAGCGCGTCTTCAGGTTGCGTTCCAACAGCCGCGCTACCAGCATGCGGGGATTGTCCGTCAGAACATCAGGGCGCGTTGCGGCAAAAAAGTGGATCGTCTCTCCTGGAATTGCGACGACGTAGGGAAAGACTTCTCGCAGTGTGTGGTTGATGCAGCGCAGAAAATCAGCCAGGCCGGGGCTGATGGTCTCCTCCGACGAGCGCAGTGCGAGGGCGAGCAATCCACCCGGTGCCAGATGATCGCGCGCGGAACGAAAGAACTCGGCGGTGTAGAACCTGTTCAACTGCGCGGTCTGCGGGTCGGGCACATTCACGATAATCACGTCGAATGTGCCTGGAGCTGACTTGAGATAGGACCGGCCATCCGCGTAGTGCAAATGCACCCTGGGGTCGGAGAAGAGAACAGCGGACTCGGAGGGAAAGAATTGCCGCGCCATGCCGATGAGCGCGGGGTCCAGCTCGACCAGGTCGATGCTTTCGACAGTGGGATGCCGGAGAGCCTGCGCGACAGCGCCGCTGGCGCCGCCGCCGATCATCAAAATGCGCAGCGGCGCCGGGTGCTCCAGCAGTGCGTAGTGAACCGATTCTTCGGCGGCGCTCTCGTCCGGCGAGTTGGCGAGGATGAGGCCATTCTCGTACAGGCTGCGCATGTTGCCGGTTTCGACGACCGTAAGGTTGCCGTAAATCGAGTCGCGCGATGCGAGCAGAGGCAAGCCGCGCCACTCAAGCGCCTGCGTTGCGCTATCCAGCCAGGGCGCAACGCGAGCGAGAAGAAAGATTGTGAGCAGCGCCGCTACTGCGACCGCTACGCCAAGCTGCCTGCGGCTCATCCGCAACAAAAGGACGCACGCCATCGAGAGGTTCAGGACAAGCACGACGCAGGCAATCTGGAACGGCTCAAGATAACGCAGTAATACTAGGCTGGCGACAATTCCTCCCAGTCCGGAGCCCGCCGCCTCCAGCAGGTAAGCCGCGCTGACCGCGGCGCGCGCGGAAACGGCGCGCTCATGGCCATACATGCACGCCGCGGCCACAAATAATGCGCCCGCAACCGCGCAGAATACGCTCAGGCAAAGCAGCGATGCGAGCAGCACGGGGACCGGACCAACCAGCTCACCTGGCACAGCTTGAAACAGGCTTTTGCTGGCGCGCAATGCCCAAACCGTAAGCGGCAGGCTGACACCGAGCAGCGATTCGAGCACAGCCACCGTCCGGCGCACGCGGCATTCGCGCGGCGCAAGACTGCTGCACAGAATGCTGCCGGCGGCTGTCCAAAAGAGCCATGTGGCAAGCATGATGCCCAGCGATATTTCGTTTCCGCTGAAGACGACCATCAGCTCGCGCATGAGCACGATCTGTCCGATGACGGCGCTGAATCCTGCCAGCATCAGAGCCGCCCTGACAGCATGCTCAGCGCCCTGCGCCTCGCGTTCTGTGACTGAATGGGTGCGTTTTATCATCCGAGAGAATTAGAATCGAGTTGTCCGAAGAAAGCAAGGGCAACTATGGAGTTTCCGAAGTTGAAGCCGTTCTTGAGTATGTGAAGGCATAGCGGAATGAAAACGCATCTAACTTATGTAACTAATAGCTCACCTTTCATACGAAATGTGTATTTTCATTCCACGGGTTATCGCAACTTATAGAGTTTCCGGGCCTCGTGAACCGGATATTCACTCGGTATGATGCAGTCTCCTGAGACTTATAGACACAGCCATTCATCCAATAGCCATCTATCTTTGTATTGCATTGATTCTAATGATTTTATAAGTACATAATAATTCTCTTTTTATCTACCCATTGCTCCGATACAGCACTTATAAGGTTTAGTGGTATCCATAGTTAACACTCTTATCTTTTATGCAATAAAACTTAACATTCGGAAAGCATCAAAACTCCGGTTATATTCCTGCCCTAACAAACGAGAGCAGGGTGACGCGCGTCACAGCCGCGCGCTTTTGCTAAGCCGAGAATGGTCTGGGTTTTTGGAAGCACATTGCCAGAAGCCAGCGAATCTTCTCTTAGGGTGCGGAAGCAAAGACGAGGCGTTCGCTGGCAGCGAACTGCAAAGGCAAAGAAGCGAAAATGCAGGCCAATGTGGACGCGAAGACGGAGGAACCGGCGATGAACTGGCGCGAAGAGTATGGGAATAAGTGCATGGATGCCGCTCAGGCTCTAGAGGCGGTTCGCTCGGGCGACCGTGTATGGATTCAGTCCTCTTGCGCCACACCCACAACGCTGGTGAATGCGCTGGTGGCGCGCGCCTCCGAGCTGAGCAATGTCGAAATCGTTCATATGAAGACGCTGGGCGAGGCGAACTACACCAAGCCGGAATACAACGGCGTTTTTCGCCATAGCGGGTTGTTTCTGGGCGACAATGTTCGCGACGCGGTGATCGCGGGGCGCGCCGACTACACGCCCATCTTCCTGAGCGAGATCGAAGGCTTGTTTTTGAGCGGCGCCCTGCCGTTGGATGTCGTACTGATTCAGGTTTCGCCGCCGGATGAGCACGGATTCGTGACCCTGGGCGCCGCAGTGGATTGCACCATGAACGCAGTCCGCTGCGCCCCGGTCATCATTGCCGAAGTGAATCAGCGGATGCCGCGCACGCATGGAGAGACGGCCATTCATGTGAGCCGCATCTCCGCGATCGTGGAAACATCGCGGCCGCTGCTGGAGTTGCATCCGGAGCCGTTCACCGCGATACATCGCCGGATTGCGGAGAATGTGGCCTCGCTGATTCCCGACGGAGCAACTTTGCAGACTGGGATCGGCGGGATTCCCGACGCGGTGCTGGCCTGTCTGGGAGACAAGCGTGACCTGGGGATTCACAGCGAGTTGGTCGGGGATGGCGTGATCGATCTGATGGAGTCGGGGGTGCTGAACGGAGAGCGCAAGTCGCTGCATCGCGGCAAGGCCGTGCTCTCGTTCGTACTCGGATCGCAGCGGCTCATCGATTATATCCGCGATAACCCGGCCTTCGAGTTCCGGCCTATTTGCTACACCAACGATCCGTATGTGGTGGCGCAGAACGACAGGATGATCGCCATCAACGCGGCGCTGCAGGTGGACATGACGGGGCAGGTGTGTTCGGATTCGCTGGGGATCAAGCCTTACAGCGGGTTTGGCGGACAAGTGGATTTCATTCGCGGGGCCGCGCGCTCCAAGGGTGGAGTGCCGATTATCGCGCTGCCTTCGACGGCGAAGAACGAAACCATTTCGCGGATCGTGCCGGTGCTGGAACCGGGCGCGGGCGTGGTGACCTCGCGGGCCGATGTGCATTATGTGGTGACCGAGTACGGCATCGCGTTTCTGCATGGAAAGACGCTGCGCGAGCGGGCTGAGGCGCTGATCGCCATTGCCGATCCGCGCTTCAGGGATGAATTGGAAGATTTCGCGGTGCGCTCCCATTACATGGAGCGCAAGGCCGTGGCCGTGCTTACCTGAGGGCTTGTGGCTTGCCGGAGAGGAGTGAAAAATGGCGAATGAGGAGAAGCAGGACCGTGGCATGCTGCGGGTGGATGTGGATGAGTGCAAGGGATGCGGGCTCTGCGTGGACGCGTGTCCGCCGAAGGTGATCGCCCTCAGCGAGCGATTGAATCACTACGGCTATCACACGGCAACCTATGCGGGCACGGGCTGCACGGGATGCGGAATCTGCTTTATGGTGTGTCCCGAGCCGGGGGCGATTACGGTCTTGCGAATCGCGAAGAGAGAACGCGGCGTGGAAAGAGGCAATTTGGGAGCAAGCGAATGCGCAAGCAACTGATGAAGGGGAACGAAGCAATTGTGAAGAGCGCGATCCTCGCCGGGTGCCGCGCGTTCTACGGGTATCCGATTACGCCGGCCAGCGAGATTACCGAGGCGGCGGCGCTCTATCTGCCGCAGACGGGCGGAGTGTTCCTGCAGGCGGAGAGCGAGGTCGCGGCCATCAATATGATTTACGGCGCTTCATCGGCGGGGGTGCGCGCGATGACGGCGTCGAGCGGACCGGGAATCAGCCTTATGCAGGAGGGCATCAGTTACATGGCCGGCGCGGAGCTGCCTTGCGTGATCGCGGACATCACGCGCGGCGGGCCGGGATTGGGCAGCATTAACGCGGAGCAGGGCGACTATAACCAGGCAGTGAAGGGCGGAGGCCACGGCAACTATCGAACGATTGTGCTGGCGCCGCACTCCGTGCAGGAGATGGCGGATTTGACCGCGCTGGCCTTTGAACTGGCGGATCGCTATCGCAACCCGGTGATGCTGCTGGCCGATGGATTCATCGGGCAGATGATGGAGCCGGTGGAGTTTCCGCAGACGGCCCTTGAGCAGCAACAGCCGGAGTGGGCTGTGACAGGAACGGAGGCGACGCGCGGCAATCTGATTACCTCGCTGCATCTGGACAGCGATGCGCTGGAGGCGCACCAGGGCGATCTGGAAGCGAAGTATCGCCGCGCGCAGGAGTGCGAAGTGCGCGCTGAGGAGTGGCGGACCGAGGACGCGGAGATTGTGCTGGTGGGCTACGGTATTGTGGCGCGCATTTTGAAGGCTGTGGCCGCCGAAGCTCGCGATCTCGGCCTCAAGGTTGGCGTGCTGCGGCCGATTACTCTGTTTCCATTTCCTACCGCGCATTTTCAGAGGCTGGCCAAGAACGCACGAGTCTTCGTGGTGGTGGAAATGAGCAACGGACAAATGGTGGACGATGTGCGGCTGGCGCTGAATGGGGCGCGGCCGGTGGAGTTCTTCAGCCGCGTGGGGGGAAATGTGCCGTCGCACGAAGAGGTGCTCAAGATCGTGAAAGAGCAGGCGCAGAAGATTCTGTTGGCGAAGCAGCCCGAAGAGGAGCGGATGGCAAATGTCTAGCGAAATGGTTTCTGAATACGAGGTAACACACGCCAGGCCCAAGGCATTCTTCGAGCGCTTCACGCGCAAAGAAGAGTTGCAACACCAGACACACTATTGCCCCGGCTGCGGACACGGCCAGGTGCATAAGATGCTGGCGCGGGCTATCGATGAACTGGGCATCCAGAACAGGACGATTCTGATCGGGCCGGTAGGCTGTTCGGTATTTACCTATAACTACTTTGACGTGGGCAATATCTCGGCCGCGCACGGACGTACACCCGCGGTGGCCACGGGGGTGAGGCGGAGCAGGCCGGAGAGCATCGTCATCGGCTATCAGGGCGATGGGGATTTGGCCGCGATTGGGGCCTCGGAGATTCTTCATGCGGCCAATCGCGGCGAGAATATCACGATCATCTTCGTGAACAACGCCATCTACAGCATGACCGGCGGACAGGTGGCGCCGACTTCCCTGCTGGGACAGAAGAGCGTGACTTCACCGCGCGGACGCATGGCGTCCAACGAGGGATATCCACTGCACATGAGCGAGCTGCTGGCCACGCTGGAGGCTCCGGTTTACATTGAGCGCGTGGCTTTGGGAGACAACAAGCAGATTGCGTCGGCCTCACGCGCCATCAAGCGCGCCGTGGAAAACCAGGTGCGCGGACTGGGCTTCTCGCTGATCGAGGTGCTGGCGCCGTGCCCGACGATCTTCAAGATGACACCGGTGGAGGCGCAGCAATGGGTGCGCGATGTTCTGGCCAAGACTTTTCCGGTCAAGGTGATTCTGGATCGCACCAAAGAGGCTCAGCCACGGAGTTTGCCCGAGGCCGCGCCGGCGCTCGACCGGATTCCGCAAATTCTTGGCGTCGCCAACGAGGATCTGCCTGAAGGCAACCCGGTGGCGCGCGATGAGACTGCGCCGGAGCTGGACCTTCGCGTGCGGGTAGCCGGATTTGGCGGGCAGGGAGTCTTGCTGCTGGGCGAAGTGCTGGCCGAGGCCGGGCTGGATGCGGGCCTGGAGGTTTCCTGGCTGCCGTCGTATGGGCCGGAGATGCGCTCCGGCACCTCCAACTGCCATGTACGCCTCTCCAGGCATTTGATCGATTCGCCCATGGTGACGAACCCCAATGTGCTGGTGGCGATGAATGAACCCTCGCTGAGGAAGTTTGTGAAGAGCGTGCCGCCCGGCGGATGGATTCTTTATAACGGCGAGGAATTCCCCAGCGATTGCGAGCAGGAAGGCGTGCGCGTGCTGGCGTACCCCTTCACACGCGTTGCCGACGAGTTGGGCGATGCGCGAGCCGGCAACATGGTGATGCTGGGCGCGCTGCTGGAGATCGCCGGAGTCGTGCGGGAGATCAACATCGATGCCGCGCTGCGGCGGCTGGTGAAGAATCCGCGCTGGATGGAGTTGAACAAGCGCGCGCTGGCGCGGGGCCGGGAGCTCTATCGAGAGTCGTGCAGAGAGGTGTGTCCTGCGCGCTGATAGGGATCCGAAAATGATTGTGGATTAGTGCAGTTCAAGGAGGAAGAAAAGAAAATGACGACAACAAGAGTTGCAGATAACGCCTATGACGTTGCGCTGGAAAATTTCGACACGGCAGCGAACGTGCTGGGGCTCAACAACGATATTCGGGAGGTAATCAAGTATCCCGAACGGATTCTGACGGTCAGTGTGCCGGTACGCATGGAAGACGGGCGCATTCACCGCTTTGAGGGCCACCGAGTGCAACACAGCACGGCGCGCGGGCCCGCCAAGGGCGGCATTCGCTTTCATCCGCAGGTAACGCTGGATGAGGTGAAGGCGCTGGCCACCTGGATGACGTGGAAGTGCGCGGTGATGAACATTCCCTTCGGCGGCGGCAAGGGCGGAATTACCTGCGATCCAAAAAACATGACGCAGGGTGAACTGGAGCGCATGACGCGCCGCTACACGGCGGGGATACTTCCCATCATCGGACCGGAGCAAGACATTCCCGCGCCGGACGTGTATACCAATGCGCAAACCATGTCGTGGATCATGGACACCTACAGCATGACCAAGGGATATACGATTCCTGGCGTGGTAACCGGAAAGCCGATCGCATTGGGCGGTTCGCTGGGGCGCAACGATGCCACCGCGCGCGGCGCTTTTTACACCATCGAGCACGCCTGCGCGCATCTGAAGATCCAGATCAAGGGCTCCACGGTCGTGATTCAGGGCTTTGGAAACGCCGGCTCGTTTGCCGCGGACCTGCTGCATGAGGCCGGAGCCAAGGTGATCGCGGTAAGCGATTCGACGGGCTGCGTCTATAACAAGAACGGATTGGACATTCCCGCGCTGCTGCTTCACAAGGAGTCCACCGGACGCGTTGCGGGATTCAAGGGGGCCGAGGCCATCACTCCTGCCGAGTTGCTGGCCATGGAGTGCGACATCCTGGTGCCGGCGGCGCTGGAAAACGCCATCCACCTCGACAATGCAGCCGCGGTGCGCACCAAGATCATCGCCGAAGCAGCCAACGGACCGATCACCCCGGCGGCTGACAAAATTATGGAAGCCAAGGGCATCTTCGTGATTCCCGACATTCTGTGCAACGCCGGCGGAGTGACGGTTTCATACTTTGAGTGGGTGCAGGACGAGCAGCACCTTTTCTGGGATGCTAAGGATGTGTACACCAAGCTGGAACGCATCATGAAGACCTCGTTCGCCGATACCCTGAAGATTCATCTGGATCACAAGGTTTCGATGCGCATTGCGGCCAACATGCTGGGCATTGGGCGCGTGGCAGAGGCTGTGAGGCTCCGCGGCGTTTATCCATAAGCGGCCCAGCAACGGCAAGGGAAAAATGGGCCCGGGAGGTTGTTCCTTGGGTGGAGTCATTTCTGGCGGCGCGCACAAGATACAATAGCGCGCCGCGTTTTTTTTGCACCGGACAGGAAACATCAGGGAACGCCGGGAGGCTTTCGGCGCATCCTACTGCGGACCCCAGATGCGGAACTCGCCGCTCAAATGCATGAGGCTCATCAGGTAGAGCATGCCGTCGTAATAGCGATACTCGCCAGAGGGAATCGGCATCTTCCAAAAGGCTTCAGTGAATTGCTTTGCGGCGGCTTGGTCAGTTGCCGCAAGCCCGGCGACCGCATTGACGCTCACCAGCCCGGCGGGATGGTCCTTGTAGGTGAGTCCGGGCGTGGCGCCAAGATCCTTGCCGTCCAGCGTGTAGAACGACCCATACGTGTCCATCCCTTGCGCCGCAAAAAATTTCTGGATGTGATCGCTCAACTCCTGTTCCGCGGACGCCTTATGCCACCACGACCAATCGACCGACCAGTTGCCGGCCGTGCGCCACGCGTCGAAGGCAAACTCCGCGGACTGCGAAAAGCGCGTCACGTGCGGCGTGCCGTCAAAGTTGGCGTAATCGGGCGTGAGGCCGGTCTGGGGATTCGCGGTCTTCACGAAGAACGCGCGGCTGGCCTCGGCGGCGCGCGCCCAGAAGGCGCGGTCCTCGACCGGGCCCCAGCGCGCCCACAGCTCGTAGAAAGCGGGCAGGTGGTAGGAGGGGTCGGTAAAAGGCTGCGGCATGATCCCCGGAACAAACAAGATCATCGCGTTCTCCTCGTTCACTTCCGGACCCTCGCTGCGTTGCCCGAACTTCGTGGGGCCTGTAATGACCGCGCGGTGGCGCATCGCGGTGAGCAATTGTTCCGCCTCGGCGTGATAGTCGTAGATGCCGTGGCCGCCCGGCCAGCGATTGCCCGCGAACAGCAGCGCCATGGCGAAATATTCCTCGCCATCGGGTGCGGGCGTCTCCTCGTTCGGCTCGCCGTTCGTCTTGCACGACCAGGAAAAGTAGCCATAGGACGGGTGCTTCGGGTTGCTGATGTACATATAAGTCTTCGCCCAGTTCCACAGCGCGTCGAAATCTGCTTTCTTGCCTAACTGGACGGCGATCATCATGCCGTACGACATACCCTCGGTGCGCACGTCGTGGTTATGCCAGTCGGTCACATACATCAGCGGGCCGTTGGCGTTGCTGCCAGCGGCAAAGGCTATGGCCTGCGTCTGCGGGTCGCCATGAAAGAGCTGCTGATAGGCTGCGTCGATCTTGGCCCGAATCTTCTTGGAGGAATGACCGGCTTCCGCGAAAAGATTGCGATACTTTCCGGTTGCGTAGGCGCCTGCGCCGTCCTGGGGCGCGGCCTGGGCCAGCGCGGCGGGCGCCGCCGCGAGCATAAGAATGAATGCAGCCGAGAGCAGGTAATTCCGGGAGTGAATCGGGGGCATGGTTGGTCTTCTCTTCGCAGCAAGCGCCAGGGCGCTGGGTTGCTTATCAGAAGTATCAGGTATAGTCCTTGCGGATGGCAACTGGCTGCTTCTGCCGTCTATTCGCTGCTAGGTGCGCGCCAGCAAGCTGCGAGTCCGCGCCGGCCCATCCAATCGCCATAACGGAAGCATCCATCGCTGGCCCTGAAGTGTTCCGGGCCTATTTCTGGTCCTGTTTGGCTTCTTTTTTTGCCCGGGCGGCCGCACGCGCCTTGTCATCGAGGCCGTGCGTTGGATCTCGATGGAGAATCTTCCGCGAGACGTCCGGCCAGAACTCCTGGAAGACAGAGCCAATCGCGCCCTCGGCGGTTACGATCATCCCGTTGGTGAAGGTCTGGCTGACCTCGTTGTTGGTGGACGGATAGTAGAGGTTGGAGATTGCGCCAGCGATGATGTTGCCGCCGACATTAGAGTAGTTGGGCTCCCACTTGCCGGTGTTGTCGTGCTTGCAGATAGCGGTAGTGGCCATTGCGTAGAGCAGCCTATGGGTTTTAGTACCCTGTCCCATGCGGAAGTAGCGGGGGTCCTGATGGAGGATGACGGGCAGGATGCCGTTGCCGATCATGGTGCCGTCGACGGCGTCCAGATAGGCTGCTCCCGATCGTTTTCCATAGCCCTCGAGGCCCCACCCAAAGCCTTTATCGTCGTCCTTAGCCTCGTGGTAACCGGCCACCAGGAATCCGGCGGCAAAGGTGAACGGGTCGACCGAGGAGCGAAAGGCCAGGCCCATCTTCTGGCCCGCGGTCATAGAAACGGCTTCGCTACCACGATAAGAGGTGTTGAAGGCGGGAGCAATCCCCAATATCCGCTGATGCTCCTCCTCCTTGATCTGTTCTTTGGCCTTTTCGTGCTGGTTCTTCTCCGTGCCGGGTTGCGGAGCGCCGGTTTGCGAGCTGGAGCTGCCCTGGCTTTGCCCGGTAGGAGCTTGCTGCTCCAACGGCTCAACCGCGTCCGGCGCGAACTGGGGCTGCGGAGCCTCGGGAAGTTCATTAACGGCAACCTGCCGGGAGTCCGGTTCCTGAGCAAATAGAGTGGCGGGCAACGCCAGCAGGCCAAAGCCGGCAGCAAGCGTTGCAGGGAGAAGACAAAAACCTAAGCGCATCCGTTCACCAGTCGTGGAGTGGGTACCCGCCTGTTCAGATCGCCGAAAAGAAGGCAAAACCGACCAGAGGGCTAACTAAAGGATAAATCATCCCGCTGTGCGCCTGTCTCTCCGGCGCTTTCCAGGGCAACGTTTCATCATGAGTGCACAGTTCTTATTGGTTAGACGCAGTTTCAGCCTCCGCGGACACAGAGAATCCACCCAAAACAGTTGAGGAGGCGGTCTGAGGCCTCCATTGGTGCGTCAAAAGCAGCGCGGAGAGGGGAAAGCTGGTAAACGGCGGAGCCTGCGCTACCGCCGCGGGTGAGAGGCCGTGCTTCCCTCGGTCATCCTGAGCGCCCACTTGATCGCTTCAAAGTACATGGTGCGAAGATCCGGATCCTGCCAGGACTCCTCCGTGTGGCCGAGTGTGGAATAGAAGACGCGGCCTTTGCCGTACATCTTGCTCCATGCCACGGGAAAGTCGTGGTCGGCGCGGTGGATCTTCGGGTTGTTGTCGTAGTCCAGCTTTGCAGGATCGAGGCTGAGCAGAACATTGACCTTATCGCGCGACCAGTCCTTCGGCTGATAGATCTCGTCGTACTTCACGAAGGCGGCAGGAAAGTGACGCACTGCGGGGAAGCTGGGGTCTTCGTTGATGATCGGCGCATTGAAGGTCATCCAGGGATGCTCGTCGAACCAGCCGCCGAGCATCTCGCCATACTCCGGCCAGGTGTGGTTGGTGTCCAGCGCGGCGTGAATGCCGACAAACCCCTTGCCGTCCTCCTTGATGAAGGAGATCATGTCCTGTTTCTGGCTGGCATCCATATCCAGTTCGCCACTGGTGTTGGCGAAGACGATCAAGTCGAAGTAGCTGAGGTTCTTGGCGTTGCGCGGCAGTTCCTTCTTGGTCAGCAGCTTGGTGTCGGTGCGCATCGTGGTGTCCCACAACCCGCTATCCTTGCCCATGTTGTAAATAGCGGCCATCGCAGCCGAAACGGAGTCGTGCTCCCAGTCCTTGGTCTGGCCGATCACCAGCACGTGCTTCATGCGAACCTCCTTGGCGTGCGGCGCGGGCGGCAACACGCTGCTTCCGGCTGACTGTCCATGAGTTCGGCTGCTCTGACCGATGATTGCAAGGCCGATCAGAACCGGAAAAAGAAAACGGAAGTTTCGAATAGAGCGCATGAGTTCACCCTGGACCATTATCACCTCTGCCCGGCAGGTTGAGGCAAGCAGCATTCTGAGGACGGCAGCTGCAGCGTGTGAACAGCTTGCGCAACCGTGATCATCAGCGTCATCGGATCGACAGGCGACGGAATGAAGCCGCATCTCTCATAAAATCGCTTCGCGCTATCGGAGATTGCATGGACCAGAATCGCGCGAATCCCCGCGATTTTAGCTGCCTGTGCCGTTCTCAGCACGGCATCTCTCAGCAGAGCAGAACCGATGCCGCGCCCCTGAAAGCTGAGGTCGATAGCCAGACGGCCTATAACCATCACCGGCACGGGGTTGGGCATATTCCGCTTCACTCGGCCAGGAGCATCCCGGTGAGCCACCGCACCCGCAGCCAGCGCATAGTAGCCCACAACCCGCAGCCCGGCGCAAACGACGTACGTCCGGGATGCGCCGTGTTCTTCATTGGATAGCGCTCTGCGCCGGAGCCAGTCATCCAGTTCCGGCTCGCCGCATTGAAACTGCGAGAGATCGTGAGCCGCGGTCAGCTTCTCCGGGACGGAGATTTGCTCTACCGGAGTGTGGCTGACCTGGTCTGCGCCGCTTACTTTTCCCACGGCGCTTTCCTCGCGAGCAAACGAGCGAGGCGCGGATTGCTCTTGGGCGGCGCGTCGAGCATGGCCGTAAAGCGCCGAAATTGCTCATCGTCTAGATAGAAGTAGCACCGGTCGAGCAAGACGGACTCCGCCTCCCGGCAGGCCGCGTCCAGCATGAAATCGGAGCGGTTGCGCCCCTGCGCCTCAGCTGCGCGGTCGATCAACGCTTTCTGGCTTCGGGTGACGCGCAGATTGATGTTCTCCGCGCGCAAGCGGCTCGATTCAGCGGCTACGGTGCCCATTGGTTTGCCCTCCATTTGCGCTCACAATCAGTGTACACTGATGTGCGCACAATGTAAACACTCAAAACGCACAGATTCCCCTGTCTCATAGCGAAACCAAGGCCACATGCGGGAAACCGAGGGCTAGTATGTTCAGTCGTCGTCTTCGTCCAGTTGCTCGCCTCTACGACCCTTGTAATAGGCTTCGGTGTCAGGATGGTTGACGGTTATGTCGTTAATCGCCTGATCGAAAACACCCTTATCGCGATCTCGACGGCCCTCTTCGTAATCCTCGCGGTCTTGCCTGGAAACCGACATGGAGAACTCCTTTCCTGTTGAGAGGCGTTGTACACCGTTCTAGCATTTGGCCTGTGCCCACACTCACACCGCAAAATCAATAAAGCCGCGCTGCGGATCGGTGGAGACCAGCTTCGCGGTTACCTTGTCGCCCACGTCCAGGCCCTTGCCGCCGCTCACAACCATGCCATCCACGTGCGGGTCGAGGGTGCGAACAAAAACGCCGTAGTTGTTGACGCCGGTGACGATCGCGGGGAAGCTCTGGCCGATGCGCGGGTGCAAGACGACTGCGGCGATACGCTTCTGCATCTCGCGTTCCACCTTGCGGGCGTTGTCCTCCATCAGCGTGCAGTGAACCGCGATGGCGTTGAGGTCGCCCTCCGAGTATGGCCATGAGGGCTGCGCTACCTTGGCCAGCCAGGCCTTCATCAGCCGCTGCGTCACCATGTCCGGGAAGCGGCGGTTGGGAGCGGTGGAGTGGGTGTAGTCCTGCACGGCAAGGCCGAAGTGTCCAGGCGAGACCTCGTTGGGCTTGACCAGCACGTACTCGCCGGGGCCCATCAGCTTGATCACGGTTAGCGAGAGGTCGGGAAAGTGGTCGGGGTCCTTTTGCTTTTGCGCGAGGAGGAAGTCGTTGAGGGCCTTTGAGTCGGGCTCGACGGGCAGCTTTGTGCCCAGTGCCGCGGCTACCTCGATGATGCGATCCCAGCGCTTGGGCGTGCGCACGATGCGGCGGATGGAGGCCACGCCGGCGTCTTCAAAGGTGCGAGCGATGACGCCGTTGGCCGCCACCATGAACTCCTCAATGAGCGAGGTGGCGCGGTTCTTCTCCAGGCGCGTAATCTCCACCGCCTGATCGGCCAGCATCACCGGACGAGTCTCGATGGTTTCCAGGTCCAGCGCCCCGTGCTGGAAACGTCCGCCGACCATGCGCTGCGCCGCAGTGTCCTGGAGCTTCAACTGCGCGGCCAGATCCGTGCTGGCGGCCACCTTGGCCGGCGCGGGACCACGCCCTTCAAGCCATGCGCCCACGCTGTTGTAAGCCAGTTGCGCCCGGTTGCGCACTAGCGCGCGATAAGCCTTCCCGTCGGTAGCCGTGCCCGCCTGGTCCACGGCAAACTCGATCACCAACGCGACTCGATCCTCGTTCTCGTTCAGCGAGGTAATGCCCTCGGAGAGCTCGGCGGGCAGCATGGGAAAGACCTTGACGCCGGTGTAAACCGAGGTTGTCTCGCTCTTGGCGTGGCTGTCGATGATCGTGCCCAGCGCAACTCGCGCGTCCACGTCGGCCACGCCGATGAGCACGCGAATGCGACCATCGGGCAACTGCTCGGCCCATTCGATCTGGTCCAGATCCTTGGAGGTATCGTTGTCGATGGAGGACCAGAGCAGGCTACGCAGGTCCTGAGCGCCGGTGGCGGCGGGCGGCGCGGGATGGGCCTGGATGGCGGCCAACTCCTTGTCGGTTCCGGCGGGATAATCCGGCTGAAAGCCGTGCTCGATCATGGCGGCATGAGCCGCAACAACAAGATTGAAGTGAATGGGCTGGCTGGAATGCATGAAAGTAGCTCCTTTAAATCGAAGAGCTAGGCTAACAGATCGGGGGTCAGTCGTGAGTTGTCCGCGGCCAGGGATCGGGGACTAACGCGCAGCCGGAGGTGGCGCGATAAGCGACCAGTGGGCGTTGCGGAACTGCCAGCGCCCATCGCGGTACTCAGCAACCCCGGTAAAGAACCCGTCCTCGTCCACACGCTTGCCCTCTGCGTTCACTTGCACTTCGTGCCAGGGAGTAGCTACGACCGCCAACTCCGGCGTCAGCGGGTCAATGCGCAGATCGCCATTCCAGACCAGCTCAATGTGCTTGATGTCGAGTGCGGCATCGTGAATTCCTTTGGAGGCCGCAGCGCTGTCTGCGAAGACCATGCGCCCATCGACGGCCATAAAGAATGCGGGACTGTCGGCGAAATATTTGCGCCAGGCCATTGGGCCTTCCTGTGTCACGTCGTGCGCTACGGCCTGCATGAAGACTCGCACACCATTCTCGACCTGGGCGGCGCGCGTCGAGGTTAGTGGTTGAGGCTGATCGGTCGCGGCAGGCTGCAATCTACATCCCGTGACGGCCATACCGGCTAGAAGAAAGACGCACAGACTTGTTCGCATGGCATGTCCTTTGTAGGAATCGACAACCCAATCTTCGGCTTCGATTCCCTGAAATTATTCGGTTCCCGATGAGCACTCCAATGCCGGCGCGGCATTCGTGGTGGAAAAGCCGGACAATTCCGCGCCGTCCCGGGGCTTGCACCTGTAGTCGAGAGACCAACTCGTCGATTTCTCCAAAACCCTGGATATGCAGCGGGCGCAAAAGAGCCCTAGACGAGAGACGCCGCTCTTGAAGGGCCCTTGGCCTTCTATTGTATGCCGAGATCGGAGAGAACCTTGGGCTTGGTTTCATCCACGGCCAGCAGGTTGTGGCAGACCGCGCAGTCCTGAGGGATGGCGGTGCCGTCCCTGGCTGTGTGCTCGCTATCGTGGCAGCGGAAGCATCCCGGATAGCTCATGTGGCCGATGTGGTTGGGATGCGTGCCCCAAGTCACCTTCATAAAAGGAAAGACGTTCTGGCTGTAAACCGTCACCAGTCCGTCACCGGCTCGTTTGACAAGATCAGCCTTGGCAGCCAGCACCTCGGGATGCTGGGAGCGATAAAAAGCTTCAAGCTGCTGAGGAATCTTAGCGCGCGCCTCGGCTTCGCTCGCGTAACTGGCCTTGAGCAGTTCCAGGCCCTCTTTGTGAATCCAGGGCAGCTCAGGACTGACCGGTCCGTCGGCCATGGCCCGGTTGAGCGCTTCTTCCGCGGTCACAAAGGGATGCGCGGCGCGGTTGTGGCAGTCGATGCAGTCCATCACCCGCCGTTCACCCTGAGGCACTCCGTTGCCTGCCGCGGTGGTGGCAAAGACGGTTTCCGTGCCATTGTCGTTTCGCTTCTGCACCCAGGGGATGGAGGTCCGCGTCGGATCAGTGGCGATGTATTCGATGTGGCCCAGGTGAACGCCATGAATTCCGGTCAAGTGGGAGAGACCATCCAGCCCGCCCAGGTGCAGAACGACCACCGTCTGGGTCTCGGTGTTCTTTTCGTCGTCGGCAAAGCTGGACTTCACCAGCAGCTTTTCGCCGACAAACCGGGCCGGCGTATGGCAGCCTTCGCAGATATAGCGCGCCGGGCGCAGGCTTTCGACCGGCGACGGAATCGGCGTGGGGTAGCGATCAAACGTGACCTCAAGAAGCTGCTTGGTGCCGTTCACCTTGGCGGAAAAGTACGCTTGCGCGCCGGAGCCGATATGGCAATCCACGCACGCCACATGGGAGTGCGCCGCAATTTTGTAGGCGGTGAACTCCGGGTGCATGACGTGGCAACTTTGGCCGCAAAACTGCGGCGAGTCCATGTAAGCCGAGCCGCGATAGCTGGCCACCGATACCACTAGCAGGTTGACGATGGTGGCCACCAGAACGATGTCCAGGCCGTGCCGAAAAATCCGGTCGTTAAGATCAATCTTGGGAAATTCGGCAGGAATCAGCCCTGCCTTTTGCAGTTTTTTGCGGCGTGACCACATGCCCACCGGGATCAGCACCAATCCGGCGATAAACAGAGCCGGCAGAAGCAGGAAGAAGATAATGCCGAGGTAGGGGTTGTCATTGGGCCGGCCGAAGAGTTCGACCAGCCAATAGGCGATCATGGTCACGCCGGCAGCGGTGGTGATCGCTCCGCCGGCAAGGCTGATGGGATTGTTGCCGAAAAACAGCGCCGGGCGCACCCAGCCTTCACGGAATTTTTGCAACACTGGCACCTGATACCCCCATACTCAAATGGACGGCCCGCCGATTTCGGCGGGCCTGGTCGTTCTTCCCGTTTTGATTGTACTCGCTACTTCAAGCCGCGATAGAACGTCACCACGTCCTTGATCTGCGCGTCCGTAAGTCCCGCAACCGGTTTCATCTTGCCCTTGCCGTTCTTGACGGCGTCAAACTCCTGAGCCGCTGTCAGCGCCTTGATGGCCGGATCGGAGGCGGCCTTAATGCCCATCGACTTGGCCATTCCCGCGCTGGGCGTGCCGGCGGGTCCGTGGCACATGGCGCACTTGGCTTTGTAGGTCGCTTCGCCGCCGGACTGGGCAAAGCTCACGGCGCCAGCCAGAGACATCACAACGGCCAACACCAAAAGGGTTCGAAACATCTTTGTCATTGCAACCTCCTTGAGTTCTTGCCGGCCAGATGAAGCAACTGCCGGGAGTTTTCTTCCTAATACTACAACCTTTTCGGCAGTGAAGAGCCGCTCTGGTTGCAGCCGGGATGGCAAGATCGAGCTTCTTACATGAAACGGCGCAGTCCCTTTTATTACGGAACTGCGCCGTTGGTTAGAGCCCTGCCTTTTCAGAATGCGTAATGCAATGAAAAGGTAACGTTGTTCGCATGGAAGGTCCGCGGCGCGGTCAGGCCGGATGTCGGTTCGGTAACACCGGTCGGAATGCTTGGAGCGAAAGTGCTGCAAAGAACAGGTACTGCTGTCGCAGAGGTTGTAGTGCTGCAGTACTGCGAGCCGGAGGGACCGCCCTCGCCGTATCCGAAGTAGTTGTACTCACCCTTCCAAATCAATCCGGGATGAATTGTCCATGCAAGATTCACAAAGGGCGTCTGATACTTGGAGACCAGCGAGCCGTTGACGTCGCGCGCATCGTTGAAGAACCGGGTGCCGTTCACATCGCTGATGCGATAACCGATGCTGGAGTGAACTTTTTCGACTGGAGAGAGACGAACCGCCGCCGATACAAATTGCGTTGGAGCATCCATATAGTCTCTGGCGATCCAATCGGAGAGCGCCGTGCCATTGGCCTCCGTAACGCCGGTAGCTCCTCTACTCCAAATGTTCGGACATGCTGTGCTGGTGGCGTTTTGCACAGCTCCAGGCAATGTGGGCGTGGCGCCATTCAGGTAGCAGATGTTGGTGGAGGCATAGACATCGCTATAGGCGTAATTGAAATCGAACCCATAGTGTTCATTGGGCGCAATCACCGCGCCCAGGCTCGCCACCTGGCTACGATCGACATGTTGGAGCGGACCATCATACGGGGTACCGGTTGAGGCGGTTCCGTTAGGAGCAGGTAACGCTGAAGGAGGAACGAACAACGCCGTTGTGGCCTGATTGTTGTTGGTGTTGTTATGCCGCTCCAGGTCTGTGTATGCGCCCGAGATGGTTGCCCAAGGCCTTGGTTTGTAGGTGGTATGCACTCTGTAGTGCTTGGTTTGCCGCGGACCGACCGGAGTGAACGCGTTGTCGTCGTAGAGCACCTCGACCGTGCCATTGATATCCCAGTGGTTGGCGGGGCGCAGGGCGGCGTTGAAGACTCCACCGTTTTCGGTAATGGATACGGTGCCGCCCGTACAAGTTACGCCGGTTGCGCTTCCAGAGCAATCCGGGCCAGTATTCCCCACGGGAAGCGGAATGTTATTGGGAAAGCCCTGGGCGATGGTGTGCGTGCGGTAGCGATAAGTGAGCGAGAGGGTGGCCCGCGACGCTGCATCCCATGTCCCGGTCACGTTGTTGGTCAGGAACTTCTGGCCAAAAAAGGACGGCAGGGGCTGATTGACGTAGGAAGCTCCCGATATTGTCGAAGTGTTATTGGCGGCGTTGGTGGTGGTTAGCGCGCCGGAGTAGATGATGG
>Ga0371490_1000559_pt1 | contig 24322 bp, 16 predicted proteins | sample MB2SIPfraction_FD_207959 | JGI IMG/M metagenome (GOLD analysis project Ga0371490, IMG submission 207959) | Lab enriched peat soil microbial communities from McLean, Ithaca, NY, United States - MB28FN SIP fraction | ecosystem: Environmental > Terrestrial > Soil > Wetlands > Peat | place: USA... | reverse complement strand
CATCGCATCCTGCTTCTGATCGGTTCCGCGCATCTCTTCCTCCGAGGTGGAAGTTCCTAACGCTCTATAGACGCTTCAACTTCCTCGGAGACTCAACAAAAGTGAGTTTTTCAACAAACTGCTAGATGACGCGAGCGGGGCAAGTGGAATAGAATAGCGACAAGACACCCCAAGAGAGGTCACTGATGAAAGTCACGTCGAGCGTGCTCGGAGCAATTCTATGTGCGGGCCTTTTTGCTGCCGCCCCCACTGTGCGGGCTGCAGGACCGAAAACAGAAACAGTTCAATTCCCAAGTGGCAAGGACACCGTGAGCGGCTTCCTGGCGGTTCCCGAGAAGCCGGGACGTTATGCCGCCGTGATCGTGATTCACGAATGGTGGGGATTGAATGATTGGGCCAAGGAACAAACGGTAAGAATCTCCGAACTGGGCTTCCTGGCGCTGGCCGTGGACCTTTACCGCGGCAAGGTTGCTGCAGATCCTGCTGAAGCGCATGAACTGTCGCGCGGGTTGCCGCCCGACCGCGCAATCCGGGACCTGATGGCGGCGTACGATTACCTGGGCACGCGCAAAGATGTGACGCCGTACCACATTGGGGCTGTCGGATGGTGCATGGGAGGCGGCTATGCACTTCAGCTTGCGATCCATCAACCGCGATTGGCGGGAGTGGTCGTAAATTATGGAGCGCTCCCCACCGATCCCAACGATCTCCAGCAAATTCGCGCGCCGGTTTTGGGGAATTTTGGGGCCGATGACAAAGGAATTACTCCTTCCGATGTCCTGGCATTTGAGAAGACAATGAAGAACTTAAACTATCGGATTGACCTGAAGATTTACGATGGCGCCGGTCATGCTTTCGAGAACCCGAATAATCAGAGCGGATATCGCCCTGAAGCTGCAGCGGATGCGTGGACGCGAACTGTCAATTTTCTCAATAATTTTGTGAAGTAAGAATTTCGAACCACAGGAGCCGATTGGGCACTCGTTGCGAGCGAGATCAGAGGCGTTGGTGTGCGCGCCACTTCGCGCGTGCAGCTCCGATTGCACGCGACAAGCCTGCCTTGAATTTTCCCGGCGGAAATTTTTCCACGGCTGCCTTCTGCGCTTCGCGGCCCATTCGCTCAGCGAGACTCTGGTCTCCAAACAACCGCATTGCGTACTGCCGCAGTTCCAGAGGGTCATCGGAAAGAAATCCGCTAACCCCGTGCTCGACCGGCGATGTCGGGTGACGGTTGCCGAGAATGGGAAGTCCGGCGGCCATTGCTTCAAGCATCGCCAAGTTGTATCCATCTTCCAGCCGCACATCCGCGGTATGCACGAAGAACCGATGGCGGCTCATATTCTCTTTCAGCTCCGCCCAGTCGTGCGCCGCTCCAACGCCGGGCATATCGTCGTTGTGGCCAGTGATTCTGATCGGAAGACCCGCAAATGCCTCCCGGTGAAAATCTCAGAGCAGAGTGCGGGGCCGCCGGTGAATATGATTTCGGACACGCAAGCCGCATGCGATGTCGCCGCGGCACGGAAGATAGACGGCTGCATCCACGGCGCGCGGAAGGTCTTCACCGCCGACCCCCACGAGCGAGCCTTCAAGGGCGAGATGGCAATTGCGTGCGCGCCCACAAGACTCAAGTACTTCGCGGTAGCACAGCGCAGTTGATCCATCGGTGTCGCGGACCGCTCCTCGAGAACAATCCCTTCCAGCGTGCCGTGAATCACGAAGAACCGCGGAGCAACGAGATGTTTCAAGTCGAGCAGATCGGTCAGGTTGTGCGCGATTATGCAACCGTAAGGCTCGGTGGCAGCCAGCGCTTCCTCAAGCCTCACGATCCGGGCATTCGGCGGAACTGGCCGCATGCGATAGTCCCACCCCGCCGTGTGGCGGCCTTTCAGCCCCACGACCACGTTCATGGGTTGATCGAGCAGGCGAAGTTGGTACACCCATGCTTCGTGGCAATCGAAAACAAGCAACCGCCGCTGAGAAAGATGCGCATTCATGCGTTGCTACATGGCGATCCCAATGGACCGCAGTGCTTACTTCCTTGGAAGGGGGGAATCTGACGGGCCGGGCCGAGTTCAGGGGAAGACGAGGTCCCTGCACCCTACGCCTCACTATACCAAAGGAGTCGGTACCAGGATTGGTTCGAAACTGGCTGAATTGACCCAAGAGTCAGGGCCATCCTCGCTGCCATTCAGATAGTTGAGTTTCCGGCGACATTCAGATTTGGATGGCTGGTGAGATTTCGAATAAAGCGAGAAGTGATTGCACTGGGTGTCGAAGAAATGTTTTAGCCGCTGATAACCTGATCGCGTGAGGCTTCGAGAAGTTTCATGATCTCTTCCAGCTTTTCACCTTCGACGCCGACTTCCTCCAGAGCCGCGCGAAAGTGTCGCAGAAAGGCGCTGAAGTGCAATTCAGAGATTCCCATTTTCCGCGGTCTCTTATGCGCTTCGTGAATATCTCTTCCTGTGTAAACGACGCGTCCGCCGAGTAGCATCGAGACAAACATGCTTTGCCGCTCACGCAGGCCATTCATGTCGAAACCCTGAAAGAAGGGGTGAAGAAGCGGGTCCGCGAGAACCCTCTGGTAGAAAGAGTCGACCGCAGCCTTGATCTTAAGCCGGCCGCCGATTGTCCCGTACAAAGCATCGGCCATAGTGATGATTTCCCGCCCCCTTCAGCGACTGAGTCTCGATGATTTCGAATGTGGAATGCTCTTCAGAACATCTTAGGCCACGGCCTGAAGCGAGTCAACACACACCTCTGCACTACTCAATTGGCGAAAATGCTCAGACATTCGTTAGTGTTTCGGCGCGCCGCTTGCGCCAGAGTCAAAGACTGCATTGCGCAAGAATTGTTCCGCTGCCCATGATGGCGGGTCTCCGCCGAGGTACTTGTGGAACCACTCCAGATGAGCCGTGTAGTAAAGCGCCATCTCGTACCAGCTTGGCCAATGGCCCGCATTGGAATAGATAATCAGCCGCGAGGGAACGTTCATCTTTTGGAGCGACGTGAAGAGTTGCAGGGACTGCGTATAAGGAACACGGTAGTCGCGTTCCCCGGAAATGACCAAGCAGGGCGTCTTGAAATTCTTCACGAAGTAGGAAGGCGAAAATTTTTCATAGTCCGGTGAATTCCACGGCTGCCCCTTCAGGTCCCATTCGGGGAACCACAGTTCTTCCGTGGCCCCATACATGGAGCGCAGATCGAAGACTCCCATCATCGATGCAATTGCTTTGAAGCGATCCGTGTGGCCCTCGAACCAATCCATCATGTAGCCGCCGTAGGACCAGCCCATCGCACCCATGCGGTCTGGATCGACGTAAGGCAGCTTCGCAAGCGCGTCGGTGACTCTCATCAAGTCTTCGAAAACCTGGCCGCCCCAATCGCCCGAAATCTCAGCCGTGAAATCCTGGCCGTAACCGGTGGACCCATGAGGGTTGGCGAAAGCGACCACGTAGCCGGCGCCAGGATAGACCTGCCAGTCGCCGCGGAAGGAATCTTGCCACTGCGATTGTGGCCCGCCATGAACGTTCAGGATGAGCGGATACTTCTTCGCGGGGTCAAACTCGTGCGGCTTCACGATAAAGACCTCGATCTTCGATCCCGCCGCTCCTTCCACCCACATTTTTTCCGCCGGACGAATGTCCACTTCATTTGCGACATCGTCGTTGAAATGCGAAAGCCTTTGCGGGGAGGAAGTCTTCCCACTCGCCAAGTCAAACGCATAGAGTTCAACGGGTTCGCCAACGGAGCGTCGCGCGTACACGATATGGCGACCGTTGCGGGAAATGGCGAACGAATCGATCGTTCTGTCCGTCAGCACTTGCCGAATCGCGCCGGAGCCTAGCATGACTTGAAAAATGGGATTCTCGCCCCCAACGGATGCCGTGAAGTAAATGGACGCCGAATCCGGGGCCCACTCGAAACCCTCCACCCAATTCTTAAACGATTCAGTTAGGACGCGCGAAGTGCCAGCAGCTCGATCGAAAATGGCCACGCGGAAGAGATCGGATTCATAGCCCGGCTGTCTCTGCATTCGGTAGGCGATGTACTTCCCGTCCGGCGAGTACTTGGGATCGCCATCAAAAGCCGGATTGGAAGCCGTGATGTCGCGCGGTTGCTGCGCGCCAGAAAGTGGAACCACCCAGAGGTCGCTATTCGTTGAAGAAGCAGGATTGCGGTCGTGGTTGGAATCGAAGACGAGCTCGGAGCCGTCAGGCGAGAAATCGTATTGTACAGGCCCTTGAAGCTCAAATGGCGGCGAATCGAAATCGCCCGGAGTCAAATCGCGCACTGCACCCGTCGAAACATCCGCCAGCAAAATATGGGTGCGCTTCCCATCTTTCCATTCCGTCCAGTGGCGATAAAGGAGCGAGTCGGCCATGTGCGCGTGGAGCGGCCCGTTGCCCCAGCGTTCCGCGATCTTCTTGTTGCAGGCGTCATCGGCACCGCACTCAGGACAGACGTCGCTCGAGAAAACAATCCACTTCCCGTCGGGGGACCACAATGGATCAGAGACGCCCGTGGAAATGCTTGTCAGGCGATGCGCTTCGCCGCCGTTTGCGGGAATAACGTAAAGGTTTTCGTCGCCCTCGCGCGAGCTGATGAAGGCGATCATGGTTCCATCGGGCGAGAAAATCGGCGACGACTCATCCTTCTCACCGGAGGTGAACTGGCGCGCGTTGCTGCCGTCCACATCCATCAACCAGATATGCTTCGTGCGCTTCGCCTTCATGAGGTCGCTGGTCGTCACGGTGAACAGAACTTTTCTGCCGTCGGGAGATATCCGCACGTCGTCGAGGCCGCGTAAACGGTAGAAGTCCTGGATAGTGAAGCCACGCTTGCCAGCTTGGCTCGGCACGACAACGAACAGAATACAAATCACGATCCAGAAAGACCTTCGATGCATACCAACCTCCGATTGCAAATCAGATTTCCAGAAGCATTCTTCGCAGAAACCACACTGGAGCGCAAGCCCAAGCTCGTGCGGGTCCTGACGCGCTAAGTAATCATTCGAAACACTTCATGGCTGGCTAAGCATAAGGGCCGTGGGGTTCAAATCTTGCGTGTTTTGCGCATGTTTTGGAAGTCATTGCAGACAGGCAGTAGAAGTGGTATCCGCGGACAGTTCGGAGGTGGCCGTTGTGTCCCTTGCGACAAACGAGGAACTGATCGTTGCCCGGCGCGCCTATGCCCGATGGACGCAGAACGTGGCCCGGTCTTGAAATCATTCACTCATCATTCAAAAAATCGAGATCTGTTCCCATTTCAAACCAACTAGACAGAACCTGGAATTGCGTCTCCGGTGGTCTCTTGCTTGTCTACCTTTGATTTCGCGGCAACGGTTGGACCCTTGGTGCCACGGCGCATCACAACTTGGCCCGTGCGAACCATTTCCAAGAGACCAAACGGACGCAGGACTTCGAGCAGACCGTCGACCTTTTCCTCGACGCCCGTGATCTCAATGGTTACAGAATCCGGGGCGACATCCACCACGCGCGCGCGAAACACATTTGCGAGTTCTAGGACGTGTGACCGCGCCTCGTGAGTGATGGCCACCTTGATCAATGCCAAGTCGCGCCCGACGGCGGGCGGCCCATCTTTGCTGATGACATCGACCAGAAGCACGTTCACCAGTTTGTAGGTATTCGCCACGATGCGCCGCATCTGGTCTTCGTCGGCGTCCATCACAATCGTCATCCGCGACACGTCGGGTTTCTCCGTGCGTCCCACAGTGAGCGAGTCGATGTTGTAGCCGCGGCGCCGGAACAGCGACACAACCCGCGACAACACACCCGGCTTATTTTCAACGTAAACTATGAAAGCGCGTAACATGGTTCCTCACTCGTCCGTGGCGGTTTCCTCGAGTGGATTTGGCCGCCGGATCATTTCATGAAGCGCTGCACCAGCTGCCACCATCGGGTACACGGAATCTTCCTGCTCGACTTGGAAATCAATCAGCACTGGTCCATCGTGCGCTCGAGCGGCCCGCACGGCAGGGACCACCTCGCTGCGTTTCTTGACGGTTGCGCTTCGGATGTCGTAAGCGTCCGCCAGTTTCGAGAAGTTTGGGCTCAACAGCGGAGTCGCCTCGTAATTGCGCTCATAAAAGAATTCCTGCCACTGCCGCACCATCCCGAGATATCCATTGTTGATGATGGCGATATTCACCTTCAGTTTTTCCTGCACGATGGTTGCGAGCTCGGACATGGTCATCTGGAAGCCACCGTCGCCGGCCACAACCCACACGTCGGCCTCGGGACACGCGACCTTCGCGCCGATGCCTGCGGGCAGGGCAAATCCCATCGTCCCCAACCCGCCCGAAGTGATCAGGGAACGCGGGCGCTCATGCTTGTAATACTGGGCTTCCCACATCTGGTGCTGGCCGACGTCGGTGACCACGATGGTTTCATGTTCGCGCGTCTCGTGCCAGAGATCGTTGATGACGTGTGCCGCATAAAGATGGCCGCTGTCCGGGAGGTTTTGGATGTCGCGCACCGCCGAATCTCCCTTCAGGCCGCGGATATACTCAATCCACTCGCTGCGGTCCTTCATCTCCACACGCGGCATAAGTTCCCGCAGTATTTTGCGCAAGTCGCCGACCAGAGCCACGTCCACCTTGACGTTCTTATTGATTTCCGCCTGATCGATGTCCACGTGGATCTTCTTCGCATTGGGCGCGTAAGTCTTCAAGTTTCCCGTCACGCGATCATCGAAGCGCATGCCGAAGGCCAGCAGCAGGTCGGCTTCCTGGATGGTGGTATTCACCCAGGCCTCTCCATGCATGCCCATCATGCCGAGGTTCAGGAAGTGAGACGCCGGCATCGCTCCGAGTCCCAGCAGCGTGAGCCCCACAGGGATGGAAGTTCGCTCTGCAAATTCGAGCAATTCGTGCATGGCCTCGGAGATAAGAACGCCGTGTCCCGCAAGGATCACGGGGCGCTTCGATTCGCTGATCAGCTTCAATGCTTGCTTGTACTCATCTTGATCGGGCGAAAGGTCGGGGCGATAACCGCGCATGCTAGGGGCAGCTCCTTCCCAATCGAACTCACATGTGCTCTGCTGCGCGTCCTTGGTGATGTCAACAAGGACAGGCCCGGGACGTCCCGACTTGGCAACATAAAAGGCTTCACGAATGGAGTGGGCAACCTCGCTTGCATGGGTCACGAGGTAATTGTGCTTGGTTATGGGAAGGGTAACGCCGGTGATGTCGGTTTCCTGAAAGGCGTCCGTGCCGAGCACTTTGCTCCCCACCTGCCCCGTGATGCAAACGATCGGCGAGGAGTCCATCATCGCTGTGGCGATGCCAGTCACCGTGTTGGTGGCGCCAGGGCCTGAGGTCGCCACGGCCACACCTACGCCGCCAGTAGCGCGTGCGTAGCCGTCCGCCATGTGCGTGGCGCCCTGCTCGTGGCGCACGAGGATGTGATGGATCGAACTGTGCTTCAGGGCGTCGTACGCCGGCAGGATGGCCCCGCCCGGATAACCAAAGACGTGCTTCACGCCTTCGCGCTCTAGGCACTCCCACAGAATACTTGCCCCAGTCATCTTTTTTTTCTGAGTTTCCATCGGAGCCCTTTCTTGCCGCCTAAAAATGTAAAACCCACCTTGCCAGTGTCTCTGGCAGGTGGGTTTGGGGAGCCTTCGCGTTTGCTTGCTGCTCAGCTTACCCTTGCCCCCCTGGCCGAGACGGGAGGACGACTCGTACCCCTACTACGATAAGTTGGTGCAAGAACTTGCGATGGTTCATTTGTTTGCGCTCACTGCATTGTACAACGGGGCTTCCGTCTCGTCCCCCGTTGAACCAAAATCGAGAATAATCAATCTATCTTCATATGGTTGAGTCTGTCAATAAGTAGATTTGTTCCCCGTTCATTTTCAAAACTCTGCTCGCCTGACGGACTGCCTGCGACGCTTCGCGCCTGAGACATTCCACAAGCGATGGAACTGTTCACGTGTCCGTCACATTCCTGTAACAGTGGCCCGGTAGCGTCACGCCCTATCGACCGTCACGGACACGAAAGAAGGGCTGCCGGACACAAGAATGTGGCAAGCCTGGAGTAAATGCTTCCAGAAAGATTTTTCTGTCTGGACCGGTGTCGCTGCGCGCACAGAGTGCGTGCGCTTTTCTAAAATCTGACAGTGAAGGGGTGAATGATGTCAGCATCGGGAACATCGCCGAGCGAGGCGAATGTGGCAACGGTTCGAATATCGCCGCTCGACGCAAGCATGAGCGCTGGGCCGGCGGCCAAAATCGGCATGGGGATTTTTAGCGCGGTCTTGCTGGTGGGCATCCTCTACATCGGGCGCCAGTTGATCGGCGATCTGGCCGAAGTTCACTCGGCGACGATCATGCCGTATCTATTGCTGGGATTGGCTCTGTTGGTTGCCCTCGGGTTCGAGTTCGTGAACGGATTTCACGACACGGCGAACGCGGTGGCGACGGTGATTTACACGCACACGCTCGAGCCGCACGTGGCGGTAGTGTGGTCGGGACTATGGAATTTCACCGGGGTGGTGCTCTCGAGCGGGGCGGTGGCATTCGGCATCGTGTCGTTGCTGCCGGTGGAATTGATTCTCCAGGTTGGTGGCAAGGCCGGCTTCTCGATGGTGTTCGCGCTGCTGATCGCAGCAATCATCTGGAACCTGGGCACATGGTTTTTCGGCCTCCCGGCGTCGAGTTCACACACCCTGATCGGTTCGATCATCGGCGTGGGCATCGCGAATCAACTGATGTCCGTCAAGACGGGAACAAGCGGAGTGGATTGGGCCCAGGCGGCCAATATCGGAAAGTCCTTGCTGCTTTCGCCGATGGTCGGGTTCATTTGTGCGGGGCTGCTGCTGATGGCGAGCAGAGCGCTGATCCCCAACAAGGCACTCTATGAGGCACCTAAAGGCAACGAGCCGCCGCCGTTCTATATTCGCGCGCTGTTGGTGCTGACTTGCACGGGTGTGAGCTTCTTTCACGGCTCGAACGACGGGCAAAAAGGGATGGGCTTGATCATGCTGATCCTGATCGGGACGGTGCCGACCGCGTATGCGGTGAATCACGCGGTGACGTATCAGCAGACGGCGGACTTCGTTGCGGTCTCGACCCAAGCGGCCAATGCACTCGACCACTATGTTTCTCCGGCCGCCGTGGTCGGCGACCCGCGCGATGAACTAACCGATTACATTCGCACAAAGCAATTTACACCGAACACCATGCTCGCATTGCGGGGTGTGATCAACGGGATCGGCACGGAAATGGCGCAGTACAAACAACTGAAGTTGGTCCCGCAAGATCAGGTGCGAAACTTCCGCAACGATATGTACGTGGTAAGCGAGGCCCTGCGCCTGATGAAGAAGACCGGTGAACCCCAATTTTCGCAGGTGGATGCGGCAACCATCGGCAACTACAAAAAGCATATCGATAACGCCACGAAGTTCATTCCCACATGGGTGAAGGTGGCGGTTGCTCTGGCGCTGGGTCTGGGAACGATGATCGGATGGAAGCGCATTGTCGTCACGGTGGGGGAGAAGATCGGGAAAGATCATTTGACTTACGCGCAGGGGGCCGCGGCGGAGATCACGGCGATGGCCACGATCGGTGCGGCAGACGCTTTCGGATTGCCCGTCAGTACCACGCACGTGCTGTCTTCGGGCGTGGCCGGGACGATGGCGGCGAACCATTCGGGTCTGCAGTGGGGAACCGTGCGCAATTTGCTGATGGCCTGGGTGCTCACGCTTCCTGCATCGATCGTTCTGGCTGGATTCTTGTTCTGGGCATTTCGCAGAATGAGCGGCGGCTAGGCGGGGCGCTGAACTCCGCTGACGGTAAACGTGGTCCTTCTTGCATGAATCGGCGCAAGAAAAGCTCGATTGCATGAACATGAGGGTGTGCTCTGCAAAAAACCCGCGCTACGGGGATGAATCCCCGTAAATCTCATTGAAATGCACGCTTGGTCATAAAAAGCCAGCCGTAGCGTCGGGTCCCTACTAGAAACTCTGCTCTCACTGAACAGGTTGAATTTAGGCAGCCATCAGTGAACATGTGAAAACCCACATGATCGCACTGCCATGTCGGCTCCCTCGACCCGAGTAGACTGTGGCCGTTCGACGACCAATAGCTCGGAGTGGGCGATGTTCCTTTGGCATGAAACCGATTTGTGATTCCAAATCCGACTGAGTTATCGTAGGTTTGCACAGACAATTACGCGATCACAGGACGAGCGCCGAATGCGGTCTGATGTCCGTACATTTATCTGGGCCACTTCCCACCCGGTGGGAAAACCTTGCTTTTCGTGGCGTGAATAGCACATGGACACCCTTCACTCATGAACATCCTTGACCTCGTTGTCGGCAAGCCCATCAAAACCAGTGACGAACGCGCCGAGCAGATCGGTCCCGCGCAGGGCGTCCCGATCTTTGGTCTCGACGCGCTTAGCTCGGCTGCTTACGGCCCGGAAGCAGCCCTCAGTCTTCTGATTCCCCTGGGCCTTCTCGGCGTTCGCTATATCATTCCGGTCAGCGCAGCCATCATCACGCTGCTCGTAATCGTGTACTTCTCCTATCGCCAGACCATTGCCGCCTATCCCTCCGGTGGCGGCTCTTATACCGTAGCGCGCTTCAACCTTGGCACACATGCAAGCCTGCTTGCTGCAGCTGCGCTTCTCGCAGATTACATCCTCACGGCCGCCGTGGGTATTTCCGCAGGAGTCGGCGCCCTGGTCTCGGCCATTCCATCGTTGCTGCCGCACACAGTTTCTCTCTGCGTTGGCATTCTTATCGTCGTCACCATCGTCAATCTCCGCGGCGTGCGCGATGCGGGCCTTGCCTTCGCTGTTCCCACCTATCTCTTCGTCGGCACACTTCTCATTACTATCGTCGCAGGCGTTCTCCGCGTTCTCCTCAGCGGCGGACATCCAACACCGGCAGCTCCACTTCCGCCCCCACCGCGCATGACCGAAGCCGTCAGCTTCTGGCTGCTGCTGAAGGTTTTCGCCAGCGGTTGCACGGCATTGACCGGTGTTGAGGCTGTTAGCAATGGCGTGAAGGCCTTCCGCGAGCCTACAGTGAAAAACGCTCAGCGCACTCTCACCGTGATCATTTTTCTCCTGGCCGTGCTGCTGGCGGGAATTTCCTACCTCGTGAAGATTTACGGCATCGCGGCAACTGATCCGGGCCAACCCGGATACCAGAGTCTTCTCTCCATGCTGATCGCCGCCGTTTTTGGCAGGGGCTTTTTCTACTACCTGACGATCGCCTCTATCCTTTTTGTTCTCTCGCTCTCCGCCAACACCGCGTTCGCAGATTTTCCGCGCCTCTGTCGCGCCATTGCGCAAAACAACTACCTACCGCACGCTTTCGGGTACCGCGGGCGGCGGCTCGTCTACACGTACGGCATCGTCGTCCTCGCGATGCTCAGTGGGGGCCTTCTCATCCTTTTTGGCGGCGTAACCGATCGGCTGATCCCTCTTTTTGCCATCGGCGCTTTTTTGGCCTTCACCCTTTCGCAGTTCGGCATGGTCATGCACTGGCGGAAAAATCGCGGCCCGCATTGGTTAAAGAGTGCACTCGTGAATGGGCTGGGGGCGCTCGTCACCGGCGTCACCGTGATCGTCGTGCTGGTTGCGAAATTCGCGGAAGGAGCCTGGATTACGCTGCTTTTCATTCCGTTGACGATTGTTTTCTTCACGGTTGTCCGCAGCCACTACCACTCTATAAAGGCCCTCACCACGTGCAAGGTTCCCGTCAATGCGGCCAGTTTCAGCCAACATCCCATTGCCGTCATTCCCATCGACCACTGGAGTAACATCACCCGCAATGGAATAGAGTTTGCCGCCCGGCTTTCGCCGGAAGTAATCGCTCTACACGTCGAACTCGCCGAGAGTTCCGAATTGCTTCAAGAGGACTGGGAGCGGTACGTTGAGCAGCCCTTCCGCACGGCAGGCAAAGAGCCGCCAACACTTCGTGTCCTGCCTTCACCCTATCGCTTCATCATCATTCCTATCATTCGGTTCATTCTCGATATTTCGAAAGAGCATCCCGATCGCAGCATTATCGTGGTCATACCCGAGCTTGTGGAAGACAGATGGTATGAATACTTCCTCCACAACCAGCGTGGCCGGCTTCTGGAATGGGCGCTTCTCGTGCAAGGCAATGAGCGCATCTTTACAGTGAGTGCGCCGTGGTATGTCGGGGAGCGAACCTGATTGCACCTTGAGGTGAGGACGATGATTGGGAAAGCCCCCGGTGGATGCTTTCCCAGAAATCAGCCGCCCAAAGATATACATCCCGAGTCCAGCTCTTGCGCTGCGTCCATTGATCTGTTTTTTTGCACTTTCAGACGTATAATACGTTCGCCCAGCAGACAGAAAGGATAGGCCGATGAAAACGAAACTCGCGATTCTCGGGCTCTGTTTGGCAGTAGCTTTCCCCCTTCTGGCTCAGAAGAAGGAAGATGAGCGTTTAGCAAATTCCGCCACAGTGATGAAGGAGATACTCCAGGGAGACAAGGGCCTCCCAATGAGCGTCCTCAACCAGTCTAAGTGCGTCCTTGTCTTTCCGAGCGTCAAGAAAGTTGCGATTGGTATCGGCGGCAGCTACGGGCGCGGCGTCCTGGTGTGCCGTGAGGGCGCCAAGATGAATGGTGCCTGGGGCGCACCGGTGATGTACGCGCTGGATCAGGGAAGCATTGGTGTCCAACTTGGTTCCACAGCGACTGATTTTGTGCTGGTGGTCATGCACGACAAGGGTGTCGATGCGATCCTGAACGGCAAGACGAAGCTCGGTGCCGATGCAGCGGCGACCGCTGGTCCCACAGGCGCAGAAGCGAGCGGTTACAATGCTTCGGATATGAAATCATCCGACGTTCTGACCTATTCGCGGTCCAAGGGGCTCTTTGCCGGCGTGTCCCTTGAGGGTGCGTCGATGGACACAGACAAAGAAGCCAACAAGAATCTGTATGGCAAGGAAATGGGCGCCAAAGAGATTGTGACCGGCGCCCAGGCGGTTGTGCCTGCAGCCCAACCTCTGGTGAGTCTACTCGACGGGACGTCACCAACTCGCAAGTGAGTTGGACGCATCAGCTAAACAAACGAGGAACGAAAAAGAGGCGGTCCAGCCATCCCCCCGATTACAGAGGCGGGGGGATGGCGACGAGCCCGTCTACCTTTCGAGGGAAGTGAAGATGATGGGGACCGAGATCGCGCCCCTCACGATCCTTCCACGTCCAATTGGGCGGCCGGTCGGCAACCCCGACGACTATTCAAAGTGAAAACCCGCTTCACTCCCGATAAAGCGCCGCCCTCGCAGCCTGGCGCTGCATGATTTGTTGGGCGCGAGCACGCCGCGAGAGCTGAATAACCGCGCTGCAAGTCTCGCTATGCGCCTGTTTGGGCGGCTCGCCTGCCGGTATCCACCCAAAGGCGCGGTAGAATCACGCATGGGCGCTGTTCTCGCGTCTCCGAACGCGTGTCGCTCCATCAAATCCCATTGTCAGCCAAACTGGAATCTGGATATTTGCACGACAGGCGGGTAGGCTGGCTCGTGCCAGCGGCAGATCCGCCTGCCGGGACGCGCATTGACATTATGGGCGTGTCGGCCCAACAGAGAGTAGGAGTGATAAAAATGAAAATGAGATCCGCTGTTCTGACCGCTCTTGCGGCCACACTCTTCGTCGCTACGCTCCAAGCCCAGGTCGCGGAGAGCCCGATTCCGCGCGTGGTGAAAAAGGACGGACGCTTCGCTCTGTTTGTGGACGATGCTCCTTATCTGATGCTGGGTGCGCAGGTGCATAACTCCAGCTCGTGGCCGGCCATGCTTCCGAAAGTGTGGCCCGCCATGGAATACCTGAATGTTAATACGGTTGAAATGCCCATCTACTGGGAGCAGTTCGAACCGCAGCCCGGACAATACGACTACATGACGGTCGACACGCTCCTCTCCGAGGCTCGCCAGCATCACGTTCACCTGGTGCTGCTCTGGTTCGGCACATGGAAGAACGGCAGCCAACACTACATGCCCGAATGGATGAAGCTGGACACCGTCCGCTATCCGCACATGGTCGACAGGGATGGGCAGGCGGTGGACTCGCCTTCCCCGCACGCTGCTGCGTCTCTCGAAGCTGACAAGAGTGCCTTTACCGCTTTCATGCGACACCTCAAGGAAACCGACGTACAGCGTACTGTACTCATGGTTCAAGTGGAGAATGAAGCCGGCGCTTGGGGCAGCGTCCGCGATTTCTCCCCGGCCGCGCAAAAGCTCTTTGAAGCTCCAGTACCCCCCGAAATCCTCAGCGCCATGCGGGTGAAGACTGCTTCTCCATCCCCGAACTGGCGGGAAGCCTTTGGCCCTGACGCGGATGAATACTTCCACGCCTGGGCGGTTGCGAAATATATTGGACAAGTCGCTGCCGCGGGGAAGGCTGTTTATCCGTTGCCCATGTACGCCAACGCGGCTTTGCGCGACCCCTTCAACCCTGGCCACGCCGGCCAGCCGGGCGCTCCCGGCAATTACGAGAGCGGCGGCCCCACTGACAATGTGCTTCCCATCTGGAAGGCCGCAGCGCCCGCGCTGGATATTCTTGCGCCAGACGATTACCAGAACGACGACGCCACGTATCTGAAGGTTTTGGAACTGTATCACCGCGAGGACAATGCCCTATTTGTGCCCGAGACAGGTGGCCCAGACAACGCTCGCTTTTTCTTTTCGGCGCTTGGTCTGCAAACCATAGGATTCTCGCCGTTCGGATTGGACTACACCCATAGAGCGGCCGACAGGTCGTTGAATCAAGCTGATGCGTCCAGACCACAAGAGGAATTCCTGACACCATGGGCGATGAACTACCGGTTGGTCGGCCCAATGCAGCGGGAAATCGCGCGACTCAATTTTGAAGGCAAGCTTGAGGCCGTGGCCGAAGGGCAGGGCAGAAATGCCCAGACCTTGCCATTCGGATCGTGGGACGCAGTCGTTTCCTTTGGAGCGGCCCGAAACAATCGTGGCGCGGGGAATCCAAAGCCTGCGGGACGCGCTCTTGTTGCCCAGCTTAAAGACAACCAGTTTCTTGTGACTGGATACTTTTGCCGCGTCGATTTCCGGCCGGCTGGGACCGAACAGCAACAGAAATCCCAGCACATCGTAGAAGGAACCCAACAGAATCCCTCGGCCTTAATCGATGGCAAATGGCAGCACAGGCAGTTCCTGCGTGTCGAGCAGGGAATCTATGAGAATGGCGTCTTCAAGGTCATCCGCATCTGGAATGGGGACGAGACGGACTGGGGACTCGACTTTGGCGAGGAGCCTGTGGTGCTCCGAGTTTCGCTCGCCACCTACTAATGTTAGCGGATCGAGACGAAAACAAGATCAGTCTTGCAACATCAATTCGGACGATGCCCTGTTCACCATAGCTTCTGGGTTGCTCGTCAACCGCCGCCAGACGGCATCGCGGTTCATTTTTACGGCGTGCCTCAACGCCGTTCCGTTAAGTTGGCTGAGCGAAGGTCATCTTCGGCGAGGGAGCGGGTTCATCGAGTCCGTCTTCGTCCAATTTCAGAAATTGTGCGGGCGGAAAAGCTTAGACTGGGAAATCGACTTCGATCGGTTCGATTAACGGCATCAACCAGCTCAAGAGTTCTTGGTGGGCCGGATGAGACGTGTACGCTTGAAGCGCGGCCTCGTCGGAGAATCTCATCACTCCGCCGATCTCATATCCTTGCCCACGGGGAGAAACATTCATTCCAACATAAGTTTCAAGCACATTTGGTATTCGCTGGGGCAGCTTCCGGATTTCAGTAATGATCTTTTCTTTTTGCGGGCCGCTTACGCCCGGCTTCATTCGAAATGCAAATATGTGGATGTACAAGAATCGCTCCTCCGGACACCTATCGAACACCCCAGTGTAAGCCAAATGGCTGGACCCTGGAAAGTTCACACTACCGCCTCACAGCAATGGAAAGAACAACACGGCCTGTGGTTTTTGGGGCGGCGAAGCCTCCAAAGAAGGTGAGATCTCCTGTCGGCCCACATTTCTTTTTCAAGAAGCGTCGCAAATGAAACACACATCTGCCACCAAATGCTGGTGCGTCAGGAAGCTCAAACGGAACCAATTGGAGCGTTAGCGACATTGGCGTCCGAGGGTGACCGTTGAAATAAATGGTAGGCCCGTGCGGGCTAGAACCGCAGACCTCTACCGTGTCAAAGGCCAGCTAACCAATACGCTGAACAACTTAGACAACGACCGGGACTGCCTAAGTACGCCGAAACACGTGTAAGAAGAAGTTTCAACGGTACGGAGAACGGTACGGAATTGCTAAAAACGGGGTGGGAGAAACGTGGCTAAGTCCATCGAAATGATATAACAGGCCACATTTCTACTCACTCCGCAAGCATTCCGGCAGATGATAGGCCCATTTTGTTTTCGAGACCGATTACTGCTTCTCGAAAATGATCTGTGTTTTTTCAGGGTTGGAGAACTTCGCGTAGTAGCGGCTTACTCCCACGTTCCGCGAGGTTAGACCGAGGATCGTCTGAAGCATCTCTGCGAGGTCTTGCCGTTGAAGATCGGTCATGGCCTCCGAGATGCGTAGGAAGATCGATCCCAGCGACTTTTGCAAGGCCTGGTACTTCCTGCAATCCTCATGGTTGATGACCACCACTTCACTGATTGACTCGAACTGCTTCAGGTAGAATTGAACCGCCTCCGAGAGAAACTTGAACTCTTTCGGGAGGCTCCGCTTGAGCTGTTCAGAAAGAGAAGCTGCTCCACCCGGAGGAACCAAGGGCACGTACTGCCCCTTCTTTAGACCGAGTTCCTCTTCAAGGAATTGCTCAATGGCCTCTTGGAAGCGCGGGTCGCCGCAGTAGAGAGCGAGCGCGGTCGGATTCGCCGACTGAAGCACTGGGTACGTCTTTGGCTCTGTCGCTTTTGGCGTTGTCGCCGTTTTCGGTTGTTCCATCTCCTCTCCTTATGAATAGGGAGGGGAGGCTAGGCTCTCCCTCCAGGTCAGTCAGACTTGTTAGCTTGTCTTGGGTGTTGGCTTGGCAACTGGCTTAGGTGTTTCAACGGGATCAGCTCCCAACATCGTAAGAGCCTTCTCCGGATTAACGCCTATGAGCTGGAGGAGTTTCGAGAGGTCTAGTCCTTGCGCCTTCGCGTTCGCGAGGAGCTTGAACAGGATGTTGGGGACCACCGTGCCCAGTTGATCGAGCCCGCGGCCGGTGCCACCCACGTCCACGATCTCAAGCTTGTCAATGCTCCCCAGGGGAGCTGCGATGCTTGAGAAAATCGCTGCCGCGACCTTGGCCAGGGCATCTCCGCCGTGATCCATGAGTCCAGGCAGTTTGTCGAGGATCAGGATGAACCGTGCGCTTTCACTCATTTGAGCAAGAGCAGCAGCGAGTTCCTTCGTGCCAGTCGCTTCCGCAAGGAGTGCTTCCCTCTTCGAAGCGGCGGCGCCTTCGGCCTGAGCCACGAGGACAGCTTTCTGCCGAGCTGCGTCGCCCTGGCCTTCGAGCGTAGCAGCGTTCTTCTTGGCATCTGCCGTTGTGGTGAGAACCTCTGCTTCGGCCTGCGCCTCAAGGATGCGCCGCGATTTTGCGGCTTCCGCGTCGATCACGGTTTTCCGCTGGGCAGCTGTGGCATCGCAGATGACCGTTGCCTCGAGTTCCTTCTGTCTACGGGTCGCCTCTTTCACTTGAACCGAAACTTGCGCCTCCTTCTCGGCGGCGTCGCGCGAAGCCTGGGCAACTCGGAGTACCTGTTCCTGGGCGGCGGTCGCGATAGCAAGCGCCTGATCGGCTGCCGCCTTTTCTGTATCTGCCTCGCGCTTGAACTGTGCCTGCTTCACCTGCAAGACTTTCTGAGCTTCGGCGACCTTGGCGTCGTTTTCTGCCTTCACAAGTGCCGCCGCCCGATTAGCATTTGAAACCGAGATTTCCTGATCGCGAGTGGCCTCGGCAACCTTAATCTCGGCTTCTGCTTTGGTTTCCGCAACTGCTCGCTTGCCGAGCGCATCGATGTAACCCTCGCTGTCGTTGATATCCTGGATTACGAGGTTTGGCATGTTGATGCCGAAGTTCCTGAGTTCCTGCGCGCTTTCGTCAACAACCTGCTTGTTGAACTGATCCCGTTCGCGCAACAGCGTATTGATGTCGAGCTTGCCGACGATCGACCGCAGATGTCCTTTGAGAATATTCCGAATGAACCCAGTGATTTCAACATCCGTTTTCCCCAGGAATGCGTTGGCAGCCCGGTAGAGATCTTCAGGAATGGTCGAGATCTGACAGGTTGCGACCCCCTTGATTGTCAATTTCACGTTATCCTTGTTCGGTATATCCCTCTCGTCGATCTCCACCTGAAATGCCGCGGTCGACATCTCCTGATAGCTTTCGACGAGGGGCATGAGAACGCGACCTCCGCCGGAGACCACTTGAAACCCCCTCGTTTCCTGTTTGCCGGCGATTATGACCTTGTACTTCCTGCCGTAGAAAATGCCCACTTGGTTGGGCGGAATCTTTTTGTAACGGCTCGCTATGAACTTGATGCTGAGTAGGAAGCCCACCGCAAGAAAGATGATCAGTATCGGAATCAGATACCCCGTAAGATAGTGCACGAGCTCTCCCATCTCCTTTTGCCTCCGATGTAAGATTTGAACTTCTTAGTGCTATCGAACCAAGCTCTGAACGATTAGTTTTCCACCGTCGTTGGCAACTACTCTCACGGCACGTCCGCGTGGGATTTCCTCCCCATCGGCAGACGTTGCGAGGTATGTCATGTGCAGGCCCGCAACCTCAACGTCAATTTGGCCGGCGGCACCCTTGCCAATAGTCACGGATACGGTGCCAGCCTGACCAATCGCCCTGTCGGTCTCGACCAGTGACGAAGACTGCTGACCGTAGAGGGCCCGCATGAAGAGATACATCACAAGCCCTGTCACTACGCCCGATCCGAAACCCCAAAGTGAAGAGATGATCGGTTTTCCGGTCGCGTACTGTGCGATTGCCCCGGCGGCACCGAACCCCATGATGAACGTACCGATCACTTTAAGGGAAAATATGCTTACCGTAGGCTCGTCGCTGTCACTCGCATCGTGATCATGCTCGAAGCTGTGATCGTGATCAACATCATGGTCGTGGCCGAAAAGCGAACCACCCACCAAGACGATGAACCCAAAAACACAGATCGCGACAAAGATTATCATGGTGACTTCGCCTCTCTTTCTTTGAATTTCAGCCTAGTTATAACCCTGTCCCTACCCAAAAATCCATTCTCGTTGGTCCGGTTGAGTTTGAACGACCGCCGCGATAGCTTGCTCGGGACACGTCGACGACCATCTTCTCGCTGCTCTCTTCAGTTCTGCAAGGTTTTCGAACCCACACGGCGGTGCACAGACCTGCTTCGCCAGGTGTGGGGACCAGAATGCTCCGGAGAAACCAAAGAGGGCAAAGAGAATCTGTTTCCGAAACGCGAAGGCAGCGCTGCTAATTGGGTGCGATTGCGGCGCCGCGAGACCCGCGATTCGTTAGGGTTTTGTGGACCAGGCTACGGGAAATCCTAGCTCGTCAGCGGTATCACGCGTGGAGCAGCACAGTGCGCGCAGATCGTCCAAGTGGATTTGATCGGTGGGTCAATGGAAACTCAATCTCTCTAGAGTTTCAGCGGTACGGAGAACGGTACGGAATTGCCAAAAAATGGGTGGAGAAAACGTGGTTAAGTCCATTGAGATCAAATGGTAGGCCCGTGCGGGCTCGAACCGCAGACCTCTACCGTGCCAACATTCATAGGTTTTACAACTTACAAGACCGCGGGGACTGCCAAAGTACGCGGAAGTCGTACAAGACACATCAAACTGTGGGTTGGCTTGTGGGTTGAAATCATCACGGCCGCAGCACCGATCCACACTTCTTTACCACGAAATCTCCCACTGGGGCAGAGTTTCCAAGCATAGCCGGACCAGCCAGCCTAAGTTCCATCCACGAGCATAAGCTCGTCTCCGGTGCAACAGTCACCAAGGAAGTAGCACTTCACTTCTGCGATACGGCGTTTCTTGCCAGTGACTTTCCCGAGTACACGACCAATCGCCCATGTGAAAAGAGTTGGGCGTGCCGCGACCTCCCACAACGGGACTTCTGCACACCGAAGAGAGATTGCAATTCCCCGATCTGTGCGCTGAATCGGGGGGTAGTGGTCTGAACGAGTGTGGTGAGCTTACGAGTTGTTTGCAATGCCAATTTCTGAAAGCGTATTTGTGGACCGCGACGGGCACCGTTCCGGGCGTCTTGGTTTAACTTCTTCCTGACTCAATTTCTTCGTGCAGCGAACCTCTCACCTCTGCTACGCTTCCACGCATGCGATTCCACCGAGACCTTGTTATTCTGTTGGCCCTGGCTAGCTCCGTATGCGCCCAGGAGCTTAAACCAGTTGGTGACCGTCTAGCCGCGCAGAACGCGCTCTTCGACGAACAATACGAGTCCGACCTTCGCAACTTCCCCACTCGCGCAACTTCATATGGCGACTACCGCTACAATGACAAGCTGGCTGAATACTCACTGGCTGCAATTGTCCAGCGCAACGAGACGGACCATTCTTTTCTTAGCCGGCTCCAGTCTATAGCCACCACGGGCTTCTCCGATCAGGATCAGCTCTCTCACGATCTGCTTGTCCGTGTCCTCCAACAACGCATCGCAGACTTCGACCTCAAAGAATACGAAATGCCGGTCAATCAGCAGAACGGCATTCACACGATGCTGGCGGATCTGCCTCTTTCTGTCCCTCTAGACTCCGTGAAGCAGTATGAAGATTACATCGCCCGGCTTCACCAGATTCCCCGCGTCCTCAGTCAGACCACTGAGGTTCTCCGCGCCGGCATGAAGGACAACCTCATGCCCGTTCGCTTCCTCTTGGAGAAACTCCCCGTTCAGTGCCAGGGCATTATCGACGAGGATCCCTTTCTGATCCCCACAAAGAAATACCCTGCCAGCATCTCCACGGAAGGGCAGCAGCGTCTCACACAACAGATCACCGCCGCCACCGACACCGACGTCATCCCCGCATACAAAACATTTGCGAACTTTCTTCGCACGGAATATGCCCCACATGGCCGCACGATCCTTGCGGTCACCTCTTTGCCGGACGGGGAGAAGCGCTACCAGAACGATATTTACGCTCGCACGACCACACACATGACGCCGGACGAGATCCACCAACTCGGGCTCCGCGAAGTCGGTCGCATAGAGGCGGAGATGGCGGTCCTCGCGAAAAAAGAGGGCTTTGCGGACCTCGCCTCTTTTCGCGAGTCCCTGAAAACCAATTCCAAATACAAGCCAACCTCCGCAGAGCAGATTCTGGACGATTTCCGCCACTACATTGCTCAGATGCAGCCTAGACTTCCCGAGCTCTTCACGCTCCTTCCCAAGTCGCCTGCGACCGTGGAAGCAATCCCCGCGTTCGACGCAGCGGCTGCAACCCACTATGTCATCGGCACTCCGGACGGCAAGCGTCCGGGCCGCGTCGTCGTCGCCACTTCCAATTTCGCCGAGCGCTCACTAATCGACGACGAAGCCATTGCCTACCACGAAGGCGTTCCGGGCCACCACATGCAGCTGTCCGTACAACAACAACTCACCGGCCTGCCCAAGTTCCGCCTTCATGGGCTTGGTTTCACCGCGTACACGGAAGGCTGGGCTCTCTACGCGGAGCAGCTTGGTAAAGAGGTCGGCTTCTACCAAGACCCCGTTTCAGACTACGGCCGGCTTTCCTCGGAGCTTTTCCGCGCCGTCCGCCTGGTTGTGGACACTGGGATTCACTCCAAAGGCTGGAGCCGCGATCAGGTTGTCGATTTCTTCCGTAAGTCAGGCGCCATCGACGAGCCCTCCATCCAATCCGAAACCGACCGCTACATCGCCTGGCCCGCTCAGGCCCTTAGCTACAAGGTGGGGCAGCTCAAGATTCGCGAACTTCGTGACCGTGCCCAGAAAGAATTGGGAGCTAAGTTTGACATCCGCGCCTTCCACGACGAGATGCTCAATGGCGGAACCTTGCCCCTCGACCTGCTAGAGGCACGTACCAACCAATGGATTTCCGAACAGAAGCTAAAATGACGCAGTGGCGTTGTGGGAAGTTCGACTGCGTCGAGCTAATTCACTGGACGTATGACGCGCAAACCGCCGAAGTTGGTACTGGGAGGAACCTTTCCGATTTCGCGAACTAACCGGGCACTGTGTCAGCGCGTTAGTGCGCGGTGGGGAGTGTGAGTGTCTTCATGACCGCGCCGCACTCGTCATCTGAGAGATTTGTACCCGGATAGGTCTTCTTCGGAGGTTGCACTGTGATGGTGAGGGATACCCTCTTAGTGCCCGCGTCAATCTTGGCACAAGGAAGTGCCTCATCAGACTCGCTCTTCGAGTGCCTTGCCCAAGGCGCACTTAGAATCTCATTCGTAATGAAACCGTCTACGTACGCTTTGTTGTAGGGCTCTCCGGGTTGGAGTTTCCACTTGGAGAGAAGCGACGCGGCGTGCTCTTTGGCTAATCCCTCGAACTTAACGGAGTCGAACGTGTACAGGCCTCCTGAGGATATTGTCCCTGCCGAGAATGTTAGCCGGCGCGAACACCCTTGAAATCAGCGACCACCAGTTCAAGCCGCGCTAACCCGACGACAGAATGTGACAATGTTACATGGCCTGCGGATGGGCAAAGAATAATTCGCCAGCACGCCAAATTTCATGGTTGCCTTTGTGTGCGTGCCCTGATGTCAGGCATCGTGCAGGAGAGAATCATAACCCAAGCGTTGAACTGGAGCTAGCTGGTCACAACGCCTTGAGTTCTCATAGAGGCCTTGAGGTGTCTGCCCCGCTGTTTGGGTCGGCCAAGCGGAGATGCGGCTTGCCATCCCCCAGTTTAAATGGCCTGTGATGTGGGATCACGTTGACGGTGCTGTTAGAGTTTGAGGATTGCATTCTATTGATGCGTTGACTTCTGTAAGTGACTGCGAGAAACGGCTTGAAGGGAACGGCGATCAAAGAAACAAGGTAGCTTCGAGGAAGTGAACCCTGTTAGGAGACAGACTCTGGCCTTTGAGAAGTGCACGCACAGGATTTTCTAGTGCTGTCGGAGTGTTTTTAGGGCGAGAAGGAAGAAAGCGTTGCAATCCCGCGACCAGCCGCAAGACGAGAAAGAATTTGCACCCAGCGTTCTCTGGCCCGCTGTTCCCAGCGTGGGTCGGACAACAGATAAAGAGCGATCGAGAGAACGCTCAAGATTTTCGGTGTGCCATGGCGATCGCGTCGGCGCGGTTGTTCGAAATAAGGACGCAACTTCTCGGCGAGCGGATCCTGGCCCAACAGTAGCAAGATCAGATAGGCCAAGGTAAATCCCATCAACAGCCGCAGGAGGCGTTCCGGCTTCTGCACTTGGAGTCGCAAACCCCGCAAGCCCAGATGACTCTTCCAATCTCGAAAACAGTGTTCAATGCGCATGCGCTGGCGATACAACCGGACTACCTCTGAGGTCGGCAGCCAGGATTCCGAGTCGGGCGGCACCACTAAGAACCACGGTTGTTGAAATCCTTTCGCACGATAGACGATCACATCCACCGGTTCTGCCTTCTGGCTGTGGTAGAGCACATGACGATAGCGCACCGGCCAGTTGGTGCGGTGGGGCAGACGCCCTAAACTCAGGCGCTGTCGGCGACCGCGGACCGTGGCCTGCACAATCACTTTTTGGGGTGCGCGAATCAGGAACGGTTGGTGACCTCGATTCAGATCTTTAATCAACTCCACGCGGGCATAGCCACGGTCAAAGACCAGAATCAGACGCGTGCGCGGCGGGGCGGCCTCGGCCAACCAGGTGAGCAGATAACGCTCGATGGTGTTTTGCGAAGGAGGAGTCAAAGTTTTCCAGGGATATTCGAAATCGATCCAGGCCACGGGGATGGCCCGACCTTCCAGAGGGATGGCGGCATTGATGACTTGGACGCCGTCAATGGTCGTTTGATCGACGAGCACAATTACCCAAGGGGGTGGTTTCCGTCCGAGGATGAGCGTCAACATGCATTCGGCCAAGCTGGAGGGATCAAAGTATTTGCACTTGAGGAAGCGCGAAAGCCACTTATAGCTGCTTTTGAAGTTCACCCCTTGGGGCAAGACGCGGGCGATGGAGGTGAGATGGAGACCGCCATAGCCGAAGCGGACACTCAACGCGAGTCGCAGGAAGGCGCAGGTCAGGCGGGTGAGATTCTTTCTGACGGTACGGCGGAGTTGCGGGAAATAGGTCTCGATCAATCGGTCGACGGTGGAGGAGGGGTCCTTATACATCTATATAAGTGATACAGACTCAAGTCAAA
>Ga0371490_1000558_pt1 | contig 24365 bp, 17 predicted proteins | sample MB2SIPfraction_FD_207959 | JGI IMG/M metagenome (GOLD analysis project Ga0371490, IMG submission 207959) | Lab enriched peat soil microbial communities from McLean, Ithaca, NY, United States - MB28FN SIP fraction | ecosystem: Environmental > Terrestrial > Soil > Wetlands > Peat | place: USA... | reverse complement strand
ACGGATGTACCGCGTCGGGCGAATGCGTACGTCCTCCCCCAACAAGGAGCGGAGGACACCGGGATGCGGGACCGGCTGTGCCTCCGCGGAAGCCAGGCCTTCCACCCGCAGCCAGACCAAAACCACGGCAACTGCGGGAGCAGAAGGTCTGTGCTTCCGGACCAGGTCCAGGGCCGGGCAAGTGCGATAGGGAGAATGGCGAAGGAGAGGCGGAGATGAATGTTTTTTCGAATATCTGGCAGCACCCGAAGACCTCGGTGGCTGGGGTGCTGATTGCGGTGGGAACGATTGCCGGGCTGCTGGCGCAGACCGGCGTAACGCTGGGCAGGATGGGTACCGGTACCGTGGTGAGCTTTGTAGGAGCGCTTTCGGCGGCGTTGCTGGGGCTGCTGGCCCGGGATCCGGAGAGCCAGCCGGCGGAGGGCAGCAGCACGGCCAAGTTGCGCGCGTGGATGCTGATTGCGCTCCTGCTGGCAGGCACGCTGCCCACGGCGGGCTGTACCGGTTCCAGTGTGGCGCAGGACATTGTGAACTGGACGCCTTCCCTGCAGAGCGCGGTGACAGCGGTGGACTCGATTGCTGCGACCCTGGACCCCGGGGATCTGACCGTGTTCAGCACAGCTACGGCCAGTTTTGATGCGCTGTCGAACCTGTTTGTGGTGCAGGCCAAGGCGTATCTGGCCGACCCCTCGGCCCCCACGCTGCTCCAGGTGCAGAATCAGATCGTAGCGCTGCAGCAGCAGGTGAATACGGCGCTGCTGACGGTGGCGAAGATCACCAATCCTACCAGCCAGCAGCATGTGATTGCGGCCGTGCAGGCCGTGGCTGCCATTGTGACCGCGATTCTCGCGCTGGTGCAGTCGGTTTCCAGCAAAAGCGACATCGAGCGGATGTCGGCGCAGTCGGCCGTGAAGCTCGGGCGCGTGGAACCGCTGCTGCACGAGGGCGCTACCGTGCGGATCGTAGCCGCACACTACAACGAACCGCTGCCAGTCGCCGAGCAGCAGATGCTGCGGGCCCGGGCAGAGATGATGCGAGCCGGTTTCTAGGCTATAGAGAATCCGGGAAAGGTCCGGGGGTAGGCTCCTGGACCTTATCTCTTTATTGCAGATAGAGAAGTCAGCCTGCGGACAGGGCACGGCCCACCAAAGATTTAACGGAAGCCCGGCGTCCATTGCATAGCGCTGCGATCCCAACACCTTTCACAAAGGGAATTGAATCGTCCGACATACTTGCGCATCTAAATAGTTGTTTAAACGATTAGTTTACAGGCTACAGATCGGTAGCCTGCGGGAGGTGCTCATGCCCCACCATCTTCGCCAGCCCGCCATCTTTCTGCCCCACGGAGGCGGCCCATGCTTCTTCATGGACTGGAGCTGGGGCCCAGCCGACACCTGGCTGCGGACGCAGCGGTTTCTGGAGGGGGTGGCGGCAACGCTGCCCGAGAAGCCGAAGGCGATGGTGGTGGTGAGTGGGCACTGGGAGGAGCCGGTGTTTACGGCCAGCGCTGCGGCCCGGCCTGAGCTGATTTACGACTATTCCGGCTTCCCGGAGCACACCTACCGGCTCCAGTGGCCGGCCCCCGGCGATCCGCAGCTGGCGGCGCAGGTGGCAAAGCTGTTGGCCGGGGCGGGCTTGCCGGCGGTGGTGAGTCCCGATCGCGGTTTCGATCACGGAGTGTTTGTACCCCTGAAGGTGGCGTTTCCGCGGGCAGAGATTCCAACCATATCGCTCTCGTTGGAGGCAACTCTCGATCCGGCGCTGCATCTGGCGGCGGGTCGGGCGTTGGAGCCGTTGCGCGACCAGGGAGTGTTGTTGGTGGCCAGCGGGATGAGCTTCCACAATCTGCGCGGCTACCTCCGGCCGGAGACGCCGGAGCGCGCGCGGGCCTTTGACCGATGGCTGACCGCAGCCGTGGAGCAGCCCGCCGAGGAACGTGCCCGCCGGCTGACGGCATGGCGGGAGGCACCGCACGCAGCGTACGCGCATCCCCGCGAGGAGCACCTAATGCCGCTGATGGTAGCGGCTGGAGCCGGTGGACAGACGCCAGGCAGGCGCATCTTCGCTGACGAGCCGATGGGCGCGGCGCTGAGCGCCTACCGCTTCGACTAAGGCATTGCATGCCGCAGAGCATTGCATGCAGCAGACTAACCCTGCGGTTTTGCAGAGGTCTGTGAAATCTCCATCTGAATTGTCACAATGCGCGTGACAAGCGCTGCAGTTCGCTCTAACTCCGGCACGTCTTGCCCAGCGGAAAGCGGGTATAGTGGGGTTGCGCCGCAGCCTGCGGCTGGGAGCAGATTGTGCAACGGCGGCAGATGCTGAAGATGGCGGGAATGACGGTGACGGCAACCGCGTTTGCTGCAGCGGAAACTGCTCTATCGATTCCTGTGCTCGATGCCCACATTCATCTCTTCGATCCGCTGCGCCCGGGAGGCGTGCTGTGGCCAGAGGAGACGGACGCCGTGCTCTACAAACCGGCCCTGCCGCAGCGCTACATGCATGAGGCGGCGCGCTTGGGCGTGGTGGGCGCCATTGCGGTGGAGTGCAGCCCGCTTGGGAGCGACAATCAGTGGCTGCTCAACCTGGCCGCGCACCATCCGGAGATGGTGGGCGTGGTGGGCAATCTGGACCCATGCGCAGAGAACTTCCGCGCGGATCTGGAGCGGTTGCACGGCGATCCGCTGTTTCTGGGCTTCCGCTACGGCAATCTGTGGGGACGGGATCTGGCCGCGGACCTGTCCAAGCCGGGATTCATGGATGGATTGAAGGCACTGGCAGAAGCCGGACTTACCTTGGAGAGCGCGAACCCGGACCCGCGGCTGATCGGCGCGCTGCGGCGCGTGGCGGATGCGGTGCCCACGCTGCGGGTGGTGGTGGATCATCTGCCCCATGCCGTTGTGCCAGCGGAGCGAGCTGCGCGCGATGCCTGGTGGGCTGATCTGCAGGCACTGGCTGCAACTCCCCGCGTCTTTATCAAGCTCTCGGAGATTCCGCTGCGCGACCATGGAAAGCTGGTGACGGCCCGCAGTGCGTATCAGCCTGCTCTCGATGCCTTGTGGGCGGTCTTTGGCGAGGACAAGGTGATCTTTGGCAGCGACTGGCCCAACAGCGATCATGTGGCCAGTTATGCGGAGACCTTTGCGATTGTGCAGAGTTACATGGCGACCAAGACTACGGCCGCGCGGGAGAAGTACTACTGGCGCAATTCTCTGGCCGCGTACCGTTGGCGGCCGCGAACGGCATTGCAACCGGCGAACTGAAAGCGCGCTCCAAGCCGGCAGATAAGGGGCCGTACCGTTGCGTGCGGACGAATCCGGGAATTCGGGCGGAGGATATAATCGGACACATGATGGCAGGTGTTGCGACAAATTCCCAAGAGCCGGTGAGCACGGAGAGCGCGGCCAAGAAGCTGGAACAGCTGGAGGCGCGGCTGGCCGAGCTGGACCGGTTGATGGTGGCCTACTCGGGCGGCGTGGACTCGGCGTTTCTGGCTGCGGTGGCGCATCGTGTGCTGGGCGAGAGGATGATCGCGGTGCTGGCCGACTCGGCCAGCCTGGCGCGGCGCGACATGGAGCAGGCGCGAGAGTTTGCGGCCAAGATCGGCATGAAGCTGGAAGTGGTGCATACCGAAGAGCTCAATGATCCGGAGTATGCGCGCAACGACGCCAACCGCTGCTTCCACTGCAAGGACGCGTTGTTCACGACAATGGAAGCGCTGGGCGCAAAGCTGGGCATCCCAAAGATTGCCTACGGCATGAACGCTGACGACAGCAGCGATTACCGGCCCGGACAGCGCGCGGCCACCGAGCATGAGGTGCTGGCTCCGCTGGCCGAAGCTGGGATGACGAAGGCCGATGTGCGGATTCTTGCGCGCGCGGCGGGGTTCGAGCTGTGGGACCGTCCGGCCGCGCCGTGCCTTTCCTCGCGTATTGAATATGGACGCCCGGTGACGCGCGAGGCATTGGCACAGGTGGAGCAGGGCGAAGAGGCTATGCGCAAGCTCGGTTTCCGTGAGCTGCGGGTGCGGCATCATGGACAACTGGCGCGAGTGGAGATTGCCCGCAACGAGCTGCCGCGCGCGCTCACCATGGAGATGATGGACGCGATCACGGAAGGCTTGAAAGCCGCGGGCTTCGAGTATGTGACGCTGGATTGCAAGGGGTTCCGCTCCGGCTCGCTCAACGCGCTGCTGCCGGTGGAAGTGCTGAAGCGGCGCGGCGCATAAAGAGCTATCTGAAAGTCTCTTCTTTCCCATGTCTCAAATGCGAGACATGGGGCACCCAGGATGGATGGAACTGCCGGCAGATTAAAGCGGTCACTGGAAAAGATCTGGAATTGAAGACCATGCGAATTGGATATCTGGAATGTTTTGCGGGCATCAGCGGCGACATGCTGCTGGGTGCGCTGGTGGATGCGGGTGTGCCGTTCGACGAGCTGGAGAAGGCCGTGGCCGCGCTCAACGTGGGCGCACGGCTGGAACAGCGTAAGGTATTGCGTGGCGGGTTGACGGGCACCAAGGTGGATGTGTTTGTAGGCGACAAGCTGGCTGACGCGCCCGAAGAAGATGCCCACAGCCACACGCACGATCCTGCACACGGCCACGAACACACGCACAGTCAGGCGCAGCATGGACACGAGGTTCATGCGCACAAGCACACGCATGCGCCGCACCGGCATCTTTCGGCAATCCTGCAGATCATTCGTGCGGCGGAGCTTTCCGGGACAGTGAAGGAGCGGGCTTGCCGCGCCTTTCAGCTTCTGGGCGAGGCCGAGGCCGCGATTCACGGCGTGGATGTGGAGAAGGTGCACTTCCACGAGGTGGGCGCGGTGGATACGATTGTGGACATTGTGGCCACGGCGGTGGGCGCGGAGCTGCTGGGCGTAGACCGCTGGCTGGCGTCGCCGTTGAACGTGGGCAGCGGTACGGTGAAGTGCCAGCACGGCACGCTGCCGGTGCCGGCGCCGGCCACGCTGAAGCTGCTCGTCGATGCGCCGGTGTACTCGGCCGGCCCGGCGATGGAGCGGGTGACGCCGACCGGAGCTTCGGTATTGCGCATGCTGGAGGTGCGTTATGAGCCGATGCCGGCGATGCGGGTGAAGACGGCAGGTTACGGCGCGGGCGGACGCGACACGCCGGGCGAGCCGAATCTGCTGCGGCTGGTAGTCGGTGAGGTGGAAGAGAAGCCCACCGCGCAGGACGGCGAGCCGATTGCGATTATCTCTACGGTGATCGACGACTCGAATCCGCAGGTGCTGGCCTATGTGAGCGAGCTGCTGCTGGAGGCCGGAGCGTGGGATGTGTACCGCGTGGCCGTGCAGATGAAGAAAGGCCGCACGGGCGTGGAGATGACGGTGCTGTGCCGGCCGGACCTGGTCGCGGCGCTTCAAGACATTCTCTTCCGCGAGACCACAACGATCGGGCTGCATTGGCGGCTGGAGAACAAGCGCTCGCTGGAGCGTGAGTTTGCCGAGACCGTGACGGAATGGGGCGCGGTGAAGATCAAGATTGCGCGCTGGCCTTCGGGTGCGGTGGCGAATGCCTCGCCGGAGTTTGAAGACTGCAAGGCGATTGCGGCCAAGCACCGTGTACCGCTCAAGCAGGTGATGCGCGCGGCCATGGAAGCGTGGGACGAGACCGCAAAGGAGATCAAATAGATGGATCCGGCGGCGATTGAGGCTTTGCTGAACGAGGTGCGCGAGGGACGCACGGATGTAAATGCGGCGATGGAAAAGCTGCGCCATCTGCCCTTTGAAGACATGGGCTTTGCCAAGCTGGATCATCATCGCGCGCTGCGCACCGGCATGCCGGAGGTGATCTTTGCGGCGGGCAAGACCACCGGGCAGGTAGCGGCGATCTTTGCGCGGATGGCCAAGGCGGGCGGCAATGTGCTGGCTACGCGGGCCGGCGCCGAATATTACGAAGCCGTGAAGGCCGTGGAGCCGCGCGCTGTGTTGAACGCGATGGCACGGACGATCACGCTGGAGCAGGCGCACCCGCCCGCGGGCAAAGGCACAATTGCCGTGGTGTGTGCGGGAACGAGCGACTTGCCGGTGGCGGAAGAGGCCGCGGTGACGGCGCGCATCATGGGCAACCCGGTAGAGCTGATCGCCGATGTGGGCGTGGCGGGGATTCATCGTTTGCTGGCGCAGCGGGATGCGCTGAAGCAGGCGCGGGTGCTGATTGTGTGCGCCGGCATGGAAGGTGCGCTGCCCACGGTGGTGGGCGGACTGGTGAACGCGCCGGTGCTGGCTGTGCCTACCAGCGTGGGCTATGGCGCTTCGTTTGGCGGCGTGGCGGCACTGCTGGGCATGCTCAATACCTGCTCGCCGAATATTTCTGTGGTGAATATTGACAATGGATTTGGCGCGGCCTGCATCGCGTCGCTGATTAATCATATGGAATAAGGGGCGCGGCTCCAGCGGCCTGAAGGCCTTGCTTCCTCCCGTCTTGGAGCGCAGTCGAACTCAAAAAATCACCCTTGTACTGGGCTTTAAAGTGATCGGCATCACTGTCGGTCCTGTCTTCGGCCCTCCATGATGGCCCTATCTGGGGTACGCCTGCAGCTCAAAGCGGGCTTCTGCAACATCTGCTGCTGTTCTTCGCCTGGCGCACGTGCAGGCGGTTGTTGTCTTGGGTTGCTTCTTGTTCGAGTCCAGGACAAGTTGTGCACATGCGCAGAGGGCAGAGGCCGCAGGGCAATCCCCAGGACGCCGCTCGCAATCAGGGAGCGCGCGTGGAGGAGTTGGGTGGCCGCTTCGCGATTACCGTTGGTGCGCAGAATCTCGCAGATTTTTTTTCTGGCTTTGTTTGTGGGTCTGTTGGTATTCACCGCGTTGCGGCCCACGCCGGGCGCTACGGGCGACATCCACATGCGCGCCCCGGTGCGGCTGTTTTTCCAGATTGACCCTCTCGTCGGCCTGCTCAACGCAGTTGCCAGCCACACGCTCTATCGCGGACTGCTGTGGAGTTTGGCGATCCTGGTCCCGACGCTGTTTCTGGGACGGTTTTTCTGCGGCTGGATCTGCCCCATGGGCACGCTGCAGCATTGGGTAGGCGGCTGGAAGAGCGAGGCCAAGCGCGGCAAGCAGCGCCCGGAATCGAACCGCTACAAGCGCTGGCAGACGGTGAAGTATGTGGTGCTAACGGCGGGCGTGGTGGCCAGCTGCTTTGGCTCCATGGCCATCGGCTGGCTGGACCCGTTCAGCTTGCTGGTGCGCTCCTTTGGACTGGCTCTGCTGCCGGCCTTCAACATTGCGGTGCGTGCGCTGCTGGCGCCGATGGAGCAGAGCGACACGGAGTGGATTCACACCACCGGCGAAACGCTGCACCAGGCGCTGCAGGGCACCCTCATCGATCTGAAGCAGACGCATTTTTCGCAGGGCTTGGTGCTGGGGATTCTTTTCCTGGTTATCCTGTTTGCCAGCCTGCGGGTTACGCGCTTTTGGTGCCGTTCCATCTGCCCGCTGGGAGCGCTGCTGGGCGTACTCTCGCGGTGGAGCATCTTGGGACTGCACAAGGATGCGAGCACCTGCACCAAGTGCAACAAGTGCCTGCTCAACTGCCAGGGTGGCGACGATCCGATTGGCGGCGTGCCGTGGCGCAAGAGCGAGTGCCTGGAGTGCATGAACTGCGTGGCCAGCTGCCCGCACGGAAGCCTGGAGTTCCGCTTCTTCCGCAAGGAGGCCGAAGTGGCCTCGCCCGACCTGGGGCGCCGGCGCACGCTGACCGGGATTGCCGCGGGTGCGGCAGTGGTGCCGTTGATGCGGGCCAACACCGGCATGGGCAAGAGCCGCGATGAAAAGCTGCTGCGTCCGCCGGGTTCGCTGGATGAGCCGGAGTTTCTCTCCCGCTGTATCCGCTGCGGCGAGTGCATGAAGGTGTGCCCCAACAACGCGCTGCAACCCACGCTGACGGAAGCCGGCCTGCAGGGCTTGTGGACGCCCACGCTGGTGCCGCGCATCGGCTACTGCGAGCCGAGCTGCGTGCTCTGCTCGGAGGTGTGCCCCACAGGAGCCATCTGGCAGCTGACCCCCGGCGAAAAGGGCTGGGTGGTGGGCGTAGGCGCGCCGCAGACCAAGCCGGTGCGGCTGGGCCTGGCCTTCTACGACCGCGGGCGCTGCCTGCCGTGGGCCATGGCTACCGACTGCATTGTGTGCGAGGAATGGTGCCCGGTTTCGCCGAAAGCAATTTACATCGAAGAGGCCGAGGTGATCGATGCGGCGGGCAACACGAAAAAGCTGAAGCAGCCGCGCGTGGACCCGAGCCGCTGCGTGGGCTGCGGAGCCTGTGAGTATGCATGCCCGCTGCAGGAACATCCTGCGGTGTATGTGACGAGCATCGGCGAAAGCCGCTCGCCGTCGAGCCAGATTCTGTTGAACCGCAAGTAAGGGGGAAGACGATGTTTGTAGGAAAGCGTTGGATGGTTGTGCTGGCCGCGTTGGCGGTGGTGGCGCTGGCCGGCGTGGGCTGCAAGAAGAAGGCTGCCGATCCGTTTCCGAAGTCGAATGCCGTGGCGGGTTGGGAGAAGACCGGCGAGACGCGGGTGTATGCGGCCAAGGATCTGTGGCAGTACGTCGATGGCGATGCCGAGCAGTATGTGTCGGCAGGCGTGGTGAGTACCACCACGGCAGATTACAAGTATCAGGGATCGCTGGAAGCGGTGGTGGACGTGTTCACCATGGCCGATGCGGGCGGTGCGGCCAAAGTGATGGGGACGCGTCCGTCTCCGGACGCCAAGACCGAACAGTTGGGCGATGCCGGCGTGGCCATGACGCAGAGCGTGATCTTCCGCAAGGGACCGTACTTTGTGCGCATTGTGGCCTATGAAGCCACGCCCGATGGCCCGCAGGCGTTGGTGGCGCTAGCGCATGGAATTGAGGCGAAGCTGTAAGCATTGCATGCAGCAGCCCGCTTCGCGTTGGCTGTGGTGAGAGTTTTTAGCAGCAATACGAAGCTGTCATCCTGAGCGAACGGGGCCCCAGGCGCTTTCGGGGTCCCCAAAGAGCGATCTTGGCTCTTTGGGGCAGAAGCCTGGGGGTGGTGAGTCGAAGGATCTGCGGTTGCCTTTGATTATCTTCGGTAGTACCACAATTCGGCGCGCAGCGCGGCTGCTGCAGACAATGCCTTGAAGACGGTAGAGAAGGAAGAGGAGAAACACGATGAAGGATCGGCGCGAATTCTTGAAAACGGCAGCCACCGGCGCCTTGCTGGTGGGCTCGCAGGCAACGCTGGGCAGAGCTGCCGGAGTGGATGCGCCGGCCCGGGCCGGCCATTCCCGCGTGGTGATTGCCCGCGACAACACGCTGAATGGCATGCTGGACGAGAAGAAGGTGCAGGCGCTGCTGGATAAAGCGATGGCCAGCTACACCGGCCGCGAAAAGCCGCTGGAAGCATGGAAGCACGTGATTCCGGCCCCGATTCTGGCCGGCAAGACCATCGGCCTGAAGGTGAACGGGCTGGGCGGTCGGGGTATCTCGACGCACGCGGCGCTGATTGCCGCGGTGTGCGAGCGGCTGCAGCAGGCCGGCGTGAAGCCGGGCAACATTGTGGTTTGGGATCGTGATGCGCGCCACCTGGCGGCCTGCGGGCAGTCGATCAACCAGAACGACCACTCCAAGGTGCGCGTGATCGGCAACGATGTTTTTGGCTATGAGGACAAGGAAACCCTCTGCGGCACGGCCAGGATCAAGTTCGCCAAGATGCTGACCGAAGAGTGCGCGATGACCATCAACATGCCGGTTCTGAAGGATCACGAGATGGCGGGCGTGACCTTTGCGATGAAGAACATGTATGGCGTGGTGGACAAGCCGAACTTGCTGCACTCGAACAACTGCAATCCGTGGATTGCCGACCTGAATGCGCTGCCGGTGGTGCACGAGCGGGTGCGGCTGGTGATTGGCGATGCGCTGGCTTCGGTGTGTCAGGGCGGACCGGTCTTCCATCCCGAGCACCTGTGGTATCCGAATGCGCTGATTGTGGGCGAGGACCGGGTGGCCATCGACCAGATTGCGTGGGAGATGATCGAGGCGCGGCGCAAGCAGACCGGGTTGCCGACGCTGGCCGCCGCGGGACGCGAGCCCAAGTACATTGCCACCGCGGCCAGCGCTCCGCACAACCTGGGCACCAACGATCCGGGACGCATTCACAGGGTGGAAGTGTAGAGACCGTGTCAGGGCACGACTTGAGTCGTGCCGCAATGGGCAAAGAAAAAGGCGGGGGGCTTTAGCCCCCGAGGGAACAACAGGCGCACGCGGATCGCGGATCAAGGAGCAGCAGATGGCCGGCGAAATGGACACAAACACGAACGCTTCCAAGCACGAAGGCATGACGCGGCGTGAGGCGATGCTGACCCTGCTGCGGCTGGGCGGTGTGGCGGCCGGCGCGGTGGGCGCGGGCGTGTGGCTGAGCGAGCAAAGCGTGAAGCCGGAGCCGGCGCGGCCCGAACAGGCGCGGCGCGATCATCGTCTGCCGGCCGACGCCACGCTGCCGCACGTGGCTGTGGCGCAGTACGCAGTCGACAAGAACTCCACGGCCGCGGCGGGCGAGCCGCGGGCGCTGGTTCAACGCGCCCTGGAAGACCTGGGCGGGATGAGCCGGTTCATCAAGCCGCGCGACCTGGTGGTGGTGAAGCCCAACATTGCCTGGGACCGCACGCCGGAGCAGGCCGCCAACACCAATCCGGAAGTGGTGGCGGAAGTGGTTCGGCAGTGTCTGGCAGCGGGCGCGCGTAAGGTCATTGTGACCGACGTGAGCTGCAACGAGGCGCAGCGCTGCTTCCATCGCTCTGGGATTCAGGCGGCGGCGCTGGCCGCGGGCGCGGAGGTGGTGCTGCCCAACCCGGACAACTTCCGCGAGGTGGAGATGGGGGGCGTGGTGCTGAAGACATGGCCGGTCTTCAAGCCGTTTCTGCGCGCCGACAAGGTGATCAATCTGCCCATCGCCAAACATCACGGGCTCACGGGCGCAACGCTGGGCATGAAGAACTGGTACGGGATTCTGGGCGGCGAGCGCAACCGGCTGCACCAGCAGATCCATCAAAGTCTGGTCGATCTGGCCAGCTTTATGCTGCCCACGCTCACGGTGATGGATTGCTACCGGGTTTTGGTGCGCAACGGCCCCACCGGCGGCAACGTGGAAGACGTGGAGTTGCACAAGACGGTGCTGGCCGGCACCGATCCGGTGGCGATTGATGCCTGGGTGGCCAAGGCCTACTGGGACATCGACCCCGAGAAGATGCCGTATCTGGGCATGGCGCAGGCCAACGGGCTGGGCACGGTGGATTTTGCCTCGCTGCGCGTGAAGACGAGCTTGCTGAGTTAGCGAGTGCATTGCATGCAGCAGATCGCTTCGCGTTGCTCGTGGTCAGCCTCTCCTCCGTCCCATCCTTGATCGCAAAGAACGCGATCAAGGATGGGGCACCCGCAGTGTTTTGCCAATGCAAACAAAACGGGGCAGCTCCGTATGGAAGCTGCCCCGTTTTGTGTTTAGCGCAGAGAAGAAACTTGCAACCAGGAGGAGCTTTCGAGTCCCTAGTCCCTTCGTCCCGAGTTCCTGCGTTACTCTGCAATTTTCACGTGCTTGGCGTTGAGCTGGGCCTTGATGACCAGCTCGGCGGCGAGCAGAGCCTGTTCCTGATCCTGGGCGTTGTGGGTGCGATTCACAAGGTCGTCCACAAACTGCGGGCCAAAAGGCAGCTGCATGGCGTTGCAGTCGATGAAGCGGGCTTCCTTGTTGTCAACGATGAACAGGTTGTTGCCGTTGTGATTGACGGCCACGTTGGTGTACTTGCGGACCTCGATATAGCCGTTGGTGCCCAGAATGAAGAGGCGGCCATCGCCCCAGGTGCCCAGGCCGTCGGGCGTGAACCAGTCCAGGCGGACGTAGCCAAAGCCGCGATCGCCGCGCAGAACCATGTCGCCGAAGTCCTGGAAGTTGGGGTGCTGGGGATGGCGGACGTTGGACACCTGCGACTCGGCCACTTCAGCCGACTTGGAGCCGGTGTAGTAGAGGAACTGGTCCACCTGGTGCGAGCCGATGTCGCAGAGGATGCCGCCGTAGAGCTCCGGCTCCCAGAACCATGCAGGACGGCCGCCCAGGCCTCCGCCCCAGTCGCCGTGGCCCTGCACCACCTGGTGGGGCGCAATGTTGATGGTCTGGATGACCTTGCCGATGGCGCCCTGCTGGATGAGCTGACCGGCGTAAACCGCGGCCTTCACCTCCAGGCGTTCGCTATAAAGAATGCCGTAGATGCGTTTGGTGACGGCGATGGTCTTGCGGACTTCGGCCAACTGCTCCAGCGTCGTGATGCCAGGCTTGTCAGAAAGATAATCCTTGCCGGCCTTCATCACCCGCACGCCAATGCCGGCGCGCTGGCTGGCCACCTGCGAGCTGAGCACCAGCTGGATGGACGGGTCGTGGATGATCTCGTCCTGTGTGGCCGCGATCTTCACGTCCGGGAAGCGCTTTTTGAAGATGGCCAGCTTGTCGTCTTCGCTGCCCCAGGCCGCGACCAGCTCGCCGCCGCCGCGGGTGATGGCGCCGATCATGCCGTAGATGTGGTCGTGGCTCATGCCGCAGACCGCAAACCGGATGTGGTGTTTGGGCAGGTCAACGGCGCCCGGCTTGACGGCGTCCTGAACGATTGCGCCGGAGCCTCCCCAGGCCATTGCATTCTCCGGCATTGCGGCCATCATTGCGGCCGATCCCATGATTCCTGCCTGGCGAAGGAAATCGCGCCGGTCCGTCATGAATTTGCTCATTGTCTCTCTCTCCCCTAATGCTTGCTCCGCCGGGCGCGGTGGTGCGCTAGCGTCTGGCTGGAGTCGGACCCCAGTTGGCCGCACCGGGCCCTTGCGTAGGGGCCGCAGCGCGGAACAGGCGAACAGATTGTTCGCGTGCCGAAGCTAGCATAAACGATCCCTGCTACGACTTTCTCCCCGGAACGCAAACAGAGCGCAATTTTGGCGGAGATCGTTTGCCAATTGCGGCGTATGATACGGGCGAATTCAACCAAGATTGCGCGGATGGGGACTGCGCGCCGAAGCCCGATGCCGGGCCCCTCCGCGCCACCGGATGCGACAGGGAGCAAGCCATGGAACGGACCGAGAACTGCAAGCGGAAACTGGAACGGATGTATAAAGCTCTGCGCCATGAGGAGCCGGACCGGGTGCCGATCAGCGACTTCTTCTGGGGCGGATTCCTGGCTGAGTGGCGCAAGCACTTCGGGCTGGCGCCCGATGCCGACATCTATCGCTACTACGATCTGGATTGGCGGGTGGAGAGCCCCAACATGGACCCCCACATCCAACCCTTTGAGACGCTGGTGGAGACGGAGACCGAGGTGACGGTAAAGACTGGCTTCGGAGCCACCATCCGCAAGCGCTTCGACTTGCCCATGCCGGCCTTTGTCCGCTTTGACACCGACACCATCGAGAAACTGGAAGCCTTTGAGTTCGACGATCCCTTCGACGAGCGGCGCTACTTCAAGGCCGGCGACGACCAGATCAACGGCGTGGGCGATGGCTTTACCCGCAATACAACGGCTTTTGTGGAACGAGTGGCCGCGGTTTATGAGGACTTCCCGGTCTTTGGCTCGGTGTGCGAGGCGCACGAGATGATCTGGCGCATTGCCGGGCAGGAAAACGTGCTGATGTGGATGGCCGAGTATCCGGACCGGCTTGCCCGGTTTGTGGACCGGCTGCACGCGTACAATCTGGGGCTGATCCGGGGGCAGATCAAGGCCGCCGGGGGCAAGCTGGCGGGTATGGTGATCTGGGGCGATGTGGCCTTCAACAAGGGCATGCTGTTTTCGCCGGCGCTGTGGCGCAAGGTCTTCAAGCCGGGCGTGAAGGCGATGATCGACGAGTGCCACTCGGCGGGCATTCCGGTGATCTATCACGGCTGCGGACGGTCGCTGAAGATCTTTGAGGACTTTATCGAGATCGGGCTGGATGCCTACAACCCGCTGGAGTTCAAGGCGGGGATGGACGCGATTGAGCTGCGGCGGCAGTACGGGCAACGGATCGGCTTTTGCGGCAACTTCGACGTGCAATTGTGGGCAGCGGGCACCAAGGAAGAGCTGAAGGCCGCGGCGCTGACCAAGTTGAATGCGGCCAAGGGCGGAGGGTTCATCTTCCAGAGTGATCACTCCGTGCCCACCAATGTGCCGCCGGGGAGTTACGACTACGTGGTGAAGCTGGTGCGGGAGTATGGGGTGTATCCGCTCAAGCTGGGCGAGTACGATCTGCCGGATCTGGAGCATTGCATGCAGCCACCTGCGGTGGGGCAGCCTGTTCCGCGGTCTTCGTGGTAAGAGTGCAGGCGGATGCGACCGGGCGGCTCTGCGAAAATAGATCTCGATGCTTCTCTTGAAAAAAGCTGGCAAGCGGTTTGGGCCGCGGGTGTTGTTTACGGATGCCGATTGGCTGATCCGCGCCAAGGAAAAAACCGCGCTGGTGGGCGCCAATGGCTGTGGCAAGTCCACGCTGATGAAGGTGCTGGCCGGGCGCGAGCAACTGGACTACGGCGACCTGGAACAGACCCGCGGCATGAGCATCGGCTATTTGCCGCAGGAAGGCCTGGCGCTGACTGGCCGGGCGATCTTTGAGGAGTGCCTGACGGTCTTTGACGAGCTGCGCGGGATGGAGCGCGAGGCCGAAGAACTGGCCGCGCAAATGGCTGAGCTGGATCACGAGGGCAGCGAATATGCCGCGGCCGCCGAGCGCTTTTCGCTGGTGCAGGAGCGCTTTCACGCGCTCGATGGCTACGCTCTGGACGCGCAGGTGGGCGCGGTGCTTACCGGCCTGGGCTTTGGCAAAGAGGATTGGACGCGGCGCACTGAGGAGTTCAGTGGCGGATGGCAGATGCGCATTGCGCTGGCCAAGCTGCTGCTGGCCAAGCCGAATCTGCTGCTGCTGGACGAGCCCACGAATCATCTGGATCTGGAGACCCGCAACTGGCTTGAGAATTATCTGCACGATTATCCCTTTGGCTACGTGCTCATCTCGCACGACCGCTATTTTCTGGACGTGACCGTGGATCGCACGGTGGAGATCTGGAACAAGCGGCTGACGATCTTTCAGGGCAACTACGGCAAGTATCTCTCGCAGAAGGATGAGCGGCGGGAGCAGTTGATGGCCGCCTATCGCCATCAGCGCGACCAGATCGAGCACCTGGAAGCCTTCATCAACCGGTTCCGGGCGCAGGCCACCAAGGCCAAGCAGGTGCAGTCGCGGATCAAGGAACTGGAAAAGATCGAGCGCATCGAGGTGCCCGAGGAAGAGCCGATCATCCACTTCAAGTTTCCCCAGCCGCCGCCCTCGGGGCGCATGGTGGCGGAGGCTGAGGGTTTGGCGAAGAGCTACGGCGAAAAGCAGGTGCTCGAGGATGTGCGCTTCCAGATTGAGCGCGGAGACCGCGTGGCGCTGGTGGGCGTGAACGGCGCGGGCAAATCGACATTGATCAAGCTGCTGATCGGCGACGAGTTGCCCACCGCGGGCTCCATCAAGCTGGGGCACAACGTGGTGGCCGAGTACTTTGCGCAGGATCAGTACAAGGTGCTCGATCCTACGGCGCGGATGCTGGACGACATCAGCCGCGCGGCGGTGAAGGTGCCGGAGGTGGAGCTGCGCTCGCTGCTGGGCTGCTTTTTGTTTTCCGGTGACGACGTCTTTAAGCCGCTGGGGGTACTCTCGGGCGGCGAACGCAATCGCTTTGCGCTGGCCCGGATTCTGGTTTCGCCTTCGAATTTTCTGCTCCTGGATGAGCCCACCAACCACCTCGACATGCGCGCCAAGGATGTGTTGCTGGATGCGATAGACGCCTTCAGCGGTACGGTGATTTTTGTCTCCCACGACCGCTACTTCATCGATCGGCTGGCTACGCGGGTGCTGGAGGTGGAGAATGGCACGGTGACCAGTTTTGAGGGCAACTACGAGGACTATCTGCGCCGCAAGGAGGCGCAGAGCACCGGCGCCGTGGGCGCTTTTGCCGTGGTTACGCCGAATCCGGCAATCGCGGCGTCTGTCTCCTCGCAGGGCGAGGTCAAGTCCGCACCTGCGGAGGACGAAACGGAAGCGGCCGCGCAGCCCAAAGAAAAGAAGCGCCTGAATCCCATCAAGCAGAAGCAGATGGAGGAGCGCTGCGTCTTTCTGGAGGAGGAGGTTCCGCGCGTGGAGGCAGCGCTGGCCACCACCGAGCAGCAGCTGGGCGTGTACGTGTCGGCAGGCGAGACCGAGCGGCTGACAAAACTGGCCGAAGAGCTGCGCGCGCAGGCCGCGAATCTGACTGCGGAGTGGGAAGATTTGATGCTGCAGCTGGATGGCGCGTAGGGACAGCCTGGGCGGGCTAAAATGGCCCGTATGAAGCCGACATCTCGAAAAGTATCTCCAACACTCAGGAAATGGAGATGGCTCGCGTTTGCTCTGGCAGTTTTGGGGATCGTGCAAACGCCAAGCGCTATCAGGAGTGCAGTTTCATGGGGAGAGTCAGATCATCGATTGATCTGGATCATCCCCTTGGGGTTTTTGATTCGCTTCACAATGATCAGTTACTTTCTTTATCTCTGGTGGGTTGCTCGGCCAGCAAAGGACAACTCTGCCTCATAGGCAGAGGGGTAGGGCCGTTTGTGAGAGGGCCTGTGCCTAGGATGCGAGTGGGCGGGTGAAGTTTTCCTTAAAGCGGATCGTATCGGTCTGAATTGATCAGGCATAATCAAAAGACGATGGCTCTTTTGTGGAACCCCGAAAACTGGCCGCAGCGGCTGGCAGAGTTGGAAGCACAGACCGGCGATCTGAAGGAAGCGCCGCTCCGGCGCGACGTGCGTTCGCTGGGAACGCTGTTGGGCGAAGTGCTGCGCGAACAGGCCGGCGAGGAGTTCTTCCAGCAGGTGGAGGCGCTGCGCCAGGGCACGATCCGCCGCCGCGACGCCGAGGCGAAGGGCGATAGCGAGGAGGCTGCGCGGCAGGGTGCGCGGGCGCTGGAATTGATTCACGCGCTGCCGGTGGAGCGGGCCACGCTGCTGACCCGCGCTTTTGCCTTCTACTTTGAGCTGATCAATCTGGCCGAGACCAACCATCGCAAGCGGCGGCGTGTGGCGCTGCAGTTGAGCGGGCAGGCCGACCGGCAGCGAGGCTCGCTGGCGGGCACGCTGGCCGAGATGCGGCGGGTGGGGATTACCGCCGACGAGGCGCTGGTGTGGCTGCGCCGGGTGCTGATTGTGCCGGTGTTCACCGCGCACCCCACCGAGGTGGCGCGGCGTTCGGTGATGTTCAAGCGCCGCCGGATCGGTGAATTACTGGAGCACCTGGACCGCATCCCTCTGCCGGTGGAAGACCTGGCGCGGCTGGAAGAGCTGGTGCTGGCCGAGATCACCAGCCTGTGGCAGACCGACGAGGTGCGCTCGCGGCGGCCCACGGTCTTCGACGAAGTGAAGATGGGCCTGGACTACTACGATGTTTCCATCTTCGAGACCCTGCCCGCGCTCTATCGCGAGATTGCCGCGGCCTTCCATTGGGCGTACGGCGTGGAACTGGAACCGCGCCAGCTGCCGCAGGTGCTCAGCTTCGGCTCCTGGATTGGCGGCGACCGCGACGGCAATCCCTTTGTGACGCCGGATGTGACGCGTGGCGCAATTCAGTTGGCACGCGGCCATCTGCTGCTCTACTACCAGCGCAAGCTGGACGCCATCATCGATCTGCTGACTTCCAGCGCGCAGCAGCGCGCGGTGAGCCCGGTGCTGCTGGCGCGGCTGAACGATTATGTGGCGGCGGTGCATACGCCGGAGGCACAGGTCTTTGGCGAGCAGTACGAGTTCGAGTACTACCGGCGCTTCATGATCTGCGTGAAGGCGCGGATCGAGCGCACGCTGGCGGTGGCGGGCGAGGGGCAGCGGGCAACCCAGACGCTGCCTGTTACGCCCTATACGCTGGCGCGTAGTCACGACAAGCTGACCCAGGCGCTGCCGCCCTATTGCTCGGTGGCGGATTTCCTGGACGATCTGGAGACGCTGCGGGCTTCACTGGCTGAAAACAACGGCATCCGCATTGCGCGCACGCTGATCGATCCGCTGATTCTGCAGGTGCGCACCTTCGGGCTGCATCTGCACGCGCTGGACGTGCGCCAGCATGCGCGGGTGCATGCGGTGGCCTTGAAGGAGGCGATTGCAGACACCTCGGCGGCGACGCTGCCGGCCGAACTCTCCGAGCAAACGCAGGGCGTGCTGGAGACCTTCCGCGCCATTGCGGAGCTGAAGAGCGGCTGTTCCCCGGAGGCGATTCGGCAGTACGTGATCAGTGGTGCTTCCACGGTGGAAGACGTGCTGGCCGTGGTCCGTCTTGCCCGGCTGGGCGGGGTGCACGTGGAGGGCAATGGCCGCGATCCAGGCCTTATGCCGGTGCCGCTCTTCGAGTCGATTGAAGACCTGCGCAATGCGCCGGCCGTGTGTCGCGAGCTGTGGACCCGTGCGGACTATCGCAAGCTGCTGGAGAGCTGGGGCAACTGGCAGGAAGTGATGCTGGGCTACTCGGACTCCAACAAGGACGGCGGCATGCTGACCTCCACCTGGGAGATCTTCCGCGCGCATCGCGATCTGCATGCCGTGGCGCGGGAGTGTGGGGTGAAGCTCAGGCTCTTCCACGGCCGCGGCGGAACCGTTGGCCGCGGCGGCGGGCCCACGCACCGGGCCATCTTTGCCCAGCCCATGGATGCTTTCGAGGGCCAGATCCGCATCACCGAGCAGGGCGAGGTGCTGAACTTCAAGTACGCCGACGAGGTGCTGGCGGAACGCAATCTGGAGCTGATGATTGCGGCCTCGCTGGACGCCCTGGCGCGGCCCAACGCGCGCGATCCCCAGGGGCACTTCACGGGCATTCTGCGACCGGAGTGGGAGGCGGCGCTCAACGAGCTCTCGGCAACCGCCTTCGGCTTCTATCGCACCAACATTCTGGACCATCCCGGCGTGGTCACGTACTTTGAGCAGTCCACGCCGGTGGGTGAGCTGGAAAACGCCAAGATCGGCTCGCGGCCCTCGCGACGCAATGCCTCGATGCGCATTGAGGATTTGCGCGCCATCCCCTGGGTCTTCGGGTGGACACAATCGCGGCTGCTGATCCCGGCGTGGTTTGGCGTGGGCTTCGCGCTGGAACAATTTCTGGCTACGGGTGCTGAAGGCCGAGAGAAAAACCTGAAGCTGCTGGAGACCATGGCCCACGAGTTTCCGCTGTTCATCGATCTGCTGCGCAACGTGGAGCTGGCGGTGGGCAAGGTGGATCTGGCTACGGCCAGGCTCTATGCCGAGCTGGTGGCCGACGAGGCGCTACGCGCGCAGGTGTATGGGATGTTCGAAGCGGAGTTCCACCGCACAGTGGAGGCGCTTGGCCAGGTGCTGCGGCAGAAGGAAGTGCTGGAGAGCAACCGTGTGCTGGCCAACTCCATCAAATTGCGCAATCCGTATGTGGACCCCATGCATCTGATCCAGGTGGATATGCTGCGCCGCAAGCGCGCCGGAGAGAATACCCCGGAGGTGAATCGCGCGCTGGCGGCGACGATTAGCGGCATCTCCGCGGGGTTGCGGAACACCGGCTGATCTGCACAATTTCCAGGGCAGGACGAGGAGCGGGCTTGCAAATCTCCGCCCCGGAAGAATAGGCTATTGCCATGCGTCGATGTCGCTAACACCGTCCCGGTGAAATGCCCGACGCGGACGTACGCCTGAAAAACGGCAGCGTCCAATTCCCCACCTCACAGCCCCGCTACCTTCAGAAGGCTCACAGACCCTCCGGGCCGTGGTCCCGGAAAAAGGAGATCATCATGGCGCGCATTGCCGCGAATGTTACGGAATTGATTGGAAAGACTCCGCTGGTGCGGCTCAACCGTTTGACCGAGGGGCTGCCCGGCACCGTGGTCGTCAAGCTGGAAAGCCGCAATCCGGTGGCCAGCGTGAAGGACCGCATTGGCTTTGCCATGATCGATGCGGCGGAGAAGGAAGGCAAGATCAAGCCCGGCGAGACGGTGCTGATTGAGCCCACTAGCGGCAACACCGGCATTGCGCTGGCGTTTGTGGCCGCGGTGAAGGGTTACAAGCTGATCCTGACCATGCCGGAGACGATGAGCCTGGAGCGCCGCGTGCTCCTTCTCGCTTTTGGCGCGGAGATTGTGCTGACCCCCGGCCCGAACGGCATGAAGGGCGCCATTGCCAAGGCCAACGAGCTGCTGGCGAAGACGCCGAATGGCTACATCCTGCAGCAGTTCGACAATCCGGCCAATCCGGCCATCCACTACGCCACCACCGGCCCCGAGATCTGGGAAGATACCGACGGCCAGGTCGACTACCTGATCTCCGGCGTGGGCACCGGCGGCACGCTGACCGGCACGGCCAGCTACATCAAAGAGCGCAAGCCGAGCTTCAAGACCATTGCCGTGGAGCCTACCGACAGCCCGGTGCTCTCGGGCGGCAAGCCCGGCCCGCACAAGATTCAGGGCATCGGCGCAGGCTTTGTGCCGTCGATTCTGAAGACCGAGCTGATCGACGAGATCATCCAGGTCTCCAACGACGACGCCATTGCCACGGCGCGCAAGCTGCCCAAGGAAGAGGGCCTGTTTGTGGGCATCAGCGCGGGCGCGGCGGTGGCGGCAGCGCTGCAGGTGGCGGCGCGGCCGGAGAGCGCGGGCAAGCTGATTGTGGCCGTGCTGCCGGACTTCGGCGAGCGCTACCTGTCGAGCGCGCTCTTTGATGCGCTGCGCCAGCAGGCTCTGGCCCTGCCCACCGATCCGGTCACGCTGTAAGGCCTTGCCTGCAGGCATTGCATGCAGCCACTCCCTTCGGGCTCTCCGTGGAAGCCGATTCTCGAAGGGGGTGGCTCGCATGCAGAGTCTGGTCTGCGTGTTGTAAGGATCACAGGCTTCAGAAAACAAGAAACGGAAGGAGTCTGCTATGGTTTTATGCGAGCAGGCTCAGGACGGAACGAATTGCCCATGTCAGCCATTGCCCGCATCCGTGACGATGTGCGCTCGGTCTTTGAGCGCGACCCGGCCGCGCGTTCTGTGCTGGAAGTGCTTCTTTGTTATCCCGGACTGTGGGCGGTGTGGTTTCACCGCGTCTCCCATGTGCTGTGGGGCTGGAAGCTGCGCCTGGCGGCGCGTTTTCTCTCCCAGATTGCCCGCTTTCTGACCGGCGTCGACATCCATCCCGGCGCACAGCTGGGGCACCGCTTGTTTATCGATCATGCTACCGGCGTGGTGATTGGCGAAACGGCGATTGTAGGCGACGACGTGACCATGTACCAGGGCGTGACGCTGGGCGGCACCGGCAAACAGCACGGCAAGCGCCATCCGACCATCTGCAACAACGTCTTCATCGGCAACAACGCCAACGTACTGGGCAATATCACCATCGGCGAGAACTCGCGGGTGGGCGCAGGCTCGGTGGTGCTGAACGACGTGCCGCCCAACTCCACCGTGGTGGGCGTGCCGGCGCACATTGTCTACCGCAATGGCGAGCGCATTCTGATCACCGACCCCCACGACATCAAGGACCCGCTCTCGGACGCGCTAATTGCGCTCAGCGCCCGCGTGGACGATCTGGAAGCGAAGCTCGGCGCCGAGATCAGCGCGCAGCCCTTCGCCGAGGAAGAAGCCGAGCGCGCGGCCTACCGCAGCGAACTGGACCGGCTGCGCGGGTATGTGTCGATGGGCGAAGGCATCTGAAGCCATAGCTTCGGGTGCTACAGTGAATTTGTTCCCACTTTGTTGCCGGAGTCCGATTTCTTGCGGCGTTTTTGCACGCTCTTCGTGGCCGTTCTCGCTCTGTCGGTTGCCGCCCAGGCCGCATCCCGCGTGGAGCCGGTCCCGGTGCCCGGGGAGCTGCGCTCGCAGGCCTTCACGGTGAAGGTGGACGGCAAGCCGGTGGATGTGGCTCACGCCGCAGCCAGCCTGGAGTTTGCCAGCTTCGACATTACGGGTCCGGTGACCGTAGAGGTGACCGCGGCCGACGAGCACTTCTGGGACCGCGGCGTGGATGTGGAGCCGTGGCGGCTGGGCATCCGCCCGGAGCGCAAGGGTGCCACCATCCGGTTCAGGATTGACGGGCCGGAGAAGATCTCCATCTCCCGGTCGCGGGATTATCTGAATCATGCGTCCATGCTGTTCCTGTTTGCGGGTACGCCCGCACCGTTTCCGCGCGGCAAGAGGATTAATGCCTTCATGCCCGGCGTGTATCACGGCAGCCTGAACCCCAAAAGCGGCGAGAATATCTACCTGGCTCCGGGGGTGGTGATCTACGGCAGCCTGAATCTGTGGAAGGTACATGATGTGCGCGTCTTTGGCCGCGGCACCATTGTGTACGACGGTCCCCAGGACCCCACGCGCGACGAGGGCTGGATGCAGAAGCCGGACTGGCACTGCATTGGGGCGCTGGAAGCGCATAATGTGGAGGTCCAGGGGCTGACCTGCGTGGTGCGATCGCGAACTTGGTCGATCCAGATGAAGGATTCCACGGGCTTCATCTACGACGATCTGCGCGTGATGGGCGGCAACCCGGGCAATGCCAATCAGGACGGCATGGACTGGCTGGGCGGCGGGGATGCCATCGTGCGCAACTCGTTTCTGCGCGCCTCCGACGATGTGTTTGCGATGCTGGGCAACTGGGACGGTTATGCGGAGGCCGATCTGCTGCGGCCGGGTCACGATGTGGCCAATATTCTGATCGAGCACAGCCAGGTTTCCACGTCGATCTCGAACATCGTGCGCGCCGGCTGGCCGCAGAAAACCTACAACTCACGGAACTTTACCATGCGCGATGTGGATGTGCTGCATGGGGGCATCGGAGCCTGCGGACAGCCCTTTGCGCTGCTGAGCATGTGGGGCGCGAAGGACGCGCGCGGGCTGCACACGGACTTCACCTTCGAAAATATTTTTCTCGACAACTGGTACTCGCTGGTGCAGCTGGAGCAGGAGCAGCCGGGGCTGAAGGGATTTGCCTTCCGCAACATCTGGGCGCTGGATCAGCCGCCGATGGTCGATTCCAGCTTGACCGGCGACGTGGCCGGGGTGAGCTTTGACAACGTGAAGCTGGGCCAGAAGCGGGTGCAGACCGACGCCGATCTGCCCCTGGTGGTGACGGGCGGGGCGCAGCCGGCCAGCTTTGCGCCGGAGCCGGCGACGGTGGCTTCGTTCACGGTGGAACCGTCGGTGGTTGCGCCGGGCCGGGAGGTGACGCTGCGAGCTCGTGCAGTGCGTGGAGCGCGCTACACATGGCTGTTTGGCGATGGCACCCGCGGCGAAGGCATGGAAGTGAAGCATCGCTTTCCGGATGCGCTGGGCACGGAGTACGACGGCAGGGATGGAGCGGGACGGTTCCGCGTGCTGCTGCATGTGGAGAGCAAAAAGGGCCAGGACTGGGCGGCGCAGGGTGTGGTGGCAGTAGAGAAGTGGAAGGATGCCGTGGAAAATCTACCGGCCACTGCGCCGGGACTGGCGTGGCAAGTCTACCCGGGCGCGTGGACCGAGCTGCCGGAGCTGGCGAAGAAGCTGATGGTCTTTAAGGGCGAGTCGCCTGGGCTGCATGCCGATGCGGGCGGCTACACGATGTACGCAACAGCCTGGGATGGATTCATCGATATTCCCGTGGACGGCGGCTACACCTTCCATCTGCTCGCGCGCGACGGAGCGCGGCTGACGATCGATGGCGTGGAGATTGCGCGCACCGGCGAGCCCTTTGCGCAGGTGTGCGGGGCTCCGGGCAACGCTGTGCGCTACGAGCGGGGCTCGCTGGGGTTGCGCGCGGGCAAGCACACGATTCATGTGGAAGGACTGCATGCGCGCAGCGAGGGCGGGCCACGGCTGCTGTGGGAAGGACCCGGCTTGCCGCTGACCGACGTGCCGCCGCAGGCCTATTCGCATGTGCGGCTGGATACGCTGACGCGCTGAGGCATTGCATGCAGCACTTCCCAGGTCTCAAAATCGAGACCTGGCGCGCCCGCTCTGAAGTACGCAGAATCCGCTTCTCGTAGCGCCCGGATCGAGCGTATGATCGACGCGAATCACCGGGAGACAAAGAAATGCTGAGGATCGACGATTGCCCGCACGTTCGGGCAGCTATGCGGAGTAGCTTGATTACCCTCTTTGCGTTCCTGCTGGGCGTGCTTCCGTTGTGGGCGCTTCCTGAAAAAGGCACGCCAGCTCCGCCGTTGGATTCGCTCACCCTGCTGCAGACGCTCCCGCAAACCAAAGCGGATTGGGCAAGCCTGAAAGGTAAGGTTGTGGTGCTGGAGTTCTGGGCCACCTGGTGTTCGCCGTGCGTGGCCAGCCTTCCGCATTTCAACCAGCTTGTGGAATCGCTCGATCCTGCCAAGTTTCTCTTTATCTC
>Ga0371490_1000554_pt1 | contig 24541 bp, 19 predicted proteins | sample MB2SIPfraction_FD_207959 | JGI IMG/M metagenome (GOLD analysis project Ga0371490, IMG submission 207959) | Lab enriched peat soil microbial communities from McLean, Ithaca, NY, United States - MB28FN SIP fraction | ecosystem: Environmental > Terrestrial > Soil > Wetlands > Peat | place: USA... | reverse complement strand
CTGCAGCAAGGCGGGAGCCAGGGGAGGGAACAGGTTGAGCGTCAACAGAAGGAATTTTTTATTGGGTACTGCGGCTGCCGCTGCCGGAGTGGCAGCCGCGCGGCCCACTTCAGCCGAGCCGGTTTCTGACACGGCTCACCAAACGATGGGCACAGCGCGCCGACCCAACATCGTCATCTACCACTCCGACCAGTTCCGCTGGGATTTTGTGGGCGCTAACGGGCTGAACTCGACCACCCGCACACCCAACATCGATCGGCTGGCTGCCCACGGCACCAACTTCAACCACGCCATTACCAATCAACCGGTCTGCAGCCCTTCGCGCTCGGTGCTGCTTACCGGATGCTACGCCACGGAGACCGGGGTGTGGCACAACGGCCTGGAGCTGCGCAAGGATCTGCCCACCCTGGCTACAGAGTTGCGCCAGGCCGGCTATACCGCCAACTACATCGGCAAATGGCATCTGGCTGTGGAGAGCAATGGAGGAGCGGGAGCCGTGGCCCGGGAGAACCGGGGCGGCTTCCTGGACCTTTGGGAGGCGGCCAATGCCCTTGAGCACACCAGCCATCCCTACGAAGGAACCATTTGGGACGCCGACAACCAGCCGATCAGCTTCAAGGACCAGTATCGCGTCGACTTCCTGACCGACCGGGCCGAGCGCTTTCTGCGCCAGAAGCAGGAAAAGCCCTTCCTGCTGGTGATCTCGCAGCTGGAGCCGCACCAACAGAACGATATGGGCCGCATGGTGGGCCCGAAGGGCGGCGCCGAGCGCTTCCGGAATCCATTCGTGCCGGAGGATCTCCGTCCGCATCCCGGCGACTGGTACCAGCAGTTGCCCGATTACTACGCGGCCTGCGAGGCCATCGACGCTTCAGTGGGCCGGGTGCGCAAGGTGCTGGAAGAAGAAGGTCACGCCGAGAACACCCTCTTTGTGTTTATGAGCGATCATGGCTGCCACTTCATGACCCGCAACCAGGAGTACAAACGCAGCACCCACAACAGCTCGCTGCGCGTGCCGTTCATCGTGCATGGACCTGGCTTTGAGAGCGCACGTCAGGTTGAGGAGATTGTCAGCATCGTTGGGATTGCGCCCACGCTGTTGGAAGCTGCTGGCGTTGCAGTCCCCGCAACCATGCGGGGCAAGAGCTTTCTGCCGCTTGTGCAGGATGCCCAGGCTCGCGCCGAGTGGCCCAGCCAGGAGCTGGTGCAGATCAGCGAATCGATGACCGCGCGTGCCATCCGGACCAGGGATTGGACCTACTGCGTTGCCGACCTATCCGGGTCGGTTACAGAAGCGCATGCGGCCAGTTATCATGAGTACCAGCTTTACGATCAACGCAACGATCCGCATGAATTGGTGAACCTGGCCGGGCGCAAGGAGTATCGCGCGGTGGCCGAAAAGCTGTGTGGAGAGTTGAAGAAGCTGATCGTCGCCGCGGGAGAACCGGAACCGGAGATTGTGCCGGCCAAACTCTACCCGTAGCTGAAACAACGGAGCAGGTACGATGAACGGATTGCTGGATTGGCTTGCGCATGGGCTGCTGATTACCGATGGCGCGTGGGGAACCGAGTTGCAGGCGCGCGGCCTGGAAGTGGGCTCGGTGCCCGATACCTGGAACCTGACCCATGCCGACCGCGTGGAAGAGGTGGCAGCGGCCTACGTTGCGGCGGGCAGCCAGATTGTGCTCACCAACACCTTCCGCGCCAACCACATCACGCTGCACGAGAAGAGCGCCGAGGAGCTGGACGCGATCAACCGCGCCGGCGTGGCGATTTCAAAGAAAGCTGCGGGAGCAAAGGCGCGCGTCGTGGCGTCGATCGGGCCCACGGGCAAACTGCTGGTCTCGGGCGAGGTGACTCCGGATGCGGTGCGTGCGGCCTTTGCGGCGCAGGCGCGCTCGCTGGCTGCGGCTGGAGCCGATGCGCTGTTGATCGAGACCATGAGCGAGATTGAGGAAGCGCGCATTGCAGTGGAAGCTGCGAAGGAGACCGGGTTGCCGGTGATCGCTTCCTTTGCCTTTGATACGGGCAAGAACAAGGATCGTACGCTGATGGGCGCAAATCCTGAAGCGGTTGCCGCGGCCATGGTCGAGGCCGGAGCGGACGCGGTGGGCGCGAACTGCGGCGTGGGCGTGGAGCTGGCGATTCCCATCTGCGCGCGGCTGCATGCGGCCTGCGATCTGCCCATCTGGATCAAACCCAATGCGGGCTTGCCAACGGTGGAGGCTGGCGCCATCCATTACCACACTTCTGCCGAATTCTTTGCCTCGCACTTTGCGGCGCTGCGCGAAGCGGGCGCATCGTTTGTGGGCGCTTGCTGCGGATCGACGCCGGAGTTTATCCGGGCGCTGGTGAAGGCTCGGTGAGGGGTTGAGAGGCTTCCTTCCATCCCCGGTCTCAGAAGCGAGACCGGGGGCACCCGCCTGAGGGAGAGATATCACCGTTTCTAATTTAATGCCCTACAAGTAAACCCTTCGGAACTACGGGAGCATCGCCATTGAAAATGCGGTTGGGGATTGGTTGTATAAGGAGCTATCGAGAGCTCTGGTCGAACGGTCTTCCCAAAGAATTTGATTGAGATGTTATGGGGTGTATCACTGTAAAAGTCCAAGGGACAGTAAAGGGCGATAATCCCAGTTGTCTGTTCGCCCTTCATCGGGATGTTCTGTAATCCTTGACATTCGCGATTCTCACCGACGAGCCAATCGCCCTTCATATAGACATCAACAGCTTGTGTATGAGAAGCCCAACCAGAATCTTGGATAGCATTGTATGCGGCGTAACCGCCCCATCCGACAAGTCCGAGTAAGAATAGACAACCAAACCCCGCTGACGTGTTTTCGCTCATGGACGAGCATTTTAGCATCAGAGTCCGGCGGGTGCCCCCGGTCCCTCGCATTTGGGGACCGGGGATGTCTATCTGGGCGTATGATCGAGCATCCATGTGGGTAGTTGCCAGCCTCTCTCGCAGGCGGTCCACTCCGATTCGATCTCCACGGTACCGTGCAGGCCGGTTTGGTAATGGCGATAGCTGGACCATTTCCAATCTTCCGGTGTTGCCGCTAACCCTCTACGGACCGGGTTGCGATGGATGTAACGTAGCTTCTCCACAAATTTCTCGTGCGAGGAGACGTTGAAGTCGTAGTAATGCGCCTGCCAGAACGGCCTCTGGTGGCTGTGGAGTGTAACCGACAACTTGAGAGCTTGAACAGTGTGGGATAGAAGTGCTCGCTGGGGCTCGTTGACCAGTAGATGCACATGCTCGGGCATGACCACGTAGCCGGCCACCACGAAGAGATAACGTTGGCGGATGCGCTCCAGAGCCGCCTCAAACAACTCCATGGTCGCGATCGTCCGCAGGTAGGCCTGACGCCGATAACAACTGAAGGTGAGAAAGTGAAAATCTCCCGTCTGCTGGTAGCGGATCCGTTTGCCTTTCATGCACTGCAGAGTACTCGGGTAGGTAACAAGTGGGGAAGAAAAAAGTGAGTATTCACTCCCCGGTCCCCAAAAGCGAGGGACCGGGGGCACCCGGCACCCGGCTCAAGATGACAGCGTCGTGAGTGAGTAAAGCACAAAACGGCCTCCGGCGAACCGGAGGCCGTTTGCCGTGCTCGCGCCTGTTGGTTTACAAGGTCGCGAATGCCTCAGCCGCACCCTGGGTGAGAATAGTGTGCAACTGCTTGCTGACCACTGCAGCCAGGCCGGGAACGGTGCGTAGATCCTTGCCCCACCACGTCTGCTGCGCCAGCGCGCCATCCACCAGCTTGGCCGCGCCGGCGGCGGTGCCGTCGTAGTTCTGCCACGCCGCGGCAAACCACTCCAGAATCTCGTGGTTGTCCTTGATCGGGTACTCGTCGCCATCGCGCGAGCCGATCAGAGCGCCGTTGCGAATCTCGGTGCCGCGATAGAAGGCCAGCAGCGCGGAGATGCCGAAGGCCAGACGTGCCGGAACCGCGCCCTTCTTGGCCACATACTGCTCCAGGATGGGCAGGTTGCGGGCCCTGTACTTGGAAACCGAGTTGAGCGAGATGCTCAACAGCTCATGGTCGATGAAGGGATTGGCGAAGCGCTCCAGCACCGCGGCGGCAAAGGCTTCCAGTTCGGCCTTGGGCAGCGAGAGCATGGGGATGATCTCTTCGTTCAGCATCTTCTGGATGTGGCCGTGGATGACCGGGTCTTTCATGCAATCGCCCACAAAGGTTTTGCCGGCCAGATACGCGCCCAGCGCCATGCCGGTGTGCGAGCCATTCAGGATGCGGACCTTGCGCTCGCGGTACGGTGTCATGTCGGTGGTGAAGACCACGTTGAAGCCGCATTCAATCAACGGCAGCTCCTGGCGCAGTGACTCGGGACCTTCGATCACCCAGAAGTGGAAGACCTCGGAGGTGTCGAAGAGGTTGTCCTCGTAGCCGACCCGCTCCCAGAGCTGGCCGATCTCGGCCTTCGGGTAGCCGGTGACAATGCGGTCAACGAGCGTATTGGTGAAGATGCAGGCCGTCTTGACCCACGCGACGAACTCGGGCGCCAGCGACCAGTTCTCCGCCATCTGCAGCACGGCCTTCTTCAGCTTGTCGCCGTTGCGGTCAATGAGCTCGCAGGGCAGCATGACCAGACCCTTGGAGGCATCGCCCTGGAAGGTCTGATAGCGCTCGAAGAGGAAGCGGGTGAGCTTGCCGGGGAACGAAGCCTGGGGCGTATCGCTGAACTTGTCTTCGGGTTTGTAGACGATGCCGGCTTCGGTGGTGTTGGAGACCACGAAACGCAGTTCGGGATTGTGCGCGCAGGCCAGGAAGTCGGCAAAGTGGATGTAGGGATCGATGCCGCGGCTGATGGAGTTGATCAGCTCAGTGCGCTCCACCACTTTGCCGTTCTCCACGCCGCGCATGAGCAGGGTGTAAAGGCCGTTCTGCTGGTTGACCTCGCGGATGGTGCCGCGGGCGATGGGCTGCACTACGGCCACGCGGCCGTTGAACTGGCCCTTCAGGTTCATGCCGTGGATCATCCAGTCCACGAAGCCGCGCAGAAAGCCGCCTTCGCCAAACTGCAATACCCGTTCCGGCAGGGCTGCGCCCTTCTCGACCATTTCAGCGCTGAGTTTGGGCAGTACTGTCGTAGGAGTCGTCACAGAGTTACACCATCCTTCCAAATCGATATCTCGCGATATCCGTTCATTTCGCTCTGGGTGCGCTTGCGCCCGGAGGCGATGTCCAAAAGCAAATCGAAAAGTCCGTCGGCCAGCTCGTCAAGCGTGGCTGTGCCGTCGGCCACAGGTCCAGCATTGAAGTCGATCCAGTTTTTCTTGCGCTCCGCCAGGGGCGTGTTGGTGGAGATCTTTACCGTGGGGGAAGGGAAGCCCATGGGGTTGCCGCGGCCGGTGGTGAACAGCACCAGGTGCGCGCCGGCGCCACTGAGAACCGACCCCGAAACGCCGTCGTTGCCAGGCCCGTTCAGCAAAGCAATACCACCCAGCTTGGGCTGCGCCTGCTCGCCGTAGCGCAGGACCTGCGCCACCGGGGCCGTGCCACCCTTCTGCACACAGCCCAGCGATTTTTCCGCGAGGGTAGTGATGCCGCCTTCCTTGTTTCCGGGGGAGGGATTCTCGTCGATCGGCTCGTTGTGCTTGCGGAAGTACTCGCGGAAATCATTGACTAGGTCAATGGTTGCGTCGTAAACCTCAGCCGTGCAGGCGCGGCGCAACAGCACATCCTCGGCGCCGAACATCTCCGGCACTTCAGTCAGGATGGCAGTGCCACCGGCGGCAGCCAGCTTGTCGGCGATGCGGCCGACCAGAGGATTGGCCGTGATGCCGGAAAGGCCATCGGAGCCGCCGCACTTCATACCCACAATCAGCTCGTTGACGGGAATGGGTTCGCGCTGGAACAGTGCAGCATAGGCGGCCAGTTCTTCCACCAGCGCCACGCCGGTGGCTACTTCGTCTTCCGCTTCCTGGGCGTTGAAGGAACGGATGCGGCCGGGCGTCGCAGCGCCGACGATCTTCAGGAAGTCGGCCAGCTGGTTGTTCTCGCAGCCCAGGCCGAGCACCAGCACGCCGCCGGCATTGGGATGGCGGACCAGAGCGGCCAGCAGCTTCTGGGTGGCCACCAGATCGTCGCCCAACTGGGAACAGCCAAAGGGATGGCTCATGGTGTAAATGCCATCCAGGTTGGGATACTTGCCGGCCAACTTCTGGCGAGCTTGCTCGACGATGCGGGCCGCGGTGTGGTTCACGCAGCCAACCGTGTTGATGATCCAGACCTCGTTGCGGATGCCCACCGAGCCATCGGGGCGGCGGAAACCGTCAAAGGTGCGCGCCGCGTCTTGACTGGGGGCTAGGGCAGCGGTGGCCGCTTTGAAGCCGCCGCGCTCCAGCCTGGGCTGCAAGGCACTGGCGAGATTGTGGGAATGGACGTGCTCGCCGGGGGCAATCGCGGTCTTGGCCACGCCGAGCGAGTAGCCGTACTTGATGACCGGTTGGCCCGGCGCGATGGGCTGGCGCGCGATCTTGTGGCCAAAGGGAACGTCGGATGCGGCAACCAGGCCGCCTTCCAGGCTCTGACCCTTGCGGACGGGCGCGAGGGCGACCAGGACGTTATCGGAAGGATGGATATGCAGGGTCGAGGGCAATCGTATCTCGCAAAGTGGTAAATGGTTTCACAAAACCGCGGGCGTACTTCATCCGCGAAGGGAGATGCGGTAAAAATGACGTTCGAACCGTTGAACACTGCCTATGGTCAGACCTCATGCGGGCGAGGAGAGCCCACCGTTCAGAAGGTCTGCCTAGATCTTTGCTGCAAACAAGTTAGGGATCTCCAGGGACCTGAAAGCAGGTCCGGACAGCCCATTTTGTCCTTGCAGGCAGGCAATTTCAGCTCCAGCAGCGTGGTCTGTCCGCTAGAATGCCTCCACACACTTAGTGTGAAGAGAAACAGCACGGCTGGCTGTGCTGAAGATCACTGTTGTTCGTGAGGCGAAGAAAATGGCCCGGACCGGAATACAGAGTGCGGTCAGACCACGTGCAGGTCGTAACAGCTCCAGACCGGAGTCATCCTTCGATGTGGAGCGGTCACAGCAGCTTCTACGGAGGGGAAGGGGCAGGGATTCGTGAGGAATCCCTGCCCCTTGGGTGGTCTGTCGATCGTTACTTTGCCGTGGTCAGCAGCCGGATCGGGCCCATCAGACCGGAGGGAATCGGCTGCAGATTGTTCATGTCCTGCATCTCGAAGCGCTTGCCGTAGAGGGCGTAGAGCGCAGTGAAGTCGTGGGGACCGTCGCCCGCCATGCGGTTGATGGCGGTGTTGGCCACGCGGACCGCAATGGAGTTTGTGCCGACATGGAGTGCGTCCGTGATGTCGAGCTGATAGGGCGGATGCCAGAGCGAGCCCACCTGCTTGCCGTTGACCATGACGATGGCCGCCTCGCGCACCGGCGGATCGAGCAGGGCGCGGACGCCATTCGAGCCCGGAGGCCGGGGATCGGTGGTCTGCTGGCCCGGGCCGAAGTCGATGAGCACCCGACCGGATTGGAGCGCGGTGGCCTCTACCGTGAAGGTGCGTGTGTAGGTGGCTACGCCGGAGAAGAACTTGCGGCCCTCCATCTCCGTCCAGCTGGTCAGAGTGGGAAGGTCGGAGTCCATCTTTTCGCTGTCAAAGCGAAGAGTCCAGTTGCTACTGAGATCGGCGAGCTGCTTCACTGTTGGGGCTGCTGGCTGGCCGGTGGGCTTATCTGCGCAGTGATTGCTGAGGACGTAGACGCGGGACTCGTAGGGTGCAAGGGTGAGCGGGAAGTGCTTGCCGGGGCTGTTTTCGGCAGTCAATAACACTTTGCCGGAGCCCGGATCCCATGCTTCCAGGACCGGCCGCTTGGCCCGCAGGGCCACGGTTGCATCGATATCCGGTCCCCATCCATTGAGCACGGCCTGTGCTCCACGAAAAGCTACGGTTGCATCGATGGGGCGATTGCCGCTGTTAACCAGAAAGTAGATGTCGCTCGACTCCAGGCGGCGATGGATAAAGCCGAGTTGGTCGGCTGTGCCGGCCACATCCAGATCGGGCTTGAGCGCCTCGTGGAGAGCCGATTTCAGATCGCTGACCGAATCGACGGCGTCGGCCATATGACGGGGAGCCTTGAACAGGCGCTCGGTGATGGCGGCCACGGCTGCTGAGTCGCCCTGCTCTTTGAGCCCCGGTGCCAGAGTGGCCTGCTGTCCGATACCGATAACTTTTACCTCGCCTTTCGCATAGTTTTCGATCAGCTTGTAGGCCGCCAGCGGAATCCGTTCGGTGGGTGGAATGACCAGAATGGGGTAGGGAATCGAGCCCATCTTCTCAATCATCTTGGCGTCGATGTAGTCGACATTGTAGCCGGCGTCGAGAATGGCCGACATCAGCTCAGGGGTGACTTGCTTGCGCATTTCGCCGGTGACGCTCACGTCGCCGGGGATGGGGCGGAAGCTGGCCTGCGCGTCGTCTTCGGGCAGCAGGATGGCCACGTCGTTGGCTGGTTTGCCCTGGCGCAAGAGCCAGCTCATGCGTGTGAGGTAAGTGGTAATGTCGGGCATGACGTCGAACCAGGGATTGTGGCTGTTAAAGACCGCTGCTGCGTAGAGCGACCAGCCGGGTTCGCCTGCGCCGTCCGGGGAGTACGGCCAGCCGTGGCCGACGAACTGGTTCACGCCCTCCAGGAACATGCGGTCGGCCTCCACCTTCATATCCAGCGGCGTGGCACGGAAGGCGGGCGAGTGCAGCCAGGTCCAGGTTTCGGCGCTGGTCACGTTGTTGCCGGCCAGGTGATTGGCCGAGCTGGCCCAGCGGGTGAAGCTGAAGGCGCGCCACTGCGGTCCCTCGCCCTCCGGCAGGGCAGGGACAATCTCATCGGCCAATACCACTGGAGGCAGGCCGTAGGTCTGGGAGCGGAATTTTGTATGGTGGGCTTCCGCAAACTGAGTGATCGGCGTCAGATAGTTGTCGCGGACCAGATCGCTCATGGTGACGCCCCAATCGTGGCGGACGGCGTCGGCTTCAGGCGTTCCTCCCGCAACCAGCTCTGGCAGATGCGGGATCAGGTCGTAGCCGCGGCGCTTCTGGAATTCCTCCGCCAGGCCGGGCGTCCAGTCGGAGCCGTAGACTTCCAGGGAATCGGAGAAGACCGAGTAGGGTGGCTGATCGCCGAAGGCCTTCAGCAGAGGACTGCCAACCGCCTTCAGGTGGGTCTCGATGGCCGGACGCGCCATGTGGTCCAGCACAAATCCTTCCGCGCCGTAGGCAGCGCGCTTGACCTGCTGCAGGGTGTGGGACTGGATGAAGTAAAGCGCGACGCGATCGCCCGAACCGGTGGGCAGGGGAGCCGAGGCATCGAAGCGCACCGCATGTTGGGCGTCGAAGCTGGACTTGGTTCCGGGTGCGACGAAGGCGGCAATCAGGCTTTCTCCTTCGGCCAGATGGGGCGCTTTGACGGTATTGCCGTCAACTGGCGCGAACTCGACCTTGAGGCGGCCGGCTGCTTGGGAGAGCGGCGTATCGGGTCCGCCGTAGGGCCAGCCGCTGCCGAGGGTGATATCGACCCGCAGGCCGAGCTCGCGCGCCTTCTGGTTGGCAAAGCTGACGGCATCCAGGAATTCAGGCGACATATAACGCAGGTTCTTGATGCCTTTGGCCGCGTCGTCAACCAGCATCGGATAGACGGGCTGGATCTCCACGCCGCCAATGCCGGCGGCCTTCATCGTCAACAGCTCTTTTTCGAGTTCCGGCTTTACGACGGCCGGTCCAAACCACCACCAGCGCATGATCGGACGGGCTTCAGGCGGGGGATTGAGGAACTGGGTGTGAAGATCCGCAGAACTGGCAGCGCTTTGGGCCGAAAGCACACTGGGGGCCGCTGTTGCCAGGAATAGAGCAACGGCCGGTGCGAAGATGCAGACGAGCGCTTTTTTGAACGGCGAGAGAACCATGAGATTCCTCCAGTCAAACAATTTCTCAAAAAGAATATCCCGCCGGAGAGCCTTGTGGCTGTCCGGCGGGATTTTTTCTTTGTGGAGTGCTAAGTGCTTCTAGTAGTTCAGTTCAAGAATGTTGACCGAGTAGGGAGCCAGAGTCTGATCGAACTTGGGCCCGGGGATCTGGAGGGTGGACACCACCGGGACCAGAGCGCTGGGGTTGTCGATGCTGTTGGTGGCGTTGGGGCTCTTGCCGCTCAGGGTGATCAGCTTGGCTTGGGGCGCAACTTTGGCTACGCCGTCCAGCGAAACCGCCAGCGTCTGGGCCTCACCGGTAGCGTTCACCAGCTTCACGATCAGCTTCCGGGCTGTTTCGTCGCGGGTAGCAACCGTGTAAACGCGCTCCGGGGTTCCGGAAAGCGTGGCAGGAACGACTTCCGTGCCCATGTGGCTATAGAACATGGCCTGCGCGTAGTAGCTGGGCGAACCATAGCTGGAGAGCGCGTTGTAGCCGATCAGATCGGTGGCCCACTGCATGCCCTTGGGATTCACATTGGTCAGCAGCGGAGCGTAGCTGGCCATCACGATCAGGTCGCTGTTGCGCTCCATGCTGGTCATCCACGCGGCATCGGCTAGAGCCGCGGCCAGATCCGGAGTGGGATCGCCCTCGCGGGTGGCCCATTCGCCTACGAAGATCTTCGGCCCGTTGCGGTCGGCCTTGTCGTAGTGGCCCACCAGAGCGTACATGTCTTCCGTGGTCTTGTAGTAGTGGTCGTCGATCACGTCCGGCTTGATGCCGTTCACCGGAGTGGTGGCGATCAGCTGCAACTGCGGATACTTGGCCTTGATGGCCTTGTAGAACTGGGCAAAGCGGCCGTTGTAGGAGCCGGAGTGGTCAAACTGGTCTTCGTTGCCGATCTCGACGTAGTGCAGCGGGAAGGCGGCCGGGTGGCCATCCTTGACGCGCTCCGCGCCCCAGCGGGTCTCGGGACCGCCAGTGACGTACTCAATCTCATCCAGAGCATCCTGCACGTGGGGATCGAGCGCCGGGCCGGGTTCGATGTGTTCCTGTTCCAGCGAGTAGCCGGCATAGACGGCCAGCACCGGCTCCATGTTCAGGTCTTCGCACCACTCCAGGAACTCGAGCAGTCCCATGCCATCGGAAGAGCGATAGTTCCAGGGGCTTGGGTGCGTGGGGCGATTCACCCACGGGCCGATGGTCTCCTTGAAATTGAAGCGCTCATTGATGTGGTTGCCTTCCAGGTAATTGCCGCCTGGCAGGCGCAGAAATTTGGGATGCATGCCGGCCAGCTTTTCCATCAGGTCGATGCGGTTACCGCCGGGGCGATTCTTGTAGGTGGGCCCGAAGAGGCTGACGAGATCGAACCAGATGGTCGCCGGTTTGGTGACGGTCAGCGTCAGGTGATTGTTGGCGCTGGTTTCCACTGCACCGGTGGTGAAGCTGTACTTGTATTCCTTCCATTCCTTGCCGATGTCGGCCACAGTGGCCGTGGCAGCCTTATCGCCGGTCTGGTTGTTTTCAAGCGCAACAGTCACGGTCAGGCCGGGCTGATCGGTCTTGGCCCAGAAGGAACCCGTGTAAGTGGTGTTGGCGCGCACCGGAATGCCCCAGTAGCCGGCATTTTCCACGCCCGCCGGCGACTTTTCGTCGGCAGCCTTTACCGTAACTTTCATGCTGTGGGTGATGGCGGCGCTGGGGCCGGTCCTGGAATCCAGATCGACGGCCACAGAAGAGTGGGCGCCACGCATGACAGCCGGCCAGTTGTTGAGGCTGTCCCATCCGCGGCCGGGGACGCGGTCGCGCACTAACTCGCCGTAGAGACCACCATCGTAGGAAAAATTAATTTCTTCGGTCATCAAGCCATACAGCGTCGGGCTGACCTTCGCAGTGGGCTTGTCCACCTGGATGGCCAGCGTGGGCTTCTGGGCAACCAGGCACAAAGGCATCGAAAGAGCTGCGAGAAGAGCGAGGGCAGAAAACGTTCTTTTCATAACGCAGCAATACTAGCGGTGGAGGGCAGGGCTTGACAACAGGAAAAGGTTTACTCAGGGGCCCGTACCGCGCCTGCGCTCAGGCCGCCGGCGGCAGGGGAGCGGAATCTGCCGCGAAGCTCAGGCTTCGATCTCCTTTTCCAGGGCGAGCCGGGTTTCTTCGGTCAGCACCGGCATGGCGCCGGCCTGGGAGGCTACCCAGCTGCCCCAGCGATTGGCGGTGCGGTTCAGCAGAGCCAGATCCGCTCCCCGCAGCAGATGGTGAGCCAGAGCCGCGGTAAACGCATCCCCGGAGCCGACGGTGTCCGCCACCTTGACGGCATAGCCGGGATGTTCGTTCCAGGCTTCCCGGCGCATCAGCAGGCTGCCGTCGCCGCCGCGGGTGACGGCGACCATGTCCAGAGCCGGAAACTCGTCCAGCAGCCTGGTTGCGCCGTGCCGGAGGCCTGCCGCATCCAACCGTTCGTCCACTGCCATGCCCAGCAGACTCAGAACCACCGGCAGCTCAATCTCATTCAGCTTCACCACGGTGGCCAACTCCAGCGACTCCTGCAGGATCTCGCCCGAGTAGAAGGGGGCGCGCAGGTTCACATCGAAGATGCGCACGCAACTGGCTTTGGCCTGCGCCACCAGGGTCTGGATGGTCTGGCGGGATTCACGGCAGCGCTGGGCCAGCGACCCGAAGCAGAGCGCGTCGGCCCGCTCGGCCAACTGCACCCAGGCGTTGGTCAATTCCATGAAGTCCCAGGCCGAGGGCTCGTGAATGGTGTACTGAGGTTCGCCGCATTCAAACCGAACGGTCACCTTGCCGGTTTCATGGGTGGGATCTATTTCCACGTGGCTGGCGTCGACCGGCAGGGGGTCGAGCGCGTCCATTGCGGCCTGTCCCAATGCATCGCGGCCAATGCGGCTCAGCATGGCGGCGTGGTCGCCGAGCCGTGAAGCCATGACGGTGAAGTTGGCCGGAGCACCGCCCAGACGGGGGCCGTCCGGCAGCAGATCCCATAGCAATTCGCCAATGCCGAGAATCAGATGCGGCTCATCGGAGCTTGAATCCTGGTAGCTTTCCATATCTTTCTGTCGCTTCGGGCGGGTTCCGCAGAAAAATTCGTACCGCCATTGTTCAGAGTTCTAACAGCTTTCACTCTCTATCGGTGTTTCGTCAACTCCGGGATCTTTGGGGCAGACCGCTCCAGCGGAAGATGGAGCAGTCTTCCCAGTTCAGAGCCGCATATTCGCCGTCGGGCTGGGCGTTCAAGATGGTGCGATCGGCAACCGCATCCACACGCCAGCGACGCACCTGACCGGTCCAGAGACGCGTCCAGCCGGGTTGCTTGCGGAACAAAAGCTCCTGCTCGTGGTTCACATAGAGCACGTCCACCTGATTTTCACGACCTTTCAGGCTGTTGGACCAGGCCTTGAGCAACCGCTTCAGCACCGGGGCTGCAAAGGGGTTGAAGAGGAACAGGACACAAGGCCCTGCCGGCAGCTTATAGTCCAACGCATCGGTGCCGTGCAGGTGCAGGGGTGCTTTTGCCCGGTCGAGTTTTCTCCACAGGGTCAGATTGCGGCGGGCGATGCGGGCCAGCGTGGGATGAAACTCCACGCCAACCACGGCGCGGAAGCGATACTCGGAGGCAATCAGCATGGCGCGGCCCATGCCGGCGCCCAGATCGACAAAGGTGTACGCATCCATGTCGGCAACCGGCCTGGTCCGCCGCCATCGCGCAATCAGATCGCGCTCCACGCTGGGGGCTACGGCATAGTAGGCCGTGGCGTGGCGATCGTTGGCGTTGCCAAAACGCAGATCGCGGCCGGCAACCAGCCCGCTGGTGCGCACCCCAAACTCGATGTCAAAGGGGTGGCGAGTGTAGCCCTCGCTCACATGAAGGCCCTTGAGGCACCGCCGCGCGGGAGCAGGTTGAGGAGTTGCAGCTGCCTTGGTCGTTTTTGCCGCCACGCATCGACCCTAGCACAGCGGAAGCAGTCTTCGTCAGTGACCGAAGTGCGCAAAAGGGTGGATTTTTCAGGATGAAGTACGGCTGCGGAGCTGAAGCATCGTCAGCAGCAGACATTGGAAAAGAATGGGCCGGAGCCTTGCGCCCCGGCCCATGGTGTGTGCGAGGACAGCTATAGCGTTTGCTTCTCCGCCTTGTCGAGCGCGATGTCCTTGAAGGCCCGCGACCAGCCCACGCGCAGATCGGAGACGTTGCGCAGTTCCAGGTTCGGCTGCAGCGGCGCGGTGATGGCAAACAGATCGGCGCGGTGCACGTCTTCCAGCCAGATGGCCGGACGCGGCTCAGCGGCCGTGGGCGCAATCTCCACATGGCTCAGCTCCAGGTTCTTCAGGTGGCGGATGAAGAAGCCGTGCACGGGCGTGGGACCGAACTGGAGCAGTTCCGGGTAGGCTTCTTCGATCTCCGGCACCTGGATGGTGTGCCAGTCGGGCATGGGCTGGGTCGCTTCGGCCCAGTGCACGCGCATCTCCCGGGGCAGTCCGGTGTGGCCAAAATAGCAGTCGGCGATCTTCACGTCTTCGATGAGGTTGCCGGGGATGCCGGAGAGGATCGAGGCCGTGGAGGCGCTCGAGTTGTAGCTGACCAGATTGCTGATGACGACGCGGCGCAGAGTGCCCGGGCGCAAGGTCTCCCTGGGATTGCGATTGCGGCGATTCAAGCGCAGGAAGAGCGGCCCGTCGATGGTGTCGCGCAGGGTGTTGCCGGTGATGGCAATGTCTTCAAGGAACGCGCCGTCGGAGGTTTCGAGCGAAATACCCTTCGAGCCCTCGATTACGTTGCCGGTGATGGTGATGTTGCGGAAGCCGCCATTGGACTCCGTGCCGCACTTGATGCGGCCCTGGCGCGGAATGCGGGTGTCGTCAGGGAACTTCTTCCACGTGCCGGCAACGATGCTGCCCAGTTCGTAGCTGCCGGTCACATAGTTGTTGGCGATGGTCACGTTGTCGGTGGGGCGGGCGTAGCCCAGTGCGTAGCTGGATTTGGGGCAGATGCCGTCGTCCCAGGGCGAGTTCACCGTGCAGTTGGAGACGCGCACGTTGCGGCAGCAATCAATATCGAAGCCGTCGCGATCGGTGTCAACGAGCAGGTTGTCGATGGTCAGGTTGTCGACGCCGGTGGCGAGCAGCGCAAAGTGGCCGCCCTTGAGCACCGAGAAGTCGCGCAACAGTACGTGATGGCAGTTTTTGAGGGCGATGGCCTTGTTGCCCACGCCGGGCTGGTCGGCGCGGAAGATGGTAAAGTCGCCACGCTTCTCGCGGCCACCGCCAAAGCTCAGGCCTTTGCCGAAGATCAGGCCGGGGCCAAAGATGGAGAAGTCATGCTCATTCTCGGCATAGAACAGGGAGTTGCGCCAGTGGTTGTGGCCGTAGTCCTGATAGGGAGTCCAGGGATCGTTGGGCTCGGCCGCATCGTAGACGCCGCCGTTGTAGCCGGTGGCGTCACCCGGTTTGGGCGAGTCGGCAGCCAGAATCGTGCAGCCGCGCGAAAGATAAATGTCTACGTACGACTTGAGGTGGATGGTGAAGCACACGTAGGTGCCGGCAGGGAAGACCAGCGTTCCGCCGCCGGCTGCCGCCACGGCCGCAATGGCCTTGTTGATGGCCGGGGTGTCGACCGTCTTGCCGTCGCCGGTGGCGCCGTAGGTGCGGACGTTGAAGACGGCTTCCACCGCGGGGGCCGGAGTCTGGGCTGCGGCCAGCGGCACATGCCCCACCGAAGCGGCGAGGGCTGCCATTGGAGAGTACTTCAAGAGATCGCGTCGCTGCATAACGCGGAAAGCATAGCAGGCGTGGTCCACAATTGGAAAACTGTTTTACTGCTGAAAAGTTATAAGGAGAAGGGGGTGCCGCAACAGGCCTTGTCGAGCGCGTTGCGTTCGGCTTTCATGGCCTTGTCGCTTTGGAAGGAAGCGAGCGTTTGCTCCAGGATTTCGGCAGCTCCGGCATGCGGAGGGGGCACGATGCGGTAGTGCATCCATTTGCCTTCGCGCCGCGCCTCCACAATGCCTACGCTGCGCAGGCAGGCCAGATGCTGGGAGATGAGTGGCTGTGGCAACTCCAATGCGTTGACAAGATGGCAGACACAGATCTCGCGATCGCCGATCAGGTTGAGCAGGCGTAGCCGCACGTCGTTCCCAAGAGCCTGAAAGAAACGTGCCAGATTGTACCTGTGCGCTGCGGGCATGGTTCTATTGTATGCGATTTGACGAATATGTCCAGTAGAGTTATATTCGCAATATTGCATATGAAAGGGCAACCATGACCAGCATTCTCGATTCGGTAAGGTCCAAATATGGAGCTGTTGCCGCCAGTACATTGAGCAGCGACGATGCCGGAGTCCATGCCGTGGCCGAGGCCTTCGGCTATTCGGCGGAGGAGTTGCGCTCTATTCCGGCAGAAGCCAACATGGGCCTTTCCTGCGGCAATCCCACGGCAATGGCGCATCTGCGCGCAGGTGAAGTGGTGGTCGACCTTGGCTCGGGCGGCGGACTGGACGTATTTTTGGCGGCGCAGAAGGTGGGTCCAACCGGCAAGGCTATCGGCATCGACATGACCCCGGAGATGATCGAGCGGGCGCGGGCGAACGCCGGCCGCGTGGCGGAGAAGAATGTGGAGTTCCATCTGTCGACGATCGACAGGTTGCTGCTGGCGGATGACTCGGTTGACTGCGTAATCAGCAACTGCGTGCTGAATCTTGCACCCGACAAACCTGCCGTCTTCCGCGAGATCTTCCGCGTGCTCAAGCCGGGTGGACGGCTGGCGGTGAGCGATATCGCGCTGAAGCAGACGTTGCCGGAAGAGTTGAAGCACAGCGTAGCGGCTTATTCAGGGTGCATTGCCGGGGCGCTGCCGCTGGAAGAGTATCGCAGCGGGCTGCTCCAGGCTGGTTTCCTGCATGTGGAGATTGTGGACAGCGGCAAGGATCTGAATGCCTACGCCAAGGTGGAGAATCAAGCCGGATGCTGCTCGCCCGCAATGACGGCCGACTCGCCGTTTCCCATCGCGCAGGATTCTTGCTGTTCGGCTTCGACCAGCGCGGTGCATGACGATCTGAAGTCGTTGCTGGAGCGTTTCAACGTGAACGACTACGCGGCCAGCGTGCGGGTTTTTGCCGTCAAGCCATGAGCAACGAGGCGCCAATGCAAATTCGTGAGCGAGCACTGGAAGATATGCCTGCCGTAAAGGCGCTTTTGACCGAGGGCGGTTTGCCTGCCGACGGGCTAGAAAGCGCGCGTGGCTGGGTAGCGATTGCCGATGGCCAGATGGTGGGCCATGTGGCGATGGAGGAGTTGGGCGCATCTGCAGTTTTGCGTTCGCTGGTGGTGGCTCCGGAGGCGCGGGGACGGGGAATTGCGCGATCTCTGTTTTGCCACGCCGAGCGGCAAAGCGTCGGAAAGGCCATCTACCTGCGCACCCGCACTATCAACGCGTGGGTGGAGCGGAGGGGGTACCGAACTATCGGTTTGAACCAGGTTCCGAGCGAGCTAAAGGCCAGCCCGGAGTTTGGCGGCAACATCTGCACCAGCGTTCCGATTTACACGAGGGGCGCCCAGCAGTAGCGGATCGGGCAAACCCGCAGTGAGAAGGATTACTGGATTAACCCTGAAGGAGCAAGTTCATGGCGGACAAGTACAACGTTCTGTTTCTCTGTACCGGCAACTCCGCGCGTTCGATTCTGGCGGAGGCTATCCTCAATCACAAAGGCAAGGGGCGGTTTACGGCTTATAGTGCCGGCAGCCACCCCAGCGGCCAGCCGCGCCCGGAAGCGCTGCTACAGATCGAATCGGCAGGGATGTCCGTTGCGGGATTGCGGAGCAAATCCTGGGATGAATTTTCAGCACCGGGAGCGCCAAAGATGGACTTTGTTTTTACGGTGTGCGACAACGCCGCCAACGAGCAGTGCCCCTTTTGGCCCGGCCAGCCGATGACGGCGCACTGGGGCATTCCCGATCCTGCCGCGGTGAAGGGAACTCCGGAGGAGATTGCGAAGGCCTTTCGCGATGCCTTCATGGTGCTGGATCGCAGAATTGGATTGTTTCTCTCCTTGCCGATGGCGACGCTAGAACAACTGGCCCTGCAACATGAAATCGACAAGATCGGGCGTTCCTGATCGCCGCAGGCCGGGTAAACCACCCCGTGACAGGGCGGGCGGAACGCGGTAGGCTGGAGGGTACGCGTTTTCCCGTATTTTCAAGGAGTTTTCACCCCATGCCGATCACGCCCACTGAAAAGATCTGGCGCAACGGCCAGCTGATCCCCTGGGAGCAGGCCACGTTGCACGTCATGAGCCATGTCATCCACTATGGCTCGGCGGTTTTTGAGGGACTGCGCTGTTATGCGCAGCCGCACGGGGCGGCCATCTTCCGGCTGCCCGAGCACATGCAGCGGCTGCTGGATTCAGCCCGCATCTATCGCATGGAGCTCGCCTACTCGCTGGAAGAGCTCTGCGCGGGCGTCGTAGAGCTGGTAGAGGCCAACGGCGTGGCGCCGTGCTACATCCGCCCCATTGCCCTGCGCGGCTACGGCGAGATGGGCGTCAGCCCGCATGGCTCGCCGATCGATATCTACATTGCCAACTTTCCCTGGGGCAAGTACATCCAGGGCACAGGCGGAGCCGACATCTGCGTCTCCAGTTGGAACCGCATGGCGCCCAACACCATGCCCGCGCTGGCCAAGGCCGCGTCCAACTACATGAACTCGCAACTGATCCGCATGGAGGCCGAGTCCAACGGCTACCAGGAAGGCATTGCGCTGGACGTGAACGGGCTGGTCAGCGAGGGCTCGGGCGAGAACGTGTTTGTGGTGCGCAATGGGGTCATCTACACGCCGCCGCTGGCCAACTCCGCGCTCAGCGGCATCACCCGCGACTCGGTGCTGACCCTGGCGCGGCATCTGGGACTGACGGTGGTGGAGCAGCCGATTCCGCGCGAGCTGCTCTACATTGCCGACGAGGTCTTCTTCAGCGGCACCGCGGCCGAGGTGCAGCCCATCCGCAGTGTGGACAAGATATTGGTGAGCGACGGCAAGCCCGGCGAGCTGACCAAGAAGATTGCCGACGAGTTCTTTGCCATTGCCAACGGCCTCAAGCCGGACCGCTTTGGCTGGCTCACGCCGGTCAAGGTGGCAGTGAAGGAAGCCGCCAACGCCTAGGCATTGCATGCCGCGGGCGCACTGCACGCTATTGCATGGAGCAGCCGCGCTACGCGCCGGAATGGTCGGGGTGATTTTTCCCAGACCCCATGAAACTCTGGGTTCCAGAACATCCATCCCGGGTCCCCAAATGCGAGGGACCCGGGGCACCCGGCCACCTGCAGCGGATGGGCCTTCCACGTATTGCTATAGTGAATACCGAAAGCGAGGCAAGCCGTGGAACCCATCCGAGACCCCAAAGCCCTGGCGCGGCGCGTTCTGCACGACTCCGGCCCCGATACCAATCCTCACTCCGCCTTCTGGCTGCACGCCCTGGCTACGCACTTCGACTCCGACTTCTACGGTTCGCCGATCACAGGCCACTCCAGCCAGGTGCTTTTGCAGTGGACCCCGGCGCATCTTTATCTGCTCTTCATCTGCCCCTACGAGGAGCTGCACCTGAAGCCTAATCCGCGGCTCGACGCCGAGACTTACGAGCTGTGGAACTGGGATGTGGCCGAGGTCTTCATCGGCTCCGACTTCGAAAACATCCGCCGCTACCGGGAGTTTGAAGTCTCGCCGCAAGGCGAGTGGGTGGATCTGGATGTGAATCTGGACGATCCTCCGCACGAGCGGGGTTGGGTCTGGGAATCGCACTGCAAAACGGCTGCCTACATCGATGAAGCTGCAAAGATCTGGTACGGATTCATGCGCATTCCCTGGAGCGCGATCGCCGAGCGTCCGCCGTTTGTGGGGATGGAGTTGCGGATCAACTTCTTCCGCTGCCAGGGCGCCGATCCCGAGCGCAAGTACATTGCCTGGCAGGCCCCGGGACGGCCCAGCTTCCACACGCCGGAGGTCTTCGGAACCCTGCGGCTAGTGGAATAGCGCTTTAAAGCCAAGTTATCTTTCTGCTCTGGCTGTGACTTAAGTCGCCGCCGCTGGCTCCGCTGCTCTTTCCGAATCTGGTGGCTCTGGCGTGGATTGGTGCGGTCTACGCCGGGCACAGCCGGGCGAATAATCTCGGTGCAAAGCAAAGGGCCGCTCCGGAAGAGCGGCCCTTTGCTTTGCAGGTAATGGATGCCGGGCTAGCGGATCTTGAAGTTGTAGCCGACGCCGAACGACAGAATCGGATAGAACTGGTAGGGATTTAGATTGCTCTTGTACTTGTTGATCTGCGTCGCCAAGTTGGCCTGCACGGTGGGATCGGTGGCAACGTTGACGCAGTTGGCGCCGTTCACATCGCAAGCCTGACCGCCGGTGAGCGCAACATTGACGCCCGGCGCTGCCATCATGGCCGCGCCCAGCTCCAGCGGGAACGACCAGTGGCCGCCACGGCGATTGATCAGGTTGCCCCAACCGATGGTTGCCGTGGGCGTGGGCTTGCGCGTGTTGAGCAATATGCTGCCGGAGCCCGTGATGGGGTTGGTTGCCGAGGAATAGTAGTTCACGTTATTCAAACTGAGCTCGGTGCCGCTCGCCACCTGCATCGTGGCGTAGGCTGAGTTGTCGTTGTAGAACATCACCCCCGGGCTCAGCCGCAGACCGTGGAAGGGAAATGGATAAAAGTCGACCGCCGCACCGCCGGTGGCAAAGGACAGCTTGCCGTTCACGGTATAGCTATCGATGCTCTGGTTGGTCATGGTGTAGTTGAGGTAGTTGCCAATGCCGCGAACATTCAGATACTTGTTCACGTTGGTGGCCAGCTGCATGTTGACGCCCATGGTGGAGATGCCTCCGCTCACAGCAATGCGCGAGAAGGGCTTGATTCCCTTTTGGCGCTGCTGGTAGCGGGTAAGGGCCGCGTTGTTGGCCTGAGCGGCAGCACGCGGGTTGGGCGTAGGGCTCAAGCTGGGATTCTGCAGGTCGGCCGGCGGAGTGGTGGTTTGCGCTCCCGCATAGGCGGAAATTGCCAGTAGAAAGAGTGCCATACAAATCGCAGATCTCGTCAAAACAGGTCTCCAATGAAGAGAAGTATGCCCGTGGGCAGGTTCATCTGGACGCAGCCGGACTTACTGAGCTCAAGTCAAAGCTGCAGGTCAGTGCATCAGGCGTGCATCCTAACCGCATAAGGCCAGTGAATTTGCACCCAGCCTACCAGTGGCCTGACGGAGCCGCAATCACCTTTCCGGGGGAAGGGTTAGTCTCGTGGTTCCTTTCCGTTCCCAAAGAGGCACAGTACAACTTTGACGTAATCTGAAAAGGTGTCTGGAACCGATCGCGATACCCGGCAGTTAACCCAGTTGCGCCGCCGTCTGCTCGACTGGTACGAGCACAACCACCGCCAGTTGCCCTGGCGGCAGAGCCGCAACCCATACGCCATCTGGGTTTCGGAGATCATGCTGCAACAAACCCGCGTGGCGGTGGTCATCGAACGCTATACCGCCTTCCTGAACCGCTTTCCGACTCTGGTGTCGCTGGCTTTGGCCCGCGAAGAGGAAGTGCTGGCTCTCTGGAGCGGGCTCGGATACTACCGCCGCGCGCGAATGCTGCACAAGGCCGCGCAGTTTGTCGCCTCGCAGTATCAAGGCAACCTGCCCGTCACGGCCAAGGAGCTGCGCAAGCTGCCCGGCATCGGCGACTACACGGCCGCGGCCATTGCCAGCATTGCCCACGGAGAACCGGTGGCAGTTGTTGATGGCAATGTGGAGCGCGTCATCTGCCGTCTGGCCGGCTGGTCAGTGGAGAAGTCGCGTGACGCGGCTTTCAAACGCCAGATTGCCGGCCAGGCGCAGAAGCTGCTTCATAGCCGCCATCCCGGCGAGTTCAATCAGGCCATGATGGAGCTGGGCGCGGTGATCTGCACACCGCGCAGTCCGCTCTGCTCCAGTTGTCCCATTTCCGCCTACTGCGCCACACAGGGTGAGCACAAAAGCGCTCCCCGGCCCAAGATGACCAGCCGCGAGGTGGCCTATGCCCTCTCCGTGCGCACCAGCCCCAACCTGAAAGGACACAGCAAGGGCCAGGAGCACGGATGGCGCGAGGTGCTGTTGGAGCAACGGTCCGCCACGGAAACCGTGATGCCCGGCATGTGGGAGCTGCCAGCGCTGGTTATGCCACAGGTCCCGGAGGACGAGCTGCGGATGACCGTCCGCCACGCCATCATGCAAGTGAACTATTACGTCCGCGTCCGCACCGTCTTTGAAGACGACATCCGGGCGCTCACCGTCGCTGGCAGCCAGCGTCGCTGGGTGCGCCTGGAAGACGCTGGTGCAATGCCTCTGACTGGCCTGGCGCGCAAGGTTCTGACTCGAGCCAAACTCCTACCCATCCCGGCAGTCGACAGCCTGACCGAACCGAAGCCCACACACTTACAGCGCGCACACGAGCATCAGTAATAGTCCGAGCAGCTCAGGTAATAGCCGCAGCGGGTGCAGATCAACTTGCAACGCCACCCTTCCAGCCGCTCGCCGCAGTTGGGGCAGATCTGACAATGATGCTCCACGCCAGCCTCGCGGGTGCAGGCTGCACTGTCGACAGGGTTTGAGGAGGCTCCATCATCTTCTCGCGCCTCGAAGGGCTCAGACAACATGCTGCCGAGCGTAGCATAGCTGCAGGATCTCTGTATTTCGGCATCCGCAAGCCCCCTGGGCGCATCTTTTTGACAGGCAGCTGCCTGCATTCGCTCACGCGCTTCTCCGCGGGCAGCCCACAATTCCAAAAACTTCGAAGTTTTTGATCCCCCAAGGAGGGACTATGGCGAGCAAGGCAAGCGCGGTTTGGACCGGCTCACTGAAGGAAGGCAAAGGCACCATCTCCACAGCAACCGGCGTTCTGAACAACGCCAACTACTCGTTTGCGACGCGCTTTGAAGGCGCTGACGCCGGCACCACCCCCGAGGAGCTGATTGCCGCTGCCCATGCCAGCTGCTTCTCCATGGCACTGGGTGCGCAGTTGGGCGCGGCCGGCCTGACCCCGGAAAAAATTGAGACCGCCGCCGCCGTCACCCTGGCTAAGACCGACGCCGGCTTCGCCATTACCCGCATCGTGCTCACCACCAGCGCAGCGGTTCCGGGCGCTACCCAAGAGGCTTTCGATACCGCTGCCGCCAACGCCAAGACCGGCTGCCCCATTTCCAAGCTCTTCGCCAACAATACCGAGATCGTGCTCGACGCCAAGCTGGTCTAAATCCTTCGGGGATCGGCGTTTCAGCCACCGGTCCCCGAAGATTTGACACTGGCCCCAGCAGATGCGAAACTTGTAATTGCTGCCGGTCTGGTGTGCTACGCCAGACTTGTGACCCGTGCCGAAGTGGCGGAATTGGCAGACGCGCATGGTTCAGGTCCATGTACTCGCAAGGGTGTGGGGGTTCGAGTCCCTTCTTCGGCACCAACAATCAGCAATGATCCATGAGCGGGCTTTGGCCCGCTTTTTTATTTTTTTGCCCGAAATTGGCCCCGAAACCGGGCCCAGGCGAGCGCTTCCGATTCCTCACTGGAAAATGGCAGCCGTTGCTGCGTGTCGTCGTTTCCCGCAGAAGCATTAGTTTTTTGGCCAGTCAATGGTAATCTTCCGGTTCGCCGAATCCAGCCGCTCCCTTTTTGTTGCGCAATCAGCTTCCCTCTCTGCCAGAAAAGTGCAATTCCCTTCCCGCTTCTTCACGCAACTTCCGATACATTCCTTGTACCGATGGCAGGAGGGCTTCCAAGGCTTCTCCGCACGATGGATCGCCCCAGGCCCGGAATCACACAGCGGCGATGCGCGCGCAGAAACAGGAGGCCATCATGCAAGCCAACCTACCCCACCCCCTGGAACCTTTCTTCCACCAGGCAGTGCAAAACAGCTACCGCGGCAAGCTGGGATTGAACGACCCGGAAGTGACTGGCTATGTTGCGCGGCTGCTGTGCGAGTTTACGGAAACCGATAGTCTCTTCTGCATGCACGACGAGATGGGCAATCCAATTGAAGAGTTGGAAGAGATGATGCGGGCCTCCGATCCGGTCTTCGGTACCGCTTCCTCCTTTGACCGGGAGCGTGCCGTACGCAAGCACATCGGCGACTACGCACTGTTTGTCGCCGGCATGTATCCAGAAGCCATGGGCCCGGGGCGCAAGACGCGCCATAACCACCCGAGCCTGAGCGAACTGATCATGGTAGGCAAAGAAAGCTACGCCATCGTCAGCCAGTTCAACCTCTTTGAGTACGAGCAGGAAGCTCCCATGTTTGCCAGGCTTTCGGTCAGTTTTGAACGTTGCATTCTGGGGCTCACCATGGTGCGGGAAGAAATGGGCCTGCACTCGCCTCTTCGCCTGCCGCCACCGCGCGTGCAGTAACAAAAAAGGCCCGGCGAACCTGCCGGGCCTCTTTTTTATTGCGCGTTCTTAGAAGCTGTCTAGAAACTACCTGCATTGAAGGGGACGGGCTTCAGCCCGTCCATTCAGAGCGACCTGGATCTCCGGCTTTAGCCGCCGAGGGAAGGCAAACTACCCTAAAGCCTCCCTCAGGGG
>Ga0371490_1000553_pt1 | contig 24554 bp, 27 predicted proteins | sample MB2SIPfraction_FD_207959 | JGI IMG/M metagenome (GOLD analysis project Ga0371490, IMG submission 207959) | Lab enriched peat soil microbial communities from McLean, Ithaca, NY, United States - MB28FN SIP fraction | ecosystem: Environmental > Terrestrial > Soil > Wetlands > Peat | place: USA... | reverse complement strand
CTCGGGTGGAGGAGCTGGTCTATGCCCTCACGCAGTGAGAAGGCTGCGCCGGCCATGAACACTCCGATTGCTGCGATCAGCGCCCAGAAGTAGGCCTCGCGCCCATGCCCCAGCGGATAGCGGTCATCGGATGGCTTGGAGCTGCGACGCTGAGCCACGAAGAGAAACAGGTCGTTGGCCGTGTCCGCGAGTGAATGCGATGCCTCGGCCGCCATCGCGGACGAGCCGGTGATGACCGCCGCAGCGGCCTTGGAGAGTGCAATGGCAAGGCCGGCACCAAGAGATACCACGACGGTTCGCGTGCTTTCATTGGCCACTGACCGACCTCTGCTGCCCGGCGACATTCAGATGTCCTGCGCCGGCCACACTAGTGCCTTCGCGCGAAAGTCCTTGTGCCTTACGCGTCGGCGGTCTTAGTCCATTGGAACGGCGGCGACCTGACCGTTCGGAGCGGGCCAGGATGACCAAGAGCCGTCTCGATAGGGCGCGAGACCGGAACTCGATAGGCGCCAATATCGGCCACCCAGATCGGGCAGTATGTCTTCGGGCCGTCTGCCCGCCGAATAGGCGGGTGACGGCCCGGAGCCGTGCGATCGAGCAACTTCGACGCGACGTTCACTGTTGAGCTGTTAAGTGGCTCGCACCGCTCAGTCTGCGGCTGGCGGCGGCTATTTCCTGCTGGCCTTGAGCGCGGCGACGGTGGCGTAGGCCAGGCGGCGCAGGTAGTCATCGTCGATGGCCGCGCGGGAGATGAGGGTTCGGAAGCCCAGCGGGGCCACCAGCAGGTCGAGGGCCAGCTCGTGGTCGAGGTCGCCGGGCAGTTCGTCGCGGCGGATCGCCCGGGACAGCAGGGCGTCGGCGATCTCGCGCCGCGGCGTGGCGATGACCTCGCGCAGCGCCGCGGCGACGGCGGGGTTGCGGGATGACTCGCCGAGGAAATCGGGGGCTATGCGGGCGACTAGCGGTTCGCTGAGCTGGCTGGCGGTGGCCCTGATGTAGGCCTCGACGTCGCCGCGGAGGGTGCCGGTGTCCGGCTGGATGAGCGCGTGGTCCCGGACGACGTTGGCTACCAGGTCGATCACCATCGCGTCCTTGGAGTCCCAGCGGCGGTACAGGGCCGCCTTGCCGACGCCGGCCCGGCGGGCCACCGCCTCCATCGACATCCGCGCGTAGCCTGACTCCGCGAGTTCGGCGAAGGCGGCGGCCGCGATGGCGTTGGTGACGTTCTCCTGGAGCACCGCCGCCCCGGTCGGCGGCCTTTTCGTCCGTTCTTCCATGCCTCAATCTTACAGTGCAACGGAACGGTTGCGTTCCATCGTGACGCGGCATACAGTGAAGAGGGCGGAACGGATCGGTTCCGTCGTGATGGAAGGATCAGAGATGAAGTTCCTATTCGACGACGAGTCGTTCTCCTTCGAGGCGCTGCGGACGGCCGGGTACGCCAGCCGGGGCGGCGCCGACCTCGGCGAGGTGCTCGCGGCCTGCGCCGGCATCCCGGACGGTGACGAGGAGGCGTGGTGCCGCGAGTGGGGAGCTCTCGCGGACCGGATTCACGAGGCCGGACTAGCGGCGCTCGCGGCAGGGCAGCGGGTCAGCGCGCGGGACGCGCTGCTGCGCGCCTCGAACTACTACCGCACAGCGGAGTTCTACCGGCGCGTCGACCCGGACCACGACGCCGAGTCGCAGCGCCTCGCCCAGCTGTCCAGAGAGTCCTTCGCAGCGGCCGCGGAACTACTCGACGTGCCCGCGCGCCACGTGGCGATCCCGTACGCGGGCACGACCCTGCCCGGCTACCTGTTCCGCGTCGACGACTCCGGCACAGCGCGGCCGACCGTCGTTTACCACGGCGGCTTCGACTCCACGCTGGAGGAGGGCTACTTCGCGGCGGCGCGGGGCGCGGTTGAGCGCGGCTACAACGTGCTGGCATTCGATGGTCCCGGACAGGCGACGACCCGCCGACTGCAGGGCCTGGTGTTCCGCCCGGACTGGGAGAAGGTCCTCTCCCCGGTCATCGACTACGCCATCACTCTGCCTGAAGTCGATGAGCACCGCATGGTGCTGATCGGGACCAGCTTCGGCGGCTACCTCGCCGCGCGGGCGGCGGCCTTCGAGCACCGGATCGCGGCCCTCGTACTTAACGACGGGCTGTTCGACTGGGGCGGGGCGGTCATCCACGGCCTGCCTCCGGTACTCGCCGACCTGTTCGCCGCGGGGCGCGAAGCGGAGGCCGAGGCCATCATGGCGCGGGCCGCCGCGCACAGCACCTACCTGCGCTGGGCGGTGGGCAACACGAAGTGGACCTTCGGCGTGGCCAGCAACGCGGAGGCGTTCCGGGCGATGCGCGCGTACACCATGGACGGGGTGGCCGACCTGATCACCTGCCCGACCCTGGTGCTCGACGCCGAGAACGACATGTTTCCGGGTGAGGCGCGCCGGATGTTCGAGGCGCTGCCCTACCCGAAGGAACTGGTCTCGTTCACCGCTTCCGAAGGCGCTGGTGAGCACTGCCAGGAGGGCGCGATCCTCCTGTTCGAGCAGCGCGTCTTCGACCGGCTCGCCGCGCTCTTGAACTGACGGCAACTTGGTTCCCGGGCGCGACCGAAGCCACATAACGACGACGGCTCGCCAACACTGGACTGGCAGGCGAGTGCGCAAAATCGGCGATATCGCGCACGCCGAGGCGTCGATCCGTGCTTCCCCGGGTTGCCACAGCGTCCGATGGGTGATGTTGCAGATGGATTGTTCGGGCGCGCTCGCGGTTGTGCGTACCCTCTACATGACCGTGGTGGGTAACGGTCCCCGACCCGGCGGTATTGGGCGCTCGCCCTTCTCTTCCTCCGCGTGTTGGGGGACGTCCCTCAACGGTTCTGCCACTCCTGCCTCGACCCTAAGTAGCGTGAGCTCATGGACGAGGCGCATATCGACGAGCACGGGCGGCCCATGCCACAGCAAGAATCAGGGGAGACCGCGACGCTGCTGGGCTTCTTGGACTGCCAGCGCGCGACGCTGGAGTGGAAGTGCCGAGGACTCAACGATGCCCAGCTGCGGGTGGCACTGCCGCCGACGTCGATGACGTTGGGTGGGCTGTTGAAGCACTTGGCGTATGTCGAGGATTACTGGTTCACTCAGGTGGTCGCCGGCGAGCCGCCCACCGAGCCGTGGGCCCTCGAGGACTGGGAAGCCGACCCCGACTGGGACTGGCACAGCGCAGCCGACGATCTCGGTGACGAGCTGCGGAGCTTGTGGACGGAGCGGGTCGAGCGGTCTAGGGCCGTCGCGGACTGGCGACTGACCCAGGGTGGGCCTGAGGCGCTCGACGAGGTCCACCCAGCGTGGGGTGGCCAGGGACGCGTCTCGCTCCGATGGGTTCTCGTGCACATGATCGAGGAATACGCCCGTCACAATGGCCATGCCGACCTGATCCGAGAGTCCATCGACGGCCAGACGGGCGAGTGACGCTGCCGTCAGAGTCAGACGTGAGGACAGCTCTTTCTCATGCGAACACGTTGAACGGCAACATTGTCGCCGCTTATGGTTGCGTTCAGGTCGGTGTCTCCGAGTTGGAGGCACAGCTGTTGTCGATCGACGTGCGGCCGATTGGCGCTCATGCTTGATCCAGCGAGGAGGAACCCATGGAACAAGGAACTGGCATGAGCGGCCGCGCAGAGGACACGGCCGCTGGACCCAGACCGGATGTTCCCGTCCGATCGCCAGCCGCCCTGCTTGGTGTGGAGCAGTGGGAAGAGACCTGCGCAAGCAACGGACGGGCCTACCGGATCTTCCTGATCGCACCGTCGGCGCCTCCACCGCCCGGGGGCTACCCAGTGCTCTTCATGACAGACGGCAACGAGATGGCCCAGATCGCATCGAGCGTTACCGTCGTCGGGACACTCATCGGTGCGATCCGCCCGGCACTGGTCGTCTGTATCGGTTATCCGGTCGAGAGCCTGCTCGAGGCGGAAAACATGCGGATGTACGACCTCACGCCGCCCACACCGGCCGATTACGCGCCGTGGCCCGGTGTCGAAGGGCCGTGGGGCGGAGGTGATGCCTTGGTCGACTTCATCCTCGGACAGGTCGCGCCCCGAGTCTCCGAGCTCTACTCGGTGGACCCCTCCGATCGCAGCCTTTTCGGCCACTCCGCCGGCGGTCTGCTCGTCCTGCACACACTTTTCAACCGACCCGAGGCCTTCAGGTCCTACATCGCTGCCAGCCCGTCCATCGGGTGGAACGACCGGGCCGTGCTCAACGGGGAGCCGGCCTTCGCCGCCCAAGTCAGGACTGGCACGGCCGCGCCCCGCGTCCTCATAACTGTTGGCAGCCTCGAGCAGTCGACAGACAACCTCCCCACTCCATTGGAGTCGGTCGCGACGGACTGGTCACGCGAACAGGCCGCCGAACGGATACGCGCCGCCCGCATGGTGGACAACGCTCGAGAGCTTGCAGAGCGACTGTCCGTGCTCTCGGAGGGCACCGGGCTCGAAACGGAGTTCGTTGTCTTCGACGGCGAGACGCATACCAGCGTCGTGCCTGCCAGTGTCAGCCGCGGGATCGGCTTCGCCTTGAGGCACTAACAGGGTGACCTCCACGAGGCGATTAATCGGTTGAAATGACTGCTTGGTAGGGCTCCTCCATAGATTCCGACACGCGACGCCTTCGGCAGCCCTACCATGCTTCCTTTAGAAGAAGAGACTTGATCGGTCGCCGCCGACGTTCTGTAGCGAACCGATCACACAGTTCCCAACCGCGGATCCGTCGTTCGGCCGCGACAAGCGATTCGAGGGATGCTGCTATTCGGTGCGGCGTTCTGTCGCGCCTGCCCCCTACCGGCACTTCGGAGACGCCGCACTGTTGGCATATTGGGATGCTCGACGTGCGTGGTAGGGGACGCTTTTAGCCGCGCCGCTTGCCCAGCCGAAGACAGACCGCGCTTCCTGTTCGACGACGGCGTTGACGGCGAGCAACACCACATCGTCATCGCTGTCGCTGCTAATCGGCCCACCAAGGATGACGATGCCTCGATCAACGAGACCGTCAGCGACTGCAGCGTGTTCTTCCCAGGCTTGCTGCTCGCGAATGCCACGGGCGTGATCCCAGTTCGGCCCCTTCGCCCTAGTGACTGTGAACACTGCCATTGCGCCTCCCCCGGGGTTGCTAGCCACTGGGCACGGTGCGTGGCAGGCCGAAAAGGGCGAGCAGGCTTCTGTCTCCGAATCGGGTTATCACTGAAATCTGCTCTGCACGCACGGTCAATACCATGAGCCCGCTGGCCCGATGGACGTTTGCGTTCGGGTCTGGGAGGTAATAGCCGAACGCTGGCTGGCTGTTGGCTCTGGTCGGTACGAGCTTGAGGTCTTGACCCCAGAAGCCCCGACTGTGGAGGTACTCGGCGATGACCCGCGGGCCTCGGAACTCGAATGGCTCCGGTGGCATCGTGAACCTGGCGTCATCGCTCAGCAGGGCGATCACTCCTTCGAGGTCGCCCTGCTGGAATGAGTCGACGAACCGGTCCACGGCCTTTGCCTCATATTCAGATCGCACACGAGGAACATGGTCCGGAACTCCTCCCAGATGTTCGACCCTGGCTCGCGCCCGCTGCAGGGCGCTGTTCACCGACGCTGGAGTGGACTCGAGCATCTCAGCGACCTCGGACGCTGAGAACCCGAGCACATCGCGCAGGACCAAAGCAGCGCGCTGCTGGGTGGGCAGGCGTTGCAAGCCGGCGACGAAGGACAACGCGATGGACTCACGCGCGTCATAGCGGGCTTCGGGGCCGAGGTCGACGTCATCCATCAAGGCGTCCGGGTAGGGCTCGAGCCACCACGGTTCATCAGACGGGATGGCCTCGGCCAATGGGGACCTTGATTCGGGCATGGTCGCAACCTTTGGTCGGCGGGCGGTGTCTCGGAGGTAGTTGAGGCAACGGTTCGTGGCGATGCGGTAGAGCCACGCTCGTAGCGATCGGCCGTCGAAGCGATCAAGTGCTTGCCAGGCCGACAACAGAGTCTCTTGGAGCAGATCCTCGGCGTCTTGGAACGACCCGAGGATGCGGTAGCAGTGCACCTGGAGTTCGCGGCGATACGGGTCTGTCAGTTCCCGGAAGGCGTCGCTGTCGCCTGCCTGGGCCAGGGCAAGGGCATCGGTCATGTTCCTCTTATCTCTTCGGATTGAAGCCTCCTGCATGTTGCAACACCAGCGGATCCGCAAAATCATCGCTGAATCGTCGAGTCAATCGGTGTTTGAACTTCCGTAGCACCCGACCTGCGACGTTAGGAGGCATGACATGACCCAGTTCGGCATTCAGAAGGCACTCGTCGACGACCGACGGCGCAATCTGGCGGCCCAGCGCCATGGATCCGCATCGCCGGTCCGGTTTGAGGCCCAAAGGCCCGCCCAGACCGAGCCCCGTCGCTGGCGGGCATTCTCCCTGCTGGTGGTGGCCTCTCGCACCTGGCGCGGCCTTAGACGTCGGCTGCGGTGAGGGAGCGGATGCAATCTGGCTGGCTCGGCGAGGCTGGGATGTAACAGCGTTGGACGTCTCGGAGGGTGGCGTTGCAACGTGCTTCGGTTGCAGCCGAGCAGACCGGGGTGGACGTAAGGTGCTGCACGCCGGCCTGGTGGGCGCGCCGCTGTCTGCAGGTACCTTCGACTTGGTGTCAGCGCAGCACCCCGCGCTGCTGCGCACCCCAGGCCACGATGATGAGCGCTCACTTATCGCGGCTGTCGCGCCCGGGGGGCTGCTGATTGTTGTGCATCACGCCGATGTCGACGTTTGATGAGGCGAAAGCCCACGGGTTCGATCCGACCGACTATGTGAGCCCGACCGACGTCAACGCGTTGCTCGGCCAGGGCTGGCACGTTGTCCTCGACGAGCGGCGACCACGTGACGTGACTGCCGGGGCCGGCGCCCATCACAAACATGACGTGGTGTTGCTGGCGCGACGTCTGGGCTAGGAACACCGCGCCTGACAGGACGGTTCGCTCCGCGACCGAAGGTCTGAGCCTGGTCGACAGGGTGACTCCAGGACGTGCTCGACCGGACGCAGGTCCGACGACGCGGCAGTGGGCGCACGCGGAGCCTGATCGGCGGGGCGCGAGACGCACAGGTGGCCCGCGCCACAGAAAGCCGACTCAACGTCGACCTCGTTCTCGCATGGCTTGCTGTCGCTCGTCTCCATGGACATGCACCTACGCGTCGCCATGGGATCTCCCGACCTCGCGGCCCCTGCAGTCGCCCGTCGTCATTGTGCCTCCGCCAGCGGTGGTGCGGACGGTCTGTCGCGTTCAGCCATCTTCAGAGGGTGGCCATCACGACGCGGTGCATGAGCCGCTCGGAGGCCTCGAACCTGTCCTCTCCGCCGAGGTCACGCAGGTCCCATATCTGCTGCAACGGGTGCGCAAGGGGGAATGGCGCCTCCCTCGGGGTTTGCCACGGTTCGAGCAGGCTCGCGTCGGACACGTGGCGCAGGACGATGCTCGCCTCACCCCTGGCCATGGCGGGGACGAAGCCGGCCGGGTCGAGCGGCGCGTCGAGGTCGGTGTAGATGACCGTCAGAGTCGGTGACCGCCAAGGCGCGACGAAGTCGGGGGCGGCGTCAGCGGAGACGACCGCCAGGGCGCCGGCTTCTACGAGGTAGGCGACGGCACGGGCGACCTGCTCGTGTGAGGGGCCGATGTCGTACCAGAGTGTCTCGGTCACGACCGCTGGAGCGTGATGGAGCGCGTATAGATGAACAAGCCGGGCGCGTTGGTCCGCCTCGTGCACGTCCGCGAACCTGACGCCCTCGGTTGCGAGGAGTCTTCCGATCTGTGAGACGCGCGGCTGGGTGATGCCGAGCTCCCTGGCGAGGTCGACCTGCAACGTGGGGACGGTGCGGACCGCGAGGAGACGGACGGCGCGAGATGTGGCCTCGCCCCATCTGCGCGTCTTGGGTCGCGCGGTTTCCGCCGTCATGCAGCGAGTATAAGTGTTCCTTGTACCTAAGGCAAGAAGACTTATATTAGTGTTCTAGAGCTATGGCGCGGCCATTCTCGCGACCAGCATCTTGGCTCGCTCAACTTCGGCGTGCTGGTACCGGCTAGCTGCCGCTGGGCTTGCGTGGCCGGCCTGGTGCATGAGGTCTGCCTGGGTAGCGCCAGCTTGAGCAAACCATGTCAATCCAGAGTGTCTGAGGTCGTGGAAGCGAAGATCCTCGCGGCCGGAGACCCGTCGAGCCCGCTCCCACACACGGGAGAAGGTCCGATGGATGACGGGCGCAGTGCCGTCCTTGTTCGGGAAAAGCCAGGCACTCGCCTGCGGCCCGACATAGGTCGCAAGGTGTGCCCGCAGCGCCGTGCGCACGTCTTCGGTCATGTAGAGCGTTCTGTCGCCTGCCTCGGTCTTCGGACCTTGTTGGCAACGCTTGCCGTCAGGAGCTACGACCCAGGCTCGACGGACGTGGATCGAGCCCGCATCCAGGTCGACATCGCCTCGTTGTAACCCCAGCACTTCGCTCCGGCGCAATTGGCACCAAGCCGCCAACAGGAGCGCTGCTCGGTAGCGATCAGGCACCGAGTCGACGGCCCGCTGCAGCTCGTCCCGGGTTATGACAGGACGCTCGACGCGGCAAGGTGACTTTGCGATCACGTCCATCCTGACCGCCGTGTTGCAGATCGTCGCCATGAGCCGGTACGCGCCGGCTGCGGTCGAAGGGTGCTGGCGCTTGAGCGGGTAGTACCAAGCCTCGACCTGATCCGGGTCGATCTCGGACAAGTTGCGGTCGCCAAAAGTCGGCAAAATGTGGCGATCGACCAGCCCGCGGTACTTTGCTTCGGTCGTCGCCCGCAGCTTGGTTCCCGAACGCCGAGCGATCCAGGCCTGTGCGTATTCAGAAGAAGTGGTGTCCTGGGCTTTCGAAGCCTCCATCCACTTGCCACGGTGGAGGTCGGCCTCGACGATGGTGAGCCACTTGTGAGCGTCCGCCTTGGCGCCGAAGGTGCTTTCACCCTTGAACTGCTTGCCGTTGTGCCAGTATGTCGCCTGGTAGCGACCCAAGGGCAGGCGACGGACACCCCCGAAGGCCCTCCTCGTTCTGTGCTTGCTGGCCATGGTCCGACGCTAATGCACGGGGAACGCACGAGGTAAGAAAATATGGTCTTGACCTGGGCATGAATCTACCCTCTCAAGGTGGAGACACGGGTTCGAATCCCGTTGGGGCTGCCAGAACGGAACTTACGGCTGCCAGGCGCTGAGCAGGTCCGCGGCATCGAGGACAAGGTCGGCTCCCACACCTGAGGCGGCGCCGCGTGGCGCGACGGCGACTAGGCGAGCCGCGCCCGCTTTTGGTATCACCTCCCGCCCTTCCGCAAGTTCGGCGAGGTCATTCGCGCCGAACGTTGCCCTATCCCTCCACTTGATTGAGCCGATCGCCACCGGAGTGTTGTCCCGTGCAGTCCCGACGATGTCGTACTCATGTTCACCGCGCCGGTCCCACCAGCCACCGACCGATTCGATCGAGTCGAACGGCGTGTCAAGGTGCGGGGCGAGGCGCAGCACGCCGTCGCGGACGATCGGCTCAACAGCCTTGCCCCTCCAAGTGCTCCAGCCGCTTGAGAAGGCCGCGAGAGCCAGATCCGAGCGACCGACCTCAATGTTGCGGAGCTGGGGTTCGACAAAGCGGAACCAGAAGCGCAGGTAGGGATCGGCTACTCGGTAACGCTTGAGCCGGCTGCCCTTGTCCCCGGCGGGGATGTCGACGGCGAGGATGCGCTTGGTGTCGGTGAGGATGTCAGTTGCCCGGCTCACCGCGGTCTTGGCTGCGATCCCACCTCCAAGGTCTGAGGCAATGCGCGAGAAGTTGACTACGCCGATCTCGTCGGCTCCGATCGCCTCGAGAACGAGGCGCGCGTTGGCACCATCCGCGAGCTCGCCGGCAAGGTTGATCTGGGCGACGTCCGCGAGCAGCGTGTGGGGACGCGAAAGAGCGTCCTCGACGAGGGCCCCAACGGAGCCGAACTTTCGCGCGTGCGCGACGAGCTCGGGGAATCCTCCCGTCACGAGCTGGGTGTCGAGGACCTCGACCGCGGTACGCGACCCTCCGAGAGCTAGCGCCGTTTCCGCCGGGTTGAACGGCTCGACGACGAGACCTCCGTCGAGCCGACCGAATAGCGGTCGGTCGTGCGCGAACAGTCGATCCATCATTGCCTCGTCAGACCCAATAAGCAGGACAAGGACCGGTCGCCTCACGAACGTGAGGTCCCACAGTGACTGAAGGAGCCCATCGAGACCAGGGCTCGCATCATTTGCCCAAGGGAACTCGTCGATCACGAGGATCGCGGGATCTTCATCCAGCACGAACTGCAGCCGAGAGAGCAGGTCATACCAGTTCCCTGACGGGAGAGCGATGCCGGCCTCGATGGCAGGCAGCGGCCGAGTCGAGGAGCGGAGCGTCTCGGCGGCCCGGCGTACCTGCACGTCTACCGGCGTACCCTTCATGCCAGCAACGACGCCGTACGCGACGCCACTTCGCTCGGCGAAGTGCTCAACCAGTCGTGACTTGCCGACCTGACGGCGTCCGCGAACGGCTATCAGTCGTCCCGCGCCGGATGTGCTGGCACTTCGGAGTTCGGCGTCAAGCGCAGCTAGTTCCCGCTTCCGACCGAAGAATTCACTTGTAGGCATTGACGTAGCATACACAGACGTAACATACGTAACAGCATCGTTTGTTGCGGAAGGTCCCGAACTCCGCCAACATTCCGCTAACCGACTTTCAGCCGCAGGCGTCCGCAGGCGTTGCAGCCAGAGGTCCAGGAGCACCGAAAGCCCAGCTCAGCGCCTCTCAGCGGTAATCCAGCCACCCTCTCAAGGTGGAGACACGGGTTCGAATCCCGTTGGGGCTGCCACGAGCCGTCTTCTGGTGTGGTTCGGGGACCCACGGCCGACTCAGAAGCCGACCTCGAGGTCACTACCCCGTCGGGCGGATGTTCTCCTCGGGTTCAGGCCGGATGGTTGATCACTCTCACCTCCAGCTCAGACATGCGCCCGATCAGGATGCTGTGGACCATCCCGCGGGGAAAGAGACCGTGTTCGACCACTCCGGGAGTGGCCGCGAACCGAGCGGCCAGCGCAGCCGGGTCACCGACCTCACCCTGGAAGTCGGCGATGACGCCGCCGTCGGGGCTGGCCGGGACGTCGCGCAGTGTGGTGGAGGTCAGTCGCCGCAAAGTGGATGTCAGTCCGAAGGACAACAACTCCAGCGGGATCGGCGAGTGAAGACGCTCGACGGGCTTGGTCGAATCTGCGACGACCACGAAACGCTCTGCTGTCGCCGCCACCAGCTTCTCGCGGGTGTGGGCGCCTCCCCCGCCCTTGATCAGCCACCCGTCGGGAGCGATCTGGTCGGCACCGTCGATGGCGATGTCCAGGTGGTCGATCCTTGCGAACGCCTCCACGCGTATCCCGAACAAGCGGGCCGCGTCCTCAGTGTGCCGCGACGTGGCCACGCACCGCAGGGACAGATTGCGGCGGGCGAGCGCTGGCAGGAGGTAGGCGACGGTCGAACCGGTGCCGAGCCCGACCGACATGCCGTCTTCAACGAGCTCGGCCGCCGCTTCGGCGGCGAGCTTCTTCTCGGCCTCGACTCCACGGGTCATCCACGTCCCCCTTCTTCCGACAGCGGAACTGCAAGCTCATCGCGTCGCCATCCCGGATTTCGCCTTTACCCAGCTCTTCTCGCGAGGTTAGGAAGTCATGAAGCGCACTTGTCGGCGATCGAAGTCAGGAGCCGAACCAGATCTCGACCGGGTCTGGAGGATGGGCGTGACGCGACCCGGCACAGGCGACGAGATTCCAGCTGCACCATCCGTCCCTTGCGGAGCTTTTTCACGCAAACTTGAGAGAGGTGCACGGCCCCATTTGCTTAACCTCGCAAGGCAGCCCGGGGTCGTGCACCATCTATCTCTATCGGCAGTGGTCAGTCGGCCCTTGAACGCTCGGCTGGAGCCGTTCGGGCTGACGACTGATTTGCAGCACCGAGCGACTGGCCCTGATCGCCCAAATGGGAGTGGGAGCGACGGCGCCTCCGCGCTGTCAAAGCTATCTTTACAAGAGACAGATTGCAGGAGTGACTTGGGATGACGAGCCGGGCGGAGCGTGAGGTGATGGGCCTCATGCTGACGACGAACGCCGAGCTGGTCGCGTCGGTGCTGCGGGGCGGAGAGGACTCCGAGGACGATGCGGTCGTCGCCGCGATCGCGACTACACGAAGCCTCGGGCGGATCGTGGAGGACACCTTGCACGCCCTCGTCCAGCAAGCCCGCGCCGAGGGTCACACATGGGCCGAGATCGGCGAACTGCTCCACGTCAGTCGCCAGGCGGCCTTCCAGCGTTTCGGGACCACGAGCACACCGGACACGGTCCCCGCCGAGGACATCCCGCCGCTGGAGGGGGCCGAAGACCGCGCCAGGAGGCTCTTGACGGCCTTCGTCGAGCGACGCTTCGAGGAGGTACGGGCGGAGTTCAGCGCGCGTATGCGCGAGGCGGGCTCGCCCCAGCTGCTCAAGTCGGCCCGAACGAAGATGGAGCGGCGGTACGGAGCCTTCCTGGAGTTCGGCACGCCTCGCACGTCGGTGCGTCACGCCTACACCGTCGTTGATGTGCCGGTCGCCTTCGAGCGGGGCGACCTCGTGGGCCGATGCTCCTTCAACATTGACGGCGAAGTCGCCGGGTTCGTCTTCGTTGAGTCCGACGCGCTGTAACGGTCGCTGGCTTCTGGAACGGCTTCGCTCGGCTGCAGAGCGGCGGCGGCCGTCGCCGCCATAGGGCTCCGGAGCACGTGGGAGCTGCCGGTTACGTCCCTGGCACCCGGCAGGCGGGGTGGATCCCACCGGCCGGGCGGCATGTCTGGCTGTCGCTGGTTCGTCGGACAGGCACGAAGTGACTTCCGGCCCTACCCCAACCAGAACAACCGTCTTAAGCCTATGAACATGCGCATTGGTGACGCCGCGGCTATCGACTCCCGCGGTCTCGACGCCCTGATAAGGATCTTGGGCGCGCTTGGATACGACACCGTGGGGCCCGTCGTGCGGGACGGAGCGATCGTGCCGGGTCCGGTGGCCGGCGTGGCCGATCTCCCTGTCGGCTACCGCGACGAGCAGGCTCCAGGTCGCTACCAACTGAAACGCGTCGAGGACGACGCGCTTTTCGCCTGGGCCGTGGGACCGGGCTCGTGGAAGGCCGAGCTCTTCCCGCCGACCCAAGAACTGTGGCGGGCCAAGGTGGACGGTGACGAGGTCAGCTTCACCCAGCCGGCGAGTCCGGCGGCACCCATGGCCGTCATTGGTGCCCGGCCGTGCGAACTGGCGGCCCTCGGCGTGCTCGACCGGGTTCTGCGAAACGGTGAGGTCTCCGACCCGCGTTACGTCGCCCGCCGGGACGGGGCCTTCTTGGTGGTGGCCGAGTGCGGTGTTCCGGCGGCCACCTGCTTTTGCACCTCGATGGGAACCGGGCCTGGGACCGAGGCGGGTTTCGATCTGGCCCTGAGCGAGGTCGGCGACGCCGACAGGCGGCGCTTCGTCGTCAGGGTGGGCACAGAGCGCGGCGCCGAGGTGCTGTCGTTGCTCGCCACGACGGCGGCGACGCAGGAGGATCTCGCCGCGCGTCGTGAGATGCTGGCCAGGGCCGCGGAAGCCATGGAACGGCACATGGACGTCGAAGGCCTACCGGCCCTGTTGGCACGTAATCTCGAGCACCCCCGCTGGGACGACGTGGTCGAGCGCTGCTTGGCGTGCGGCAACTGCACCCTCGTGTGCCCGACCTGTTTCTGCTCGGCGATCTGGGACTCCACTGACCTGGACGGCAACATTGTGCGCTCGCGCTCTTGGGCGTCGTGCTTCGAACTGGCGCACTCGTATCTCTACTCCGGCCCGGTGCGCGTCTCGAGGCGGTCGCTTTACCGCCAGTGGATGACCCACAAGCTCTCAACGTGGTGGGACCAGTTCGGCACCTCGGGCTGTGTCGGTTGCGGCCGCTGCATCACGTGGTGCCCGGTGGGCATCGACATCACCGCAGAGGCGGCGGCCATCCGTAGCAGCGACGGTGTCGGCCGCCCAGGCCCCGCACCCGAGGAGGGCACAGTGTCAGACGAACCGCCAGAAGCGGTCCGGGTATCGTCACCTACGGGGGCAGCAGATGAGTGAGACCACCGCTGCCCTGATCGGCGACCATCCGCTGCTCGCCGACCTGCCGGGCGACATGGCCGCGGTTGTGCGCGGCTGCGCCCGCAACGTGACCGTGAGGACCGGAGAATTCCTGCTGCTCGAGGGCGACGCCGCGGACGTCTTCTACCTGATCCGCCGCGGGCAGGTGACCCTGGAGACCCGCGCCCCGGGGCGGCCACCGTTGGTGATCGAGACCTTGGGCCCCGGGACGACGATCGGGTGGTCGTGGCTGTTTCCTCCCTATCGCTGGCAGTTCGACGCGCGTGCGACCGAGCCGGTCGAGGCCATCGCCGTGGACGCGATCTGCCTTCGCGCAAAGGTGGAGGCCAATCCGGCGCTGGGCTACGAGCTCACGAAGAGATTTGCCTCGGTGATGCTGAACCGGCTGCAGGCTGCGCGGTTGCGCCTGTCGGTGCTGCATCGCGGGGAGAGAGCCGGGAGGGTTTCCGAGGCCAAGCGGCAACTGGCCCGGCCTCGGATGGTGGAGCCGCTCGTCGAAGCTGCGGTCGAAGTGCCAGCGGCATTCGTCCCCGAGCCCTACCGCGTCGTGGCGAAACACGAGGAGGCCGAAGGGGTCCTCACCTTGTCTCTGGAGCCGATCGGCAACCATCCCCGTGAGTTCCGTGTCGGGCAGTTCAACATGCTCACCGCATTCGGCGTGGGTGAGGCCGCCATCTCGGTGAGCAGCGCGCCGGGCACACCCGGTCGTGTGGAGCACACGGTGCGCGACGTCGGCACCGTGACCCACGCCCTGTGCAGCGCCCCGCTGGGCTCGGTGATCGGGGTCCGCGGGCCTTTCGGCACGGACTGGGGCATCGAGGACCTCGCGGGCCAGGACGTGGTCATCATGGCGGGGGGAATCGGGCTGGCTCCCTTGCGCGGAGCCATATTCGCCCTGCTCGACTCCATGGCGGCCCAGCGAGCTGCCAGAGCGCGACGGGGAGTCACTGGATCAGTCGGGCGTGTCGTCGTGCTGATCGGGGCCAGATTGCCGGAGCAGATAATTTTCACCCGGGACATCTGGCGCTGGCGTGAGCAAGGTGCCGAGGTTCACGTCACCGTCGACCTGGCCGACCAGAGCTGGACCGGACCGGTCGGCGTAGTGACGACCCTGCTCGCGGCAGAGGAATTCGACCCGGGGACCTCGGCCCTCTTGTGCGGACCGGAGGTGATGATGCGTTTCAGCGCCCGGGCCCTTATGGACAAGGGTCTGCAGCCCGAGAACATCCGGATCTCGCTTGAGCGCAACATGCAATGCGGGATCGCCCTGTGCGGGCACTGTCAGCTTGGTCCGCTGTTGCTCTGCCAGGCAGGGCGGGTCATCACCTACTCCAACGCCCTGCCCCAACTGCTCTCGGTGCCCGAGCTATGACCCCGGCCGCACGCCCGAGCGTGGCTGTTTGGAAGTTCGCCTCCTGCGACGGCTGCCAGCTCAGCATCCTCGACTGCGAGGAGGAGTTGCTGCAGCTGGCCGGTACCGTTCGCATCGCCCACTTCCTCGAGATGTCGAGGGCGACGGTGAAGGGCCCTTACGACCTGTCGCTCGTCGAGGGGTCGATCACCACCCCGGACGACGTCGAGCGCATACAGCAGGTGCGTCGCGTCTCTCACCGGTTGATCACCATCGGAGCCTGTGCCACCTCCGGGGGCATCCAGGGACTCCGCAACTTCGCCTTGGCAGGCGAGTACACCTCTGTCGTCTACGCCCATCCCGATTACATCCACGCCCTGGACACCTCGACGCCGATCTCGGCGCACGTGCCCGTGGATCTCGAGCTCTACGGCTGTCCCATCGACCGCCATCAGCTGCTCGGCGTCATCACCGCCATCCTCGCAGGACGTCGCCCGAGGATCCCAGGCCACAGCGTGTGCGAGGAGTGCAAGGGCCGTGGCACCGTCTGCCTGCTCGTCTCGCGAGGAACACCGTGCCTGGGCCCGGTGACCCGGGCCGGGTGCGGCGCCCTCTGCCCGGCGGTCGATCGGGGCTGCTTCGGCTGTTTCGGCCCGACCGACACCGCCAACACGGCGTCGTTGGCGGGCGAGCTCCGCAGGCAAGGGATGGCGGCGGTGGACGCCTCGCGCCTTTTCCGCACGTTCAATGCGGGCGCACCGGCCTTCCGCGCGGAGTCAGTGGCCCAAGAAGCTCCGCCCCCGGCCGCCGCGCGTGGCTCCGTCAGGACAAAGTCAGCAAAGGGGGACCGATGAGCCACGGTTCGGGTGCGGAGCGCACTATCAGCGTCGAAGGGCTGGCGCGCGTCGAAGGCGAGGGCTCCCTCCGGGTGGAGGTGCGCGACGGCACGGTGACCGACGTCGCCCTGGAGATCTTCGAGCCTCCCCGTTACTTCGAAGCCCTCCTCGTAGGCCGTAACTTCACCGAAGCTCCTGACATCACGTCCCGCATTTGCGGGATCTGCCCGGTTGCCTACCAGATGAGCGCCTGTGCCGCCATGGAGGACGCCTGCGGGGTCACCGTCGATGAGCGGATAGGTGCCCTGCGTCGGCTCCTCTATTGCGGGGAGTGGATACAAAGCCACGCCCTGCACGTCTACCTCCTGCACGCCCCGGACTTTCTCGGCTGTGCCGACGCGGTGGAGCTGGCCGAGCGAGACCGGGGAGCGGTGGAGAGGGGCCTCGATCTCAAGCGCATCGGCAATCTGGTCATGGAGACGGTGGGAGGCCGGGCGGTGCACCCCGTCAACGTCCGTGTCGGCGGCTTCTACAGCGCCCCGTCGCCGGAGGCGATCGCGGCCCTGGCAGAGCCGTTGTTCCGGGCCCGCGACCAGGCTCTGGCCACAGTCGAGTGGGTGGCAGGCTTCGATTTCCCAGACGTAGAAGCCGACTACCGATTCGTGGCCTTGCGCGAGGCCGGCCGCTACGCGATCGAGTCCGGTCGGCCGGCTTCCTCGGACGGACTGGACCTGAGCCCGGCCGGACTGGCTGAGCTGGTAGTCGAGGAGCATGTGGCCCGCTCCACCGCCCTCCACGCCCGCCTCAGGGGGCGCGACCCCTACCTCACCGGCCCTCTGGCGCGTTATGCCCTCAACTCGGCGACGCTGCCGCCCCTTGCTGCCGAGGCGGCGGCAGGAGCCGGGCTCGGCCCAGTCTGCACCAACCCGTTCCGCAGCATCGTGGTGCGTGCCGTCGAGCTCGTGTTCGCCTGCGACGAGGCCTTGTCGCTGGTCGAGACTTACGTTCCACCCGACCCGCCCGCGGCGACGGTGGTGCCGCGGGCGGGGACGGGCACGGGTGCCACCGAGGCTCCCCGGGGTCTGCTCTTCCATACCTACGAGATCGACGGATCAGGCACGATCCGCAAGGCCCGCATCGTGCCCCCCACCTCTCAGAACCAGCTCACCATCGAGGCGGACCTGCGCCAGGTGGCTCAGGAGGCCCTGGAGCTGGGTGACGACGAGCTGCAATGGCGTTGTGAGCAAGCCGTGCGCAACCACGACCCGTGCATCTCGTGCGCTGCTCACTTCCTGAACGTCACCGTCGAGTCGTCATGAACGCCGGCGGAGCGGAGCCGCCGGGCGTGTTGCCGGCGGACTCCAAGCTCCCCCGGGTCGTGGTGGCCAGCCTGGGCAACGAATACCGCCGCGACGACGGCGCAGGACAGGTCGTGGCGGCCGGTGCTGTTGAGCAAATGGCTGGTGTGCGCCACGTCGGGCCCCAGGTCGATCCGCTCGACCTGTTGGGACGATGGGACGGGGCCGACCTGGCGGTCGTGATCGACGCCACCTGCGCCAGGGGGAGCCCCGGCGCCGTCCGGGTCGTGGACCTCATGACGGGAGGCGAGAGCCGGGGCGCGACCAGCACCCACGGGATCAGCCTGTCCGGCGTGCTGCGCCTGGCTCAAGCCGTCGGCCAGGCGCCTGCGCGGGTGATCGTCGTGGGCATCGAGGGGGCTGATTTTGGGAAGGGGACGGGTCTCAGCCCCGCTGTCGAAGCCGCCGTGCCCGTGGCCGTCCGCAAGGTCGTCGAGCTGATCGAAGAGGCCCGAGAATGTGCATAAGCCGACTGCATCGCGTGCTCGGGGCGGCAGGTCCCGGTGCGGTCGAGGTCGAAGACGTCCAGGGCAGACGTCGCCGCGTCTCGCTGCTCGCCCTCGACGGTCCGGCGCCGCTTGTCGGCGAGTGGCTCGTGGTCCACAGCGGGTATGCGATCGATCGCGTCGATTCGACCGAAGCCGAGGCCGTGGCGGCCGAGCTGCAGAGGGGCACCGCCCAGACGACGCCGACCGGCACCGGACCGACCGCGGCCGTGGCGACGGGTCTCGACATCTGACAGGCGCCCGGGCGCTTGGCACCCGGGCGCCTCTGAGCACTCGGGCCCACCCGGGCGCCTTCCAGATCTGTGCTCAGACGGCCACGGCCATGTCGAGCTCGATCAGCTTCTCGACGACTGGTACGTGCGCGGCCGCGGAGCCCATGAGCTTTATGTTGCCGCCGACAAGCGCACCCCAGGCGGTGGTGCCGTGGTTGTCGCCGACGCCGACGAGCCGCCCACCGTTCAGTTCGTATGTCCAGCTGAAAGCAGTCGGGCCGAGCGACGGCAGGGAGGTAAAGGTGATCGTGAGACCTTTGGGCGATTCAGCCTTGAGTCTCGCCTCGGCCTTGGCCCTGGAGGAGAGCTCGGAGGCGGGAACGTTGGTGTCGCGCGAGATGATTAATTGCTCGCCGGCCGTCTTGGTGCCTAGGGCCAGGTACGTGCACTCAAACGAGTTGCTGCTCAAGGCGTCGGCCTTTTCCAGCAATACCGTCGACCCTACGATCGAGCCGACTTTCGTGGTGGAAAGGTGTGCGCAGAAAGCCGAGACGGCCGAGCCAGGAACGGAGCTCCGTCCGGCGAAGGCTGACGCTGCCCGGACCGTTCCCGCTGTCGAGTGTTGCTGTGCCTGGGAGGTGGCGGGAAGCAAAGCCAGAGACGCCGCGCAGCCGCTCGCGGCCAGCAGTGCGCCCACCAGTCGCCGAGCCCAAGCTCTCGGTCGGTGTGGGTTTGCTGCTTCGGTGTGCGGCGGTCTGACCCTGTAGGCGCTCAGCATCTCTGCTCCTTGGCTGTAGTCGGCTGGGCTCGCTCGAAGACCCGGTCAGGGACTCTGAGGGCCAGGTCAAGGATGTCACCTCGCAGGTCAGCGCGTGTGCATCCGGTCGTCTGCACATCGCGCCCGGCGACGGCTGGCGCCTCGCCGGTAAGCTGCTGCGATCTGAGGAGGCTTACGCAAAGCTCGGAGGGGGCCACACATGGGGGGCGTACGAGTCCTTGTCGGCACACGAAAAGGCGCCTTTGTGCTGTCGTCGGACACCAAGCGGGAGTCGTGGGAGATCGCCGGTCCCCATTTCGCCGGCTGGGAGATCTATCACATGAAGGGTTCTCCCGCCGACCCGAACCGGATCTACGCTTCGCAGTCCACGAGCTGGTTCGGGCAGTTGGTGCAACGCTCCGACGACGGAGGGGCGACCTGGCGGCCTGTCGGCAACGACTTCCGGTACGAGGGCGTGCCCGGAACCCACCAGTGGTACGACGGCACCCCGCACCCATGGGAGTTCGCGCGGGTCTGGCATCTCGAGCCAGCGCTGAGCGATCCCGACACCGTCCTCGCCGGCGTCGAGGACGCGGCCTTGTTCCGCTCGACCGACGGCGGTCTGAGCTGGCACGAGCTTGCGGGACTGCGTGGCCACGGTTCGGGATCAGCGTGGCAACCGGGCGCCGGTGGCATGTGCTTGCACACGATCGTCCTCGACCCGAGTGATCCCGACCGGGTCTTCGTCGCGATATCGGCCGCCGGCGTGTTCCGTACCGACGACGGTGGAGAGACCTGGCGCCCGATGAACCGGGGCCTTCGTTCCGAGGGCATCCCGGACTCGCAGGCGGAGGTCGGTCACTGCGTCCACCGTCTCGCCAGGCACCCATCTCGTCCTCAGGTGCTGTACATGCAGAAGCACTGGGACGTCATGCGGAGCGACGACGCCGGCGAGTCGTGGGTGGAGGTGAGCGGTGACCTGCCGACCGATTTCGGTTTCGCGATCGAGGTCCACGCCCACGAGCCGGAGACCGTCTACGTCGTGCCCATCAAGAGTGACTCCGAGCATTTCCCGCTCGAGGGCAAGCTGCGCGTGTACCGCAGCCAGGCTGGCGGCAACGAGTGGGAGCCGCTCAGCAAAGGTCTCCCGCAGGCCAACTGTTATGTAAACGTGCTCCGCGACGCGATGGCCGTCGACTCGCTCGAGTCCTGCGGCGTGTACTTCGGCACGACCGGCGGTCAGGTCTACGTTTCCGCCGACTCGGGAGACAGCTGGGCGCCTATCGTACGTGACCTGCCGAGCGTCCTGTCGGTCGAGGTGCAGACCTTGCCATGATCCGGGTCGTGCTTCCCGCACACTTGCGCGAGCTCGCGCACCTCGACCGTGAGGTGGAGCTCGACGTCGTCGGCCAAGCCACCCAACGGTCCGTGATCGACGCCCTCGAGGCCAGCTACCCCGTGCTGACGGGGACCATCCGCGACCCCGTCAGTCAACGGCGCCGCGCCTTTGTGCGCTTTTTCGCTTGCGAGGAGGACCTTTCCCATGCAGCACCGGACGCGCCGCTGCCCGACGCGGTGGCGACGGGCGCCGAGCCGCTCTTCGTCGTCGGTGCCATGGCGGGCGGCTGACGAAACCGATGCGTTCTCGGCCGTGACCCAGGGCGGGCCGAGAGTGCCGGGTCGAGCTCGGCGCCTATTGGACGTTTGTCCAGAAGGCGCCGCCATAGGCGTAGGTGTCCCCGGAGGAAAGGTTGATCAGGTAGGCGCATATCCCGTGCTTGCCGGAATGATCTGCGCCGAACCGGGCGAGTAGCGAGTAGTTGGAGGAGACGGACCGGTTGAGCCACAGCGTCAGCTCGTAGGTGCTCTGGAGGAAGACCCTTGTGCTCTCGGCGGCATATGTGGTGGCGCACCCGGATTGTTCGTTGAATTGCTCCCACGCCACGACGTAGTTGGCGGCGCCGCTCGCATAGCCCGAGATGGTGTAGTCGAAGTCGGTGCCGATCTTGTTCGTCTTCGGTCCGCTGAGCCTGAGAGAGCTGTCCGCAGAACGCGAGCGAGCCGTCGAGGCCTGAGACATGACCGCCGGCACTGCTGTCAACATCGCCACCGCGACAGAGATCAGAAGCCCCCGCCGCAGCATTCTCATGCCCATTCTGTTCTCCCCCCTTGTCCCTCTGGAGCGCTGTGGGTGATCGCAGCGCTCGACCCGCTACCGGGCTTGGATTTCAGGGTGATTTGTACCACGCGGGACTTGCCCAGTGGAAGAGAGCCCTACTCGCCCTTCGGTGTCTCGATACTGGCGCTAAAGGGGCGACAAAGCCGCGCCGACAATTTGGTGCACGACCCCCTAATGCCTTGCGAGGGAAGCTGGGAGCCGTGCACCGTCATCAAGTTTGCCGCGAAGTGGTCGTCCGGCGCTGGGATAGTACCTGCCGGCGCTCTGACAAAGGCTGCCGGGGGCACGACGGACATCGTCGCAGGCGGGGCCGTGAGCACGCGGAGGCGGATCTGCGCGGGCCACAGGGGCCGAACCGTCAGGCCAGCGTGAATTCGGCCGACACCTTGACCTCGGCACCGGTCATCAGCCACATCCGCCGCGGCTCTGCCACCAGCGTGACGGCATGACCTTCCTCCAGCGGCGCGTGGTGGGTAAGTGCGGCCGACGCCACGGTGCCGACGGCGACCTCGGCCACGACCGCCCACACGGCAGCGTTGTTGACATGGCCGGCGACGTCCAGGTCCGCGCGGCGGATGGGCCACGGTCGCGTCGTCGCATGAGTGCGCGCAGGCGCGGCAGGCACGCGACCCGGTACCCGCCGCCCTGCGGTGGCCTGGCCGTACACGTCATGGAAGCCTTGGTCGAGGCGCGACGGGCGCCCGGAACGGTCCAACGGCACCCATAGCGCGACCGTCTCGACCATGAGCGTCGAGTCGAGCTCGAGGTCGGTGCGCCGCTCGGCCCAGGCCGGACCGGTGCCCCCGCACCAGGTCGTGAGCGTGACGAGTTCCCCCAGTTCCGGCCACCGCCCACCCTCGGCCACGCGCACCACGGTGCGGCGGACCACCCACGTCTCTTCTCGATCCAGCCCGGAGTCGGCCCAGTCGTCACTGGCGGCGTCTTGGAGGTAGCGGGCCACCCCGTCGAGGCGCAAGACACCGTCCGGGCCGGCATCGCTGAGCCGCACCCGGCGCTGGTGGGCGTATCGGCGGCCCACTGTGGGACGGGGGACGAAATCGGTCATCGGTTCTGACGTTCTAGCCTGACCATGCCGAGCGCGTCGCCTCTGGCAATCCTCGTCAGATTCGGTTTCCTCGGGGTCACAATGCTCGGCCGGCGGGCCCTCGTAGCGCGGCTGCTCAGATCTCGGACTTGATGAGCAGTGCCATGGCCCGTGCACCCGTGCCGCCGATGGGCATGTGCACGCCATCGGAGTAGAACCATTGCGGATTCTCATCGGCGAGCTTGTTGAAGTCTGCGAGGCGGTCCCGGGAGTAACGCGGGACGCACTCCTGCAGGGTCGCGTTCACGGACTGCGACCAGGAGTAGTCCGGGGGAAGGTGCACCGTCACGAACACGACTCTTGAAGCGCCGGCGAGGATGTTCATCATCGCGGTGAACATGCCAGGGCTCACCGGGCCGTTCGTGCCGAGGTCGACGACGACGATTGCTCCGAGGCGACCTTCCGCCTTGAGCTGCTCGGCGAGCGACATGCCCTCGTACCATTGCCGGCTGACAGCGGCCTCGACATCTATCCCGGGGATGTCGGCCTCGAGGTCAGGGGCCGCGTCGAGCATGACCGAGTCGCCGATGGCCGTGACGTGGCCGGCGATGAAGCCCTCGGCGGGGGCCGGGAGCCCTACCGGAGGCGGAGGGCTTGTCGGCACGAGCCAGTAGCCGCGGCCGTCCGGTGCGGCAGCCATGGCGACGATGGGGTTCTTGCTGACCGCGGAGGACGCCGAGCCGTAGAAGTGGGCGTCGCCAAAGTGGAACACGCGGCCGTCCGAGGCAGCAAGCCAGTACCCACGCCCGTCCGGTGTGGCCGCCATCGCCACGAGGTGGTCGTCGACGAGATCACGGGATGCCGAGCCGTAGAAGCGGGCGTCGCCAAAGGGCAGCACCCTGCCGTCCGAGGCAGCAAGCCAGTACCCCCGCCCGTCGGGTGTGGCCGCCATCGCCACGAGGTGGTCGTTGACGAGATCACGGGATGCCGAGCCGTAGAAGCGGGCGTCGCCAAAGGGCAGCACCCTGCCGTCCGAGGCAGCGAGCCAGTACCCCCGCCCGTCCGGAGCGGCCGCCATTGCGACGACCGGCGTGCCGGGAGGAAGGCTGGCGGCCGAGCCGTGGGAGGCGGCGCCACCGAAGCTGAAGACGGCGCCGCTGCTGGAGGCCAGCCAGTACCCCCCTTCGCCGCCGGAGGCGACGATCGCCGCCATGTGCTCCCCGGGAGAAGCCTGCGAGCTGTAGCGCCTGGCATCGCCGTAGCGGAACACCTTGCCGTTGGCGGTCGCGAGCCAGTAGCCGCGGCCATTCGGGCTGGCGGCGATGCCGGTGACACCGGAGCCGAGATCCGATGCTGGGATACCCCCGAAGTAGCGCGCCGAGCCGAAAGGGATCGGCTGGCCGGCGACGTCTTTGATGTTCCGTGGGACGCGATACGAAAGGGGCGGGGTGGTTGTGCTGACCGGGCGGCTCGGGGCCCGGGTTGCCGGCTCCGCGCTCGTGCAAGCCGTGCCGACGAGCAGGGCAGCCACACCGAGGAAGGCGAACAGCTTGACCCGGGCTCGGTCCTTTCCAGTCGGTGCTCTCGGGTCCGGCATCGTCCGAGACGATAGCCATCCGTCTCGAGAAACGGCGTTCAGCTGTCGGCGTAGAGCTCGCTGATCACAGCAGAGTTGTGCTCGTAGACGACGCTCCTCCTGACCTTCATCGTCGGGGTGAGCTCGCCGGCCTCGGCCGTCAAGGCATGGGCCAGCACGCGGAACTTGCGGATGCTCTCGGCGCGGGACCGCTTGGCGTTGACCTGGTCGATGGCGGCCTGGATCTGGGCGTGAAGATCGGGTTCCGCCGCGAGAGTCTCCAGATCGCCGAGCTTGTGGTGCTGCCGTGCCCAATCGGTGAGTCCTTCGGGGTCGAGGGTGACGAGGGCGACGAGGTATCTGCGGCCTTCACCGACCACGATCGTCTCGGAGATCAGCGGGTGGTTCGTTAGGTCCGCCTCTATGCCCTCGGGAGCGATGTTCTCGCCTGCGGCGGTGATGATGATGTCTTTCTTCCGGCCCAGGATGCGGAGAGAACCGTCAACATCGAAAGCGCCCGTGTCGCCGGTGTGCATCC
>Ga0371490_1000552_pt1 | contig 24557 bp, 22 predicted proteins | sample MB2SIPfraction_FD_207959 | JGI IMG/M metagenome (GOLD analysis project Ga0371490, IMG submission 207959) | Lab enriched peat soil microbial communities from McLean, Ithaca, NY, United States - MB28FN SIP fraction | ecosystem: Environmental > Terrestrial > Soil > Wetlands > Peat | place: USA... | reverse complement strand
CGCTGCCGGCAATAGAAAATCTGGTCCTCGCCGATCTTCGATGTCGAGGCCTCGTGCTCTAGTTGCGACGACGTGTTCTTCACTTCCAGATACGGGAACGTGTGCGCGCCGCACTGGTCGCCCAGCAGCAGCGAATCGCACTGCGAGTAGTTGCGCGCGCCGGTCGCGTTTTTCAGGATCTTGACTCCGCCGCGATACGTGTTCTGCCCGTGACCGGCCGAAATCCCCTTCGACACAATCGTCGAGGTGGTGTTCTTGCCGATGTGAATCATCTTGGTGCCGGTGTCTGCCTGCTGATAGTTGTTGGTCAACGCCACCGAGTAGAACTCGCCCACCGAGTGGTCGCCGATCAACAGGCAGCTCGGATACTTCCAGGTGATTGCCGATCCCGTTTCCACCTGCGTCCACGAGATCTTCGAATTCACGCCCCGGCACGCCCCGCGCTTGGTGACGAAATTGTAGATCCCGCCCTTGCCTTCTTTATCGCCCGGATACCAGTTCTGCACCGTCGAATACTTGATCTGTGCGCGGTCCAGCGCCACCAGTTCCACCACCGCCGCGTGCAACTGGTTGGTGTCGCGCATCGGCGCCGTGCAGCCTTCCAGGTAACTCACATACGCGCCTTCGTCCGCGATGATCAGCGTGCGTTCGAATTGCCCGGTGTCCTTGGCGTTGATGCGGAAGTAAGTCGATAGCTCCATCGGGCAGCGCACGCCCTTGGGCACATAACAGAACGAGCCGTCGCTGAACACCGCCGAATTCAGCGCCGCGAAAAAGTTGTCCGAAGACGGCACCACCGAGCCCAGGTACTGCCGCACCAGCTCCGGATATTCCTGCACGGCTTCCGAAAACGAGCCGAAGATGACGCCCATCGCCTTCAGCTTTTCCTTGAACGTGGTGGCTACCGACACGCTATCGAACACGGCGTCCACCGCAACGCCGGCGAGAATCGCCCGCTCTTGCAGCGGAATCCCCAGCTTCTCGTAGGTGCGGAGCAGCTCCGGGTCTACCTCGTCCAGGCTCTTGGGCGCATTCTTGCCGCGCTTTGGCGCGGCGTAATAGATGATGTCCTGGTAGTCGATCTTCGGGTAGTGCACGTTGGCCCAGGTGGGCTCGGTCATCGTCAGCCAGTGCCGGTACGCTTTCAACCGCCATTCGAGCAGCCACTCCGGCTCGCGCTTCTTGGCCGAAATCAGGCGAACCACGTCTTCGGAGAGGCCGCGCGGGATCGAGTCGGCCTCGATGTCGCTGACGAACCCCCACTTATATTCCTGATTCGCAATCGTTTCGATGGTGTTGGTCGAATCGCTCACCGGCGCGGACTCCTAAGCTGTTGGGCTATAACCAGATTATCGAATCTGTACTTTATAGTCAAGATTACCCACCCAATGGATGCCGCGACGGGCCGAACGGTCGCGAAATGTGGCCGGATGGCCTGGCGGAAACTTGCCTTGCACGCGAGCTTTGGTGTATCAGATGGAACAGCCCTTATGGAAACGCGAACTGCTCCGAAGTGGATTCGTGACAAAGAGAGGCGCTACAGTCGCACCCGCTGGATGTGGACCTGTGCTGCCGGCCTGGGGTGGCTAGGTTTTTTCGGTGCGCTTTCACTCGCCTTCCTCCACACACCCGCCGGCGCCCTGAAGTACGTTCTATACTGCCTCTGCTTGGCGGCTTGGGTCGGCCTGGACCTTCTGAAACCCGCGTCTCGTGCCAGCCGATTCGAAACTGCCGCCTGCGGCCTGGCTGGCGCCATCGTGCGCTACGAGCTGGACCCGGAGCTGCCCGAGTCCGTGCTCAGCGAAGCCGCGCAGCGGGCTCAGGAGTCCCTGCATATCAAGCGAGTCAGAATCGCCCCCGCGTGGATTCGGCGTAATAAGCTTCGCTACAGGCTGACGGCGCTTGCCTGGGCAAGCCCCGTCATACTCACTCTGGCGTTCTTCGGCGTGTCGGCCATTTTCCGGTGGCGATGGGTCCGTCCCTGGCAGGTTCTGGTGGTTCTGGCGGTCCTGTTCGTTGGCGCAGCTCTCAAGACCCGCAGGCTGGTTCAGGCGCGGCAGATCCTCAACGAGGCCATCGAGCGATACGAATTCGAATCGGCGGCGGACGATGAGGGTGCTCTTGCCGAGGCGGACCAGCGCGCATCCGCTACGCTCTCGGGTCTGCCTTCCCCAACCTGAACCCACGCCACAGGCAAACGCCAACCGCCCCCTGCCAGATGGCAAAGCACAACGTGAAGAACGCCCACTCCGGGATCGGCACCCGGTCTCCGGCAATCACCCACCAGGCAAAAGGCAGGCCGCAGACGCCGCCGGTGAGCGCGCCAATTCCCACGGCGCGCATGCCAGGCGCCTGGCGCTTCGCGAGTGCGGTCGCCAGGCTCACTCCCAAGCCGCCTACCAGGCCCGCCAGGTACATCGCAGCCACCCTTTTCAGCGCGGGCCCATCCGTAGCGAACCAGTGCGCCATCCGGTAAGCCAGTTGCCAGACGGCGGCGTCGACAATCACCAGCTCGATGCCAGGCGCTACGCGCCCCACGCACAGCCAGGCGGCGGCGATGCCGAATGGAATCGGGAGCAGGTAGAAGCCCCAAGTGCTCCAGCCCTCCAGGTTGACCAACTGCGAGGACGCTGCGCCGCACACGCCAAACAGCAGCGCGGCGTGTGCCCAACGGACACCACTCTGTGACCACATCGCAACAATCTTACTGCCATTCCTCATGACCATGCAGTTTTTTCTTGCTACGCCATGGCTTTCGAAGGACACTGGTGGTTTAAGAAGAGGTGTACCAAGTTGGAAAGAAATGGCCGTAAGGGCTCCGTCGTGGTCGAGCCCACTGAACGATGGACGCCGCAGGTCGCCAGCGACTTCTATGACGTGGCGAGCTGGGGCAAGGGCTACTTTTCGGTCGGCGACAACGGCCACGTCCTGGTGCATCCGGAGAAGGATCCGGCGCGCTCGATCGACCTCAAGGAGCTGATCGACACGCTGGTGCTGCGCGGCATCGACCTGCCCATCCTGGTCCGCTTCGCCGACATCCTCAAGCACCGCCTCGGCGAGCTGCACACGGCCTTTCAAACCGCCATCGCCGAACATCATTACCAGGGCGAGTACTGCTGCGTTTATCCGATCAAGGTCAATCAGCAGCGGCAGGTGGTGGAGGAAGTCATCGAATTCGGCAAGCCCTTCCGCTTCGGCCTGGAAGCCGGCTCGAAACCCGAATTGATCGCCGTGATGGCGCTGGCCGATAACGACACCCCCATCATCTGCAACGGCTTCAAGGACGACGAGTACATCGAGCTGGCGATGCTGGCGCAGAAGGTGGGCCGCCAGATCATTCCGGTGGTGGAAAAGTATACCGAGCTGCACCTGATCCTGAAATACGCCGCCAAGGTCGGCGTGCGGCCCAGAATCGGCCTGCGCGTCAAGCTGGCCAGCCGCGGCTCCGGCCGCTGGAAATCGTCGGGCGGATACCGCTCCAAGTTCGGCCTCTCCGCCACGGAGGGCGTCCGCGCTCTTCAAGAGTTGAAGGACCTCGGCATGGCCGATTGCCTCAACCTGCTCCACTTCCATCTGGGCAGCCAGATCACCAACATCCGCCAGATCAAGGGGGCCGTGAACGAAGCGGTTCGCGTGTACGTGGACCTGCACCGCGCCGGCGCCGGCCTCAAGTACCTCGACGTGGGCGGCGGCCTGGGCATCGATTACGACGGCTCGCAGACCGATTTCGAATCCAGCGTCAACTACACCCTCCAGGAATACGCCAACGACATCGTCTACCACGCGCAGAGCGTGTGCGACGAAAGCGAAGTGCCGCACCCCACCATCATCACCGAAAGCGGCCGCGCCATCGCCGCCTATCACAGCGTGCTCGTCTTCAACGTGCTGGGCGTCTCCGGCATGGGCGACAGCGAAGCTCCCGCCGAGCCGCCCGCCGACGCCGAACAGCCCCTCATCGACTTGCAGGAAACCTTCCGCGGCCTCACCGCCAAGAACCTGCTCGAAAGCTATCACGACGCGCAGCAGGCGCTCGACCAGGCGCTCAACCTGTTCAGCCTCGGCTATCTTTCGCTCGAACAGCGCTGCATCGCCGAGAACCTCTACTGGGCGATCACGCGCAAGATCCAGAAGCTGGCCAGCGATCTCGACTATTTCCCCGAAGAGCTGGAGGGCATCGACGCCATGCTCTCCGACACCTATTTCTGCAATTTTTCCCTCTTCCAGAGCATGCCCGACAGTTGGGCCATCAAGCAGCTCTTCCCCATCATGCCGATCCATCGCCTGGAGGAGCAGCCCAGCCGCCCCGCCGTGCTGGGCGACATCACCTGCGATTCCGACGGCAAGGTGGACGCCTTCATCGACCGCCGCGACGTGAAGCGCACGCTCCTGCTGCACCCCTTCGCCGGCGGCGATTATTACCTGGGCACTTTCCTGCTGGGCGCCTACCAGGAGATCCTGGGCGATCTGCACAACCTGTTCGGCGACACCAACGCGGTGCATGTCCGCCAGGGGCCGACCGGCGAGGTGATTCTCGATTCCGTCATCAAAGGCGATACCGTGCGCGAAGTGCTCAACTACGTGCAGTTCTCATCCGAGCACCTGGTGGCGAAGCTGCGCCGCGACGCGGAATCCGCCCTGCGCGAAGGCCGCCTCACCTACGAGGAAACCGGCGCCCTGCTCAAGTTCTACGAAGAGGGCCTGCACGGGTATACGTATTTGGAAGACGTTCACGAGAGGTAACGCCACCGGCGACAAGATCGCCGGCGCTACCGCCCACGGTGATCGATCCTCTTCGTAACGCCGGCGGTCTCTGCCGCCGGTTCTTTGCGAGCCACGCCCGCTGCAGGTGGGGCAGGCGCTTTCGCCTGCCAACTGTCCGTCTGCCCCGCGCGCCCGCGTGCTACGCTGAAATTTCCCTATGAGCAGCATTGTCATCACCCTGCCCGACGGCAGCCAGAAGCCCGTCGAATCGGGGACGCGCCCCATCGATGTCGCACAGTCCATCAGCCCGCGCCTGGCCGATGCCGCTATCGCCGCCAAGGTTAACGGCGAGCTGGTCGACCTCACCCGCCCCATCGACCACGACGCCAGCTTGCAAATTCTCACCGCCAAGGACCCAGAGTCGCTGTACATCTACCGCCATTCCACCGCTCATCTGCTGGCGGCCGCTGTCCTTGAGTTGTACCCGGAAACCAAGCTCGGCATCGGCCCGCCCATCGATAATGGCTTCTACTACGACTTCGATCGCGCCACTCCGTTCACGCCCGAGGATCTCGAGAAAATCGAGAAGAAGATGTGGGAGATCCAGGCGCGCAAGCTCCCCTATGAGCGCGTTTACACCCGCAAGGAAGACGGTCTCAAAAAGTACGCCGACGCCTGGATGAAGTGCGAGCTGATCGATGAAAAAGCCGACGAGGTCTTCAGCGAATACACGCTGGGGCCCCATTTCATCGATTTCTGCCGCGGCCCGCACCTGCCCGATACCTCGAAGATCAAGGCCTTCAAGCTGCTCTCCATCGCTGGCGCTTACTGGAAGGGCAGCGAGCACAACAAGCAGTTACAGCGCATCTACGGCACCGCGTTTTTCACTCCCAAGGAGCTCGAAGCCCATCTCAAGCAGATCGAAGAAGCCAAGAAGCGCGACCACCGCAAGCTCGGCAAGGATCTCGACCTGTTCAGCATCCAGGAGCTGGCCGGGCCGGGACTGATCTTCTTCCATCCCAAGGGCGGCATCATCCGCAAGCAGCTCGAAGACTGGATGCGCGATCAATACCTGCGGCGCGGCTACTCGCTGGTCTACACGCCGCACGTGGCGCGCTTCGATCTCTGGAAAACTTCCGGCCACGCCAATTTTTACGCCGCCAACATGTTCACGCGCATGGAGCTGGACGACGCCGAATACCAGCTCAAGCCGATGAACTGCCCCTTCCACATTCTGATTTACAAGGACAAGCAGCACAGCTATCGCGATCTGCCGGTGCGCCTGGGCGAGCTGGGCACGGTCTACCGCTATGAGCGCTCCGGCGTGCTCAACGGTTTGTTCCGCGTGCGCGGCTTCACGCAGGATGATGCGCACATCTTCTGCACTCCCGAGCAGATCGAAGACGAAATCGTGAACTGCCTCCAGTTCGCCGTCGACACGCTCACCACTTTCGGCTTCGACAAATATGAAGCCGAGCTTTCGACCTGGGACAACGGCGCGAGCGGCAAGTACGATGGCTCGCCCGAGCAGTGGAAGGTGGGCGAAAACGCGCTCCAACACGCCACCGAGCGGCTCAATATCAAAGTGAAAGTGATGCCCGACGAAGCCGCGTTCTACGGGCCGAAGATCGACGTCAAGCTGGTGGATGCCATCGGCCGCCCATGGCAGCTCTCCACCGTGCAGTTCGATTTCACCCTGCCGCGCCGTTTCGAGCTCGAGTACATCGGCGAAGACGGCAAGGCGCATCAGCCGCTGATGGTGCACCGCGCGCTGTATGGCTCCATCGAGCGCTTTTTCGGCATCCTCATCGAGCACTACGCCGGCGCGTTCCCCGTGTGGCTGTCGCCCATTCAAGCCATCGTGCTGCCCATCACCGACCGCCAGACCGAATACGCGCGCGCTATCCGCAAGCAGCTCGACGATGCTGGCATTCGCGCCGCGGTGGACGAGCGCAGCGAAAAGGTGAACCTCAAGATCCGCGACGCGCAGTTGCAGAAGATTCCCTACATGCTCGTCGTCGGCGACCGCGAGCAGCAGAACGGCTGCGTGGCCGTCCGCCAGCGCAAGCACGGCGACCAGGGCGTCAAGCCCCTGGACGAGTGCATCGCCGCCATCCGCGCCCTGATCGACAGCAAAGCGGTCGCCGACTAGCGGCGCGATTGTGGCGCAGGCCCTCGGCCTGCGAACAGGTAGGAGGATTTGTCATACTGATGATATGGTGCGCAAGATTGCAGTAACACTAGACCAGCGAACAGTGGCCGACCTCGACCGCTGGGTGCGGGAGGGCAAGTATCGAAACCGCAGCCGCGCGCTCCAGTCGGCTGCCGACCTGCTGTGTGAGCGTGACCGGGGAAGCCGCCTGGCCCGCGAATTGGCGAAACTCGACCCAGCCGAAGAGAAGGCCCTCGCCGATGAGGGCTTTGGAGCCGATTCGTGGCCCGCATACTAAGGGGCGAAGTTTACTGGGCCGACTTGAATCCTATCCGAGGGCGCGAGCAAGCTGGTCTGCGCCCTGTGCTGATTCTGAGCCACGAACTGTTTAACCGGCGATCCGAAACCGCGATAGTGATGGCGATCACGAGCCAGCCGCAAAAAGCCGGGCTTCCTGTGGCGTTCGTCTTACCGGAAGGGCTGCTGCCCAAGCCTTCCTGGGTGAAGATCTCGCAAGTGCGGACGATTTCCGTCGAGCGTCTGGGTAAACGGCTGGCCGTGCTCGATAGCGAGACTCTATCCGCCCTCGTGGCCGCTCTCCTCGATCTGATCGGTTGACGACTCCCGCTACCAATCCTCCGCCGGCTTCTCCTGCGCTTCGCGGTAGATCCAATCCCGCAAGCGCAGGTACCGCTCGGCGCCGGTCGGAAGCGGGATCACGCTGTCGCCGCTGGCCGACTTTAGAGTCTCCCAACGCTGGCGCAGCGCTTCCGGGCCTGCCACCGTCGCATCCAGGCGGCTCGCCAGCGCCATATCTTGAACCGCGTTGCGCAGGATGATGGCGCGCACGGTCTCCGGCGGCGGGTAGGTGCGCGCGTTAGGATCGAGCAGCGCGCCCAGCGCCGCTGCGTCGGCGCCGCTCGCGACCGGCGGCAGCGTCACCGGTTCGGTCGCCACACGGAGATCGGGAACGCGCGGCGCGATCACCCGCACCTCCATCGGCCGCACCACCCAAGTGCCCACCTTCAACTGCACCTCCAGCCGGAACCGCGCGACCGCCGCGTTGGGCGGTATCCAAAGGTCGAGCAGGTAGGCGCGCGTGGTTTGGCCGTCCACGCCGTCGGCCGGGTCCGGTATCACGCCGAAATCGGGCAGGCGCGTCAGCTCGGTGAGCCGGTCGGGCACCCATCCCGCCGGCGTCTTCTCGAAATGCTCTTTGTACAGCGCCACGCGGCACGCGTTGAGCGGATTGGTCGCCACATACAGCAGGTACGTGGTCGCGGGCGGCGCCGAGATCACCACGTGGAACGAAGCCCACGCGTTGCGCGCCACCGCCGGCGAGAGAATTTCGCGCGGCTGGCCGCCGCGGTCGGCCGGCACGGTTTCGCCGAACGGATCGACCCGCGAAAACTCCGAGTAGATATCCACGCTCTGCGCGGCCAGCGCGCCCGCAAGCGCCAGCAGCAGCAGTAGCCTTGAAAAAAGATGTTGGCAGGCGATAGCGCCTGCCCCACCTGCATGCAAAGTGGGGCAGGCGCTTCCGCCTGTCAACCGCGCGCCCACGCTTCAGCGCTCCGCGCTCTTGTGCCGGGTTTCATAAGCGGCGATCACTTCGCTGGTGATATCCGTCGCGTTGTCGGCATAGAGCAGCGGCGCCTGCGACGTGCTGGTGTCGAACACCATCGCGTAGCCCGTGCTGGTGGCGAACTCGACGATCACCGCTACCATTTTCTTGCCCAGTTCGGCGAGCGTCTTCTTCTGCGCCTTATCCAGATCGGCGTCGGCCTGGTCGATCTTGGCATTGAGCACGATGGTCGCGTCGTCAACCTCCTTCTGAAGTTTCTTGCGCTCCTCGCCGCCCAGTTTCTCAGTGTCCAGCCGGCTCTGTTTTTGTGCGATGGCCTTCTGGTCCTCGTCGAGCGCCGCTTTGCGCGGCCCGAATTCGGCGTCCATCGCTTTGGCTGCGTTCTGCCCGTCGGTGGTGGCCAGGATGGCGTCCTCAATGTTCACCAGCGCCACGCGCGGCGCTCGCCCCGATTGCGCCGCCGCCATCATGGCGACAAACAAACCCAAAATCAAGACTCGATGTAGTTTCACGCCTGCCCTCCGTTGGGACACCGCTGTTCGGGACAGGTAGGACAGACCATCGCCTTTGGTGGTCTGTCATGCTCGTTGAGACACCAAATCTCGACAGACGACAAAAACCGATCGTCTGTCCTACCTCTCCACGAAACGACCACGTTAGCACTTCCGCGCAACGCCAAGGCCGTGCTGAATCGCGCACACTGTGGCTAGCTGAGAACGCCGCCGTTCGCGCCCTTCACCGCAGATTGAACTTCTTCATCTTGTAGCGCAGCGTGTCCCGGGTGACGCGCAACAGCCTGGCTGCCTGCGTCTGGTTGCCGTTGGTTTTTTCGAGCGCGCGGGCCAGCAGGCTGCGCTCGTTGTCTTCGAGCGACAGGCCGTCGCTGACCATTTCGGCGGCGGGAGCGGCCGCGAGCGCCGTTCCCGGTTCCGAGTGGGCCACGCTGATGGGCAAACTTGGCGCCGTGATCAGGGCCGATTCCTCGAGGATCATGGCCCGCTCGATCGCGTTGCGCAACTCGCGCACGTTGCCCGGCCAGTCGTGCGAGAGCAGCAGCTTGGCGGCGTTGTCGCTCACCCCCTCGATGCTGCGCTTGAACTTGTGGTTGTAGTGGTCGATGAAGAAGCGCGCCAGCGGCAGAATGTCGTCCAGGCGCTCCCGCAATGGCGGGATGGAGATCTGGATCACGTTGAGGCGGAAGTACAGGTCCTGCCGGAAAGCGCCTTCTTTGACCGCCTCGCGCAGGTTCTTGTTGGTGGCCGCCACCACCCGCAAGTCCAGGTTGATGTCCTTGAGGCCGCCCAGCCGGCGAAAGGTCTGCTCCTCCAGCACGCGCAACAGCTTGGCTTGCAGCATCATGGGAATCTCGCCGATCTCGTCCAGGAACAGCGTGCCCTTGTCGGCCAGCTCGAAGATGCCGCGTTTCTGCGCCCGCGCGTCGGTGAAGGCGCCTTTTTCGTAACCGAACAATTCGCTTTCCAGCAGCGAATCCGGAATCGCCGCGCAGTTGATGGCGATAAACGGCTCGGCCTGGCGCAGGCTCTGGTAATGGAGCGTCTTGGCGATCAGGTCCTTGCCGGTTCCGTTCTCGCCATCGAGCAGGATAGTGGTGGCTTCGCTGGCCGCCACCCGGCGCACGAAATTCACCACTTCGCGCATCGGCCCGGATTCGGCAATCACCTCGCGCCGCTGCGGCGCCGCCTCGTCGGTGATGTCCTTAATGGTGGCCACTACACCGGCGAGCTGGGCCTGCTCGTCGAACATCTGCGTGGTGTGCATCACCACCAGGCGCTCGCGGCCGTTATCGGTGTGCAGACGCACCGTGCAGGAAGGCGCGTTGGGCGCCTGATTCAAACCCACCAGCACCCCGCAGCCCGGCTCGCAAACCGGGCACTTGAAGATCTCCTGGCAGTGTTTTCCCAACATCTCTTCGGCGGCGATCCCAAACAGCTTTTCCGCCGCCCGGTTGACCCCCGTCACCCGGAATTCCGGGTCATAAAGGACAAGGGCATCCGAAAGCTGGTCAAAAACCGACTCCAGGACGCCAACCCTCTGCCATGCAGGTGTGAGCTTCGACATTACGTTACGATTTGACCTCAGTATAGCAGGCCCAGTGGGGCACTACGCCCAACGGCGCGCCCGCCAAACGGGGGAATTGCCCCGGCTGCCGCCGTTTCCGGACGCTAACACCATCGGAAAACAGGGATTTGGCGGTGGCGATGCAATTGCAAACTTGCCCCGTGGAGGCGTCATGTCCCATTTGAAAGTCATTCTGCCCGCTGCCATCCTGCTGGGCGGTTTCCTGGTGTCGACGACGGCTTCGTTCGGCAAACAGGAATATATGAAGGCCACCAAGAAGCAATGCGTATATTGCCATGCCAAGGTGTCCGCCGATAAAGACGAAATGAATAAGAATCTGACCGCCCCAGGCAAGTACTACCACGAGCACAAAAGCCTGGACGGATATCAGGAAAAGAAGTAGCCCTTGGCGGGTGGAGGCGTGGAGTCCGCCGTGTTGCACACAGTTCAGCTCGCGCTCGCCGATGGCGCCTACCGAGGCGCCCTTCGCGAAGCGCTGGCCCGGAGTTGCGCGTGGCGCGTCGAACCGGTTGACACGCCGGATCTTGCCGACGATTGCGTTCTGGTTCTCGACGAAGCCGCCTTCGAGCACCTGCGCCTCCCCCTTTCTCATCCCGAGCGGATCGTGCTGATCACTCGCCAGGATCCGCAACTGCTGGCCCAGGCCTGGGATGCGGGTCTGGTTTCGGTGCTCTCCGAGCAAGATCCTATGAGTACTGTGTTACTGGCCATTATGGCCGCCGCCCTGCGTGTTGCAAATCTCGGCAAACCCGACATTTCAAGCGGAATTTCCCCCATTTCCGACGAAGATTCTGCGCCAATAGCCCCACATCATAGCCATTCTGGCAGCAGACGTTGCAAAATTCAATAACTTAGACTCGCCTACGGCCTGGACTTCAGCGTGCATTGCCCAATCTGTCCGCGTAAGGGAACATGTGGTGTGTTGCGCGTTCAGTTAGAATAGGATTGCAATATCCGGAACCGGGTTGGCAGAGGATTGAGCGGCATGAGTGCCATCACACGGGTATCTGAAAAGTCGGGCGCACCGTTCGGGGAGCGCCCCATCTTCACCAATTCCACAACGCAGACGACGAGGAGGTAACCATGAGTCCCTATGTTCCGTTTGTAGTGCTTTGGGTCGTGCTGGCGGCAGCGGTCATCGGCTTGATCGTTTACCGCAGGTTTGTGTCCGCGGGCGAAGACGACATGCTTCATGTCGCCGATGCCGGCGAAGCGACCATCACGGCTCACCAGGTAGCCGTCGCCCAAAAACTCGACCAGATCGACAAGTGGGGAAAGATGCTGACCGTGGTCACGGTAGTGTACGGCGTTGTTCTGGCCGCCGTTTACGTGTATCAAAGCTGGGTGGCGGGGGTCTAACGGCGGAATGCGGCGGGCGATTCCTCGGGTTGCCGCCAAGCCGGGAATTGCCCTGCTGGCTTTAAGTTTCTGGGCCGCCGGCGGTTGTTTGGCGGCGGCTGCTACGCTCGACTGCGCCGGTTGTCACGACCAGGCGCGGAAGCTGGCTAAGAGCGCGCACGCGGGATTGGCGTGCGACTCATGTCACGAGTCGCACGACGTGTATCCGCACCAGGCGGGCATTCCCAAGCCGCAGTGCGGCGCTTGTCACGCCGATCAGGCCGGCGACTACGAAAGCGGCGTCCACGGCCAAGCGCGCCAGCACGGCAACCAGAGCGCGCCCGATTGCGGCGTTTGCCACGGCAGCGCGCATGAGCTGCTGTCGCCCAGCTCGCAAGCCTTTCGGATGGCAGTGCCCGACACTTGCGGCATGTGCCACCCCGGGGTAGCCGAACAATACCGCGCCAGCGTTCATGGCCAAGCCCTGGCCAAGGGCATCACGCAGGCCCCGCTTTGCACCGATTGCCACGGCGAGCACAAGATCATCAAACCGAGCAACGCGGCTTCGCCGGTGAACGCCGCCAACATCCGCGAAACGTGCGGCAGTTGCCACGGCGACGTACGGCTCAGCCGCAAGTTCGGCATGCCCTCCGACCGCCTGGTGAGCTTCGACGCTTCCTACCACGGCCTCGCCGCCAAGGAAGGCGTGCAGACCGTGGCCAACTGCGCCAGTTGCCACGGCGTCCACAATATCCTGGCTTCCTCCGACCCGAATTCCACCATCAACCCGAAGAACCTTCCCAAGACCTGCGGCCAATGCCACCCCGGCGCCGGGCAGCGATTCGCCATCGGCCAGGTGCACGTCGCGGACGGCTCGAGCGAACCGCCCGTGCTGACTTTCATCCGCCAGTTCTACCTGCTGCTGATCCCGGTGACCATCGGGCTGATGCTGCTGCACAACGGCGGCGATTGGATTCGCAAACTGATCCGCGCCCGATTCCGCTCGGGCGCGCCCCAGTTCTCGAGGCGCGCTCCCACCGGGCTCCGCATGCTGCCGTTCGAGCGCGTGCAGCATGCGTTGCTCGCGCTCTCTTTTATGACCCTGGTGTGGACCGGCTTCGCTCTCAAGTACCCGGACCAGTGGTGGGCGCGGCCGCTCGTTCTGCTGGCCCGAACGCATGACATGCGGAGCCTCATCCATCGCGTGGCGGCTTCGGTTTTCATCGCCGTCAGCCTGACTCACCTGGCGTCGCTCATGGTCAGCCGGAAACTGCGCAACCACTGGAAGGAAATGATTCCCAAGGTGCGCGACGCGCGCGAAGCCAGCAGCAACTTCGCCTACAACCTGGGTCTGGGAGACGCTCCGCCCGCGCGATCGTCGCACAGCTATATCGAAAAGGCCGAGTATTGGGCGGTGATCTGGGGAGCCGTGATTATGACCGCCACCGGAGTCATGCTGTGGGCCAACTCGCTGGTCATGCGCCTGCTCCCCAAGCTCTGGCTGGATGTGGCGACCTCGATTCACTTCTACGAAGCCGTGCTGGCCGCGCTGGCGATCGTGGTGTGGCACTTCTATTCCGTCATTTTCGATCCCGACGTCTATCCTCTCAACACCGCATTTCTGACAGGCTATATTGGGAAGAAGGACGAACCTCGCAGCGCGGCCGAGCACCGGCCTGACGCGCACGAGCAGGAAGCTCCAGGAGATTGATCACCCCCCATGACGCCTAACCAACCGAACCGCCCGCTCGGCGGCTGGCTGTCCCCGCTCATTCATCTGTCCAGTAACTGGATCAGCCTGACTGGCGTGATCCTGGTCACCACCGCCACCGTGTTCTGGCTTTTCCTGCTGCCCACCACGCTGCGTGGCGGAGTGGAAAACCCGTACATGGGCATCCTGGCTTTTCTGGTGCTGCCGGTGCCGTTCTTCGGCGGCCTGGTTCTCATCCCGCTCGGCATGTGGCGCAAGCGGAAACGGGAAAGGCACGACGGCATCTATCCGCCGGATTTTCCCCGGCCCGAGTGGCGCAACCCGGAGCTGCGCAAGCTGGTCTACTTCATCCTGATCGCCACCGGCGCCAACATCGCCATCGCCAGCCAGCTCACTTACGGCGCCGTGAACTACATGGATTCGGTCACCTTTTGCGGCCAGACCTGCCACAACGTGATGCAGCCCGAGTACACCGCCTATCGGGACTCGCCACACTCCAAGGTCGACTGCGTCAAGTGCCACATCGGGCCCGGCGCTTCCTGGTTCGTGCAAAGCAAGCTCTCCGGCGTCGGCCAGGTTTTCGCCGTGACCTTCAACACCTATCCGCGGCCCATCCCGGTTCCAGTTCACAATTTGCGTCCAGCGCGCGAGACCTGTGAGCAGTGCCACTGGCCGCAGAAGTACTCGACAGACCGCATCGACGTAATCAGCCACTTTGCCGACGATGAAACCAACACCGCTACCAAGGACGTGCTGCTGATGAAGATCGGCGGCGGCAACCACGGCATCGGCATTCACGGCACGCACCTGGGGCCGGGCGTCGTCATCCGCTACAGGCACTCCGACGAAGCGCGCCAGACCATCCCCTGGGTGGAGTATGACGATAACGGCCGCAAGACCCTCTACCTCGCCGCCGGCGCGAAACCCGACGGCGCCGGGCTCAAAGAGCGCGAGATGGATTGCATCGACTGCCACGACCGCCCCTCGCACGCGTTCGACCTGCCGGAGCGCGCGCTCGACAAAGCCATGGCGGCCGGACTGGTATCGCCCGCGTTGCCGTTTGCGCGGAAGAAGGCGCTCGAAATCCTGAAGGTGAACTACCAGAGCCGCGAGGATGCCGCCAGCCAGATTCCCGCCGCGTTCGCCAAGTTTTACCAGCAAAGCTACCCCGCCGTATGGTCCGCCCGGCAGGCTGAAATTGCCGATTCCGCCAAGCAGGTGCTGGCGATTTACGATCGCAATATCTTCCCCGAGATGAAAGTCACCTGGGGCAGGTACCCGGTCAACATCGGCCACACCGATTTCCCCGGTTGCTTCCGCTGTCACGACGGCGGCCACAACGCGCAGAACGGCCTGAGCATCACGCAGGATTGCAACGCCTGTCACAACCTGCTGGCGATGGACGAGGCGAACCCCAAGGTGCTGACCGAACTCGGCATGACCGAAGCGAAGGCAAGCAAATAAGGCGCGGTGACCCGCAGGCCGGTTTGCGGTATCTTTGAAGTGGGCTGAGTGGGCGAGGGCGACTCTAGCCGCTAAGAGTGAAAACCGTGGAACCGAATCTGAATCAGGAACGCCAGCAAGCCCACGCGTTGCTGGATCTGCTGCCCGCCGCGAAGCTGAACGCAGTGCGGAGTCTGCTGGAAGTAATGGTGGAGCCGCTGGCGCGCTCGTTGGCCATGGCCCCAGTGGAAAAGGAAGAGATCGCGCCCGAGACGGCCGCGGCGTTGGACCGCGCTCGCGCATCGCTCGCCCGCGGTGAGCGAATTCCGCACGAAGAGATCCTCCGCGAGTTCGGGCTGAAGCAGTGAGCGAGGACGCCGCGCCGGAACGGATCGCGGTCATCTGGTCACCCGAAGCCCGCGCCGATTTGCGCGTTATCGACCGCAAAACCGCCGAGCAGATTCTCCATTGCGTGGATCGCTACTTGGCCGACTGCAACGGCGACGTGAAGCTCAAACCGCCGTTCGCCGGTTTTCGCCTCCGCTGCGGCGACTACCGGGTGTTCTTCGAGCCTAAAGACGGGACCATGATCGAGATCACTGGCGTCCGTAACCGCCGGGAAGCATACCGCTGAGGCCATCGGCCGACATTCGTAAGGCGAAGGACCAGGTCCCAACCCAGGCTTCTCATAATCCAGCGATTCTTCCTACGGTCACGACGGCGGCACTCGGGTATGTTGCCTAAAGACACGAACAAAGTCCTGGCCGTTCCAGTTGTAGTAGAAACGAGCACAATCACGCCTTCCGGGATGTTCGGCGGTATAGAGGCACCCTTCGACAATTAGCAGCGAGCTGCCCACGTTGTAGTGTTCCCCGGAATATTCGATTTCCGGTTTTCCCTCGACGAGGTAAGGTCCGACCATTACCTCACCGAAAGGAAACTGTCGGAACAGCTTCCCCGATTCGGCATCCCACATGAAGAGGTAGTGGCAGCCTGTGCCGCATGTGCAGGCATCGACAACGTACCTCCCGGCGAAATTGACCTTTTTACGGCCGAAGAATAGCGCACGTTCGTTTTCATCCGCGCCCGCGCAGCGCAAGTCCTGCTCCGGGAATCTGTCGGGATTGCGCTTCTGAAATTCTGGCAACGCCACTTTCCCCTTGTACGGTCGCTCAACTGGATAGTCCTTGAATGTCGGCGCTTGTTCTGCGCTGCCGCTGTTGGCCGGTTGAGTGCCGCCTTGCCAATGTTGTCCGAAGCCCATGCAGCCCATCGCTACAGCGACGACGACTGCGCTGGTTTCATTCTTCATCCACGCCAATGATAGCGCTGGATGCGGCCGTCCACCAGCGCCGAACCCGCGGCGCGGCGCTCGATGATAGCCTGAACTACGGGGCGACGCCTCTTGACTCTGCCCACAGCCTCGAGTTGCCGATGAATCTGACCGACATCCTACTGCTCGCCCTCGCCGCCGCGCCGATAGCTTATTATGCGATTGCCATTTTCAGCGTGTGGCGTTTTTTCCGAGCGGCGCGCAGCGGGTCGCCGGGCCAATCCGGCTTCACGCCCGCCGTCAGCAATTTGAAGCCGATCCGCGGCGCCGACCCGGACGCGTTCGAGAACTTCGCCAGCTTCTGCCGCCAGGATTATCCCGATTACGAGCTTGTGTTCTGCGTGAGCGACGCGCAAGACCCCGCGCTGCCCGTGATCGAGGAATTGCAGCGGGCCTTTCCGGCACGGCCGATCCGCGTGCTCTACGGCGCCGGCCGCGACGCCGCCAACGACAAAGTGGCCAAGCTCGACCGCCTGGTCGCCGAAGCCGCGCACCCGGTGCTCGTCATCAGCGACAGCGACGTGCGCGTGCGCCCGGATTATCTGCGCACCGTGGTGGCGGCGCTGGCCGATCCCAAAGTGGGTGCGGCCACCTGTTTCTACGTGACGGCGCAGGAGAAGACTTTCGCCGACCGCTTGCATTCCACCGGCATGTTGTCCGATTTTTACGCCGGCATCATCGTGGCCTGGCAGTTGGATGGCGTCAAGTTCGCGCTGGGGCCAACCATCGCCACCACGCGCGAGCGGCTGGCCGGTTTCGGCGGCTACCGCGCCATTGAGAACCAGCCCGGCGACGACCTGCTGGTCGGCCGGCTCATCGCCGAGCAGGGTTACGAAGTGAAGCTGCTGCCCTACACAGTCGAGACCGTGGCCGATTTCGCCTCCATGCGCGAGCTGCTCCACAAGCGCCTGCGCTGGATGGTGGTGATGCGGCATATGCGGCCGTGGGGACACTTCGGGCTGCTGTTCACGCAAGCCGTGCCGTGGCTGGTAGCGGCCGTGGCGCTGGCGCCCGCCGCCGCGGCGCTGGCCTATTGGGCAGCGTATCTGGCCATGCGATGGCTGCTGACCTGGATGATCGCCGCCTGGGGGTTGCGGCAGCCGGGAGTCGCCCGCAAGCTGTTGCTGGTGCCGCTGTGGGACGCGGTGGCCTTCGCCATCTGGGCCGCCAGTTTCACCCGCCGCACGCTGCGCTGGCGCGGCCACGATTACACCATCCGGAATGGCGCGCTGGTCCCCATCGCCACGCGCGAGTAAAGTTGCAGGCTGTGGGGCAGGTTGGTTACCTGCGGGCCGATTGGTTATCGGCCCAGCCGGGCGGCGAGCCCGGTTGTTTTGCGTTCTTCACAGAGTGGGCGGCGCCGGTGTGGCTTGCCAGCCGCGTGGGAGAGAGAGTAAGCACAGTGGCAGAGAAGCTGCCGGGCTTCGCCCGGTTGGGCCGATAACCAATCGGCCCGCAGGTATCCAACCTGCCCCACCGTCCGGTGCTATCATTCTGGGAACCGCGCACTGCACGCGAACCGCGGCGCATCTCATGCCTTCCAACCTTCCCCCGCAGTCAGGCCCTACGCGCTATTTGCCGGCGCTGCTGTTGTTATTCGGCTTGAGCGGCTGTTCGGCGTTGATCTACGAAATCGTCTGGTACCAGTTGCTGCAACTGGTGATCGGGTCGACCGCGGTTTCGCTCGGCGTATTGCTGGCCACTTTCATGGGCGGGCTCTGCCTGGGCAGCCTGGCCTTGCTGCGGGTGGGCGTCGCGCGCCGCTTGCACCCCCTGCGCGTCTATGCGTATGTCGAACTCGGAATCGCCGCCGCAGCCGTGCTGGTGCTGCTGGTGATGCCGTTCGCGAGCTACGCTTATGTGGCAGCGGTGGGTCACGGTATGCCGGCCATTCTGTTGCGCGCTTTGGTCGCGTCTCTGTGCCTGCTGCCGCCGACGCTGCTGATGGGAGCCTCGCTGCCGGCGGCATCGCGCTGGCTCGAATCCACTCCCGACGGTATTTCGCGGATGGGGCTGCTATACGGCGCGAACACCGCCGGCGCCGTGCTCGGCTGCCTGCTGGCGGGATTCTACTTGTTGCGGTTCGCCGACATGACCACGGCAACCCTGTGCGCGGTGGCGATCAACGTCGCGGTGGCGATCGTGAGTATGGCGCTGGCCCGTCGCAGCGCGCAACCTTTCGTCCCGCCGGACGTGCCGCCGGACGCGAAAGGCTACTGGCCGGCGCATGTGACCATCGCCATCTCGGGCGCTTGCGCGCTGGGCGCCGAAGTAGCGTGGACGCGGCTGCTGGGCCTGTTGCTGGGCGCCACCGTCTACACGTTCTCCATCATCCTCGCCGTGTTCCTGGCCGGCCTGGGAATCGGCGGCGCGGCGGGCGCGCTGATTTCGCGCGCAGTCCGGCCCCGTCTGGCGCTTGGAGTTGCCCAGGCGCTGCTAGTGGCGGCCATCGCCTGGACCGCGTTGCAGATCTCGCAGTCGCTGCCATGGTGGCCGGTGAACCCGCTGCTGGCCACCGGCGCGTGGTACATGTTTCAGACCGATCTGGTGCGCGTGCTTTGGGCGATTCTGCCGGCTACTCTGCTCTGGGGCGCGAGTTTTCCCTTGGCGCTGGCCGCGGCCGCCGCACCTGGCGAAGATCCGGGACGCCTGGTGGCCGGAGTTTACGCCGCCAACACGCTGGGTGCGATTGCGGGCGCGCTTGGCTTCAGCATCGTTTTAATTCCGTGGATCGGCACCGCCGGCGCCGAGCGCGCGCTCATCCTGCTGGCCGCCGCGGGCGCCCTGTTCATGCTGGCGCCGGCGATCCGCGCCGAGCCCCGCGCGGCAACTGCACTCGCGGCAGCCGCCACCGTGGCAGGCGCGTTCTTTCTGGCTCGCGGCGTTCAGCCGCCGCCGCCCATGCTGATCGCTTTCGGGCGGCGCATTATGACGTCCGCCAACCGAGCGAAAATCCTCTACTGGGGTGAAGGCATCAACTCCTCGATCGCCATCTCGCAATGGGACGACGGCGCTGTTCAGTTCCACGTCAGCGGAAAAGTGGAAGCCTCCACCGAAAGTTACGACATGCGGCTGCAGCGCATGCTCGGCCACCTGCCGGCGCTGCTTCATCCCAACCCGCAATCGGTGCTGGTGGTCGGTTTCGGCGCGGGCGTCACGGCGGGAACGTTCGTCGTGCATCCGGAGGTGCGGCGCATCGTCATCTGCGAAATGGAGCCGCTGGTTCCGCCCACCGCCGCGCGCTACTTCGGCCGCGAGAATTTCGAGGTCGTCCACGATCCGCGCACACGCATCGTCTATGACGACGCGCGCCACTTCGTGCTCACCACGCCGGAAAAGTTCGACATCATCACTTCCGATCCCATCCATCCCTGGGTGAAAGGCAGCGCCACGCTGTATTCGCGCGAGTATTTCGAGCTGGCGAAGCAACACCTGAATCCGGGCGGCATCGTCACCCAGTGGGTGCCCCTGTACGAGAGCGATGCGGATACGGTGAAGAGCGAGATCGCCACCTTTTTCGAAGCGTTCCCTCATGGCACGGTGTGGGCGAACGAGTTGAATGGCGGCGGCTACGACCTTTTCCTGCTGGGCCAGACCGAAGCCATGCGGATCAACCTGGATCAGCTCGAAGCCCGCCTGGCGCGGCCGGATCACGCGCGCGTGGTGGCGTCTTTGCGCCAGGTGGGTTTCCAATCCCTGCCGGACCTGCTCTCGGTTTACGCTGGCCAGGCAGCCGAGCTGCGTCCGTGGCTGGAAGGCGCGCAGATCAACCGCGATGGCAATCTGCGGCTGCAATACCTGGCCGGGCTGGCTCTGAATTCGAGCCAGGAGAATTCGATCTATAACGAGATCGGAAGTTACCGCCGCTTTCCCGCCAACCTGTTCGCCGGCTCATCGGAGCACGAGCTGGCCGCCCTCTTCGCCGCTATGGCAGCCGGCCAGCACCGCTGAAGGCCTCAACAGCGCAACGGAGCCGCGACCGTAAGGGAGCGGTCGGCAAACTGCGCAACGGAGCCGCGACCAAAGGGAGCGGTCGGCAACGAGTCCCACAACATGCCCAAGAACGGTCGCAAGGCCTCCGCTCCCTGACGGTCGCGGCTCCGAAAGAACCTTTTGATGCGCCTCGCCCGTGGTACAAAGTGCGTATGCCCTCTTTCCGCGTCGAAACGCCGCAGCGGTGTTACAACGCCATCGTCGAGCGCGGCATCGTTGGCCGCGCGGCTGAGTTCGTTCCCGCACGCGCCGGCAAGGTGTTCGTGGTCTCGACCGAGGATGTGTGGCGGCACCAGGGCGCGGCGCTGGACCGCGGCCTGCGCGAAGTGGCGCACGAGGTTCTCCACCTCCCGGGCGGCGAAGAGAACAAGCGAATGGCGCCACTGGAGAGCCTCGCCGAACGGATGGTGCTGGCCGGCGGCGACCGATCGAGCGTCGTCCTGGCTTTCGGCGGCGGCATTGTCACCGACATGGGCGGATTCCTCGCCGCCATTTTCATGCGCGGCATTCCGGTGATTCAGATTCCCACCACGCTGCTGGCGCAAGTGGATGCGGCAGTGGGCGGCAAGACCGGAGTCAATCTCGAGAGCGGCAAGAACCTGGTGGGCAGTTTCCACCAGCCGATCGCGGTGTTGATCGATCCGTCGGCGCTCGACACTCTGCCGGAGCGCGAATACCGCGCCGGACTGTGGGAAATCGTCAAGGCCGGAATCATTCGCGAGCCCGATCTGTTTCATTTCTTATTCGACCGTAGCGCCGATGTGCTCGCGCGGACGCCGGAATCGGTGGACCGCATCATCGCCGATTCGGTCCGCATGAAATGCGAAGTGGTTTCGGCCGACGAGCGTGAAGGCGACCTGCGCCGCATCCTCAATCTCGGCCACACCTTCGGGCACGCGCTCGAAGCGGAAACCGCCTACCGCCGCTTCCTGCACGGCGAAGCAGTTGCGTTCGGCATGCGCGCGGCGGTGCGGCTGAGCCAGAGCACCGGACACCTGTCCGCCGCCGACGCGCGGCAGATGCTCGAACTCATCGACCGTTACGGGCCGATTCCGTCGCTCGACGGAATCTCCGCCGAGCGTTTGCTGGCGCGCCTGGTGCTCGATAAGAAGACCGTGCGCGGCAAGGTCCATTTCGTGCTGCCGGTGCGCGTCGGCGCGGCCGAGGTGGTCAGCGGGATCGACGAGGCGCCGGTGCTCGATGCTATCAGGTTCGCTGTCTCATGAAGGTCGCCTTTTCATGATGGGTACGACGCCCGAAGGCGCGCGCAATGAGCGCGAGGCCGCGCTCTGGGTGCGCGACATGTTCGGCCGCGTGGCGCACCGCTACGACCTCGCCAATCATCTGCTCTCCTTCAACATCGACCGTTACTGGCGCGCCCACACGGTGGCGCGCGTGCGGCACATCCTGGACCGGCCCGAAGCGCGCGTGCTCGATCTCTGCTGCGGCACCGGCGACCTGGCGCTCGCGCTCGCCCGCACGCGCCGCGGCCTGGTGCTGGGCTCCGATTTCTGCCATCCCATGCTGCTGGCCGCGCGGCAAAAGGCGGACGCGCGCCAGGCTCGCACCGCCCTGTTTGAAGCCGACGCTTTGCGCCTGCCGCTGCGCGACGGCTCGGTGGATCTGCTGACGGTGGCATTCGGCTTTCGCAACCTGGCCAACTACGCAGCCGGCCTCAAGGAAATGCGCCGCGTGCTGGCGGCGGGCGGCATGGCTGCCGTCCTCGAATTCTCCCAGCCGCCCAACCGGGCCTTCGCCGCGCTCTACAATTTCTATTCGCGGCGCATTCTGCCGATCGCCGGCGGCGCGCTTTCCGGATCGCGCGACGCTTACACGTATCTGCCGGAATCGGTGCGCAAGTTTCCCTCGGCAGAGGAACTGGCGGGTGAGATGCGCCGCGCCGGATTCGCCCAGGTGAGTTACGAGTATCTCACCGGAGGCATTGTCGCCCTCCACCAAGGCGTGGCCGGCTAAGCGTAACGTCTGCCAAGGCGCGGCCTTCGCCCGCACCCCACTCCCCTGGCCGGACAGCCCCTTCAAAGGCGCTATACTAGCCGTTGCAACGTACCGTGAGGCGCGCCCGATGAGCATCGCTCCCACTATGCCTACCCAGTCCCAACGCGGTTCGGACGAGTCCGCCGCGCAGGCCGATCTGGCGCGGCGATGCTTATATTACATGGCGCTGATGCGCGAAACCGAGGACCGCATCGAGCGCAAACTCTACCGTCAGGGCAAGATTCTGGGCGGCGTTTACGTGGGCCGCGGCCAGGAAGCCATTCCCGTCGGCAGCGCGCTGCACTCGCTCCCCGAGGACGTACTGCTGCCCAGCCATCGCGATATGGCAGCGTACTTCATTCGCGGCATTCCGCTGGGCCGCATCTTCGCCCAGTACATGGGACGCGTGGGCGGCCTCACCGACGGACGCGACGGCAACATGCACATGGGCGACATGAGCGCCGGCCTGGTGTCCATCATCAGCGCGCTGGCCGCCACCGTGCCCGTGGCCGCCGGCGTGGCCTTGGCGCTCAAGTACCGCGGCGCCGACGCGGTCGCGTTCAGCTACTTCGGCGACGGTTCCACCAGCCGCGGCGATTGGCACGAGGGCGTCAACATGGCCACCGTGCTGAAACTGCCGGTGGTCTACATTTGCAATAACAATCAGTACGCCTACTCCACGCCGCTGAGCGGGCAGATGGCCTGCGCCAATGTGGCGGACCGCGGCCCGGCTTACAACATGCCCGCGGAAATCGTCGATGGCAACGACGTGCTCGCGGTGCACGCGGCCACCGGCCGCGCCGTCGCCCACGCGCGCGCCGGCCTGGGGCCCTACCTGCTCGAGTGCAAAACCTTCCGCATGACCGGCCACTCCGCGCACGATGCCGCCGAATACGTCCCGGCCGCCCTTTTCGAGGAGTGGGCGAAGCGCGACCCCATCGTCCGCCTGGAACAGAAAATGATCGACTACGGTTGGGACGATCGCGCCGCGATCGACGCCCTCCACGCGCAGGTCCGCCAGGAAGTGGATGCCGCCGTCGCCTGGGCCGACGAGCGGCCTTATCCCGACCCCGCTACCCTGCTCGGCGGCGTCTACGACGGCGAATAAGTCATGCCCACCACTTACCTCGAAGCTATCCGCGAAGGCCTGTGGGAGGAGATGGAACGCGATCCCGATGTGTTCCTGATCGGTGAGGACATCGGTATCTACGGCGGCGCGTTCAAAGTCACCGCCGGCTTCATCGAGCATTTTGGCGCGCGGCGCGTGGTGGATACGCCGATCTCCGAGTCCGGCATCGTCGGCGCCGCCATTGGCGCGGGGTTGATGGGCCTGCGCCCGGTGGCCGAAATGCAGTTCGCCGATTTCATTTCCTGCGGTTTCGACCAGATCGTCAATTTCGCCGCCAAGTGCCGCTATCGCTGGAACGCCGCGGTGCCCATGGTGGTGCGCGCGCCCTCCGGCGGCGGCATTCACGGCGGGCCCTTCCATTCACAGAACCCCGAGATGTGGTTCGTCAAAACGCCCGGCCTCAAAGTGATCTGCCCGGCAACCGCCTATGACGCCAAGGGGCTCATCAAGTCCGCCGTGCGCGACAATGACCCGGTGATTTTTTTCGAGCACAAGGCTCTCTACCGCCGCATCAAGGAAGACCTGCCGGCGGAGGAGTTCACCGTCCCCATCGGCAAAGCCAGAGTGGCGCGCCAAGGCCGCGACCTCAGCATAGTGACTTATGGCGCCATGGTGTGGGTGGCGCTCGAGGCCGCCGAGACACTAGCTCAGGAAGGCATCGAGATCGAAGTGATCGACCTGCGTACTCTGCTGCCGCTCGACCGCGACACCGTCTGCGAGAGCGTCAAGAAGACTTCCAAGGTGCTGCTCCTGCACGAAGACACACGCACCGCCGGCATGGCTGGCGAACTCGCCATCACCATCACCGAAAGTGTCTTCGAACATCTCGACGCCCCCATCGTCCGCGTCACCGCGCCCGACACTCCCGTTCCTTTTAGTCCCCCATTAGAAGAAGCCTTTCTCCCCAACGCCGCCAAAGTAATCGAAAAGGCCCGCTGGCTACATAAGTACTAAGTCTTGTGGGGCAGGATGCCATCCTGCGCGCCGATTGTTCAATCGGCGCAGCCGGGCGAAGCCCGGCCTGCCCTTCGTAACGCCGGCGGTCTTGCCGCCGGTTCTTTGTTCTGTGTCTCAATT
>Ga0371490_1000548_pt1 | contig 24618 bp, 10 predicted proteins | sample MB2SIPfraction_FD_207959 | JGI IMG/M metagenome (GOLD analysis project Ga0371490, IMG submission 207959) | Lab enriched peat soil microbial communities from McLean, Ithaca, NY, United States - MB28FN SIP fraction | ecosystem: Environmental > Terrestrial > Soil > Wetlands > Peat | place: USA... | reverse complement strand
CCTGGGAATTTTCGTGCATCACGTGAATGGTCTGGCTTCAGGCCTCTACATGCTTGTCCGGGATCCGGATAAAGTTGGAGTGCTGCGACAAGCAATGCACTCTGAATTCCAGTGGCGACGCCCTCTGTCGTGTCCGCCGGGGCTGCCGTTCTTCCTGCTGAAAGAGGGGGACTGCCGCGCTCTGGCTGCGACTGTCTCCTGCGGCCAGGGAATTGCTGGGGATGGGGCCTTCAGCCTGGGGATGATCGCCGAATACAGGAACAGTCTCGCTGTTTATGGCGCCAGCTTCTATCGCAATCTCTTCTGGGAAGCCGGACTCGTGGGCCAGGTGCTCTACCTGGAGGCCGAAGAGGCGGGCATTCGTGCCACCGGTATTGGTTGCTACTTCGATGATCCGGTTCACGAGGTCTTCGGCATCGCGTCACGCGATTGGCAGAGTCTTTACCACTTCACCGTGGGTGGCCCGGTAGCGGACGAGCGTCTTACCACGTTGCCTGGATACAACGTTGGGAAGGCATGATGAACACGCTGATACTTGAATGGGGGATGTTGATGCGGCGCGCTCTACTGACTCGTTAAAGCTGGTTGACCAGCCGGAGAGTTGGTACCGATCGTAGCAACCCTGACCTTACGGGCGAGGCCAACTTTGGAGAGCAGCCAGATACCCCAGTAGTTGACATCGATCTCATACCAGACCAACCCGTGGCGCGCAGAGACCGGATTAGCGTGATGGTTGTTGTGCCAACCCTCGCCGCCTGTGAACAGCGCCACCCACCAGTTATTGCGCGAACGGTCGCGCGTATCAAAACGCCGGCTGCCCCACATATGGGTTGCCGAATTGACCAGCCATGTAGCATGAAGGCCCAGCGTTACCCGCAGGAAGGTTCCCCAGAGCAGCATTCCAATGGCGTTTTGTGGTCCACCGGTAAGCCATCCCAGGCCGAAGAGAACAAGGCCGCTCGCAGTCAAGGGGATCCAGTGAAACTTACTGATCCAGACATGAAAGCGGACACGGCTCAGATCGGGCACGTAGCGGTTGAGCAGGCCGGTCTGCGCGTGCAACGCATTGCCGAACAAGACCCAACCGGTATGAGCCCAAAATCCTCCTTCACGGGGCGTGTGCGGGTCGCCAATCTGATCGCTTCGCTGGTGATGCAGGCGATGGGTGGAAACCCAGAAGATCGGACCACCTTCAAGCGCCAGTGAAGCACAAACGGTCATGAAGTACTCCAGCCACTTGGGAACCTGGTAGCCGCGGTGTGTCAGCAAACGGTGGTAGCACATGCCTACGCCGACATTAATCGCAAGTACGTAAAGAGCCACCATGACTGCAAGTCTCTGCCAGGTGAAGAAGAAGAGGGCTGCCAACGCGCCCAGATGAAAAGCAATCATGACCACAAGCGTCAGCCAGTTGACGCCCTGGCCTACGGTTGCGGCACGGCCCATAAAGATCTCAGGAGTGCCAGCACGCGCTGGAGAATGAGAGCGTGAACCGTTCTCATCAGTTGCTGAATATGGAATGGTGGAATGCTCAGCGACGAATGTGATGGGGTCGGGAGTAACAATGGTCTGCATACAGACGCGAATCCCTCGGAAGTGGTGGCGCATTCATCACTCCACGATCATTGTAGCTCCAATTCGGTTCTCTCCCCGGTTCGCAAGAGAAAACCTCCAGCGTGTGGGGCTATTAATCGAGAGTAAGTGCGGGATATGTGAGCAAAAGTGCACACTTATCTCGAAATGGCAGTTGGACGTTGCCCGGCGGCAACACTGCTTTGCAGGAGCGTCCATCGCGTTGAGTTGATGAACGATGACAACTTCAACGTCCGTAGGCCACCGGAGAAGGCGCGATCATGTTGCTGCGATCCGGCATCTGCCGCACCTCTCTTATCTCGTGCACCTCATTGCAGACTTCATATCGACGTGCCCCATGACCTCCATGACCACGTTCAGTTTTTCGGTTTTCTCCATGCGGTTATTGAACATGCAGATTGAGTGTGGTCGAGTGCGTCACGGTGCCGGTTTGTACGGTGACAACGACGTTGTAGCTGTTGGGAATGGGAACAAACTGCGCCGAGCAGCCGCTGAATACAGTGGAGATACCTATAACGCCGGCCAGCACCACCAGCGGCAGCAAATGGCTCAGCCGCTTACCCGTCTGGCGCAGCCGCGCGGCGAACGGCAACAGCAGCAAGCCAAGCAGGAGCGAGGCTCCGCCGCGTTGCCAGCCCGCAGGCGGAGCATGATTTGCTCCGGTGACCGGATTCAAACTGAGAGTCAGGCTGACGGTCGCTAGCGGTGTGTTGGCGGGCAGTGTCCAGGTGGTGGGCGACTGCTGCACCCAGCCGGCTCCCGCCAGCGCGGCGGTAAATGTTTGCGGCAGGCCGGTGAGGGTCAGTGTGGTTGTGTCGGGCAGACTAACTCCCGAGGTCGGCAGGATGGCCAGGTTATAGACGGCCGTGCCTCCGAAGGAAGAGATCTCCTGGGTGTTGCTCCCGGGGGTAGTGCCTCCCGCGGTCAGGGTAAAGTCGATCACCTGCTGCGCGATGGTTGCCGAGGTGGAGGTGATGCAGTTGGTATCGCCCCCATAGACTGCGCTAATGGTGTGAGCGCCCGCGGTCAGGGTCGTGGTGGCCAGCGCGGCCACGCCATGGGTCAGAGCCGCGCTGCCGAGGACCGTGGTTCCGTCGAGGAATGTGACGTTGCCGGTGGCCACGCCCGCCGTGGGGGTTACGGTTGCCGTGAAGGTTACGCTGCCTGCCATCAGCGACGGATTCACGCTGGTGGTCAACGATGTGGTTGTCGCAACCTGGGTGACGGTGATGGGAACGGTGACGGTGGCCGGGCTATAGTCGACCAGGTCCGCCGGGGTGAAGAGCGCTGAAAGTATCGGCGTACCAGCGTTCAGGATGGTGCCCGCGGCCGGCGTGTAAGTGAACGTGCCGTTCACTACGCCGGAGCTGGCGTTCAACTGGGTTGCGCTGAGAGGCGTTCCGTAGCTGATGGTAGCCGGTGCAGCCCAGGTGATTTGGAGCGTTGGCAGGCCAGTGCCGGTGACAGAGATCTTCTGGGAGGCGCCTGCCTGCGCCAGGGAGTTATCGGTGATGGCGATGGATTCGCGGAGCACGCCGACCGAAGTGGGCTGGAAGGTGACGCTCAGGTTGCAAGCGCCGTTGGCGGCGAGCGAGAAGCTCGGGGTGCAATCGGCCGGAGTGCCGGAGCCCGCAACCAGCGGGAAGTCGGTGGCCGGATTGAGGCCTGGAGCCGCTGCGGTCAACGCCACATTGCCGGCGTTGAAGAGCGTGTAGCTGATGGTTCCGTCGGTGGTGTCGGAGGTGTTGACGATGGTCTTCTTGGCGAAGAGGAGCGGGCGCGGTGCGGCGTAGTTTTCTTCCAGCAGCACCTTGGCAGCGGCGTCGGCGATGTAGAGATTGCCACGGCCGTCGAACGCAACGCCGGTGGCCGACTGCAGCGTGGCGGTGGTGGCCACAACAGTCGGCGCGCCATAGCTGGCGCCGCTCAGCGTGGCTTTCAGCACGTTGTTGGCGCCGGTGTTGGCAATGTAGACGTTGCCGTTCAGGTCCACGGCCACGCCGGCGGGAGCGGTGAGGCCCGCGCCGATTGTGGTTTCCTGGCTGGCAGCCGTCGAGCCGCCCGGCGGTTCAATGATCACGCGGTTGTTGCCGGTATCGGCGACATAGACGTTGCCGCTGGCATCGACGGCAACCGCAGTGGGATTGTTCAGCGTGCTGGCGGTGGGAATCGGCGCCGGAGTGGCGAAACCGGTGGCCGACGATTGCGCCATCTGGTAGACGAGGTTGGCTGCGGGTGCGGTGAAGTAGAGGTTGCCCGCGGCATCGATGGCCAGCCCGCCCAGCGAACCGAGCCCTGCTGCTGGCGGATTGATGGTGTTGCTGACCATGGCAAACGGGACGCCGTTGTAAGGCGGTGCGACGCGCCAGATGGTGTTGTTGGCGGCATCGGAGACGAAGAGATTGCCGGCGCCATCGATGGCCACCGCAACCGGCTTGCCCGAGGAGGCGGTCAGGTCGACGAGCTTGGCAACCGTGCCTGCAGGCGTGACCTTCAGCACGGTATGGGCTGCAGCATCGGCCAGGTAAGCATTGCCCGAGGCGTCGAGTGCGATTCCCTGCGGAGAATGGAGCGGAATGCTGGAGGCGGAACTGGCCAGTGTCGATTCGGTTCCCGGGGCCACGGCGGCAAGCGAAGCGGTGCCTGTGCCGCTGATCAATCCCGTACCCAGCACATTGCCGTTCGCGTCGAGCAGTTCGACCGCGCCCACACGCTGGCCGGGATAGAGGGGTTTGAAGTAGAAGTCGAGCGTGCAACTGTCGCCATCGTTGTACTCGGTGATGGTGCAGGTGCCGCTGTGCGCCCACTTGAACTCCAGGTTGGCCGCACCGTTGGTGAGCACCGCAAAGCTGTTCACGATGGCGGAGCCATGGAAGTTGAAGGCGACGGTTGCGGTGGTGCTGCTCCAGGAGCCCACACTCTCGGCCGGGGTGAAGGCTACTGGTGACGCGGTTGCCGGTGCAGTGAAGATGGAGGGTTGATAGCTCCGCTGGCCGGTTGCGCCGGTTGCGGTATCCGTGGCGGTGATGGTGAAGCTATCGAGCCCGGCCGAGGCGGGTGTGCCCGCAAGCAGCCCGTTCGCGCTCAGCGTGAGCCCGGCAGGCAACGCGCCGGAGGTTACGGCGAAGGTGTAGGGACCGGCTCCGCCCGCAGCCGACAGTTGCTGGCTGTAAGCGCCGCCGACCGCGCCGTTCGGCAAGGTTGCAGGAGTGATGACAATGGCCGGAGCGGCCAGGGTGAGGGTGTAGCTCCGGCTGCCGGTGAAGGGACCGCCCGATGAACTGTCGGTCGCGGTCACCGTGAAGTTGAAGGCGCCCACAGCCGAGGGAGTGCCCTCGAGGAGGCCGCTGGCCGCATTCAGCGTCAGGCCGGCAGGCAACGCGCCCGCGGAGACGGTGAAGGTGTACGGCATGGTGCCACCGGTTGCGGTGAAGAGCTGGTTATAGACGATCAGCGCGGTGCCGGCCGGCAGTACTCCGTTGGCGGGCGACACCGTAACCGGAGGCGGATTGACGGTCAGCGTATAGGCGGCGCTGACTGTCTGGCCATAGGAGTCGGTAGCGGTAATGACGAGGCTGGTGTTGCTCGCTGCGCCTCCGGGAATACCCGTCAGCGAGCCGCCGCGGCTGAGTGCGAGGCCCTTTGGCAGCGTGCCCGAAGTGAGCGTGAAGCTGTACGGAGCAGTGCCCCCGGTGGCGGTGAAGACCTGGCCGTACGGGGCCAGCACGGTTCCGGCCGGGAGCGCACCGGCTCCCGGTGTAATGACCATCGGGGCCGGGTTGATGGTGAGAGAGTAGAGCTGCGTTCCTGCCTGGCCATCGGAATCGCTGGCCTTGACGGTGAAGGTGAAGGTGCCAGAGACGGCCGGCGTGCCCCACAGAATGCCGTCGGGGCTGATCGACATTCCCTTGGGCAGCGAACCGCTGGAGAGGCTGAAGCAGTAGGGCGCAGTTCCGCCGCTGGCGGTGAAGGTGGTGGCCAGGTTGTTGTTGTACGCAGTGTCTGCCGTGCCCGCCAGCAGCACGTAGGCGGTTGACGGCGTGCCGCTGTTGGGTGCCACGGTGACGGTTGAGCCGGTGAGGACAACTGCCTGCGTAGCGCCGGTAACGTTGTTGGAATTGTCGGTCAAGGTCAGCGCGTCGTTAACTACGCCCGATGCCGTGGCGGTGAAGTCGATCGCAAGGAGGCAGCTGTTGCCGGCCGCCATGGTGGCGGTGGTTCCGCCCGCAGCCAGATTCGCGCAGGTGGTGGAGCTGTCCAGCTTGAAGCTGCTGGGCGAGTTGGTAAAGGCCGGGTTGGCGGCAGAAGCCGATGCGGGAAGGTTGAGCGCGCTATTGCCGGCATTCACCAACCGCATGGTTTGGTCGGCGGAGGTTACGCCGACCAGAGCATCAAAGTCGAGTTCGGAGGGCTTCTCCTGGCTGCTGACGAGGACCGTGTTCCTTGCGGCGTCGGAGACATAGAGATCGCCCGCGCCGGCAATGGCCGTGCCGGAGGGCGTACCCAGCGAACCAACGTTGAGAGGGATGGAAGTGCCCAGGTCGGACGATCCGGCCGGCAACAGCAGTACGCGTCCGTTGCCACCATCGGAGATGTAGAGGTTGCCCGGTCCATCGGCGGTGACGACTACCGGCGCGCTGAGCGGCTCACTCAGAGCACCGTTGGCGAGCACGGTTGCGGTTCCCGACTTCACCGCGAGAATCGACACGTTGTCGGTGATCCACAACGTACCCGAGCCATCGACCGCGAGGCCGGTGGGATAGGCGAGCGTTGCTCCAGCGATGCTGAGCACCTGGGCTGTGCCACCGCCCGGATACTTGACGATGCGCGCCGGGGTGGACAGTTGCTTGGAGCCAAGATCGGTGGTGTAGACGTTGCCGCTGCCATCCACCGCAACGGAGAAGTTGTTGGTGATGACGAGCGAACCGTTGTCGAGGATGCTGGCGGCGCCCGCCCGGCTCACTTCCACCACCTGGCCGTCGCCGTTATCGGCGATGTAGAGATTGCCCGCGCCGTCGATGGCCACACCGGTGGGATAGTGCAGAACAATGCTGCCCGTGGACACAACGCTGGTGGTTCCGCTGGCCGTTACTTTGAGCACGCGGTTGTTCAGCACATCGGCCAGATAGACATTGCCCGCAGGATCGACTGCCAGCCCCGCCGGTACGCTCAGCCCATTCTGATTGCCTAGGCTGCGGAGATTCTTCATCGAGAGCGAACCGTATGATCCTGGCGAGAAGAGCGCCAGCGGCGCGGTGCCAACCGCAGAGATGTAGCTGGTGGCAAGAACATTGCCGTTGCTGTCCAGCAACTGCACGGCGCCGTAGCGGGTGCCAGGATATTTGGCGGTAAAGTTGACGACGACGGTGCAGGAGTTGCCGGAGTTGTAGCTGTTGGTGGAGGTGCTGGGTGGATCGCAGGTGCCGGATCCGGCATCGGTGAAGTCGAGACCGGTTACGCCTTGCGTCAGCACCAGCACCTGGGCGACCGTTGCTGCGTTGGTGAACTGGAAGGTGACGGTCTGCTGGGTGGGCGAGTTCACCACGGTGCTCGAACTGGCGTCGGCCGCGATGGTCAGGGTGTACGCGGCGCTGCCGGTATCGCCCTTGCTGTCGGTGGCCGTCACGGTGAAGGCATAGTCGCCGGCCAGCGTCGGTGTTCCGCTCAGCGCTCCGGCCGTGCTGAGCACGATGCCCGGAGGCAGCGCGCCGGTGCTCACAACATAGCTGATGTATGGAGCGGTGCCACCGCTGGTGACGGCGATGCTTTGCGTGTAAGCCGCGCCGACCGTGCCTGCGGTCAACGCACCGGCAACCGGGCTGAAGACGAAGCTGTTCACGCCGATGCCACTCAAAGCGACGTTCTGCGTGGTGGTTGCCGAGGCAAGGTTGTTATAGACAAGGCTCAGCGTGCCGGTCAGCGGGTTGCCAACCTGCGTGGGCTTGAAGTCGACGGCGACAGTGCAGCTGCTGTTGGCGCCGAGGGTATCGACCTGCTGATTGCATTGAGTCTGGCTATTGAAGAGGAAGCTGGAGTTGTTGATGCCGGTGGCTGCGGCGAAGGTCAGCGTGTCGTTGCCGAAGTTGTAAACCGTGAAGCTCTTCGTTCCATCGGCCGTATCCAGGCTGCCTACGCCGGTTGCAGTGGCAAAGGCTAACGCGGAGGGCGGAGCGGAGTAGTTCTCGGCATAGATCACGCCGGCCTTGCCGTCGCTCAGATAGACGTTGCCGGCCGCGTCAATTGCCACACCCGCGCTGCTGGTCAGCGTGGCAGTGGTTGCAATGGCCGCCGGGACACTAAAGCCGCCTTGCGCGTTCACGGCTACCTTGAGAACATTGTTTGCTCCGCTGTTGGCGATATACACGTTGCCGTTGGCATCCGTTGCAACCTCGACAGGAGCGTTCACGCCGGTGGCAATTGTGGATTCGCTGCCCTGGTTGCCGAGCACGGTCTGGGTTCCGCTGGCCGGCTCGATGAGAATCATGTTGGCGGTTGCATCGGCGATATACACCGATCCGCTGGCTGAAACTGCCAGCGCCACCGGCGTCTTGAGCGTCGTGGCCGTGGTGAGCAGCACCGGAGTTGCGTAGCCGGCGCCGGTGAGCGTGGCGACAAGGACGCGGTGGTTGCCGGTGTCGGCGATGTAGAGATTGCCCTTGCCATCGACCGCTACGCCCTGGGGCGCGCTCAAGGCGGTTGCCGGGGCATTGACCGTGGCGCTCACCACGGGATTCGCGGTGGCCGATCCGGCGGGAATCTCCCAGATGGTGTTCTTGATCGAATCGGCGATGAAGACGTTGCCCGCGCCGTCGATGGCCACACTGGCGGGATTGCCCAGGCCGCCGGCGGCGTTCATCAGCACCGTTGCCGTTCTCTGCGCAATCTTCACAACCTGGTTCTTGCCGCTATCGGCTACATAAAGCGCACCGGTGGCATCGACGGCAAGGTTTTGCGGCGTCTGGAGCGGGACGCTGCTGGAGACCGTGCTCTCCATGCTGGGCAGGAAGTTTGCCTGCGCGCCCTGGCCGACGCCATAGATCATCCGCGAGCCCAGAAGGTTGCCGTTCACGTCGTAGAGTTGCACGACGCCCATGCGCAGACCTGGATAAGCCGGTGCAAAGCTGACCCGCACCGTGCAACTCGCCGTGCTGCCACCATAGACGATGCCGGCCGCGCAGGTGCCAGTGCCGGTGCGGCTGAAGTCGAGCCCGCTGGCTCCCTGGGTCAGCACCACGGCGGGCGTGGAAGCCAGCGCGAAGTTGCCGTTGAAGCTGAAGGTTACCGTACCGGTTGTGGCCGTTCCGCCCACCTGTGCCGTGCCCAGATTCTGCGTGCCTGAACTGGTGACTGCCAGAGCATAGACGTTGACCGTGAAGGAGCGGCTGGCTGCAAATCCGTTGCTATCGGTCGCGGTTACGATGAAGTGGTCAGCGCCAATATCGGTTGCCTGCGGTGTGCCGTGCAGCGTGCCGTTGGCGTCGAGCGTGAGCCACGCAGGCAGGCCGCTGGCGGTGAAGAAATAGGTGCCGCTGCCACCGCTGGCCGCAAGCGTTTGCGTGTACTTCAGGCCCGCGGCGGCATCGAGCAGCGACGTCGTCGTAACCGACACAACCGGCGCGGAGATGGTCAGCGCGTAGGTTCTGCTGCCGGTCTGATGGTTGGCGTCGGTCGCCGTCACGACCGGGTAGTAGGTTCCGATCGCAGTCGGAGTTCCGCTGAGGACGCCGGCATTCAAGCTCATGCCCGCAGGCAGCGAACCACCGGTCAGCGCATAGGTGTAGGGAGCCGTTCCGCCATTCGTGGAGGTTGCGCCGAAGGTGACGCTGCTGTAGACCGCATCCGCCACGCCCTCGCTCAGGACCGGATTTACCGGGGTAAGGGTGATGGTCGGCGGGCCGATGGTGAGCGTGTAGGTCTTTTTGCCGGTGAATAGATTGCTGTCGGTAGCCGTGATGGTGAACGTGTAGGTGCCGGCGGCCTTCGGAGCTCCAACCAGCGCGCCACTCGCAAGACTCATGCCGGTGGGCAGAGATCCGCCGGTCAACGAATACGTATAAGTTCCGTTGCCGCCCTTGGCACTGAAAGCCAGCGGGTAGTTGGTTTGCCCTACGGTGCCCGGCGCCAGCAGGCTATCCTCGGGGATCACGGTGACGATGGGCGGGTAGACGGTGAGCGTGTAGGTTCGCGCTGCGGTAAAGGGCGCGCCGGTTCCAGTGGTACTGTCGGTCACCTGTACGCTGAAGGTGAAGTTGCCCGTGGTGGCCGGCGATCCGCTCAGCAGACCGCTGGTGGAGAGGGTCAAACCCGCGGGCAGTGTGCCGCTTGAGACCGTGTACGAGTAGGAGGCTGTGCCACCGGAGGCCGTGAACTGCTGGCTGTAGGCAGTCTCCGCTGTGGCGTCGGCCAGGGCGCCACTACCGGGCGCGAGGCCCAAGGACGGTCCTTTGATGGCCAGCGTGTAGTCGTGGTTGCCGGTGGAACCAGCGGCGTCGGTCACGGTGATTGTGAAGTTGAAGGTTCCCGCTGCCGTGGGAGTACCGGTGAGCACACCGGCAACAAGCGACATGCCGGCCGGCAGAGAACCGCTGGAGACGGCAAAGGTGTAGGGAGAGACACCACCCGATGCGGCAAACGTGGTGTTGGCATAGGCTGCGCCCGCGGTTCCGGCGGAAAGATTGGCCGGCGTCACGGCGATGCTCGGACTCGAGACCGTCAGCGAGTAGGCCTGCGCGGTGGAACTGAACGGACCGCCCTCGGCGGCGGAACTGCTATCGGTTGCGACGATTGTAAAGGTCACGGTTCCCGACGCCGCCGGCGTTCCGGCCAACAACCCTGTGGAGGGATTAAAGGTGAGCCCGGCAGGCATCGATCCGCTGGTGATGGCCAGGGCGTAGGTGTAGGAACCGCTTCCGCCACTAGCCGTGAACTGCTGGCTGTAGGCGACTCCCTTGGAGCCATCGGTCAGGGTTCCGGCCGCTGGCGAGATCGCGATGGTTGGCGTTGTGCCGGTTCCGCTCAGGGCAACCGTCTGTTGCGCACTGTTGCTGGCGTTGTCCGTGAGGACGAGTGAACCCGTCAGCGGGCCCACACCTGTGGGACTGAAGGTGAGGTCGAGTTCGCAGAATGCGCCGGCGGCAAGAATCGGCGCGGTCCCACCGGCTGCCACGCTGGGGCAGGTTGAAGTGCCGGCCAGGGCGAAATTCCCACTCACGGCGGGGTTCGAACCCGACGTTGGCGGTGTCAGGGTCAGCGCGGCATTGCCCATGCTGAGGAAGTTGAGGCTGCTTGCGCTGCTGGTGGCGCCCACCGCGGTGCTGGCAAAGCTGAGGGCAGGCCCGCTTTGCTGCGCGCTGAGCCAGATCGAGCTGTTGCCGCCATCGATGGCCGCCAGATTGCCATTGCGATCGACGGCAACGCCCGCAGGCAGGCTTACCTGGTTCCCGTTCAGGCTGAGGGCGAATGCATTCTGAGTGCCGTTGGGAATCATCACCAGCTGGTCATTGCCGGTATCGCCCACATAGACGTTGCCCACCGCATCGAGAGCAATCGCCATGGGGTTCGAATAGGAAACCTGGGCGCCATGATGGAGATAGGTGGAACTGAGAATGGTGGCCGTGCCGTGGCTGATTCTGACCACGTTGTTGCCGCCATAGTTGGCCACGTAGAGATTGCCCAGAGAGTCGGAGACGAGCCCATAAGGCTTGTTGAGCGCGCTCCCGGTAAAGAAGACCTGGGCCGGGCCGCCCGCTGGAAACCAGACGATGCGGTTGTTGGCCGCGTCGGCAGTGTAAACATTGCCCGCGCCATCCACCGCGACGCCGACGTTTGAGAAGCTCAGGCCTCCGGTGCTCAGCGTAGTCAGAGCGCCGGCGGCGCTCAACTCGACGACCGAGTTGCCGCTGGCCGCGACGTAGAGATTGCCGGCGCCGTCCATTGCCACGCTGGTCGGCGTGGAAACACCTGTGGTAAGCACGGTTGCAGTCGCACTACCCGCCACCGGCGCAGCCAGCTTGACCAGCCGGCTGTTCGCCGAGTCCGGGATGTAGAGATTGCTCTTGGCATCGAAGGCTGGGCCGCCTGCGCCGCTCAGCGTCATCGAGCCCAGGCCGGTTACACTCAGGCTGCTCACAGCGCCGGGGGAGAAGCCGGCGATTGGTCCCAGGCCCAGGCCGCTGACAAAAGCTGTGGTCAGAAGATTGCCGTTGGCGTCGGAGATTTTGACCGTGCCGTTCTGCGCGCCAGCCACCGCCGGCGTAAACGCTACGTCGACCGTACAGGTGCTGGATGCATTCCACGCCGTTCCGGCGCCGGTGGTGCAACTGCCGGTGCCGAGATCTGTAAAGTCCAGCCCGGTGCTGCCCGTCGTGAGGACAGCCGGCGCGCCGGTGATGCCGCCGGCGCTGAACGAGAAGAGCAATGTGGCCGTCGCGCTCTTCGCGCCCAGATTGACCGCGCCCAGGCTGACGCCCGAAGTCATCAACTCGAAAATGGGCTTCGACACGGTCGCGTCGGCAACATAGAGATTGCCAAAGCCGTCGATTGCGATGCCCGAGGGTTTGCTCCATCCGGTGCCCAGTTGCAGCGTCGTGGACGAAGCCGAAATACTTCCCCCAACGGCCACCAGTTCCGTCACCGTGGCTGCGGATGTGTCGGTTACGTAGAGATCGCCTGCCGCATCGACGGTCACGCCGCTGGGAGCAGCGAATCCGCTCGCCACCTGGGTCACGGTCTGATAGCCGTCCGCCATAGAGATGCTGAAGATGGATTGGCTGCCGGTCTCCGCGACCAGCAGATTGTTGTTGGCATCGAGAGCCATTGCGGAAGGCAGGTTCCAGGTGCGCTCCGTGCCGATGGAGACCGCTGCGGCAGAGCCGCCCGCAGCAATCTCGCTGACTGCCGAACTGCCGGTCACCGACTGCGCAAAGAAGATGTTGCCGCTGGCATCGACGGCCACAGCGGTGGGCGCGCTCAGATTCGAAGCCAGCGTGGAGACTACCGGCGCGGCAGGGAAGACGCCAATACTCGTCGCCTTGATCTGCCGGATTGCCCCCGATCCCGTTCCAGCACCCTGATCGGCCACGTACAGGTTCCCGGCCAGATCGACGGCTAGTCCTACGGGATTGCTGCTTGCTCCCAGAGCGGCAAACTTGATCACCGGCGCCTGCGCGCTAGCCGGCATGCGTCCCTGCACGGCGGCAATCTCGTCGATCTCCCCCTTGTCCCGATCGATCACGAAGAGATCGCCCTGCGCGTCGACCGCCGTTGCCACAGGCCTTTGCCAGCCGCTACCCAGTGCGATCTGCGCCGAGCGCAGGCTGAGCGTCTGTGCCGGCGCTGCGACCTGCGCTGCGGGAACAACTGCGAGAAGGGCCAAGGCGGGAATCAACAGGGAGGCGTGACGACGGAAATGTGAAGCAATAGTCCTGAAATTCGGATGCAAAGCAACCTCCGGAGCGGCGTCCATGAAGGCCTCCGTGACGTATCGAGACGACGATGCTTGCCCTGCTTGCGGCCCGAGCGGAATGGAAAAATGCCAGGGCTGCCTGCCCCCAGCAGTACTCTGCGCGTCCTGCGGAAAAGCGCCCCCAGGTCCGGATACCGAATGCATGCGATAGCCAGTCCGCGCCAGTCGTCCTTATCGGCGGATTTGAGCGGAGATCGAGGTCTTTTCTATCGACGATTACTCTTTTTGACACTTCGGTAATCTAAAATTTCGTTGCCCGGATGGGAACGGCTGTCTCGATCTATCGCACTGAATCCAGAAGTGTTTTGTCCCGGACTCGTGCACAGAACTCGCAACGCATGCAGCGACACCGGCGTGATACTCCGGCCGGTGGTCGATCACTGCGTTATGGGGATGAGACAGGAATCGATAGCCGGTTAAAGCGCGGCAGTGGTCAGCGCCAGCAGTTCTTCGCTGCTCAGCGGCAGCGGATTGGCCTGCATGCTGCTGGCGCGCGCAGCCTTCTCCGCAATGCCCGGCAAATCGGCTGCGGTAACGCCCCATGCGCTCAAGCCGGGAATGTTGAGTTCGGCGCATAGCGCCCGCACCCACTCGATGCCTTCCTGCGCACAGGCCTGCGGGCGGCCGGTCAGCCAGCGTGCAATCGCCTGGTAACGGGCGAGAGCCGGATGCTGGGGGGCGCGCGCTTCGAGCGCCGCGATATTCGCAGCCATGCCATGCGGCAGCAACGCTGCGCACAGTGCGCCGTGGGGCGCCTTCCAGCGGCCTCCCAGCGGAGCTGCCAGCCCATGCACGACGCCCAGCCCGGCATTGGCCAGCGCCAGACCGCCGGAGAGGCTGGCCAGCGCCATCGCGCGCCGCGCTTCCCGGTCGGAACCATCCTTATACGCGCGCCGCAACGCCGCAGCTGCGTGCGCAATGCCCTCCACGCATAGCCCATCGGTGAGCGGATTGGCTCGCGAGCTGACATAGGGCTCAATCAACTGCGTTAGCGCGTCCAGCCCGGTGGCGGCTGTGACTGCGGGCGGAAGATCGTAGGTCAGTTCCGGGTCCACCAGAGCGACACGCGGCAGCATCAGCGGGCTTCGAATGCTGGCCTTCACTCCGTGTTCGGTTGATCCCAATACCGCGTTGCGGGTTACTTCGCTGCCTGTGCCCGCGGTGGTCGGCACGGCTACAAAGGGCAGTGGGGGCGCAGTGATGGTCCGCCCCTTGCCCACCACTTCCAGAAACTCCATCGGTTCGCCGCCATTGGTGGCCATGGCGGCAATGGCCTTGCCGGCGTCGATTGCGCTGCCGCCGCCAATGGCTACCACCACGTCGCAGCCGGTCTCCAGCGCGTGCCGTGTTCCTTCGCGCACAAGCTCTACCGTGGGTTCGCCGGGAATAACAAAGCATTCCGCGTGGAGAGCGGCAATCTGGGCTGCGGCGCGCTGGGGCGAGCTTCCGGTTACCACCAACACTCGCTTTCCCAAGCTTGCGGCAACTTCAGGCAATGTGGCTGCCACGCCTTCGCCAAACACAATGCGTGTGGCGGTCGCAAATTCAAAGCGCATGTTTTTTACCAGCTTTCAGGCGCGGGATGTACGGCGCTGTATTTGATGCTGAAGCGCGATTCGGCCATCATGGGTGCGACGGTATCGCGCCATGTTGCGTAGTGGGCGGTCTCTTTATGCGCCGCCGCCGCTTCCGGCGTCCGGTAGGCCTCCAGCAGTACAAAGCGCGTGGCGTCGTTCTGCTGCTGGACTACGTCAAAGCGCGCAATGCCTGGTTCCTGGATACTGGCGCGCGCATTGGCCAGCGTTGCCTGCCTAAAGGCTTCCTCCATCCCGGCGTGAACATGCACATGAACGAAGACAATCTGCATCGAAGCTGCCTCCCCCTCCTATCCTATCCCCACCTTTAGCCAGCGATTCGCTGTAGTGCCCGATCCCTCAAGCAAGCATCGGAAGGGCTGCAAGGGTGCTGCTCATGCTACTGAGCTCCCCAGTCTCGAAGCGAGGATGCGGGCAATTTGCACATAAATGTCGACAGAATGTCGAACATCCATCAGCAAAAAAATGGACGCTAGAAAGATGGAGCCGGTAAAATCGACAGGCATTCAATTTTGACGCACGGCGGAGCAGACCATGGCGCGAGGGCGGAAGAAGAACGGTTCGTCGACGACCTCCATCCGGCAAAGGGCCTACCAGGAGATTCAGAAGCGGATCGCAACCGGGGTCCTGGCAGCAGGATCGGCGATCTCCGAGCTGGATCTGGCTCGCGAGTTGGGCAGCAGCCGCACGCCGATCCGCGAGGCGCTGAGCCAACTGGTGGCCGAAGGCCTGCTGGAGCAGAATGAGTCCGGAAGTATCTCCGTCATCCAGCTGACGCGCGAAAACATCATTGATACCTATGAGTTACGAGAGGCTCTTGAGATCTACGCCGTGGGCAAGGTGGCGCGCCTTGGGCTGTTGCGCCCTGCCGACCGGAGCCAGCTGCAGGGCCTGGTCGAAGTCATCCAAGAGCTGCACGATGAATTGGAGCACACTGGCCGTCCAGCGCTGGACGAGGAGCAGACCAACCGGGTTCTGGCTGCCGATCTCAGTTTCCATGCGCTCCTGATCGGCCTGTCGCAGAACGTGCGGATCAATAAGGTGGTCAACGACACGCGGCTTCTGTTGCGCATCTTTAGCATCCGCAGGGAGAGCCACGACGCCTCGGACTTGGCTCGTATCCACAATGAACACAATGAGTTGTTGGAATTCATCGCACGCGGAGACGAGGCTGCCACCTGCCGGCTGCTGAGCGCCCACATCCAGGGCAGCCAGCGCGAGCGTTTGGAAGAGTACGATCAGCATCTGCGCGAAGCCTCCATGCGCAAGAGCCTTCCGGCCTTCCTGGAGATGTTCCAGCCTCTGCATCTGAGCCCGCCGTCGCCCCGCCGGCGCTAGTAGAACAAGTTTGTTCCGAGTTGCGGAATCTGCACTTTTACCTCTGTACGGTCAATTTGTCGACATGGTGTCGACGCGATGACTGTAATCCTCTGCAGAGTCATTGACCGGATTGACGTGCTGCCCACGCCGTGCAGATCCGGACCCTCCAAAGTTGGAGTGCAGCAGGGCAGGGAATCGATCTTCTCCCGCTTGCTGCTTCGATTTCTATCTTCTACCCGTAGACAGATCGGGTTCATCTTTCCTTTTTGTGCCTAGCTGAGCCTTGCTCTGCCCAGGCCGTTGCTCCGAAGATGGCAAGAGAGAGCGAAAGAGTGCTCGAGAGCAAAATCCGAGTGATCGTGCCCTTGGAGAGCGGGATGAAGGTGGCTTTTTCTTGAGGAAAAAGCCACTCGAGGGTATTGCCTCAGGGGACAGCAACTCGGATTTTGCTCTAGGGAGAGGGAATGCCTCAGTCCAACGAACCCAGTTGCCCAGTTTCCGAGTCGGGAAGCCGAGCGGAGAAGATTGCCACGCTTGATCCGGAGAATTGGGCCAAGTTGCGGGAACAGGCTCACCGCATGTTGGACGACATGCTGGACTACACGGAGAAGATTCGCCAGCGGCCGGTCTGGCAGCCGATTCCGGATGAAGTTCGTGCCCGGCGCAGCACCGCGCTCCCGCATGAGCCAAGCGAGCTTTCCGAAGTTCACGAAGAATTCCTGCGCGATGTGCTGCCCTACGCGGTGGGCAACGTGCATCCCGGCTTTATGGGCTGGGTGCATGGCGGTGGAACGGCAGTCGGCATGCTGGCCGAGATGCTGGCCGCCGGATTGAATGCAAACCTGGGCGGGCGCGATCAGATCCCGGTGGAAGTGGAGCGCGAGGTAGTGCGCTGGGCCTGCGAGATGGTGGGCTTTCCGCGGGAATCCTCGGGGTTGTTCGTTACCGGGACCTCCATGGCAAATCTGATTGCGGTGGTGGTGGCGCGCGAGGTAGCGCTGGGCAATCAGACGCATGGTCACCGGGCCCCTGCAACGGCAAAGCAACTGACGGCCTACGCCTCAAGCGAGGTTCACGGTTGCGTTGGCAAGGCTATCGAGATTACGGGGCTCGGCTCTGCCGCTCTGCGCATTGTTCCAGTGGACAATCACCATCGCATGGACGTGGGCGCGCTGGCGGAAGCGATTCGCAAGGACCGGGAGGCGGGGCGGACTCCGTTCTTGGTGGTGGGAACGGCGGGAACGGTGAATACCGGCGCGGTGGACAATCTGGCCGCTTTGGCCGATCTGTGCCAGCGCGAAAAGATCTGGTTCCATGTCGACGGGGCCTATGGCGCGCTGGCGCGGCTGGCGCCGGATCTGGCGCACCTGCTGGAGGGCATGGAACGTGCCGACTCGTTGGCCTTCGACTTTCACAAGTGGGGACAGGTTCCCTACGATGCCGGCCTGATTCTGGTGCGGGACAGCGCGGCCCACGGACGCGCCTTTGCGCTCTCCACCGACTATTTGCGCCGCGCCGAGCGCGGCCTGGCAGCGGGTGCTCCCTGGCCCTGCGACTTCGGTCCCGATTTGTCGCGTGGCTTCCGCGCCCTCAAGGCCTGGTTCACGCTCAAGGTCTACGGTGCCGACGCGCTGGGCGCGGCGATCTCCCGCAGTTGCCAGGTGGCGCGATGGCTCGAAGACAGGATTGCAGCCACTCCGCAACTGGAGTTGCTGGCGCCTGTGGAGCTGAATATTGTCTGCTTCCGCTATCGCTGCGCCGATCCGGACCGGATCAACGATGAGATTGTGGTCCGGCTGCAGGAGGCGGGCGTGGTTGCGCCTTCAACGACGCGCATCGGTGGCCAGCTTGCGATTCGCGCTGCGATCGTCAACCATCGCACCACCCGCGCTGAGATTGACGCTCTGGTGGATGGCGTGCTCGCCATCGGTCGAGCGCTGGAGCCACCTCCCGTTCGCAGCCAGTCTACCGTCCGGCGGCCGCCGCTTTCCTACCAGGAGCTCTGCGCCGCGCTGGCTGCCGTGGAGCAGCGCCTTGCCGCGCAGCCCGATGCGGTGGATCTGCTGTTTACGCGCGGCAATTTGCTGGAGTTGACGGGCCGTGCGCCGGAGGCGTTGGAGAATTACCAGACGCTGCTGCGGCTCGATCCCTGCCATCGTGGCGCTCTGAATAACACCGGCATCCTTCTGGCCAAGGCAGGCAAAGCCGAGGAGGCGCATCAGGCCCTTGCGCGGGCAGTGGAGTGCAGCCCGGGCGATCCGATGAGCGAAGTGAACTATGCCAACAGCCTGCGCAAGAAAGGCGAGACGGAGCTGGCTCGCGAACACTTTCAGGCCGCTCTCCACAGCGATCCCCATAACTGGCAGGCGCACCTGGGCATGTCCGCCGTGCTGGCCGATCTGCACCAGAGCGAAGCATCGCTGGAGCATCGCAACATGGCCTTCCGCGGCCGTTGCATTCTGCCGCTCACCTACCGTGGCCAGCAAGCGCCCATCACGGTGTTGGAGCTGGTGGCGATTGGCGCGGGGAACACGCGGTTCATGAACTTCCTGAGCGATACCATCTTCCAGCGGTATCTGGTGGCGTCGGAGTTCTATGAGCCGGGTATGCAGTTGCCGCCCCATCAGATTGTGGTGAACGCCATCGGCGATGCCGACGCTGCGGAGGCTGCGCTGCGCGGCGCGATGGAGCTGGTACAACACACGCAGGCTCCCATCATCAATTCCCCGCAAGCGGTGCTCTCCACAGGACGCTGCGCAATTGCCGAGCGCCTGGCCGGATTGCACGGCGTGGTTACGGCGCGAACCGTGAATCTGCCTCGCGCAGTGCTGGCCGCGCCGGATGCGTTGGACACCTTGCGCGGTCAGGGTTTCGCGTTTCCTCTGCTGCTGCGCTCGCCGGGTTTCCACCAGGGCGAGCATTTTGAGCGGATTGAACACAGCGAAGATTTGCCTGCCGCGCTGGCCGCATTGCCCGGTGATGAGTTGACCGCGATCGAGTATCTGGATGCGCGTGGACGCGATGGGAAATCGCGCAAATATCGAGCCATGATGATCGATGGAGAGTTGTATCCTCTGCACGCGGCTGTCGCATCGCATTGGAAGATCCACTACTTCAGCGCGGAGATGGCCGACTCGGCGGAGCACCGCAGCGAAGATCAGGCCTTCCTGGAGAATATGGAAGCGGTACTGGGGCCACGCGCGATGGAAGCGCTGCGCTCCATTCAGCGGACACTTGGTTTGGACTACGGCGGAATCGACTTTGGCCTGAATGCCGAGGGCGACGTTCTGCTCTTTGAAGCCAACGCCACCATGGCGGTGATTCCGCCGGCCGAGGACCCGCGCTGGGATTATCGCCGCCCAGCCGTGGCCCGGATCTGCGAAGCCGTTCATGCCATGCTGCGGCGAAGAATCGGCTCGGCATAAAACCCGGCTGGCCGCGCCGCTCTGGAGTGCCTGCGGGAAGTGCGCCTGACGTGGTTGTGCATGCCAGCCACGTCAAGCCCAGAGCGTTTCGGCTGCAGGGGGAAAGCATCGTCTGCAGCTGGCAGCCGATCGGAATCAGTTTTCCTCGATGATTGCCAGATCCCATGGCGCCAGTGTCAGCGCCGTTCCCTTCGCCACGCTCTTTCCGTCCAGCAGGTTCGAGCCCGCACCGCAGGTATACGTTGCTTTGACCGCATCGCTGGAGTAGTTGAAGTAGTAGTGCAGCTTCTTGCCCAGGCGGTTCACACCGTGCTGCACGTGGACCGCAGCCGGCAGCTGTTGATCCGCGCCGGTTAGGCCCAGCTTGTCCAGCTCGCCTTTGAGCACCGCGATCTGCAATTCGCGGGAAAGATACGTGCCTTCATAGACCAGCGAGCCTGCGCCGAATTGGTTTTCCGTGATGGCCGGCCAGCGGCCGAAGAAGGGGTGATCGTAGAAGGCCAGCGGCTGGGCGTGCTCCAGTTGCAGGAACTCAGCCCAATACTGCACCTGGTTGGCGCCTGCGCTCTGGCCGCCCACATGGAACGGGTCGCCCTTGAGCGTGAGCGGATGCTCCAGGCTGGAGAACTCCTGGTAGTTAAATCCGGCAGCCGCGCGCAGCGGCCCCGGCGCGCGCTCCCAGCGTACCGCGGAGTTCTCGTTAGCAAAGCCGCTCTTGAAGGTCATCACCACGTGGCCACCGTTCTTCACATAGTTGGAGATGCGCTGGAGCAGCGCATCGTCGGCAATGTAGAGAGCCGGCACAATCAAGAGCTTGTACGCAGAGAAGTCCCTGGTCTCGGGGAAGACAAAATCGGAGCCTATGTTCAGGCTGTAGAGGGCCTGGTGCATCTGCTGCACCAGAGAGTCGTAGCCCTCGGGTTGGTTGGACCAGGAAAAGGTTGGCACCGGACCGCCATAGGGCATGAAGCTGATGGCGTTCGATGAATCACGGCTCCACAGAATAGCCACGTCGTTATGAATCTTCAAACCGGTCAGATGCGGGCCGATCTTTTCCAGTTCATGCGCCGTGCGGCTGACCTCGGCATAAGCACGGTTTGGCTCCAGATCGTGGGAGAGCACACCCTTCCAGTAGGTTTCCTGGTTGCCCGCAATCGACGCCCAATGCCAGTACTCCACCATGTTGGCGCCGTTCGAAAGGTGGGTGTAGACGTCTTCGCGCATCTGCCCATCGTAGGGCGGGAACTGCCCGGAGGAGCTCCAGCCGATGGTCTGCGCGTTGGTCTCGGTGATCAAAAAGTTGTCGTGCTTGAGCGAACGCGTGAAATCTTCCTGCAGCGACTGCACCGCGCCGTCGTAATGATCCTGCCAGTGGTGATAGACATTGTCGGCGGGAATGTCGAGAGCTTCGGCAATGGCCTCTTCGTTCACGTCGTGGCGCATCATGCCACCGTAGTCGGTGGTCACAAACTGGCCGGTGCCGGCGCACGCACGCACCAGCGCGGCCTGCCAATGCAGAAAGTCGGTGACGCGCATCTGGCTCCAACGTGTCCACTCCAGCTTGTAGCCGGTGGAGATGGTGCCTTCCCGCGTGGGCAGGTCTTCCCAGGTGTGCAGATTCTGGCCCCAGTAGTTGAGGAACCACGCCTTGCTCAGCGCTTCCGGGGTGCCGAACTTCTTCTCCAGATAGTGCTGGAAGCCGATGAAGACATCCGGATTGGCAGCGTCATAGCTGGAGGTTTCATTGTCGAGTTGCCAGCCAATCACCGTGGGGTTGTCCTTGTAGTGCGCAACGATGTGGCGGATCAGCCGCTCGGCATAATAGCGGTAAGCCGGCGAATCGGTGTCCATGTTCTGGCGCAGTCCGTAGGTGGAGGGCACGGCCTTGCCGCCGAACATCCCGGTAGGAATGCGATCGGCAAGGATCTCCGGATGCTGGTGCGCCATCCACGCCGGAACCGAGTAGGTGGGCGTGCCCAGAATGACCTTGATGCCGGCCTTGCCCATGGCGTCGACAATGTGGTCCATCCAGGCGTACTCGAAGTGGCCGTCCTCCGGCTCCCGCCGCCTCCACCATCAACAAGTCGTTTATCATGAACGACTTATCAGATCTGGCCGAAATTTTAGGGCAAAACTGTACAGTCACTGTACAGTCGCCTCTGAAATTTTGCTCGACTTCAGCAAATAGAGCACAATCTCGCTGAAGTCGGGAGAGCCGATGCTGACCGTCTATACCCGCCACCATCCCGAATGCAAAAACGCCAGCGACAAGACCTGGCGCCGGTGCAATTGTCCCAAGTGGATCTGGGGATCCTTGAACGGGAAATTCCTGCGCCAGAGCGCCAGGACCCACAGTTGGGAAGTGGCGGAGGAACTCCGGCGGCAACTGATCGAAGGGGCGACTCAGCCCAGTCAACCGGCAGCAGAGACGCAGCCAAGTCTGATCGCGCCTTCGCCAGTCCCGCTTCAGGCCCGTGTTCATCCTCCGGACGCGGCCGAAGAGATCGACCCAGTCAAGACCAGGAAGGCAAGGGTGACGATCGAGAAGGCCGTTGAGTCCTACCTGGCTGATGCCCGCAGCCGGGAGTTGAAACCCGCCACGCTCTCAAAGCTCGAAACCATCTTCCGCAAGCAGTTCCTTGCTTGGACCCGAGTGCAAGGACTGGACTACCTCGATCAGATCGATCTCGACTCGCTGCTCTCCTTCCGAAGTACCTGGAAGGATGGCGGCTTGGCCAAGCAGAAAAAGCAGGACCGTCTGATCGGCTTCTTCTGGGCCGGCGTCCGCCGTGGCTACATTAGCCAGAATCCGACCATGGGCCTGGGCAAGATCAAGGTCGTACAGGTGCCGACCGACTACTTCCCTCGCGACGAGTTTCAGCGGATTCTTGATGCGACGCACATCTACGGAGATCCGCGCGGCGGATTTATTCCCATTGAGGACTTGAGGACCCGTCTTCGCACCATGACGCTGCTGATGCGCTGGAGTGGTCTCCGCATCCGAGACGCGGTGACTCTTGAGCGGCATCGGCTTCATGGCGACAGCCTTCTGCTCTATCAGGCCAAGACCGGAACGCCGGTTTATGTTCCGCTTCCGCCGCATGTGGTCGAGGCTCTCGAAAATATTCCCCCCGGCCCGAAGCCAAATCCCCGCTACTTTTTCTGGAGCGGCAATGGCGACCCCAAGAGCGCCGTGGCAGACTGGCAGAGAAGCTATCGTCGTCTCTTCCAACTCGCCAATATCAAGAAGCCCGACGGCGAGCAAAAGCGGTGTCATCCCCACATGTTCCGGGATACCTTCGCCGTTGAGATGCTGCTTGCAGGTGTGCCCATCGACCAGGTTTCGCTGCTTCTTGGACACGCTTCGGTGAAAATCACCGAGAAAAGCTACTCACCTTTTGTGAAGGCAAGGCAGATCCAACTTCAGGACAGCGTCCGCAGCGCGTGGCAGGTCGGCGTAAGCTCTGAGCCGGATCCAGAGAACAGTCCATCGAATATTGCTAGTTCTAGTCGCAGGAAAGCAGGCTGGCAGTTGATACGCTCGGCAGACCGAGCGAAAGCCAATGAAGAGCGGACTACTGCAAGCGGGGACCGGCGTACCTTGCCATATGACTCTGAACCTGCGCATGAACCAGTTCCCAGTTCCGATCGAGCGTCTGGAAAAAGCGTTCGGGCAACCGGTCGTTGAGAACGAGTGTACGCAACCAGAAGCGAAAGAACATCGACTCCATAACATCTTCAGGCACCTGTGCGGCGCTGCAGAACTCAATTGCGAATTGCAAGTGCTCGAACGCTGGATTTATCTCCCACTCGGCTTCGCCTTTGGAGGCGGGCGGCTTCCCGAGCCAGGTCTCTGGGATAGCTCTTGCGGCCTCAATCCGTGCAAGACGCTTTTCGATGGCAGGACTCCAGGAAGGGATCGGCAGATCATCGTAGATTTCGTTCAGCAGATTCCGGATTTCAGGCAACTCCGCACCGAATTGCTGTCGAAGCCCTTCCCGATCGTCGGCAAGAACATGGTTGCGTCGGCAAGCCAACGTCAGCCAGGCGTTGAGGAAGACGCCTTCCATGGCAAAAGAGCTGATCCCTTCATCCAATGCATTGAGCACGGCAACGGTAAGTTCGGAGGCAGCAAATTGTATTTTGCTCGATAGCTCCGACCGGCCGGACTCATGATGCAGCCTGTAGCAGAGATCGACAGCTTTGCTGTCTGCGTCCAGTCTTCGCTGGTATTCACGGAGCGCTTGCTTCCATTCCCTGTCTTCAGCCGGAGACAGCCGGCCTCGATTCTCCTCGGTAACAACCAAGCCCGTTTTCGAGAACGCATAGATGAGCGCGGGGTTCACATTCGCCCGACGAAACAAAACAGCTATCTCCTCGCTGAATTGCTGCCGAAGAGATTCGGCAATGGGGCCGGGAATATCGGTCAAAGAGACAACTTCGCCGCCTGAACCATGGACGAGTCGCAGTCCATTTTTGTCCTTTCCCCTTCGCTCGCCTGACTGATTGCTCATCTCAATCTCCCGCGAACTCCATTGTAAGTCCCGGCTTGAACCTCCCTTTCCTGTTCACAGGTATTCCCTGCTTGAGAGATTTGACCGAGCGTTTGACCTGGATTACATGTATCCGAAGCGATTCCGGATGTTCTGGGTTGAGCCCGTATCTTCGACGAACGTCCGTTTCTTCCGACAGCGCAAGTCAGAATCTTGAGAGGTGCCAGATGGAACTCCAACATGAACCGCAGACTTTTTCAAACAGTCTGGGCTTTCAGACGGCAACCGCCGGCGTGCCTGCTCTCGAAAGGCACTACACGGTGGCAGAGCTTTCCAAACTGTGGTTCTTCAGTGAAAACACGATACGGCGTCTTTTCACCAAGGAGCCTGGAGTAGTGAAAATTGCGCGCCCGCATACCAAAGTCAAAAGAGGCTACACCTCCATGAGAATCCCCGAGCAAATTGCCCAGCGCGTCCACAGGCGACTGCAGGGACTGTCCTGACTTGGAATCTGCTCTGATTGGTCTCTGGTTTCTTGAGCAACATCTACGAATTTGACCGATTTTCAGGTTGGAGACATTCTCGTCTGTGCTTGAAGGGCATGTAAGAAAGCGAGAAGTGTGAACCACCAACAATGCAAGTGCGGGGACCATCAACCCTTGGGCTGAGCCCTACGGAGGAGATCCTTGTTTGATTCAATCAAAGATTTGTCGAGCAAACTGGCCGCG
>Ga0371490_1000546_pt1 | contig 24633 bp, 24 predicted proteins | sample MB2SIPfraction_FD_207959 | JGI IMG/M metagenome (GOLD analysis project Ga0371490, IMG submission 207959) | Lab enriched peat soil microbial communities from McLean, Ithaca, NY, United States - MB28FN SIP fraction | ecosystem: Environmental > Terrestrial > Soil > Wetlands > Peat | place: USA... | reverse complement strand
CACGCTACGGCCGCGAACTACAAGGCCAAAGCAGACCTCTTGCAGGCGACCCTTGGATATCTGCTGGCGTATGCAGAACTGGAACGTACCGTTGGCCGGGTTCCGGGATTAGCCACCCCATGAAAACAGCTTTGGGACACAATGCAATCGGTCATGACAGGCCCATGAAAGTCGTTTTGCCAGCAGCATTCTCCACGGAACGGGGCTTTGCCGATTCGGAGCCAAACGTCGTGGAGCTTAAATTCGACGCGCTAAGAATTCGCGTGTGGGACCGTCAAGTGGTATGAGTTGTTGATTCTTTGCGGAGAGTCGGCTGCGACCCGGAAGGTCGGGAATTCGGATTTCGCAGGTCAAAACCTACGAAATGTTTCGCGGATCGATGCCCATCTTTTTCATCCGCGTGAGCAAGGTAGTCCGCTTAAGACCGAGGCGGGCCGCAGCGCCGTTCGGACCGCCGACGCGTCCCTTGGTCTCTTTTAGAACTTGCACAATCCTATCTTGTTCATCGAGGTTGCTGGTTCTTGCCGGAACCAAGGTCGCGCCACTGTTTGTCAATTCGGGTACCGCGATCGCCAGCGTGCTGCTGCGCGTCAGGATCACGGCACGTTCCACAAGATTCTGAAGCTCGCGAACGTTTCCGGGCCAATGCCAATGAGTCAGCTTCCGCATGGCCGCGGCAGGAATGCTTTCGATTCGCTTTCCCATACGTCGCGCGTACTTCTGGCTGAAGTATCGCACCAGCGAGGGAATGTCTTCCGGACGCTCGCGCAAGGGAGGAACGCGGATGGGGAAAACATTCAGCCGGTAGTAGAGGTCGCTTCGAAATTGCCTCTCTTCGATCATCCGATCCAGGTCACGATTGGTTGCAGCTACCAGCCGAACGTCGACTTTCTTCGTCTGCGTGCTTCCCAGGCGTTCGAACTCTCCGTCCTGCAAAACGCGCAGGAGCTTGGGTTGAAGTTCCAGCGGGATATCACCGACTTCGTCCAGAAACAACGTGCCATGGTCGGCCAGTTCTAGTCGGCCTGTTTTCTGAGTGATAGCACCAGTGAAGGCACCGCGTTCGTGGCCAAAGAGTTCACTTTCCAGCAGACCGGTAGGAATCGCAGCACAGTTCAGCTTGACAAACGTTCGCACTTTGCGGCGGCTGCAATCATGAATAGCCCGGCCGATCAGCTCCTTTCCAGTACCGGTCTCTCCCAGCAGGAGTACGGTCGAATCACTCGTGGCCACCGTTTTGACGAGTTGCAACACCTTCCGGAGCGGCGCACTCTGCCCCACGATTCCTTCAAACTCCGAGGCAGTGCGAACTTCCTCTTCCAAATAGACCTTTTCCTGTGCGAGCTTGTCTCTTAATTCGGCAATCTCACGATAGGCCAGCGCATTCTCGACCGCGATTGCCACTTGCCCCGCTGCTCGCACCAGGAAAGCAATGTCGTCCGGGCTGAATAAGCTCTCCGCCCGACTGCCGAGTGTCAGTACGCCGAGTGTCCGATTTCGGCTGGTCAACGGCAAGGCACACCCGGACTGGAGGCCCTCTGCAAGAGCCTCAGGAGCCTCCTGTTCACTCATGAGATCTGTCTTGCCACCCACGAAGGGCTTGCCGGTTTTGAATACATTGCCTATCAGGGTCCCCTCGACCGGAAGCAGCAAATCCTCTTTTGTGAATCCCCTGCTTTCCGGAAAGTCCATAGCGAGTTGGCGCAATTGGCCCTGCTTCGCATCCGGCAGCCACACCCCGACGCCGTCGCAATGCATGTCTCGCCGAACACTCGCCGAAATCGCACGAAGGAGATCGCGAAGCTCCAAATTCGAGACCAGCGTATTCGTCATATCCAGAAGCAACTTCAGTCGGTCACTTTCGCGTTGCAGTTCCGCTCTTGCGCTCGGCGACTCCTGGGAGTTAACTGAGTGGTCCGGTATCGGAGAAGAGATCATCCTGATAACCTCACGAAGTTCAGTGTCGCACAATTCCCGACAGTGTGTCGGAGTTTGTGTCAAAGCCCCCGACACTTGTCGGCGCGAGTAGCTGCCGCTAACCCTTCTTATCTTCCATTGAATCAGTATATTACCTTGTAACCCCGACAAAAGAAATCCTTTGGCATTCGCGATGCATTCCTCATGAGCGTGAGGCGTTTGCCATGAGTGGAATGCATAGCCTGAACGGAGAACTGGATTCGCAATCTCGTTTTAGAAGGAGACGCTCCCGTTCTTCCTTCCTGGAAATTGACTCCTGGATGCCCAGCACGATTCAAGACATCTCGCCGTCGGTGGACCGCTTGATGCGGCTGATTGAAGGATCGCATTGTGTTCCGGGAAAGGAACTCGATGTCGAGTTGGCGCTCCGCGAAGCTTTGGGAAATGCCGTCGTGCACGGCAATCACGAAGATCCAGAAAAAGAAGTGCATATCCACTGCTGCTGCGAGCCTGGGAACGAGATATCAATTGTTGTGACGGATCAGGGAAAAGGGTTCGACGTCGGAAAGGCAGTGGGTAACTGCCTCGCATTGGACCCCGCCGCTGAACATGGGCGCGGCATCCTGCTGATGAAGGCGTTTATGGACGATGTGCACTTTGAACGAGGGGGAACGGAAGTCCATATGCGCAAGCGCGCACAGAATTGGTCGAGGCAGGGCCCAGGCTGATGTTCGAAGGATCATCAGCGCCGGTTGAAGGACGAGGGTAATCGAGATGTTGCGAATCACAATTGCGGAGACGAACACAGAAGTAAGGTGGACGCTCGAAGGCAGTTTGGATGGGCCGTGGGTCGGCGAGTTGAGGTCGAGCTGGAAAAAGTCGCACTCCGACCACAGCGGGCGGACAAGCATTGTGGACCTTAGTGAGGTGACGTTCATCGACAGAGGCGGGGAAAGACTCCTGCGCACGATGTTAAAGGAAGGCGCGCAATTCATCGTTGCAGATATTTATACGAAGCACGTGTTTAAACAGAGCTGTACAAGACGAGACCGTGAAGGAGCCAAACTGTGTCAGCCCAAGTCATAGAAAGAGCCAACAAAGAAGAAGCCGCGATTGCTTCTGTCCCCGGGGTCCCAGACAACAAAGACATGTCCCTCGTCACTGCGGCGAAGGGTGGGAATCGCCGAGCGTTTGAACTTCTGGTCGAGCGCCACGAGCGAAAAGTTTTCTTCGTGGCGCTGCGTATCACTCGCAACAGGGAAGACGCCGAAGACGTCGTGCAGCAGAGCTTTCAGAAGGCGTTTGTCCGCTTGAACAGTTTTGTGGGGAAATCCTCCTTTTCCACCTGGTTAACGCGCATCGCGATCAATGAAGCGCTCATGTTGCTTCGGAAGAATCGCGGATCGCGCGAAGTATTGATCGACGATTTGAACGGAAATGAAGAAACAGCAACCCCGCTGGAGATCCCTGATTCAACTCCGGATCCCGAAGCTTTCTATTCGCAGCAAGAATGGGCAGGAATGCTGTCCTTGGCTATGAATGAGCTGACGCCTGCAATGCGGAATGCAATCCAGTTGCGCGAGCTCGACGAGCGATCGATGCAAGAAGCCGCTCAAATGATGGGAATTTCCGCTGCCGCGGCAAAGGCTCGGGTGTTTCATGGGCGGAGGAAATTGCGCGAGAGTTTGAAGCACTTTTTCGGATCAGCTTGGACGTCCGGAAGGGACAACTCGCGGACGATCAGTAACCCGGGACATATCTTGCAAGATCAGGTCGCCTGCAACGCCTGCGGATAAGGCGGGGATAAAGGGAGGCTCTCGTGGTGACGAATCTGTTTGTCGCTGTATTGACGATGTTCGGCCTGCTGTGTTTCACCGGACCGGGCGGTTTTATTGGCCCGACGCTTCGTCACTGAATCGAGCGCGCGACGGCAGCATTCCTTCGGGAGTTCAGTTTGTCGAGCAAGGCCCATTTGACCGACTTGGTTTGTTCCTGTGAAGCGAAATCCAAACAGGGTGTAGGAAAAACTGGATTCGGAAACTTGCAATGCAGCTATTCCTGGATCCTGCTAAGCGCTTCGGGAGCGATGCCTCAGTAAGAACCTTGGCAGGGAATCGGCTTCCAAGGATGTCGCATCAGTTAAGGCAATGGAGAACTGACGAACCCATGAAACCGCCCGAAATTCCCCTCGAAAAGATTCTCGCGCTTGAGCCGGCCTGCCTGCGCATGACAGTCCCAGAGGCCTATCGCGACGAGAACGGGCACATGAACGTTCGCTGGTACGCCACGATCTTCGATGAAGCCGGCGACACCCTCCATGAGCGCCTCGGACTGACGCCGGAATTTCACAAAGCCCACGGAACCGGCACAATGGACCTGGAAAACCACACGAATTATCTGCACGAGGTAATTGTCGGTGACTGCTTAGCGATCTTTGCGCGGCTCGTGGCCAATTCGGCAAAACGCGTGCAGTACCTCATGTTCATGGTCAATGATACCCGTGGTAACCTGGCCGCCATCTTCGAATGCGTCAACGCTTTCGCCGATCTCAATCTGCGCAAAACCGCGTTTTTTCCGCCGGAGATCGCCGCGAGGATCCAAGCTGGAGTTGCTGCCGGCGCCGCGTTGGACTGGCCGCCGCCGGTGTGCGGTGCGATGCGCGCTTGAGAGCCATACACCGCACGATTCGAGCCGAGGTGGCAAATTTGTAACTGTTTGAGAATATGGCGGGGACGACGAGGCTCGAACTCGCGGCCTCTGCCGTGACAGAGTAGCTTGACGTGGAAAATCAAGCACTTACGGGGAGCGTTAAGGAACGCAAAGTACTGAAAACACATAGACGGGAATTCTTATTGTTCCCGGATTGTTCCCGCGTCGGATATTCCGAAGGCAAAAATATGCGGACGGATTGGCACCGACGCCTTGGAACTTGAGAGAAATCGTGAGGGACGCAAGCAAGACGCCGAATTCAAATTGATCAAGGGTCAGGTAATGAGCCCGATTGGCGCTTGCCAAATCTTGGTGCTTCCATCATCCCTATGATTCGGCGCCCCCTATCAGTCTTGAAATGCGGGTTTTGGTGGTCTGTTGAACCCGGATTCGATCCGCACCGTCCCTACCATTCATCTTCCTGACGAATGGATACTTAGCGAAAACATGCGGGGGCAAAAAGGGGCAGATCAGGTAGATGATCCGGTTTTGTGTTTCTTCTCAGCGGCACGGGTGACAACCGGACGCGCCAATTTCACCAGTCAAGCAAAGAGAAGCACCGTGATGAAAGCGGCGTGGGACCGTAAGGGGAAGCTTGGGCAGCCGTGGAGAAGTCGAGCTACCCCAACATACCGTGAAGGATGGCGCCGAGCAGCGTGAACAGGAGCACCGTGACCGCCAGCACGTGCGGGCAGTACGGACGACATAGGGATGAAACTGCTGCGAACTCAACCACCTACCCAAGTCTCGAAGTTTTCGTACCCGTCATCTGCCACCCAATCGCGCGTTCGGCACCCACACGTCAGTCGTACGCTCTGGCCTTTGAACGGATGAGGTTCCGAGGCAAGCGCATAAGGGTCGAAGTCTGTACTGTAATGCCAATCTCCGTCTTTCCATTCAAGTGGTTTTGGTATGGTCCCACCCGCATTAAATTCAAGCGCAAGGTCATTAAATGGTTCGGGACCAAGATATCCACATTGTCACGGAGAATTCACTTGACACGTATCCGTATTTTGTATTATCCACTCTGCACATATAGGTAGTGTACGATAACCCTGGTTCTAGATAGAAGACTTGGCATCGTTTTTGGGCCCTTGGGTAGCCCATTGGTTTCAGATAGCAACGCTCTTAAAGGCGGTCAGCCGGTGACTGCATGCGCGTTGAAGCCGTTCTCGAATCCGACGGACGGCCTCAAACCGAGATTTTGAAAGGCAACGCTGTGTCGGCTCCCGCTGCACGGGACCCGGCTGCCCGGTCCCTTACGCGAACAGTGATTTTCTATAAGGGAGGGTGCATTCATGAATTCGACTGTGAAGAAGACGCTTCTTTACCTCGCGTTAGTCCTCTTCGTGCTCTTGCTTGCGCCGCAGTTCGCGATGTCCTCAGGAGCAGGGATCAGGACCACCAAATCATCGCAGCAGTCAACTGGCACGTCCACGCCCATGATGCCCATGCCGCTCGTGGCGCCCCTATTTATCGCGAATGAAGAATTTACGAGTACGCTAGTGCTCGTGAACGGGTCGGCACTGCAAACTTATGCCGATGTCATTCTTCGCGGACCGGATGGCACACAGGTCGCCCAGAAACGCGTCACTTTCGACCCCCATAGCCAGCGCACACTGGATTTGGGCGTCGTGCTTAGAGAGAAGGGATCGAACGCAACAACTGGCAGCGTGGTCGTCATGCCCAGTGCGGACCTGAAGGGCCCTGCCATCCTCGCTGCCTTATCGATGACGTACTTGACGTACCCGCAGCCCAACTTCATCGACCAGGAACTCGCGATGCCGAGTTCAAACGATTCGCAGATTCTGCGCGGGGTCGCGGACAGGGGCGAGGGCTCGCCCTTGGTTGCAGTGACGAGCCTCGCAGACGCGGCACAGCATGTGAGGATTGACTGCTTGGGCCGTGACGGCGTAGCTTTCTCGAAGACTGTCGCCGTCGCAGCCGGAGGGACTGCCTTGACCGAGGCTTGCTCAAGCGCCACGCCGCAGGGGGCTGACTTCGCTTCCGGGCGGGATGACGGCAAGGATGTACCACGTAGTGTGACTGGAATCGCGCTGACAAGCGACGGGATGCCGGGCTCATTTGCAGCTTTCGGCCTGGCGCCGCATCGGAAAGATAAGGGGAGATACTTCAGTTCGGTTTCCTTCGCGGACCCCGAGATGGTGATGTCCCCCAATACCGTATTCACGGGAGTGCCCGTAGGTCCGGCTCTGCTTCTGCCGGGTCCAAACTACGTACCCGAATTGTCGTTGGCGAACTTCTCAAATAAGCCCGCTCACGTAACAATTCAGTACGCAAGCACTTCGGGTGATACTCCGACAGGACAAGAGGTTTGGAGCGGCGCCATCCCCGCGCTGCACACCAACCATGTGAGGCTCGACAATCTGCAGGGCGATTCAGCGCTGCAGAACTCGTTCGTGGTGACCTCGGACGGGGCAGCCGGCGACTTGGTAGCAAAGCTCGTCTCGGAGACAGGTTCGGAGGGGCCAGGCGTCGAGGTGCTGGGGAAAGACGAGATGGTCATGGAAAATGGGGGTGCGCATCCGTGGTCGCTCAAAGATGGCACCGACTCGACGTTGCTCCTGTTTAACCATAGTGGCGGTTCAAAGAGCATTCGGGTGCTACTCTCGGCTGGAAGCGTACTCTGGCAGAAACAGTACACGCTGAAATCGATGGAAACCTTGCAGATCGGTATTGGCGATTTGATTCAGAACAAGGTTCCCGACGAATCGGGCAAGACAATTCCTGCCGCTTCCACTTCCGGTATTGCGGAGTGGTTTTCCTTTAGTGGCGGCACAAAAGGCCGCATTCTGCAGTCGGACGCCACCACCAGCATGGCTCGCAACTTCAGTTGCGGGGATTATGCGGACGTGGCTGGGGCTGTATGGAGTCCGTCGGGTACAACTGATCTTCCTGTCGGAACCACGGGCGACAGCGGTGGCGAAGCCCTGGCGATCTTGGACCTCGTTTATCGTGGTTCGTGCAGCGGGTCATACGCCACCACGACCACTGCCTATAATTATTACTATACGTCGAGTGCCCCGTACACTGCCGCTATCGCTTACCCAACGGACTCCTTCGCAGACGTGAACGCCGACTCCGTCGGTTACGCTACGATTACGGGCACAATCACCGATCCCAGTACGGGCTGCTCGGCTAGCGCCCAAGGCTCTGTGGAGGTCGTGACGCCTCCAAGTATCACCAGTATTTCCCCAGCGGTGGGGCCGGTTGGCGCCTCGACCGCAGTGACAATTGCAGGGTCGAATTTCGGTACAAATCTGAGGAATATTGCCATCAATGCGGGGACTGGAATTTCCGCGACCCCCACCTCTGTAAATACAAATGGCACGCAGATTCAAGCAAGCTTCGCGATTGTGGGCGGTGCCCCTGGCGGAAACCACTCGGTGACAATCACCGTGTCAGGGGGGCCGCCGAGCAATAGCGTGAACTTCTTCGTACAAATCCCGACCTCACTGGGCCGCATCGACGAGCCGGGTACTCCAAACAACGGTACGGGCTCACTCAACGCAGGCACGAACATAACAATTTTAAATCTCGATGGGACCACTAGAGTCGCAAATGTCTGCGGAGGTTACCAGTGGTTCACTTATGCGTTGGCCGACCAGCAAGCGAACCGAATACAGAGCGGTACCGTGACTTTCACAGAGTCATTTAACAATATCTCGCCCTCTCCTGACCCTCTGCCTGCCCCCACCTCCGGTCAGTCTGGCAGCCCGAATCTTGCCACCCAGGTACTATCCGACATATACGCCAATTACAATTCGGCCCCCGCTTGCCCAACCCCAAATGTCAGCGACTCGTTCGATCAACACTGGACCGCGACCGCAGGGGGAACTGTCTACAATCTAACAACGGTAATCCACATCACGCGGGCAACCAACGGCCAAGGCCTGCCAACATACACGTCAACAATTACCACGCCGTGAGCGTGAAAGGGGAACTGCCATGAAATGCACCATGCTCCTCGCGACCGGGATACTCGCTCTTTTGGCCGCGCCGATGGCGGGGCACCATCCGCGCGCCGTTGTCCTCGGCGAGTCGCAATCGGTTGACCTCCCCATCGGCTACGATATCGACCGCAGCGATGTGCCGCTCGTTTTGATCGGTCAGTTACTCGGAGGCACACGCATTCCAGGGGGAATCGCGCAATTGGAAGGCTGTTCGGGTGTGCCGGTTTTGCATTTAACTGCAAAGCGCGGCATGACGATTCGCGAGGCTATGGATGCCCTTGTGAGCGAGAACCCAAGCTACCAATGGCAACTTGAGGGTGGTGTCGTTAACTTAATACCGAGAAGCGGGTCCGCGGCCCTGCTGGATGCCAAAATTCGCAGTTTTCAGTTGAACACTACCGACCAAAAAATGGATGCACATGCCGTCCTGTACGACATCATCAGAGTTCCAGAGGTGCGCCAGCGGGCTGCCGAGCTCAAACTGCAGCCCGGGATGATGCAGGGTGGCCCCGGCGTCTACGACGAACATCCCGCCAAGAGAGAACCAGTGCCGATAATGATAAGCCTCAAGGATGTTTCGCTTCGCGAGGCGTTCAACTCTGTTGTCCGCACCTACGGCCACACGATCTGGATATACCGCGAGCACGAATGCAACGGAAGCAAAACGTACATAATGCAAGCGGAGACAGACTGATCGTTGTGAGACTGAGGTGACGCATGAAGCGAAAGCGGAGTCGAGGATTCGAAGGACTGGCAGTGGTTTTCGCGTTCACGCTAGCGTCGTCGGCAGCGGCTCAGGTTCCGGTCACGCCTCAGCAAGCCGATGTTCTCCAGCGTCCCGTCGAACTCCTCGGCCTCGACGGAACGGGCTCCGACGCGGTGACAGGGTTCTTGGTTCAGGCGCAAGTCCCGGGCGGAATTATTCTAATTTACGATGAGTGTGCTCAGCCTCGCTTGGAACACTTCTCATTCCCTCGGGGCACTCTGCAACAGGGCCTGGATTATATTTCGACGACCGAGGTTTCGTGGAGATGGACCTACAAGGATGGAGTAGTTCTCGCCGCGCACGGAGACGCTGACAAAACAATCTTAAACACCGTTATTCGCGCCGTCGACATAAGCTCTAGGGATGCACTCAGTTTCGCAGCACAAAAGCTGTTCCTAACCCCTGAAGTTCAAGCTGCGGTCAGCAAGGCCGGACTGGAAGAAATGGTTCCCCCAATAGGATTCTCAGCTATGCAGCCGAGTGGGAAGCACTCGCAACAGGAGTCGACCGCGAGCCAACAAAAGCACTTGCAAAATATAACTCTTGAAAAGGCGCTGAATTCATTGGCGGAAATGCACGGAAGCGCCGTGTGGCGCTACGAGCAATTCAAGTGCGGAGCGAAGTCATCCTACCGGGTAGGCTGGGCTGGTTCTTAGCGTTCCGCGAGACTGCCGGATATGTGGAACCTATTCTCCGAACATGATCAGAGTAATGGCAAACTGACTTCAACAGGCTGCCTCGACGTCACGGGCGACCTGAGAGACTGAGGTGACGCATGAAGCGAAAGCGGAGTCGAGCATTTGAATTGCTGGCCGTGGTTTTCGCTTTCGGGCTAGCGTCGTGGGCAATGGCTGGCACGAGGGCCAGCGATTCACAAGGCGAGGAGACCGTTCGCCGCGTCATCCAGTTGGGTGGCATTTCAGGCTGGGACGACAAGGAACTCGGTCGAATGGGCGATGCGGCGGCGGTTGATGTTGCCAAGTTCGTTGGTGGGGACAATTTGAGCGAACAGCAAGCCGGAAGCGTGCTGGCGGTCCTCCAGCTTGCATTTTCCTCCCCGAAGCTGGTAGCGACTCCGTCCGACCGCGAGCCACGCGCGGCCTTATTCGTGCTGCGCTACCTGGAAGCAACAGCAGCAAACGCCGCTGTAAAGCAGCGAGTGGCCGAGGCGAGGAGCCTAATCTTGCAGAATTACGAGAAATACAAAGCCAATCCATAACCTCTGTCGAGGCCAAGGAGACGCTTATGAGCTTTCTGCTTTCGACAGGAATGATGTTGTTGATAGCAAGCGGGGCAGCTTCGCCCGGAGGACAGTCCCTTGCTAAACAGCCTTTCACCATTGTGATCAGTACCGAAAATCTCAACGTAAAGGTGGGTTCCCCTGTAACAATAAAGTTGGAACTCACAAACACCTCTCAGCAGAGCATCGACACTAGCGCCAACATCAGTAATCAAACGGGCCTCGACCCGAATTTCAATATTGATGTTCACGACCCCAGTGGTCATCCTGCTGCAAAAAAGGTGCCCAAGCACCCAGAACTTGCGACCGGACGCGCCTTTCTAGACCGGCTGCTGGCCCCAGGTGCAACTCTCACGGAGCACTTCGATCTTAGTCGAGCGTACGATTTTAGTCAGCCAGGCCAGTATGTCATCGAAATGAGCCGTGCGATTCCCAAAGGTCTTGGAACCGGCGTTGTGACATCGAATACGATCACGGTGACCGTCACACCATGAGGCTGCTTACATTGCTTTTGGTGAGTGCTGCGGTTGCGGCGGCCTGTCCCGGCCAGACTGGCCCCGACGCGAAGAGTTCTGCGCTGCCTTTTACAATCACGATCAGCGGGCCAGCCGAGGTGAAGGCAGGCTCAGAAGTTGACGTCAGGGTGAAGATCACCAACACGTCCACCCGCGAGGTCAACGCAGGGGCGTTCTATGTCGATGGAGTGGACACTGGCTACACATATGACGTCCGGGACAGTGCCGGCAATCCGGCGCAAAAGAAGAACATTGTGATGTCGGGAAGCGTCAAGTTTGTGAGGCTCAAGCCCGGTGAGAGTGCCGAGGAGAGGACGCTGGTAAATCGCGTTTTCGACATGACGCGGCCAGGTCAATATGAGATCCAGTTATCCCGAACTGTGGGCGGCCCGAAAGACGCCGTCGTCAAGTCAAACAAGATCACAGTCACAATAACTCCCTAGCACGACCTAGGTTCTGCAACAGGCTGCCTCGACCTCACGGGACGACCTGAGAGACTGAGGTGACGCATGAAGCGAAAGCGGAGTCGAGGATTCGAAGGACTGGCAGTGGTTTTCGCGTTCGCGCTAGCCTCGTGGGCAGCGGCTCAGGAGTCGCACCCGCAGATCGGGCGGGAACTATCTATTCCCGCGCACATGCAGGACGGAGATGAGTTCACCACCCCGCTTCACAAGCTCATCGAGTACGGCTTTCAATTATTTACCGCGAAGTTCACGATCCAGGAGGGAGCGGGCCGTCCGCTAACGAAGGGGACCGGCGCTCCCATCTCCGATCCTAGCTCCCCGCTCGTCTTTCCGAGGAACTTCAACCGGCTATCTGCGCCCGAAGCAAATGCCTGCTCTGGATGCCATAACACGCCCAACGTCGGCGGAGGCGGAGACCGTGTCACGGAAGTATTCGTTCTCGGCCAGCGCTTCGACCACCTGACCTTCAATCACGCCGACGGCATTCCGTTGCGGGGCGCCCTGGATGAGTCGGGGAAGTTCGTTACCATGGACGATGTCGCAAACGAGCGAAAGACTATAGGAATGAACGGCTCCGGATTCATCGAGATGCTAGCTCGCCAGATGACTGCAGACCTTGAAGCCATCCGCGATTCCACGCCGCCCGGAGGCACCCGCCCACTCGTGTCAAAAGGAATCTACTTCGGAACGATTCACCGCAATCCGGACGGCACATGGGACACCTCCCACGTTCAGGGCATCAGCCCATTGAGCCTCGTCAGCACCGGCCCGAACGGCCCGCCAACTCTAGCGATCGCTCCACTGGCCCAAGGAAGCAATGTGATTTCCCTTCGCCAATTCACGAACAACGCGATGAATCAACACCACGGGATGCAATCCGAGGAGCGCTTCGGGCTGAATACCGATCCGGATGGCGACGGCGTGACGAACGAACTCACTGTAGCCGATGTGACCGCGATTTCGCTCTTTCAGGCAGTTCTTCCGGTTCCCGGGCAGGTCGTTCCGAACGATCCTGCTGTTGAGCGAGCAATCCTTTACGGGCAGCGACTCTTCGATCAAATAGGATGCAATTCGTGCCACGTGGACTCGCTTCCGCTCACTGATCACGGCTGGGTCTATTCCGAGCCGAACCCTTACAACCCGGCCACCAACCTGCGGCCTGGACCCGTCAACTACCCGCTCACAGCGCCGCAGCTTACAGTGGATTTAACAAGCGACGAACTGCCTCAGCCTCGACTGCACGCCGTGAACGGCATGGTCATGGTTCCCGCCTACACCGATCTCAAGATGCACGACATCAGCGCCACGAGCAATCCGGCAAGCGATCCGGAATGCGAGCCTCTCAACCAGAACTACCCGGCAGGCTCGGCGGAATTCTTTGCGGGGAATTGTCAGTTCATTACTCGAAAGCTTTGGGGCTTTTACAATCAGGGCGGCCCGTTCATGCATCACGGCAAATTCACGACCGCAAGAGAAGCCGTCGAAGCGCATAACGGTGAGGCACTTGCTTCGCGGAAAGCCTTCGACGCGCTCAGCGCAGAACAAAAGGACGACATCATCGAGTTCTTGAAATCCTTGCAGGTGCTCCCGCTAGGTTCAAAATCGCTGGTCGTGGATGAAAATGGGAATCCCAGATCCTGGCCGCCGGACGGCGGCCTTGCGACGCAAATGAGATGATGGCTGCGCGCTCGCCAGTTAGAAGGTTATTCGCGTTCCGCTCGGCAAATGCACGATCTCAGCCTTCTGGTAAGCAAACACCTACGACGCGGCGTCGAACCGAACTGCTCCCTGTTTTCGTTCAGCTAGCAAGCCATCGTTCTTTCGCTGGAATCAATCCCCGGGGGGCTACCTACCGAACTGAGGAGGCACTCTCGGCTCCGTCCTCATCTTCCCACTGTGGTCCCTGTTTCGGCGTCACCCGAAAAAATGTACCAGTACCGAGATTCTTTCTCCCTTTCTCTCTTCTCGATGTTCCTTAAATAGGTAGGGGCCGTTGTCAGTATTCCGACTCCCGGCTCGGGCTACCCCCCAACAGCTAAAGTTTTTTCTTACTTTTTCCCGTTTGGATGTTCCTTATATAAGTGAGGGCCCGTGGCGGGGAGTTCTCGTCCTGTATGGGCCCCCGAGGGATTAAAGTATTTTCTTACTTTTCCCCGACTGGATGTTCCCTAGTAAGTAGAGGGAAATCGATGGGCGTTTATGAGGACGATGAGGATCACTACAGTTTCTTGTAGATCAGGTGGCAAGATTTTTTCTTACTTTCTCCGTTCTCAAAGCCTCTTTATTAGTAGAGGAATGAACGAATATTGAAGAGCATCCATCGCTCTCAGGACCGCAGGAAGGTGACGGGTGCATGAAAGACACAGATCACCATATCCGTCACCGTCGCGGTCACCTTGGCGATCGAGCAAATGCCCAAGGGACAAGAGGATGCACATACCGTGACGATCAATTTGGACGTGGGCAAAACACCGTGTTGGGCTGGAGCGACCCCACTTTTGCACACGGTTCCGTGGCCAAAGTGAATCCTGGGTCGCTCCAGCCCAACCAATTGAACCTGCCGTCCGCGGCCATGCAGCTTGCGGACGAAGACAGTTTCCACCGCATGCAAGCCAGTTCCCGCATAGAACGCAGAGGTTTTCAAATACCGAACGTTGCGATTTCGTGGAGTCCACGCGCAAGCCTGAGAGTTTGTCAGACACTGCGTCTGACAATTTGTGCGAACAAGAAAGGAGAAGCCCGTTGTCCATTCTGAAAGCGCCACCGAAGCAACCAAAAACTGTCACTGTCCAAGCCCGCGTCGAAGAATCGGTAAAGACTCAACTGGAGCGCTATGCTGAGTTTATCGATGCTTCGCCGTCTTACGTCATCACCGAAGCCCTCAAGCTGCTATTCCGCAAGGACGACGACTTTAAACGCTGGGCCGAACAACACTCGAACGATCGCAACCAAGAACAAATTCAAGGAGACGTCCCTACGAAGATCGCGGGACACAAATGAGGTCCGATTCAACCCAATTCGGAGTGCGCGAGAATACAGCGTCCTCAAGACGACATGTCCCGCGCCGTGCAGCAGATTCAATGCGATCATTGTCTGAAACTTTCTCGCGAAGTGTGCAACATCGACAGCCAAGACCAGTCTTGGAATCGCGCGCAGGTGAGCCTGACGAGCCGAGCATTGCCACGCCGCTGGACGCGGCCACAGGGGATGAAATGGGAGATAGTGTCGAAACCTCTTTCGCGACGGCGACGGTTACCACTGCCAATGAGTCGAGGCAGACATTCGAACCATTGATTGGATGCGCCGACGCCGCCAAACTGCTCGGCAACATCCACGTCAAAACGTTGCAACGCTATGCACGCACGGGGACGCTTGCCGGCTATCGGATCGGAGGTCATTGGTATTTCCGCGCATCTGAACTGGACTCGTGGCTGCGATCTCGGGTAAATTCAAATTGCCAATCCGTCCGCTAGAACTGAGGAGAATTGAGAGCCAATGTTCAAGCGGATGCGGTATCAGCAAGGTTGTGTTGCACGCGAACGACGCACCAATGGACCAGACGTTTGGATTTTTCGATGGCGAGAACTGAACCCAAACGGTCAGAAGATCAACCGGAAAGTGGTCATAGGCACGGTCGAGCAATATCCAGTCCGTGCCGCTGCCCAGAAGGCAGCAGATGTATTCCGAATCAACGTCAACAAAGAAACCCCACGCGCAGCCCTTCAGCCACTTACATGCGAGCAGTTGATCGCGCACTACGTGGACAGAGAGTTGTCGGAGGGCAACTTTACGAAGGCACATTCAACCAAAGCAGCATACAAGTGCTACCTGGACAACTGGATTCTTCCGCGATGGCGGTCCTACAAGTTGTCTGAAGTGAAGACAGTCGCGGTGGAGGAATGGCTTGGTAGCGTTTCGCTGGCTGCGGGAACCAAGGCAAAACTCAGGAACATCATGAGCGCTATGTTTAATCACGCGATCCGCTACGAGTGGTTGGACAAAAATCCAATTTCACTTGTCCGGCAAAGTGCGAAACGTGAACGCATTCCCGAAGTGCTGGATGTCAGCGAAATCAAATCATTGCTGACTGAACTCCAGCACCCCTACAAAGCGATGGTGTTCCTCGCCGCGACGACAGGGTTGAGAGCGAGCGAACTTCTCGGCTTAAAGTGGCAGGATGTTGATTTCGAGTCGTTGGAAATCAATCTCAACCATGGTGTCGTGCAACAGGTTGTCGGGGAACTCAAGACGGAAGCATCACGAAAGCCGATCCCTCTTGACCCAGAGCTTGCTGGAGTGATTCTGGAGTGGCGATCCCTTTCGCCCTTCAATCAGCAGAGCAACTGGGTATTTGCCAGCCCGGAGATGAAGGGCCGACAACCATACTGGCCGGAGAATCTATTACGCCGTCACATCCGGCCGGCAGCAGAGCGATGCGGTATTCGCAAGACGATCGGTTGGCATACATTTCGCCACAGTTTTGCAACCCAATTGAAAGCGAATGGCGAAGACGTGAAGATCGTGCAAGAGTCCTTGAGGCATGCCAACAGCCGAACCACTCTCGATACCTACACCCAAGCCACGACGCCAGCAAAGAGGCAAGCGCAAAGCAAGGTTGTTAGTATGATTTTGCCGAGGCAGATTCGAACTGCTGAGGCGGGAGGAGGGAATTGATTCCGCTTAATGTTCCTTTTTGTTCCCACGCCGGGGAGCCAAACTTTCCGCAAGTGCTTGAAAAGAATGGCGGGGACGACGAGACTCGAACTCGCGACCTCTGCCGTGACAGGGCAGCGTTCTAACCAACTGAACTACGTCCCCGCGCCAACAACGTCTGATGGTGGGCGGTCAGCGATTTGAACGCTGGACCTTCCGGGTGTAAACCGGATGCTCTAACCGCTGAGCTAACCGCCCGCCCGCAGGTCTAATCCTAGCAGATGCCAGAGCCCAGTTGCTAGGGGATTGAAGTCGTTTTCACGCGGCCTTTCACGATGCGGGAGCATGTTTCCTAGATGGTGGGGTGCCATCCCGGCTGTTTGCTGTCGTTTTGTGAGGCGCCCAAGGGTGATTGTCAGCCGTATCGAGCGGTGGAGGAAGGTACAGCCGACCGCGGGCACTTTCTTCGAACAGTTTCGTCGCAATGCAATCTCGCCATGATCGGCAACTCGCCGAATTTTGACATACCTGTACCTATGTACAGGAACAAAAAAAAGCCTGTCCGAACGTACAGGTTTTCGCGCAGCGTACTCACTGTTAGCTGATTCACTACGAAGACCGCACCGAACTGGCACAGTGGGAGCGTGGGCATGCTACGCTGCAATTCTCCGCGGTTCTGGTACTGCGGACGGACAGCCATGTCTTCGAGACTCGGAGAAATCCTCGTCAAAGATAGCCTGATCTCTGCGGATCAGTTGAAACAGGCTCTCGAGTACCAGAAAAAGAATGGTGGGCGCTTGGGCACGTGCCTGGTGAAACTCGGGCTCGTGAGCGACGACGATATCACAGCCGTTCTTTCCCGCCAGTACGGCGTTCCTTCCATCAATCTAAAATTCTACGAAGTGGACCCTGCCGTCATTAAGTTGGTTCCGCAGGAGACGGCAGTACGCTACCAGATCGTCCCGCTTTCCCGCGTTGGCTCGACTCTGACCATTGCGATGACCGACCCGACGAATGTCTTCGCGATGGATGACATCAAGTTCATGACCGGCTTCAATGTTGAACCGGTCGTCGCCTCAGAGACTGCGATTAGCGAGGCGATCCACAAGTTCTACGGCGAGGTCGAGAGCGTCGAGGAACTCGACAAGGTGATGAAGGACCTTGCCGGAGATGACGCCGCTCTGGAGCTCGCAGCCGAAGAAGCCGAGATAGATCTCGTCGCACTCGAGAAGGCTGCCGAGGAAGCTCCCATCATCAAGCTGGTCAACCTAATTCTCACGGATGCCGTGAAGCGGGGAGCGAGCGACATCCACATTGAGCCCTACGAGAAGGAATTCCGCGTTAGGTTCCGCATCGACGGCGTTTTGCAGAACGTTATGGCGCCGCCGATGAAGCTAAAGGACGCAATGACGAGCCGCGTCAAGATTATGTCGAAACTTGATATTAGCGAGAAGCGCCTACCTCAAGACGGCCGCATCATGATCAAGTACCTCAAGGATGGAAAGAAGAAGGAACTTGATTTTCGAGTCTCGACTGTGCCGACTCTCTTTGGTGAAAAGATCGTCCTTCGGTTGCTCGACAAGGAAAACCTCCGGCTCGACATGACAAAACTCGGGTTCGAGCCCGAGTCACTCGCGAAATTTGAACGGCAGCTCCTGAAGCCCTATGGAATGGTGCTGGTCACCGGTCCGACTGGTTCCGGCAAGACGAACACGCTGTATTCCTCCGTCGCGCGTCTCAACACAGTGGATACCAACATCATGACTGCGGAGGACCCGGTCGAGTTCCAACTAGCGGGTATCAACCAGGTTCAGATGAAAGAGCAGATCGGGCTAAACTTTGCGTCCGCTCTTCGAGCCTTCTTGCGGCAGGACCCCAACATCATTCTTGTCGGAGAGATCCGCGATTTCGAAACGGCGGAAATCGGAGTGAAAGCCGCATTGACCGGCCATTTGGTGCTCTCCACGCTGCACACCAACGATGCGCCTTCGACGATCAGCCGCTTGATGAACATGGGCATCGAGCCATTCCTGGTGGCCACTTCTGTAAACCTTATCTGCGCGCAACGTCTTGTCCGAAGGATCTGCGTGCAATGCAAGGAGCCAGTGCAGATTCTTCCCCAGGCTTTGATCGACGCAGGGTATACCCCGGAGGAAGCGACGAAAGTCGTTGTGCAACACGGACGCGGTTGCGCGACCTGTAACAACACGGGGTACAAGGGACGCGTCGGTCTTTACGAGGTAATGGAGATCACTGACGATTTGCGGGAACTCATCCTCGTCGGAGCGTCCGCGCTTGAACTGAAAAGGAAGGCCCTGGAAGGCGGGATGATCACTTTGCGACGCAGCGGATTGACAAAAATTGCCGCCGGACAGACGACGATGGAAGAGGTACTGCGGGAGACTGTGTTGTAACCGGAGGAGATTATGGCAGGTATCACACTCAGCGAGTTGCTAAAGAAGATGATCGAAATGGGGGGAAGCGACCTGCACCTCTCGACAAACAGCTCACCGCGGATTCGCGTGCACGGCAAGCTTCGCCCTCTGGATATGCCTCCGCTGACTGCCGCTGATACGAAAGCGCTTGCGTATAGCGTTCTGACCGACGTACAGAAGCACAGGTTGGAAGAGAATCTCGAATTGGACTTCTCGTTCGGCCTCAAGAGCTTGGCAAGATTTCGCGGAAACATTTTCCATCAGCGTGGCGCCGTGGCGGCGGTTTTTCGAACCATTCCTTGGGAGATCAAGGGCTTTGATGCCCTGGGCCTTCCGCCCATCGTGAAGGCGCTCTGTGATAAGCCACGCGGGCTTGTGCTCGTGACGGGTCCCACGGGTTCGGGCAAGTCCACTACGCTTGCCGCCATGCTAGACAAAATCAACAACGAGCGCGAAGAGCACATGATCACCATCGAGGACCCAATCGAGTTCCTCCACAATCACAAGAAGTGCCTCGTGAACCAGCGCGAGGTACATTCCGATACACACTCCTTTGCAAATTCGCTCCGCGCTGCTCTTCGAGAGGACCCGGACGTCGTGCTGATCGGAGAAATGCGCGACCTTGAAACGATCGAATCCGCGCTTCGAATTGCGGAAACCGGCCACCTGACCTTCGCCACGCTGCACACGAACTCGGCAGTATCGACGATTAACCGAATCGTGGACGTCTTCCCCGCGCACCAACAACCCCAAGTTCGTGCACAGCTCTCGATGGTTCTCGAAGGGATTCTCTGTCAAGCGCTGTTGCCGCGCGTGGATGGGCGGGGGCGCCTGATGATCATGGAGATACTGATCCCTAACGCCGCTGTCAGAAATCTTATTCGCGAAGACAAGATCCACCAGATCTACTCCACCATGCAGATGGGGACCGGCCAGTCAGGTATGCAAACGTTCAATCAGGGGCTGGCAAATACCTATTTCCAGAAGACGATCAGTCTGGAGGTGGCGCTTTCTCGCTCATCGAATCCAGACGAACTGCAGGATCTAATTAACCGTGGGGTGACAACGCCGCCACCGGGGGGCCGGGTTCCTGTCCGGCGATAAGAAAAGAGAAAGAGGAGGTAACAGACAATGCCGGTTTACACATATCGGGGAGTCAATAAGACCGGTGCCGCAGTTGCGGGCGAGCGCGCGGCGTCAACCAAGACGGAAGCTGCTGCTGCCTTGCGCCGGGACCAGATTACGGTCAGCAAGATCTCGGAGAAAGGCAAGGAGTTCAGCATTCCCTCCTTTGGAGGCGGGGTCGATGCTAAGGAACTGGCGATCTTCACGCGCCAGTTTTCCGTCATGATCGATGCCGGTTTGCCCTTGGTCCAGTGCCTGGAGATTCTTGCCTCGCAGCAGGAGAACAAGACCTTCCAGAAAATTCTGAACAACGTGCGCGCTTCTGTGGAGGGCGGCTCGACGCTTTCGGCAGCGATGAAACAGCACGAGAAGATCTTCGACGCACTGTATTACAACATGGTGGAGGCGGGCGAGACGGGCGGTATTCTCGACACGATTCTGCAGCGCCTCTCGCTCTACATCGAAAAAAATGTGAGGTTAGTGAGGGCTGTGAAATCGGCGATGATTTACCCGGTTGTGGTCATGGGGATCGCGGCTTCGGTGATCGTTCTCTTGCTCTGGAAGGTGGTCCCCATCTTCGTAAACCTGTTTTCCGGCCTTAACGCGGACTTGCCGCTCCCAACAAGAATTGTGATTGGTTTGAGCAACTTTGTGGGCAGCATCTACGGCGGCATGATCCTCGTATTCCTCATCGGCGTGGGTTTTGCGGTGAAAATGTGGTACGCCACACCGCCGGGGCGGATGTCAATTGACACGTTCCTTCTCAAGTTGCCGATTTTGGGATTGGTCCTTCGGAAGATTGCCGTGGCCCGATTCACGCGCACACTGGGAACATTGATATCCAGCGGTGTGCCCATTCTTGAGGGCCTCGATATCACGGCGCGGACCTCGGGGAATGCGGTCGTCGAAAGGGCGATCAACCAGACTCGCAAGGCCGTTGAAGCGGGACGCTCTCTAGTCGAACCCCTAAGGGAAACTGACGTCTTTCCGGGCATGGTGACGCAGATGATCGGCGTCGGCGAACAGACAGGCGCGATGGATGCCATGCTTCAGAAGATCGCGGACTTTTACGAGGACGAAGTGGATGCTGCCGTAAAGGACATGCTCACAATGATGGAACCGTTGATGATCGTGGTCCTTGGTGGCGTGGTCGGCGGCATTGTTATTTCGATGTATCTGCCGCTATTCTCGCTGATCGCAAAGCTCGCGGGATGACGTAGCCCGTTGGAGAATGTTGACTCGATGGCGGGGGCCGGTCGGAGGGCTCCCCGCCGCCTCAAACCAAGCTCTAACGGTGGCTGTGCCACAGAAAGTTAGTACAGACAGTGCTTCGAGTATGGAATCCAAGTCCAGTTCGAACGAATGGTTGCCGTGGTTGGGACGCGTTCGTTTGCTCTCCATTACCTTCCTGGTGGGTGTGGTGGTCGCTGTACGACAGTTCACGCCGATTTCGATTCCGACCCGCGCGCTGATTCCCCTGGCAGCTCTCTGGTACACCCTGGCAGCTCTCTATATCATTCTTCTCCGGCTCATCCCGAAGGCGACGTGGCACGCCGCGTCCCAGATGATAGGCGACCTCGTGATCGTCACGGGGGTTGTGTACTTTACCGGCGCGCAGGACAGCTACTTCATTCCCTTATACGTGCTGGCGATCCTGATGGGCAGCATTTTGTTCTCCCGTGGCGGTGCGTTTCTAGTTGCTGCCGCGAGTTTTGTCCTCCTCGGGAGCATGGTGGGTTTCGCGTACTACGGTGTCATCCCGCGGACAGCGAACTCCGTGAGCCGTGAAACCCTCGAATCCTGGCTCGCAATCAATCTTTTCTTCTTCTTCGCCACGGCTTTTCTTGGAAGTCTCCTTGCGCAGAACCTTCGCAAAAAGGGCGTGGAGCTTGAAGAGAAAAGCGAGGAACTAAAGGATCTCCAGGCCTTCAATCAAGACATCATTGAATCCATGCGCGGCGGCCTGCTCACTACTGACCTTCAGGGCCGCATCCTTGTGCTGAATCGCGCTGGAGCAGAAATCGCAGGAAGAGGTCTTGGCCTTGTGCGTGGTGAAAGCGTTGCGAATGTGTTTCCCGGTTTCTGGCCCGTGGAAGCCGATGCGCAAGGGAACCCGGCTGGTTCACGCAGGGAAGTCGAGTTCCGGTCCTCGGACGGGACGGGGCGCTACCTCGGGGTCTCCATCTCGCCGTTGCGCGCAGGCCAGAATAGAACAACCGGTTACGTTTTCAATTTTCAGGATCTCACAGAACTGAAGCGCTTGGAGCGCGAAGTTGCCACGAAGGAACGGATGGCTGCTTTAGGAAGGCTTTCTGCCGGTATCGCCCATGAGATCCGCCAGCCGCTGACAGCAATGACGGGGGCGCTGAAGGAACTGGCTCGTTTTGCCCCGCTGGAAGAGGACGACAAGCAACTGGTCCGCATCGTCACTCGCGAGTCCCAGCGGCTGAATAAAATCATCACGGATTTCCTGGATTATTCTCGCGACAAGTCCTACACATTCGCCCAGTTGGAAATCGCTCCGTTAATTGAAGAGACCTTGCTCTTACTGGAGCGTGACGCAGCTGCGAGAGGGAAATTCCAAATCGAACGGAAATTCGCAGCGCACGATCTGCGTGTGATGGTTGATAGGGACGCCATAAAGCAAGTCTTCTGGAATCTTTGCAATAACGCCCTGCGAGCGATGCCAGGAGGCGGGATCCTTTCCGTAGGGCTCGATGGAAATACAGACTGGGTCCGGATTTCCATCAAGGATACGGGTGTGGGTCTCGATCCGAGTGTTACGGCGCAGATCTTCGAACCATTCCAATCGGGCTTCACGGGTGGCACGGGTCTAGGGCTTGCCATCGTTTACCGAATACTTCAAGCGCACGGGGGTCGTATCCGCGTGGAGGCCCAGCAAGGGCAGGGCGCGGAGTTTATTGTCGAACTGCCGCGCAGCGAAGGCGTGCGCGAGACATCTCGAAAGAACTCGGTGAAGATTGAGGAAGTGGCGCACCAGGTGGGAAGGAATAGTTAGGAATGGCCCATCTCTTGGTTGTCGACGATGAACGGTCCATTTGCGAGCTGTTAGAGATAAGCTTTCGCAAAGAAGGCCACAAAGTGGACGTGGCAGGTAGCGGAGAAGCTGCCAGGCGCCGGCTCGCCTCGCAGATTTACGACATCGTGATTTCCGACATCTGTATGCCAGATATGGACGGCGTTGAACTCTTGCGCTATTGCAAGGAGGTTTCTCCTGCAACGACGTTTCTTCTGATTACTGGCGTGCCTACGATCGACACGGCAATCGACGCCGTCAATTTCGGAGCGGATCGCTATGTGATCAAGGGCGACCGCCTGTTGGATGAACTGCGCCCCGCGGTTCAGCAGGTGGCCGAGACTCTTGCACTGAAGAAGGAAGCCGGATACCTGAGGCGAGAGCTTCGACGGTTGACGGGGCTTGATCACATCATTGGAACGAGCCCCAAGATGAGGGCCATCTTCGAACTCATCGAAAACATCGCTCCGCAGACCAGCCGGGTTCTTATCACGGGCGAAAGCGGAACAGGGAAGGAACTCGTGGCACGGGCTATCCATGAGAACAGCGCGCGTTCGAAGAATCCATTCATCACGATCAATTGCGGCGCATTTCCAGAGACCCTGCTGGAGTCCGAACTTTTTGGGTACATGAAGGGCGCGTTTACCGGGGCCAGCGAAAATCGCCATGGGCTCTTCCAGGCTGCACACGACGGCACTCTCTTTATGGACGAGATAGGAAACATGAGCGTCACGATGCAGGTGAAGCTCTACCGCGTTCTTCAAGAAGGGAAGGTCCGGCCCATTGGAAGCACGGAAGAAAGTGACGTGGACGTGCGTATCATCGCGGCGACAAACAAGGACCTGGAAAAGGAGATCGCGGAAGGCCGCTTCCGAGAAGATTTGTACTATCGGCTCAGTGTGATTCCAATTCACCTGCCTCCTCTTCGCGAGCGGCGCGAGGATATTCAACTTCTTGCGCGAGAATTTTTGGATCGTTTCTCGAAGTCTATGAATAAGCGGATTGAGGGTATCGAGCCGGAAGCGATGCGGCGGTTGGAAGTGTACGACTGGCCCGGCAATGTCCGTGAGCTTGAGAATACGATTGAGCGCGCCGTGGCATTGGAGACCGCGAACCGAATCACCGTGGAATCCTTGGCTGACCGAGTGCGCAGTCATTTCCAGGAGTCGCTTGCTCACGTTTCTGGAAATGGGAATGGAGTGTTTTTGCCAGCGGAGGGTGTCAATCTCGAGGAGTATATCCATAGTGTTGAACGCTCATATCTCCTTGCCGCCATGGAGCGTTCCCGTGGCGTTCGCACCCGCGCGGCAGACCTCCTTAAGATGTCGTATCGCTCATTCCGCCACTACGCGAAGAAGTACGGCATATGAGAAGCCCCAGGCATGCCCGATTGAGTCATTGGGGGTAGCCAAAAATTGTCAACTTTCTGGGCGATTCTCGAGAAAGGAATAAGTTACGACCATGTGGCATAATCCGTGGTCGCTTTAACTCTATGAACCTGCATGGCTTAAGTCCGCTGTGTCGCATGAGTTAACATCTTGTACGGTGCTGGCACCCCCTTTGCCTATTAGTTAGCGTACCCCGCCAGGGAGTACACTAAAGTTTAGGAAGTTACCTTCGAAGGAGAAAACATGATTAAGAGAAACAAAGGTTTTTCGTTGATCGAGTTGTTGATCGTCGTGGCGATCATTTTGATCATCGCGGCTATCGCTATCCCGAACTTGATTCGAGCCAGGATTGCGGCGAACCAGTCTTCCGCTGCTGCCTCGCTGCGAACCATTGCTAGCGCATCGGCCAT
>Ga0371490_1000539_pt1 | contig 24911 bp, 13 predicted proteins | sample MB2SIPfraction_FD_207959 | JGI IMG/M metagenome (GOLD analysis project Ga0371490, IMG submission 207959) | Lab enriched peat soil microbial communities from McLean, Ithaca, NY, United States - MB28FN SIP fraction | ecosystem: Environmental > Terrestrial > Soil > Wetlands > Peat | place: USA... | reverse complement strand
ACAACAGAACCGGAACAGAGCTCTACGGCCGTCCCGCCCACCAGCGAAGAAGTGATTGTGGTGGACAACCTGTGGCGTACCTACGATATGGGCAGCGAGCAACAGGTGCACGCTCTGCGCGGAGTCTCGCTGCGCATCCGCCACAACGAATACGTGGCCATCATGGGCCCATCCGGTTCCGGCAAATCCACGCTGATGAACCTGATCGGCTGCCTCGACACGCCCTCGCAGGGCCAGTACTGGCTCAATGGCCAGCTGGTGAGCGAGCTGAACGACGACCAGCTGGCCCGCATCCGCAACAAGGAGATCGGATTTGTCTTCCAGACCTTCAACCTGCTGGCCCGCGCCACTTCCCTGCACAACGTGGAGTTGCCGCTGATCTACAACGGCACGCCGGCAGCCGCACGCATTGAACGCGCCAAGCAGTCGCTGACCAACGTCGGACTTGAGTCGCGCATGCACCACAAGCCAAACGAACTCTCCGGCGGCCAGCGCCAGCGCGTAGCCATTGCCCGCGCCCTGGTCAACAGCCCATCCATCATCCTGGCCGATGAGCCTACCGGCAACCTGGACTCCAAAACCGGCTTGGAAATCATGGCGCTCTTCGACGAGTTACATGCCAAGGGCAACACGATCGTGCTGGTCACCCACGAGCCGGACATTGCCGAATACGCCCATCGCGTGGTCCACATCCGCGACGGACAGATCTTCTCCGACGAGCCCTCCAAGCGCATCCGCAACGCGTAACCACGCTCCGCTCCAACCAGAAAGCCCTCCGGAAAACCGGAGGGCTTTTGATTTTCCTGCGGCAGACGCTCTTCCCGGCCGCCTTCTTCCCTGCTCCGCCGATGCCTTAAACGCCGAGCTCCGCGCGAATCGCAGCGGCAATCGCCTCCGCGTGGCGGCTCATCGCCTCCTCGCTTTCCGCTTCAATCATCACCCGAGCCAGAGCTTCAGTCCCGGAGTAGCGAATCACCACGCGCCCGGTATCCGCCAGCTCGTCTTCCGCTGCCTGGATGGCTGTCACCACGATGGGAAAATTCTCCAGCGGCTTCTTTTCGCGCACCCGCACGTTCACAATCACCTGCGGAAAGACCTTGAGGTCGGCGGTCAGTTCCTCAACCTGCTTGCCGGAGCGCGCCATCAGATCGAGCACCACCAGAGCCGTGAGCAAACCGTCGCCGGTGGTGGCCAGATGCGGCAACAGGATGTGGCCAGACTGCTCGCCACCCAGGGCGGCATTGTGCCGCTGCATCTGTTCGAGCACGTAGCGGTCGCCCACCGGAGCGCGCAGCATGCGAATGCCGGAGCGTTTGAGCGCGGCTTCCAGTCCCATGTTCGACATGGTGGTGGCTACCACCAGATCGCCGGTCAGCATGCCGCGCGCCTTCAGGTCGCGGCCAGCCATCAGCAGAATGGCATCGCCATTGATCACGTTGTTCGTTGCGCCCGCCAACATGCAGCGGTCGGCATCGCCGTCGAAGGTGAGGCCGATCTCGGCACTGCGTGCGGCCACCTCTGAGGCCACATGCGCCGGATGCAATGCGCCGCAGCCGGCATTGATGTTGCGGCCGTCGGGCTCGGTGTGCAGCAGCGTCAAACCGGCCGAGCGGTCAGCGCCCAGACGGCGGAAGAGCTCGGGAGCAACGGCCGCAGCCGCGCCGTTGGCGCAATCGGCCACAATCCGCAGACCCGCCAGCGAGAGCCCGGGAAACGCGTCGACCAGAAACTGGATGTAGTCGGCCGCGAACGCCGGATTGTCGACCACGACAGGCAAGGTTGCAGGATCGGGCGCCACCAGCTGCGCGGCGTGGTGCAGAATCTCATCCTCCATCGCCAACTCCACCGCATCGGGCAGCTTGAAGCCGTCGGCGCCGAAGAGCTTGATGCCGTTATCCTGCCAGGGATTGTGCGAAGCCGAGATCACGACGCCGGCCTGAAAGCCATGCTTGCGCACCAGAAACGCTACGGCAGGCGTAGGCACAACGCCCGCACTCTCCACCGCGGCGCCGCCTGCGCGCACGCCGGCGGCGAACGTGGCAGCAATCCAGGGACCGGACTCACGGGTATCGCGGCCCAGCAGCACGCGCGGCGCCGCGCAACTGCGGTGCAAGGAGTGGGCCAGCGCCACACCCGCGGCATAGATGGTGGTGGCATCCAGTGGAGATTGACCGGCCACGGCGCGAATACCGTCCGTACCGAAAAGCTTGCGTGCAACGGTAGAACTCATTGTCTTTTATCCTTCTTTACAGATTTTAGTGGAGTTGGTTCTGATGATCCGATGGCCTCCACGCGGCTGGTAAAGACGCCGTCGGCCACGCGCGTGACCAACCGATCGCCGGAGGTGAGTGCCGCAGCGGAGCGAACCACCCCGCCTTGCGCATCCAGCACCAGGGCATAGCCGCGATCGAGCACCGCCAGTGGGGAGAGCGAATGCAGGCGTGCATCGAGTGCGGCCAGCCGCGAAGACGATGCCTGCACATGACGATCCAGCCGATGCGCCAGACGCGTGCTCAGGTCGGCCAACCGGGCGCGAGCAGTAGCAATGCGCTGACGAGGATCGGCGCGCAACACCGCCGTGGCCAGAGCCGCGACCTGCGCTTGATGACGGCGCAGTTGCGCCGCGATGGCCGACTCCTGGCGGAAGCCAAGCTCGTCCATGCGCTGCGCCAGCCGGTGCAGTTGCGAAGTGATGCGAGCCTGGGTACGGCTCACATCCACGCGCGACAAATGCTGACGGGCCTGCAGCAGCTGATAACGCGCGGCGCGCTCCAGACGGTGCGACTGCGTGGCCAGCCGTTCCGCAACGGCGTGCTGCGCTTCCGTGATGAGCTCGGCAGCGGCCGAAGGAGTGGGGGCACGCAGGTCGGCAACAAAATCCGCAATGGTGAAGTCGGTCTCGTGCCCCACCGCACTCACTACAGGAAGTCTGCTCAATGCAATTGCGCGGGCCACGCGCTCGGAGTTGAAGGCGGCCAGATCTTCCAGCGATCCGCCGCCGCGGGCGACAACGATAAGGTCGGCAAATCCCGGTTGAGCCGTGGCGGCCTGGTTCAGTTCGCTCAACGCGGTTGCGATTTCGCCGGGGGCCTGTTCGCCCTGCACGCTGACCGGATAGAGCAGGACGCTCAATCCAGCGTGGCGGCGGCCGGCAACGTTCAAAAAGTCGCGAATCACGGCGCCGGTGGGCGAGGTCACGATGGCTACGGTGCGCGGAAAGGCAGGCAGTGGGCGCTTGCGAGCCTGATCGAAGAGACCCTCAGCTTTGAGCCGAGCTTTGAGCTGTTCAAAGGCCAGCTGCAAAGAGCCGGCACCGACCGGTTCCATGGTTTCAGCCACCAACTGCATCTGGCCGCGCTGCTCGTAGACGCTGACGCGGCCGCGGACCAGCACATGCAGACCGTCTTCAGGGCGGAAACGCAAGAGCGTGGCCTGACGGCGAAAGAGCACGATGGGCAGCTGCGCCTGCGCGTCCTTGAGGGTGAAGTAAACGTGGCCGGAGGGAGCGGGACGGTAGTTGGAGATCTCGCCCTCGACCCAGACATCGGCGTATTCGCTCTCGACGAGCGAGCGGACCTGAGAGACGAGGTCGCCGACCGGCCAAACGCGGCGGGTGGAGCGCGGTTCGTCGAAGGTGAGATCGAGCTGGGGCTCGAAGGGGTCGGAGAGAGCCATGGGTCTACGTGTATGAGTGTAACGGGTGGGGCGGGCAAAGAGCATTGTTGCCCGCAGCGCAGGGTTACGGGAATCGCAGCGCTGCGGTAACCGGGGGTGCGGATGCTTGATCGGTTCTGAAGAGAAAAAAGGTACACACAAACCTGGACAGGCTGAGCGTGGGCCTGGAGACCGGCACTCCCCGTTGTTGAGCGCCCCAGCTGAACCCCAGCTGGTTATTTGCTGCCGTCTGGGGCTTCCGGGGTGGAGGGCGGGTTCATGCGTTTAATCAGAGCGTTATCGGCGGCCTCGGTAATGCTGCTGGCCCTGGCGAACTCGGCTTTGGCCTCCTGCTGGCGTCCCATGGTGCGATAGAGACGCCCCAGCCGCCAGTGCACATTCACGTCGTTGGGGGCAATTTTGGCGGCTACCTCAAACTCCCGCAGCGCATCGTCGCGGCGGCCGGCTTCGGCATGGATCTCGCCCAAATCCAGATGCGCCAGTTCAATGGAAGGATCGATCTGGATGGCCTTGGACAGCATCTGAATAGCCTCGTCGGGGCGGCTCAGGCGCCTGTCGACATCGCCCAGATAGGTAAGGGCCTGCGCGTGGTGGGGGTTGAGGTTCAGCTCCGCCTCGAACTCCGGCGCGGCCTCCGGATACTGGCGCTTGGTCCAGAGCAGATAGCCGAGGCCGAAGTGGGCATCGGGCATACGGGGATCGGCCTTGACGGCGGCGCGAAACTGCTCAATAGCTCCGGCAGCATCCTTCATCTCGTCCAGGGCCTCGCCGGCCAGCATATCGGCCTCCGCCGATTCGGCGTTAAGGGTCAGGATCTCGTGATAGGTGTCCATGACGCATTGGTATTGTTTGGACCACAGACAGCTATGAGCCAGGGTAAGACGCAGGGCCAGATTCGAGGAGTCGTGCGCCGCAGCCTGCTTGAGATAGGGCACCGCAGGCGCGAATTGGCCCGCCCCGTAGTAGCTCATGCCTACGAGGATGGCCAGCCGCTGGCGATCAGGCGAGGCAGCTGGCGCTCTCTGATAGAGGGGTAGAAACTCGTGGACCGCATCCTTCATCTGGCCGGCTTTGAAGAGAGCCAGGCCCAGATTGAGGCGCACGCCGGGTACAGTGGCGTGCAAGGCCAAGGCCTTGCGATAGGAGACGACAGCGTCCTGATAACGCTCCTGGCGGGCCTGGAGAAGGCCGAGATGGGCGTAGGCCTCCGCGCTTGCGGGATGAGCATCCAGATAGGCGCGCCATGCGGCCTCTGCCTCTGCGTTGCTGCCGTGCTTCTCCAACTGGAGCGCCGTTTGGCGGGAATCCGGCTGCGGAGCAGCGGTTTGGGTCCAGCCCGCCGCAGCACACAGCAGCAAAGCCGCGAAGAGGATGCCGGCAGGTAACGGCCGAGCCGGTGCACGGCGGCTCTTTCCCGGGTTATTCATGATTGCGAACATGGGATGGAATGGATGCCCTGACCTCAATCGAACCATTGTCTCTTGTACCGCGCGCGGCCGGCAACTTGCGCCGGACAGAAAAAAATGTGCGCGGCGGGAGAGAACCGCCGCGCCCGGTTGGGGAGGGCGAATTAGAAGACGAACTTGCCGCCCAGTTCGAAGATGCGCGGATCCTGTGCACCGCTGACGAATCCGAAATCGGCATTATTCGGGTTGGAGTCAGTCAGCGCATTGAACTGCGTGTGGTTGAAGGTGTTGAAGCTCTCGGCGCGGAACTCGAAGTGCGCGCGCTCGCCGAAGGCAAACGACTTGTAGAGCGAAGTGGTGAAGTTGGTACGTCCAGCGCCCACCACCGCGTCCTTACCGGAGTTGCCGAAGCCCATGTTGGGACCGCCATTCCAGGCCGCAACCGGCGCCGAGAATCCAGTACGGCTCACATACTGGTAGCCGGTAACCGTGCCGACCGTGGTCTTGGCCCGGGTGTAATGCGGCTTGCCAACGAGGTTGGGACGGATGGAGTAGCCGCCGCCCAGACCCACCGTATCGCCGTAGCTGTTCTGCGGCGCATAGCCGGCGAACCAAGGCATACCGGACTCGGAGATCGCCGTACCGGCAATTTCCCAGCCACCCAGCACAGTTCGGGTCAAGCCAGTGGCGTTCTTGAAGAACGGAAGCTTGTACTCGTAGTTGATGTTGAGGATGTTGCGGCGGTCGAGCACGCCGGAACCCTTGTCGTACTTCAGATTCCAGGGGTTGTAGGAGGGATTGTTGTTATCCACATCGACGCTGCCCGGCGTGGAGTCGATCTGGTGCGACCAGGTGTAGTAGATACCGTAGCTCAAGCCCCAACGGTTCTCCTGGCGAAGTCCGGCCTGCAAGCTGTTGTAGCTGCCGGTGGCGGGGTTCGACTGCAGGTTGATGGCACCAAAACCCGGATAGGTGACCGTGGAATTGATCTGGCCCGAGGTCAGGGAACCGGCCGCAAAGGCCTGCCGGGTAGCCAACGGGGTGCTGGTCGGGAAGTTGTTGATGGGAATCCAGACGTTCTGGGTCCACGAGTTGTTGCCCACATACTGCACGGTCAGAATGACCGCCTGCGACAGGGCATGCTGTACACCGAAGCTGTACTCGGCCACGCCCGGATCCGGGTAGTGGGTGTTCATGGAGTTGTAGCCCTGCGGATAGGAAGGCGTCGCAGCCGTCAGGCCTGTCTGCCAACTGGTGGTGGGACTGCTGAATTCTACATTGGTGCCAGCGGGCGTGCTGATGAAGGGAGGCGCGCCGGCGGCATCGTAGATGTCGTTGCCCTGGATGCGCTCGTAGAAAACGCCGAAGCCGCCACGCAGGGTGGTTTTGCCGTTCCCGGACAGGTCATAGGAGAAGCCCAGGCGCGGCATGATGGTGTTGTAGTCGTTCTTGACCAGAGAGCGTGGAGTACCACCCTGGCCGGCAATGACGATGCCGTTCATGTAGAACTGCGTGGGGACTCCGCTCAGACTGAACGTCTGCAGGCCGGGGGTACCGGCGGCAAACGAACCGTCGGCGTTGAACGTACCGGCAAGAGCAGGCTGATACGTGGACGGAACGAAGTTCGAAACCTGATTGTTGCGCTCCCACACGTGCGGCATGGCGTCGTAACGGACACCGAGCTGCAGGCTCAAGCGCGCGTTCACACGCCAGTTGTCCATGGCGTAGACGGAGATGGTGTTGTTGACATAGTGGTTGATCGGATTGGCATTGGACTGCGAAAACTTCGTAGCCAGACCGAGCAGGAAGTCCAGGTAGGAGTCGCCCGTCAGCTGGCCTTTGGGGGCGCCATTCACCCAGGCGTCGTCAAAGGTGTAATCGCCTTCGGAGTCCTTGCCGATGACCTGATTCTTGGTGTAGCGGTTGAAGCCGAGGCCAAACTTCAGGTCGTGCTTTCCAGCAATCACGGAGAGGCCCACGTTCTCGTTGATGTCTTCTGCACCGTTGGTCCAGGGATCGTTGCCCGGGCCCCATACGTTGCCCTTGCCGTTGCTTTGGGGGATTGTGTTCCAGGTAATGTCGGGCAGACGGTTGCCTACGTCGTTGGCTGCCGGGAAGTAGGTACCGGTGCTCCAGCCGGAGGGCTTCACAAAGTTCGCTCCGCCAGCGGCGACGGGGATGATGGCGATCTTGTTCCCGTCGTAGCCGACGGCGGCTTCCACCAGCACGTTGGGAGCCAGCGAACCGGTCAGCTTGATGACCGCGCTGTAGGACGGGTTGCTGAAGTTGGAACCAACGGTCGGGTAGGTATCGCCCTGCCATTCAGGAGTCGCCTGTACCGTGTCGTTGGCATCGTGGATGAAGTGCCCCAGCAGGGCCCACTTTTCGTTGAAGTTGTGATCGATGCGGAACAACTCCTCCCGTACGGTAATCGGCAGGTGGCCGCCAGTCGGCGTGTAGGTATCGTTGGCGGTGTTGGTGGCCGCAGGAAGATTCTTGGTGGTGTTGAAGAGCAACGCGTTCGCATCCAGCAGGTTGCCCGGGATCTGGTTGTTGGGGAAGGGTTTGCCCATGGTCAGGTTATCAGCCGCAATGGTCTTGCCCAGCGCCGTGCCCGCATTCACTGTCGGCACGATCACCGCGGTTGCAGGGTTAAAGCTGGGAATGACAAAGTTGAACGTCGAGGCCGAGGTCACTTCGTCGGCAGCGGGCATGGTATTGATCGGATTGGTCGACTGGCCGTTCACCATGCGGCGCCACTCTTCGTTGTAGAAGAAGAAGGTCTTCTGTTTGCCCTTGCCATGGTAGCCAGGCAGGATCACCGGGCCGCCAATGTTGGCGCCGAAGACGTTGTAACGGAGTTCCGACTTGGCGGCATGCTGGCCGGAGTTGTTATCGAAGTAGTTGTGCGCGTCCAGTGCGTCGTTGCGATCGAACTCCCAGGCTTCGCCATGGAACTTGTTGGTGCCGTTCTTGATGGCCATGGTGATGGCGCCACCGGAAGCGATGCCGTAGTCGGGCGAGAAGTTGCTGGACAGGACCTGGAACTCGGAGAGGGAATCCTGCGACGGCATGACGGACATCTTGCCGCCGGAGCCGCGGTCGTAAGCCTCGCCGCCGTCGACGATCCAGATGTTGTGCGCCTGGTTCAGGCCGTTGAAGCTGATGGCGTAGTTGGCGTTGACGGAGAACGGATTCTCCATGTCCGGCAGGTTGCCGCTGACGCCCATGCCCAGGGTGGCCAGGCTGATCACGTTGCGGCCGTTGGTGGGCAGCTCGGCGATCTGCTGTTCGCTGATCAGGGTGCTCACCACGTTGGAATCGGTCTGCACCATCAGCGCATCGGCAGCGACGGTGACCGTGGACTCGGTAGAACCAACGGTGAGCTTGACGTCGACGCGGAAGGTAGAGGAGATGTTGACCACAATACCCTTCCGCACATAGGACTCGAAGCCCTTGGCGGTTACCCGCATATTAAACGTTGCAGCATTCAAGCCGGCAATCTGATAGAGACCGCTGGAGTCGCTGACGGTGGATCGCGTCGTACCCGTAGCCGGATCGGTGAGTTCGACCGTTGCCTCCGGCACTACAGCGCCGGTCTGGTCGGTTACGGTACCGGAGACGGATGAGTTGGCCTGCGCGAATGCTCCCACACAAGCCAGTACGAGAAATAGCGGCAACAGAAGCAGTCTGTATTTCGCGTATCTCATATGACCTTCCTTTTCAGGGTTGAAAATGATTTTGTCTACGCGACACTAACCGGCCGGCAGTACACACGCCAGCTGTCGCGCACCATGGAGTTGTCCGGAGCATCCTGTCTGCAATTCCGGACAGTGTCTGGTTCGATCGAGGGGATGTCGAAGAGAAATGTTGCGGTTTTCTCCCTCCCCTTTCGTCGTGGTCTGTTCTGGGGCCGCTCCTTGCGCCCGACGGCATCGTCGGGCGGAACAGCTCCGCATCCTCCCAGCAGCCAGGAAATCAACCCTCCCCGGCAGTCCGATCCGGTGGCCGCCGATCCCCGCATCCAAGTTATCTGGAGCCGCGAACCGGTAGCAGGCGTTGTCTCCGACCGGCGAATGAATTCTAAGATCAAGTTTCTGCAGAGGTTATTTCCTCAAACGTTTTAGTAAAGAGAGAAAGTACATTTACTCTGCGAACAACCAACCTCGGAATCCGACTTGCCAGGAAGAGAACAGCACCTATCTTTTCGAACCGGGGACATTAGAGTCCGAAACTGAAACCATTGTCAAGAGAAAGTTGCTTAATTAAACGTTTTAGCTACGTTACCGTTTACTTTGTCCTTGGCCGCCTGCGCCCGGCCCGCTTCGCCGCAGCGGGAACAGCACCCGTTTGCAGAGCTTCCCGAACAACCGGAGGACGGACTAAACATTTGAATAAAAATCTATTTATAAGACATTTTTCAAAGAATGGAGACTTGCGTCCAAGACGCGAAAAGGTTCCCCGCACAGGCGCACCCATTTGTGTTCTCTCTGGGCGGGGTTGGACCGAGAAAAACGATTTTCTGGAGAGAACCGCCGCAAGCGACCCGGGATTGGCAAAACCGGACAGCGGGATGGATTCCCGCCCGGTCCTCTATAACTTCACTCGAAGCTCTTTTAACTCATCGGGAAAACATTTACTCTACCAGGTCAGTTATTTATCTTTTCTCCCCAAGGGCAGGCACCGGACCGCAGCATGCTCCGCCCACCAGCTGGCGCCCAGGCCGTTTTGCCTGCGGCCGGCTTTCTCCGCTAGCTGAGAACACCGTGCACCAAAACCTCCTTCCGCCCGTCGACGGGATGCGTTACCAGGTTGCCTTCGACCGGCGCGCCATCCACCGTAAGGGTGATGCGATTTCCGGAACCTTGGCGCTCGATCGTAATCCTGTAGACCACGCCGCGATAGATCCGGGTGGCGGTGAAGCCGGGCCAACGGGCAGGAATCACCGGAGCAATCTCCAGCCCGTCGAAGGTCGTCCGTATGCCCAAAATCCACTGCACGATGGCGTAGTAGTTCCACGCCGCGGTGCCGGTGAGCCACGAATTCTTGGCCTCGCCGAAACTGGGCGCGTCTTTTCCGGCGATCATCTGCGCGTACACGTAAGGTTCGCAGCGATGCACCTCGCTGATCTCTTCCCGCGCCGAAGGGTTGATGCGCGTGTAGTAGTCATGCGCCTGCTCGCCGTGTCCCAGGCGCGTCTCCGCAATCATCACCCAGGGATTGACGTGGCAGAAGACGCCCGCGTTTTCCTTGTATCCCGGCGGGTAGGAGGAGATCTCGCCCAGGTTCAGATAGTACCGGGAGTAGGCTGGCTGATGGACCACAATGCCATGCGGAGTGGCCAGATGCACACGCACAGCATCCAGTGCTTTGGCGGCCTTGCCGTCCCTCAAGCCGATGCCGGCCAGAACGCAGAATCCATTCGACTCGATGTAGATTTTGCCTTCTCGGCACTCCTTTGAGCCGATCTTCTGCCCGGCGTCATCGTAGGCACGCAGAAACCACTCGCCATCCCATCCATCGCGCACGACGGCCTGCTCCATCGTCTCAACGGCGGAAAGATAGGTCGCGGCATCAACGTTCAAACCGCGCCGTTGCGCGATAGCAACCAGTTCGCGGCCGGCGCAGACAAACAGGCCGGCGATGAAGACCGACTCGGCAACTTTGCCATCTTTATTCGTAGTGGTTTGGAAGGACTGGCCCGGTGAGCTGGAAAAGCAGTTCAGATTGAGGCAATCATTCCAATCCGCGCGGCCGATCAACGGCAGTTGATGCGGACCTAGACGCTCCAGCGCATAGAAAAAACTGCGCTGCAGATGCTCGTAGAGCGGCGCCTCGGAACCCGGCTCGTTGTCAAAACGGACAGGCTCGTCCAGGATGCTCCAGTCACCGGTCTCTTTCAGATATGCTGCGACGCCGACAATCAGCCAATGCGGATCGTCGTTGAATCCACTGCCAATGTCGTTGTTGCCGCGCTTGGTCAGCGGCTGGTACTGGTGATAGGCCCCGCCGCTGGCCAATTGCGTAGCCGCCAGATCGAGAATGCGCTGGCGGGCGCGGTCCGGAGCCATGTGCACAAAGCCGAGCAGGTCCTGATTCGAGTCGCGGAAGCCAAGACCGCGGCCAATCCCCGACTCATAGTACGAAGCCGAGCGCGAGAGATTGAAGGTAGCCATGCACTGATACGCGTTCCAGATGTTTACCATGCGATTGGTATGCACATCCGGTGTATCCACCTGGCAGATGCTCAGCAGGCGATCCCAGTGCTGGCGCAGCTTCTCAAAGGCGGCATCGGCCTGGCGCGAGTCCAGGTACCGGGCAATCTCCGGTTTCACCCAGCTCTTGTTGATCGTCTGCGACTGCGGCGGATCGAATTTATGATCCTTGGGGTTTTCGTGGTAGCCGAGAACGAAAACGATCTGGCGGCTCTGGCCGGGCTCCAGGGTGAGCGCAATTTGCTGCGCGCCGATCGGCGACCAGCCGTGGGCGATGGAGTTGGTCAAGCGGCCGGCGGCTACCGCGGCGGGCTGGTCCCAGCCATGGTACGGGCCTAGAAAGGCGTCGCGGCTGGTATCGAATGCCACCGGAGTTTCCGAGCAAGCAAAGTAAGCAAAATGGTTGCGGCGCTCGCGGTACTCGGTCTTGTGATAGATGACGCCGTCTTCCACCTCGACCTGGCCGGTACTGAAGTTGCGCTGGAAGTTGGTGGCATCGTCCTGCGCATCCCACAGGCAGAATTCAATGCTGGCGAACAGGGAGATGCGGGCGGGCTGGGAGCGGCGATTCGATACCGTGAGTTGCCAGATCTCCAAGTTTTCATCGAGGGGAACGAAATAGCGGGTTTGCGCCTCCACGCCGTCGCAGGCCGAACCGATGACGGTGTAACCCATGCCGTGGCGGCAGGTGTATCCGCTGGCCTGGTGGCGGGTGGGCTGCCAGGAAGGCGACCAGAAATGGCCAGTTTCCTCGTCGCGCACATAGATGTAACGGCCGCCGCAATCGGCGGGAACGTTGTTGTAGCGATAGCGGGTAAGCCGCCGCAGACGGGCGTCGCGATAAAAGGAATAACCACCGGCGGTATTGGTGATGATGCCGAAATATTGCTGACAGCCCAGATAGTTAATCCACGGCAAGGGAGTATCGGGCCGTGTGATCACATACTCACGTTGTTGATCGTCGAAATACCCAAATCTCATGACGTATGATCGCTCAACCCCACCCGGCTGCGGGCGGCTTTCCAGAATGATAGTGCTCAAACGTTTTTTTAGAGCGTTTTAGCGCTTTGCAAAACGAAACGCGATCAGTATACTCGATGCCGATGAAAAGGAAAGAGAAAATTCTCGCGCTGCATCGCGGCCCTGCCGCGCCGTGTTGGCGGAGATTTTGGGGATATGGTAGGCTTCCTATCGATTGCGAATTCCGGATGAACCCCGCCTGGACTCCAGGCTGAAGATAATTCCGTACTTATCCGCTCGGCGGGCCGGGTGCGCCGCTCCTCAATCTGGCTAAAACGTTTGACTTGGTGGACGTTCTTATAGGAGAGGCAATCTTCCGCGGAGCCGGAGAAAGTCGCCAGCAAGCGCTGAAATCGGGAGAGTTATGCATTTACATGTGGTGGATATCGTCATTATCCTGCTCTGCCTGTCGAGTACCGTACTGATCGGCTACTGGGTTTCCCATCATGCCTCGCGCGACATGGCCTCCTACTTTCTGGGCGGCAACAAGCTGCCGTGGTACGTGCTGGGCCTGTCCAATGCCTCGGGAATGTTCGACATCAGCGGCACCATGCTGCTGGTGTACTGGATGTTTGTCTACGGGCTGAAGAGTGTGTGGATTCCCTGGCTTTGGCCGACGTTCAACCAGATCTTTCTGATGGTGTATCTGTCGGCCTGGCTACGCCGCTCGAATGTGATGACCGGCGCGGAATGGATCAAAACGCGCTTTGGCGAGGGCCGCGGCGCGCAACTATCGCATCTGATCGTGGTGCTGTACGCGTTTGTGAGCATCATCGGGTTCTTCAGCTACGGCTTCAAGGGCATCGGCAAATTTGCGGCCACGTTTCTGCCCTGGCATCTGACCCCCAACCAGTATGCCCTGATCCTGATTGCCATCACCGCGATTTATGTGATCAAGGGCGGCATGATCAGCGTGGTGATCACCGAGGTGGTGCAGTTCTGCATCCTGTCGCTGGCGTCGATTGCCGTGGGGGTGATCGCCATGCTGAAGGTGGCGCCCGACGCGTTGCGCCGCGTGACGCCCGCGGGTTGGGACAACGTATTTTTCGGCTGGCATCTGAATCTGGACTGGTCGGCACTGATTCCAACGGCCAATACCAGGATCGCTCAGGATGGATACGGGCTGTTCGGGTTCCTGATCATGATGCTGTTCTTCAAGGGCATTCTGATCTCGGCGGCCGGCCCGGCGCCCAACTACGACATGCAGCGGATTCTCTCCGCCAAGACCCCGCGCGAAGCCTCGATGATGAGCGCCTGGGTGAATGTGGTGCTCACCTTCCCGCGCTACTTTCTGGCTACCGGGTTGACGGTGCTGGCCGCAACGTACTTCAGCGACAACATCCGCGCCATGGGAACGGGCATGGACTTTGAACTGGTACTGCCCTATGCGCTGGGACGCTTTGTCCCGGTGGGGCTGCTGGGATTTCTGATTGCCGGTCTGCTGGCCGCCTTCATGGCCAACTTTGCGGCCACTGTGAATGCCGCGCCTCCGTACTTTGTCAACGACATCTACAAGCGCTTCATCCGCCCGGATGCGCCTCCGAAGACCTATGTCCGCCTAAGCTATATCGCATCGTTTGCGGTGGTGGTGGTCGGGGTGGCGATCGGCTGGAACGTGACCTCGGTGAATGCCGTGGTGGTGTGGATCGTCTCCGGACTATGGGTGGGCTACACGGCCTCCAATGTTCTGAAGTGGTACTGGTGGCGCTTCAACGGCTATGGATACTTCTGGGGCATGCTGGCCGGCATTACTTCGGCGCTGACCCTGCCGCCGGTGGTGGAGAAGGTGGCGTGGGTGCAGGCGCTGCTGGCTCACTATGCCATCAACTCCGACGTGGCGGTGACCTTCCCGGTGGTGCTAATCCTTTCGCTGATCGGCTGCCTGGCGGGCACGCTGCTGACCAAGCCGGAAGACGACGAGGTTCTGAAGAACTTCTACCGGCGGGTGCGGCCGTGGGGCCTGTGGGGGCCGGTTCTGAAGAAGGTGCTGGCCGAGGACCCCGGTTTTCAGCGCAATCGGGACTTTCCCCGCGACATGTTCAATATCGGCATCGGCATCGTCTGGCAGATTGCGCTGGTGGTGTTGCCCGTCTATGTGGTGACCCGGGAGTTTGCGCGGGCCGGCATCACTCTGGCGGTAGTGCTGGGCACATCTGCGATCCTGGCATTCACCTGGTACAAGCACTTATTAACGCGCGAGGTGCAAAAATAGCTCAATTTTGGGCTATAGCATTTCCGGAAGGCCTGTAAACCGAGGGTAGGATGCTAAGTGGCTTTTTCCTCAAGAAAAAGCCACCTCTCAACTCCATCAAAAAGTCTACATGTATTCCGGAAATGCTCTAGAAACGTGTCCCTCCGCATTTCGTAAACGGTTGCGGCGTGCTACAAAGGGTGCAATGGTGAAACAAGCTAGACCGAAGGCGAAGATCCAGCCTCATCCCAGGCAGCCCGTCAGTCTGCGGGTTTTGGGCGAGTATCTGAACCTGTCGCCAGCCACGATCTCACTGGTACTGAACGATGCGCCGGGGGTGAAGGCCATCCCGCAGATCACCCGGGACCGGGTGAAGGCGGCGGCGGTCGAGTTTGACTACCGGCCCAGCTTTTATGCCCGGTCGCTGCGCAAGCGGCAGTCGTACTCCATCGGCGTGCTGGTTCCCGAGCTGAACGACAGCTATACGGCGCAGATCCTGGCTGGAGTGGAAGATTTCCTGATCGAGGAAGGCTACTTTTACCTGACCGCGAGCCATCGCCGCAAACCGGATCTGATTGAAGAGTACCCGCGCATGCTCATGGAGCGATCGGTGGAGGGCTTCATCCTCATCGATACGGTGCTGGAGCACAGTTTGAAGTTGCCGGCCGTGGCCGTGGCGGGACATCGCGAACTGGAAGATGTGACCAACGTGGTGCTCGACCAGCGACGGGCGGCAGAGCTGACCCTGCGCCATTTGTACCGTCTGGGCCACCGCAGGATTGCGTTCATGCGCGGCGGCAGCCACAGCTCCGACGCCGACGACCGCTGGAAGTCGCTGCAGGCCGTGGCCGCAGACCTGGGTCTGGTGGTGCGGCCGGAGTTGACGGTAGAGCTTAAATTGCGGGTCTCGACGCCGGAGCTGGGCTTTGAGCCGGCCAGCGAGCTGCTCAACCGCCGCCACGACTTTACGGCCATGGTGTGCTACGACGATGTGGCCGCCATCGGAGCCATCCGGGCCATCCGCGACCACGGACTGCGCGTTCCCGAAGACATCTCCGTGGTGGGCTTCGACGATATCCAGAGCGCGGCCTTCCACAATCCCAGCCTGACCACGATTCGCCAGCCGCTTTATCAAATGGGCACCACCGCCGCCAGCGTCCTTCTGCAACGGGTGCGCGGGGAGACGGACGTTCCCCGCATGATCCCCATCCTGCCGGAGCTGGTAGTGCGCGAGTCGACCGGCCCACCCCTCCACAAGCGGGCGCGCGCCAAGCAGAGCTAGAGCCTTCTGCGAATGGCCCGGCGAATCTCCCTTTCGGAGCGGGTCCGCCGGGCCATCCGGTAACGGCAGGCGATCAGGCGTTCTCTTTGAGCGCCTGCATCTGCGCTTCCAGTTGGTCCAGCGTGAAGCCGCCCGGGGTCTTGCCGGTGTGCTCAATCCAGTCGCCGTCCGCGATGGCGTAGACCTCATCGACAAACTGCGCAAAGAAGGCCCAGGTCATGGTGTAGTACTGGCCCCAGGAGATGACGCGCGCACCCTGGGCATCGTAGCCGGCTAGAACCACCGCATGCCCACCGAGGATCTTCGCCTCGGAGGGCACGTAATCCCACACCGCCAGCGGGGGCGCATTGGGCGGCTGCACGCTTTCCGGCACATTGAAGCCGATGTAGGCCAGCCCGCAATCGGCGATGGTGCGCTTGACGTCGTCGGTGTTGCGCGGGTCGACCTCGATGAAGGCTGCGATCTTGTGGCGGGTGGCGCCTTTGGGCCCAAGGGGAGCACCCGTTGTCAGCAGATAGCTCAGCACCGTCTGCTCATTGCCGCCCGGCCCCTCGCCCTTGACCTTGGGGTTATAGCCGCAGGCCTGGATATAGAGTCTTTCCACGTCGCTATCGGGCCCGGTGACCATCTTTTTTGTAGCGTTGAAGGTCCACACCTGAATGGCGTGATAGAAGGCTGCGCAGGTGCAGTCGCCCAGCCCCTCGGGCGCCAGAGGTGGATTATCGGAGGAGGGACCATTGAGCATCATCCCGAGATTGGCGGGCATGCCCTTGGTGTAATCGACGGCCGCCGGCGGCGGAGCCAGAGTCTGGCCAGCCAGCAACGCACTCAGATGGGGAACACGGGGATTGTAAGACCGGTGCAAGCGGCCGAGTTTGAAGGGAGTGTGGACTGCGGTTTTCGCTTTCGGACTCATCGGGCGGATTCCTTTCCTGCGGGGAATCATCCGGAGTGCTCCGTCCTGGATGGGGATGGACCGGATCAGTTGTTGACGATTGCGTCGATCACCGCCCAGGCCGCAATCACGCTGGCCGCGGTGGTGAATGCGCCGTACTTGGAGTAGATCTGCGCAGCGGCCTGATCGGCGGCCTTGATGTCGTGGTTGGGATTGGGCATCTGGGGATCGGAAGCGTTGCGAATGGCAAGCCACTGCAGCCCGCTGTGGGCCTGGAGTGCCTGGCCGACCATGGCGTCGCCCATGTCGCAGGCGCGATGCCCGGGGCCCTGCAGCTTGTAGTAGTCCGTGGAGTCGTCGAATCCAAAGAAGTCGGTGGTGACGATCGTATCGGTGGCTGCCGACCAGATCTTGGGCACGGGCCGCGCGTTGGGAATCTTGGCGGCATTGATCCGGGTCAGGTCGGGCGTGATGGCCGCAAGCGCGCTGGCCGGAACCGGGGTGGTGGAGTACGATGCCGCAGCCCAGGGTTCGCTCTTGAATTGCGTGGTGCAGAAGAACTGCGTTCTTCCCGCAATCACCACATCGCCCAGCGCCACATCGCTGCCAATGCCGCCGCCGGTTCCGGTGGTGATGAAGATTTTGGGTCGGACGGCCGCGGCAACTTCGTCCATCAGCTTCTTGACCGGGACGGCGGGGCCGTCGTAATCCAGGTGCAGGCCCGACTTCATGAGCAGGACTTTGGCGTTGCCGATGCGGCAGGGAAAATACAAGCCCAGGCTGTGATAGTAGCGCGCCATATCCGCCTGCTTGTCGTTGAAGGGCGCAGTTCCGCCGGTCACCAACGGGATGTACGCAGCGATGTTGTGCCGGTACTCGTACCATTTGGATGTTGGGTAGCCGGGCGTCAGCAGCGCGGCCAGCGTTGCCGCCTCCGCCGAGGTCCAGGTGACCACCACGGCATCGTAGCCGGAAAATTTGGTGAGGTCTTCGGTCTCGGCAGGCGCGGTGGGCAAAGGCGCGGCCTGCGGCCCTTTTCCAGCCGGCCAGGGAACAGCGGCGGGCAAGCGATCGCTGGCATTGGCAACCAGAGCGGCTTCCAACCCCGCAGCCTTGAAGCGCTCCTGCGGTTCCTCGGGATTGAAATTGAGACGCAGGTCATGGAGATCGATATTCATATTCCCCTCCATAGCACGATCTAAGCGTAAAGAGCATCCCTATCTTTGGCAGCAAGCGTAAGCGCAGCCCGAATCAAAGTCAATCGATTTCTCTGCGAAATACTACAGAAAAAACGCAGTTACCTTTGTCTCTATTTCACATGAAATCGTATGAGACTTATGGTTGTGGGCCGCAAAGAACGATCCGTTCAGCAGCAGAATACCGCCGCCACGGCCGCCGCGCTATTTTGCCCGCAGAAATACGGCCCAGGCGTGGGCCAACTCCTTGCCGTGTGCATCTTCGATGCAAGCCTCCGTCTTCAGCATGCGCTTGCCGGAGTCGGCGATCCAGCCGCGCACCTGCACGGCAGCGCCGGGCGGAACCTGCTGCCGGAAGCGCACCCGCAGCTCGGCGGTAAAGCCGAAGGCTCCAGTTGCGGCCACCGCCTTGGCCATCGACTCATCGAGTACCGTGCTCACAATGCCGCCGTGAATCACGCCGCGAAAGCCTTCGAAGCCGGCCTCGGGAAGCCACTCGGCACAATAGTTTCCCGCCGCATCGGGACGGAAGTCCAGATGCAAACCGCGGGGATTTTCAGGGCTGCAGGCAAAACACTGGGAGGGATCGAGAGCCGCGTTCATCCTTCCAGTTTGCCACACAGGCGGCGGGGTTGCCGCAAGCGACATCAAAAGCCGCGCAGCGAGGTGTTGGGGTAGAAGGCGGCCAGAATGCGACGGAAATCCGCACCCTCGTTGGCCATGCCGATGGCTCCGTACTGGCACATGCCTATGCCGTGGCCCACGTTGTGGCCCTCAATGCGCCAGCCCTGCGGGTCGGCAGCAGTGGAGAAATCGGCGCCGGGCAAAGAACTCCAACCCCATTGGCGGACTGCCTGGATTCGCCTGGGTTCATCGCCGGGTGGGGGAGGCGGCTGGGCGTTGTCCAGATGACGCTGCCAGACGAACGGATGCTCCCGGCACCATCTGCACTCGACTGCATAGTAGGGATACTGGCCGGAGTCCTCCGCGGGCGCTGGATAGCCGGCCTCGCACAGCGAGCGGGTTCGGCCGCCACACCGGCCGGAGTACATGGCGGCAAGCGTCCTGCCGCGATAGCTGAGCACCACGGCCCGCGTGGCATCCACGGCGCTCCACGCGCGGCTCCCACGCGCAGGCGGGGCCTTCAGAAACTGGCAATGGGTGGTGTCGCAGAAGTCGAAATCCAGATGGCGCTGGCCGGCCAGCAGGAACGAGCGGGTAACAACCGCCTGCGCCTTCAGCGCTTCGAGCGGCGCGGCCTCGTCCATCTCCGCGTTCACAATGGAGGCCACGGCGGTTTCCACATCCATGGCGACCACGGCCTCCAGATGCCCGTCGCGCGCCTCTACAAGCAGCTTGCCGCGATAGGTGCGGCGGAGCTTGCCAGGCACTTCGAGCTCAAACCAGGCTGGTCCACCGTCGCGGGCCGTCACCTCCCATTGCGATGCACCGAAACTCTCCGCATCCACACGCTCACCCCGCACGTGGAAGGTCAGCCGGCGATGGCCGGGTTCCCCGTTGAGGACTACGCGATGAGACGCGCCCGATGGCAGAGCTTGCGCCACCATGACGGCATGATCGGCGGGCGCAAGAACGAGATCGACGGGATGAAAGAGCCCCAGCACGCTGACCCGAATCTCCTGCGCGGTGCAGAACAGCGGCGCGAAGAGCAGCGCCAGCGCGCAAACGACGCGCACCAGTCGCTTCCCTGCACCGTGAGCATGAAAATGGCGGAGAAGAGTCATCAATGTGATCCTGCTCCAAGCGCCTGCAACATGGCCGCAGCGATTTTGGCGCTCGATGCGCCGGTGGTTCCATGAACCCGCACCAGCAGCAGCAGACGCGGCGCGGCGGCAGGATAGATGGCCAGGACAAAACCATCGCCAGGAGCGCGCGGCGTATGCGTGCAGGCCGTCGTACCGGTCTTGGCCAGCACGGCGTCTTTGCCGAGCGCATCGCCCATCGCGCGGGCGGTGCCGTAGTTCGCCGAAGACTGCATGCCGCCAAGAATCAAAGACTGCAGCGGCCAATTGCGCTCGCTGGCCAGCAATCGATACGCCTGCGCCAGATCGAGCGGCGTCTCCTTCCATTCACCGTCAAGGCCAACAAGGGAGGACGGCGAGGCACGCGGACCGGGCCCCTGCAGCCCGTAACGCGCCAGCACGAGCCGTGCGCGCGCTTCATCCACGCCCTGCGCCAGTTGCAGAAAGTAGGCGTTGCAGGAGTCGGCGATGGCCGCGCGAAGCCCGAGACGCCCATGCCCACGCGGCAACCAGCAACGGCCCTGAGCGCCGGTGCAAAGGAAGGTGGGAAAATCGGAGCGGTGCTGCTCGCCATAAGCCAGCGCCAGCCACGGCTTGAGCAGCGAACCAGGCGCAAGCGGCGTCCGGATGCCCTCCGGCCAGCGGCTGGCCAGCACGTTGCTCTGCGCATCGAGCAACAGATAGGAGATGGCCGGAGCGGTGAAACTGCGGTCGAGAACCGCTTGCGCCGCCATGGAGAAGCCGGCCTGCTGCGCAGTACAGGAAGGCACGGCCAGAAGAAGACACCACGCCAGCAGGCGTTTCAATCTTTCCACCTGTAGGTGACGGTTTGCAGCACCCTGGCTCCCTGGTCACGTTCCTCAACTTGCTCGCTCTCCAGCCGGGCAAACGCGCTTGACAGACTGCCGATGTTGGCGGAGAAAAAGGCGGGCGAGTTGCTGTTTCCACCTTCACCATGCGCGCCGGCACGATCGAGCTGCCGCATCAGACGCAGATAATCGCTCCGTCCTCGATCGTTGCGGTAGAGCGCAACATAGGTCTGGTTCTCACCGGAGGAGGTGGCGCTCATCTGCGCCCGCGCCAGCAGGCTTTCCAGAAGATGAGCGTCGCTGGCCAGAAACAAACGGCTGCCGTCCACCTTCAGGTAGAGATTCACCGGCCCATCCAGTGCCAGATACGCGCCTGCGGGACCGGTGCGTTGCTGCCATCCAGCGCCGAGCTTGCCGACGGTGGTGGCCGGAGCCAGGGCTGCGGTCAGCGCCTGACGCACGCTGGCCTCACTCCACGCCGCGCGCGCCTCCATCACCGCCGCCGCGTTGATGCCCACAAAGACGGAATCCTTGCTCACAGCCGTGGTGTAACAGCGCAGCACGCGCACCGGGTCGGCAGCCTGGAGCAGCGCCCGCAGCGGCTGGTCCACATCGTCGCGCGCTTCCACCATGGGGGCCTGATCGATCATCACATCCAGCTGCGATGCACTGCCGGCATTCACCTGGTTGGCGGCCTGGGGGGCAGTCTGGTTGCGCTCCTCCACCTGCTGCGGATGCAGTTCCAGAAGGTCCTCGCGGAGATTTTGCAGCAACTCTTCGCGATCCGTAGCCACCTCGGCAATAGCCAGCGTGGCATCGTCGGGAGCAAGCTGAAGCAGCGGGCGCGCATCGGCGAGCACAGGATCTCGACTCGCATCGCGGCGCACCAGAACGCGCTCTTCGCGATACACATTGCCCTCGCGCCGTAGATCGCTGACCGCGGCCGCGTACTGCTTCATCTCGGTGATATTGCGCTGCACCCAGTAGCTGCGGAAATAGGGCGACGGCACCAGCCGGGTGAGGTTCAACGCCATGCGCAACTCACCCCGCGCGCCGGCCTGCTTGAGGGCTTCGGCATACCACGCCTCGTTGGCCAAATTGTGATCCACCTTGCCGGCCATGCGGTCCAGCACACCGGCTATCAGGTCATCGCGGGTGGCCAGAATCAGCCAGCCATCGCGCGCGGCAAAGACGGCCTGACGGCCCGAGGCCTCATCCTTGCGCAGATAGAAGTCGCTGCCTGCCTCGTTGCGGCGCTCGAACTTGCCGCGCGCCTGCCACAGCGGCAAAGCCTGAATGCGGCCTGCCTCCATGCGCGTGACATAGACAAACTCCATCTTGCCGATGTCGTAAATGGCCAGGCAGCTTTGGCCGCCGGCAACCGATTCCAGCATGGCCCCATCGGGGTCGACCGTGGCGGCTTGGGCAAACTCCTTCTGCGCCTGCTCCAAGCGGGTGAAGAGCCGCGAGCGGCTGAACTCCTGATAATTGCTGCCGGCAATCCAGGCCCGTTTTTCGGCGGAGGTATTCCAGGCGTGAAGCAGATCGGAGAAGTTGTCAGCCTCGATTGAAAGCATCGCGCCATCGGGCAAAATCTCCGCCGGGTCCGATCTCGGCTCCACATAATGTTCCACAGCGCGCACGGCCAGAATCAGCCCCCCGCCCAGCACGCATGTGCCGATGGTCAAAAGCAGTTTGCGCTTCATTCCGCGACCTCCTGGTCCGGGACGGATTTTCTGGGCTTGAAGGCCACGCCCGGCAGCAGGCGCGGACGCACTACGCGATCCTGTGCCAGCTCCCGGTGAATCATGGGGGCACGCGCGTTGTTTTCTTCCTCGCGCGCAATGTCGGTCTGCATGCGGTCGCGCTCCTTCTCGGCTGCGGCCAACCGCGTGGCATCGCGTTCCGTGGCGCACAACTGCCGGATCAGTTGCAGGGCCTCGTCGTTTTCGCCGCGCTTCTGGCGCGCATGCACCAGATCCCAGAGCAGCCGATTGCGCTCCTCGGGCTTCAACAGCGGCTCTCCGGGCACGGCCATCCATTGCATGAAGCGATCGTTCCAGCCATAGACCGGCTCCGCAACCATCAGGCCCTGCAGATTGTTTTCAAGCAGCGGTGCAGCGGCCAGCAGCGCCTGACTGGATTGCCCGGCGGCCGCTGCAGCCTGCACATAGCGCAGACGCGCCATCTGGTTCTCCGGCACATCGGCGATGACGGCGCGCAACAGGCTCTCGCGTTGCGTTGCAGTGCGCGTGCAGGCCGCGGCGGCCAGACGTGCGGCCACAAAGTAGGGATGATTTGCTTCCTCCGGCGCAATGCATCCGTTACGCGCCATCAGATCCAGTTCCCTGCTTCCGATGGACGCGGTCGCGTGACCGCGCAGTGCTTGCGCAGCCGCCAGGCGGTCAGCATACAACGCTTTCGGGTCGGCGGCCACCGCAGCCAGCGCCGGGAGCGGCGCGCTGTTGTGCGGATCGACGGCCAACTGCGCGACGGCCAGCCGCACCCGATACCGCGCCTGCCACGGGAAGGCCTCGGCCAATGCTGCGAGGAAAGGAACTGCGTCCGCCGCCCGGCCATGCTTTTCGAGCAGCGCCGCCGCGGCATCGGTATCGGAGTACAGATCGCTTCCGGTGAGGGTCAACCGTTTGAGCAGATCGACTGCCGCAGCGTTGCCGCCCTCTTCCAGATCGATCTCCGCGAGCCCCAGGAAGTTGACCGCGGTCAGTTGGCGTTTTTCGAGGGCATCCTCGTAGACGAAACGCAGCAGGGCGCGCCTGCCGGGCGGGTTCAAGAGTGCGGCCGCCCTTTGCACGGTGTCCGCGGCCGGAGCCTGCGCGGGATTCTTCTTCCAGCGGTTCAGCAGCTCCGGAATCGTCCCCTCTTGCTGCGCCAGCTGCACTTCCAGCTCCAGCCAACCCGCTTCCATCCGCGTAACCGTGGGGATGCGCGCCAGCTCCTCATGCACCTGCTTCCACTCGCGATCGCGCACCAGAGCCTGCACCCACTTGCGCAGCTCATAATCGAGCTCGTAGTTCTGTTCGCCAGGCTTGGCGGCGGCACGGAGATTCTCCACCTCGCGCGCCTGCAACTGGGTGCGCTGGCTGGCAACCACCCAATCGCTTTCGGCAAGGGTCCTGAGCAACTGCGCGTAGTCGTCCGGCTCCTTGGATTGGCTGGCAGCATTCAGCAGCCACGCCAGCGATTTACTGTTGGCCGCGTAGCCCGCCCGCAGCAGCGGCTCGGTGCGATAGGAGCCGTTGCGGCGAATGTAGACGCGCAGCATGGTGTCCACGTCCGGGGCCAGCTCCGCATAGGCGCCGTGCGCGGCCGCGTCCTCCAGCACCTGCGCAAAGTCGTTCCAGAAACTCTCCGGCACGTGGCGCGCGTCCATCTCTTCACCCAGCAGATGGACTGCCTGCTTCCACGCGGCAATTGCCTCCGGCTTACGGCCGGTTTGAAGGTAGAGCAGGGCCATGGCGTCCAGCACCGCAGGCTGATCGTGGTTGAGGTCGAGCGCGTGGCGATCGTCGGCCAGAGCGGCGTCGGGCCGGCCAGCCTCCGCAAGGTAGTCCGCAAGATCGGAGTAGGCCGACGCCTGAACTGGCGTGTGCTCCAGTTCCGCTTCCAGCAGGCCTTCGGCGCGCGGGTCCTGCTCTTCGTCCAGATACTCGCCATAGCGCGAGGCGTAGGAGAACCAGATCTCTCCGGCCAGATGTTGCGCACGGTCCAGAGGATGGTCGATGCGCTCGCCGATGGTGAGATCGGGCTGAAGCGCATCTTCAAATCCCTGGCGCACGACGGGCCGATGCACGCGCAGATAGAGCCCGGCGAGTCCGGTCATGGCCGACTTCCACACCGGCGGCAAATTGGCTCCGCGAGCTTCAACCGCGGCCAGCGCCAGCTCCGGTTTGGCCTTCTCCAACAGTTTTTGCACGATCTCGTCGCGGTTGGCGCGCGCCAGCAGATCGTTGGGCCGCGCGTCGAGCAAGAGATCGAAGTAGCGATCCGACACGCCGCCGCGGCCCGCCAGCGTGTCCAGCTCTGTAAGTACGCGCAGTTCGGCGGCCCGGTCGTTCTGCACCTTATACACCTGTGCGGCCTGCTCCAACACACTCGAGCGCAGGCGCGGCTGCACCTGCCCGGCCAGATCCTCAATGCGCTTACCGGCATCGTCCCATTGCACGCGGCTCTGCTGGAGCTCAAGCCACTCGCGGAGCTCTTGCCTTCCGGGGTTGCCGCTCTTCGCCGTGAATTGCCAGAGCAGATCGGCTTCGAGCGGCTTGAGCCCGGCCGCATCGATGGCGGGCAGATAGACTGCGCGCAGTTCCCCTCCGTCGGCCGCGCCGGCCAGCTTGCCCTGCAACCACGCGGCAAATTGCTCCTTTTCCTCCGGCGTGGCGTAGTTGGCCACCACGGTACCCATGGCCTGCAGTGCCGCTGCAAAAGCATTGCGCGC
>Ga0371490_1000538_pt1 | contig 24961 bp, 21 predicted proteins | sample MB2SIPfraction_FD_207959 | JGI IMG/M metagenome (GOLD analysis project Ga0371490, IMG submission 207959) | Lab enriched peat soil microbial communities from McLean, Ithaca, NY, United States - MB28FN SIP fraction | ecosystem: Environmental > Terrestrial > Soil > Wetlands > Peat | place: USA... | reverse complement strand
AAGGTGCGGAACCCATGACCAATAACGCACGACTCCAGAAACCAGAGGCCCGAAGGAAGAATGTCACTTTGGTTGTCGACGAGGATCGGCTCCTGGCGGCCAGAAAGGTCGCACTCGATCAGCGATCCAGCGTGAATCAACTGGTGCGAGAGTATCTGGCGGCGCTGGTGGAGGAACCCAGCCGCAGGCGGCTAGCCCGGGCGAGGTTGACCGCGGCGTTCAAAACAGGTCTTGTCGATGTTGGCGACCGGAAATGGAGCCGTGACGAACTCTACGACCGGCGAGAGGCGCCGCGCTGAATCGACCTCGCGTCGCCCGGCGCCGAATAATTCAGCCGGGCGCCGGCCGGATCATCCTTCGCGGCAAGCCGCGTTGATGTTCTGGCTTTCGAGCACGCGTTTCGGCGCCCCATGCCTGGCGACGCTGATCATCGCGCGGCCCACGCATTCGGTTGTGGTCACGTACTTGGGGCCGAGCGTCTTCAAGACCGGATAGAGCGGCCCAATGACCGCATACACTCTCCTCAGCCACTTCGTCTTCGGGACCACGCCGTGCATGGGCCGGATGAATCCCGGACGGAACATGTAAGCCGCTTGGAATGGCAGCTTGAGCAAGGCGTTCTCGGTCTCGCCTTTGACGCGCGCCCACATGCTGCGGCCGCGCCCGGAACTGTCCGTTCCGGCTCCCGAGACATAGATGAAAGTCATGCTCGGATTTTGGCCGGCGAGCGTACGCGCCACCGACAGTGTGAGGTCGAGCGTTACGCGGCGATAGTCCGGCTCCGCCATGCCGAGTGACGAAACGCCTAGGCAGAAGAAGCAGGCATCATAACCGGAGAGCTGGTCCTCAATGGCGGAGAGATCGGAAAGGTCTTGCCGGACGATTTCGCGCAGCTTCGCGTGGCGCTGTGCAGCCGGCGCGCGGACAAGCGAGAGAACGGACTCCACCTCGGGATCGAGCAAGCATTCCCGCAGAACGCCTTGCCCCACCATTCCCGTCGCGCCAAAGAGGATTACCCGCATGCGATTCGCCGGAGCGTAGCGGCACGCTGACGCCACCGGCGCCTGAGCACGCTACGGACGCAATACGACTAATTTAGCAATATCGATGAGGGAGAAACGGGCGTCGCTGAAGGGCGCAGTTCTCTTCCGCCGTGCAGCGGGTCCGGGGTTAGTCCGTGCCGTTTACGAACGAAGCAGCGCGGCCTCTTCGAGCGTGATCTCTTCCGGACCGCTCTTTTCCTGGTCTTTCTTTTGTGCCCGCTTTGCAGCCTTATCGCGCTGTTTTTCGGCGCGCGCCATTTCTTTCTGCCGTTTCTGGAAGGTAGTACGCGATCGGGTGGCCATAGGCTGTCTCCTTTTTCTGCTCTCTACTCGGCTCGAACCGCCGTCATCGAATGCACACGAACTCCGGCGAGACCCGGAAGCGGCACAAACCGGAACCGAGTCCGCGCGAGAAGAAAACCAGGGCGGCAGTTGCGAGCGCCGCCCCTAGTCTGATTTTACCTTACCAGCGCTTGTTTTGCCTGCCGCCACCACCGCCGCGGTATCCACCGCCGCCGCCGCCGCGGTCTTCCTTCGGCCGGGCCTCGTTGACATTCAGCGCCCTGCCATCGAGTTCCCTGCCGTTCAGACCGGCAATGGCCGCATCGGCCTCGGTCGCCACGCTCATCTCCACGAATCCAAAGCCCCTGGCACGCCCGGTCTCCCGGTCGGTCACGACGTTGACACGGTCCACCGTGCCATATTCCTCAAACATGGATCGAACCGCATCTTCGGTAGCCCCGAAGCTGAGATTTCCAACGAAAATATTCTTCAATTAAGATCTTCTTTCTGAAATTTGCAGAGCAGCGAATCGCGGGCAGGATAGACGGTTGTGCCGGACTATGCGAGAGACCTCAATTAGCGGAACTGTCAAACTACACACCGATGGTAACACGAAACCGCCACCATCGCGCGATTTAAATTACCTCCGCGGGGACTCCACGAGACTGGCAGATCGTTCGGGCGCGATGCGCGTATGTGCTTTCCCGTACGCTCGATCGCGACCGGTGTCACATCTCGGCAAGCGCGGCGGTGCCGCTCTCTACGGCCGCTGCCTGATCCTTGCGCCGGATCGCCCTCACCATGGTCTTCACATGCGGTATCGCACGCGCGGCCCTTTCGTAAACCGGCACCAGCGCTGGCGCTCGATTCAAAGCGTCCGTCCGGTAGCCCTTGTACAGTGGCCGGGCCATTTGGTGCATTTCATACAGACATTCGCCGCCCGACTCTACGTGATCGTCCCATCCGTCCTTATCCGGGCTCTGTAGCGATCGCACCATTCCGCGTAGAAGAACCTTCGTGCTGTCATATAACATAGGATTACCCGTTCCCCTTGACGAAGTTACTTCCCCGGGCCGATTAGGGCGCCGGGGTAAATCCGTGGCGAGCACTGTGTTGTTGAGTTAATTGTATTGTAGCACATGCGGGACAGTGCAGTAATCCGCCTGGGCTAGGCTTTTATATCGCGCACCCGTAATCCGCCGCGATCGTTGCCCTCGTAGAGCCGCGAAAGAACGCTCCGACCACCCCGTGTGCGGCTCCGTACCATCCCGGTTTCCGCACCAAAAGCATTCCCGGCAATGATATCCTTTACCAATCGGTCATAAGGAGGGTTACCCATGAGTTCGAATACCGACCCCGCGCCATCCGCCGCGCTTGCGCCCGGCACAGTCGCTCCGGATTTTCGATTGCCGAGCACACCCGATCAGCTCGTTTCCCTGCACGAGTTCCGCGGCCAGCCAGTGGTCCTGGTGTTTTACCCGGCGGATTGGAGCCCCGTGTGCGGCGATCAAACCGCGCTGTACAACGAGCTCCTGCCGGAGTTTCACCGTTTTGATGCCGAGTTGATCGGCATCTCCGTCGACGGCGCCTGGTGCCATCTGGCGTTCGCGCAGGAGCGCAAGCTGCACTTCCCGCTGTTGGCCGATTTTGAGCCGAAGGGGGCTGTGGCTCGCCAGTACGGTGTCTATCGCTCCCAGGACGGTTTCTGCGAACGCGCTCTTTTCGTCATCGATGCGCAGGGAGTCATTCGATGGAGCTACGTCTCGCCGGTCGGTGTCAACCCGGGAGCCGACGGGATTCTGGCCGCGCTGGAGGGCCTCCCGTCAAAGGAGAAAAAGCAATGACCGCACCTTCTTCGGCCAGGCTCACTCTGCCCGTGACCGATCGGGACCACATTCAGGGGTCGCCGGAAGCGGCGGTCACTTTGGTCGAGTATGGCGACTACGAATGTCCGCACTGCGGCCGCGCCTACCCCATCGTGGAGGCGCTCCGCCAGAATCTCGGCGACCGGTTGCGGTTTGTCTTTCGCAATTTTCCGCTGACGCAGGTCCATGCGCACGCCGAGATGGCGGCTGAAGCCGCGGAGGCGGCAGGAGCGCAGGGCCGCTTCTGGGAGATGCACCACGCCTTATTCACTCACCAGAATGCGCTCGATTCCGCGCACCTGGTGCAGTACGCGGGCCGCCTCAGGATCAATGCGGCACAGCTCGGCGAAGCGCTCGCGGCACACACGTTTCGCGAACGCGTCCGCGAGGATTTCATGAGCGGCGTCCGCAGCGGAGTGAACGGCACCCCCACGTTCTTTATCAACGGCCGGCGGCATGACGGGCCGTTTGATCTGGAGGCGCTGACGGAGGCGGCTGAGGGAGTGGCGGGGTAAACGGGCGGGCCGAGTGTTGTGAGGGCGGGCAAAACTCCTGGCTTCGTGTTATCTATCTTGGGTATGGAAATGAGCCCCAAGGGCGCGTACGCTCGCAATGTATGCTAGGCGTTTTCGTCGTGACTAGCTTGGTGCTGAGTGCGGATTGCGCTGTGTGGGTCTATGGCGAAACGCGCGGTTTTGAGGCGCCTTCCGCGGCGGTCAGGTTGGCATTCTCAGTGGCTGGACTCCTGATCGCTCTGGTTGTACATGAGGGCGGGCACCGGATTGCGGGGGCGGCGCTGGGCTGGCGGTGCGTGCGTTTCGGCTTCGGGCCGTTCGAGTTCGCTCGAGCCGCTAAGGTATGGAAGAGAGAGCGGGTCAAGATACTCTGGGGCGCCTTTGTGATGCAGGTGCCGCCGAGTTTTGCCGGCTACCGGCGCGAAAAGGCTGTGACTCTGGTTGGCGGCCCGATGGCATCTCTGGTTTTTGGGGAGTCATGCGCGTTGATTGCTTTGACTTCGGCAAGCCCCGTGGTCTTTGCGCTGTTCGGGAGTTTGGGCCTCTGGTCATTAGCTTGGATGCTGATGGGCCTGGTCCCTGAGGAGCAAGACGGGGCCGGGACCGACGGATACCGCCTGTGGCAACTGCTTCGCGGCGGGCAGGGTTTCGATGACATGGTGCGTGAGACGATGGCTGAAGCCAGCAATACTACTATCCTGCGGTTGCGCGACTGGCCGCACGAGTTCGTTGTTCGCCGGGCGGCCGGTGATGATCCCTACAATATCTACCTCGCTTATGTGCACACGCTGGACGCTGGCGACGCTGAAGCCGCGTCGGAGTACATGCGGAGGCTCATAGCGCAGTTGCCACAGGAGAAGCCGAATCCCAATTTCGCCTACGAAGCGGCGTATTGGCTGGCCATGTACGACGGCAACGTGAGCGGCGCGCGGAATTGGATGGAGCGTGCAGGGCGGGATGCATTCCCCTGGCTGCGGCTACGAGCGGAAGCGGCGGTTGAGTTGGCGGACGGGCAATATGAACGCGCCGCGAGTTTGGCGAATCAAGCACTGGCAAGAGTGCCTACTCCGGCCAGTTGCGGGGCCGACGAGTACGAAATCGACAGGCTGAACGAGCTGCGGGGTAATGTGGCAGCCCGCGCCGCACCCGTTGGTGGGAGTAGTCTGGACTAACGAGAATCGGGCGTCAACCAATGCCCGCCGATACGCGCCCTCCCATCGACATCGCTCACAGCGCCCGCTCCAGCGTCGTAATATCGACTAATCCTCTCGCGCCGTAGAGCGCCGGCAGAATGCGCGACGCGGGATAGCGGCGGCGTAAGTCGGCGATGCGCATGGTGCCGGAGCGATAGGCGGGGAGATACATCCTGCCGAGCAGCGGGTGACGGCCCCAGGCGCCGGAGAGTTTATCGGCGCGCTCGGGCGACACCAGAAAATCGCGGCGCAGGATTTCGGCGACGGACGCCTGCGCGGCGCCTTCGCCCCAAGTGAGAAACGACGATTGGTTCTTGGCATCGTCCTGCAGCAGCGCCAGCAGCACGCCGATCTGCAAATCCGGGTCGGGCAACTGGTCCACCTCGGTAACGCCGTAGGCCATCAGAATAGCGTTGTTGGCAATGCCCTCGAACAGCGCCGCCGCGCGCGTGTTCATCGTCAACACAGTAGCTTCGAAGCCAACCTTGCCGCGGACATAAAGATCCTGTAGATAGGCAAACGTGGTGACGTGACCGGGGACGACTTCATGACTCACCAATTGCAGGAATTCCGGCAGCGACGTTTCGAGCGAGGCGTTGATCTCATAAGTCGCCTCATATTCCGGGCCGCCATCCGGACGGCGGGCGCGGCCCAGATAATTCATCGATCCGGAAAACCAGGCATCCTGAATCGGCAGGAACTCGATGTTAGCGCGCGGCACCAGGGCGAATTCGTGCGGCAGGTAAGGGACGACACTGAGGGCGGCGAGTTGATCGAAATGGCCGATCACAGCCGCGCCGAGCAGCCGGATAGACGCCATGGGCACGCGATGCCGCGCGCGCCAGGCATCCACGGCTTCGAGCAAATCGCCCGAAGCACCGAGCAACTCCGCCACTCGCTCGCGCTTCTGCACAGGGTCCGAAGCCTCCGGCGCGCGGCCGGTGGAGGCTACGACGCAGCGTTCGTAAGGGACCGGCGCGCCGCGGCCGAGGATCTCCATCGCCAGGTCCCACATGGCTTCGAAACACAGAGCCAGGCCCACCAGATACTCGCCGCGCAAGCCGCCGCACTCCGCGCCAGCGCGCTTCAGGCCTTCGATGGCGCCGCGAATATCGACCTGCGACAGGTAGCGGTCGATGGCCGCGGCGTCAGGTGTCTTGGCGGAAACGCCGCCCGAGGCGCGAACCGGCGCAGCCTCGGCGACGGCGTAGGCGAGCGGCAGCGGCTCGTCGCTGAACCAGGAATCTGCAATGAACCGGCCCGTGCCGGAGGCGCACATGACGTCGCCGCCCCATAGCGTGTCGATGCCCAGGATGGCGTTGCCGACGAGTGTTTCCAAAGGCTCGCTCATACTTCGTTCTCCTTCTGCCGGCGAATGGCGCTGAACCACAAATAGGCGCACAGTCCCAGGAACATCAGGCCGGAGACGCACTGCGAAACCAGGTCGTTCGAATAAAACGGCGTGTGGATCCAGGCTTCCGTGAAGCCGGGGATGAGGCGGCAGGCCGCGCCGAACACGCCGCCCAGCGCGCCGCCCGCCATCAGGCCGCTGGCGATTACCACGCCGCGCTCACGGGCCGTGGCGTCGCGCTTCGAAACCAGGTGCGCCAGAAATCCACCGACCAGCGCCGGAGTGTTCAGCTCCAGCGGCAGGTACATGCCGAGCGCGAAAATCAGCGCCGGAACGCCGAGCATTTCCATCGAGACCGCGACCGCGGCTCCCGCGCCGAATAACAGGTACGCCACCGGCTGCCGGCTCATGAACCCCTCGACCAGCGCTTTCATGATGGAAGCCTGCGGCGAGGGCAACACCACGCGCGGGTCGCCGGGCACCGCTTCGCCGAACTGGAACGCGCGGGCCAGCATCACGATGGTCAGACCGACAGCCACCGAGGCGGCCAGCACGCCGAGGAATTTCACTTTCTGCTGCGCCGCCGGAGTGGAACCGAGCCAATAGCCCACCTTGAAATCCGTGATGGCCTGGCCGGAAACCGAAAGCGCAGTGCACACCATGCCGGCCAGCGCCATCACGAAGAACATGCCGGTGGTGCCGGAAAGGCCGAAGCGCAGCAGCACGATCGACGAGATGATGATGGTGAGCATGGTCATGCCCGAAACCGGATTGCGCGCGGTGGTGGCGATAGCGTTGGCGGCCACGCTGGTGAAGAAGAAGGAGAACACCAGGGTCAACACCACGCCGATGAGGATCACCGCGGGCGCGGTGGAGAGCGTGCCGAGCAGCGCGCCGGCGGCGATCGCGCTCACAATCACGCCCAGCAGCACCGACATCACCGGCAGGTCGCGGTCGGTGCGCTCGCCCGATGCGGTTTCGCCGGCGCGGAAGGTGCGCGCCGCTATGCCGAAGGAGCCGGCCACGATGCGAATGGACTTGACGATGCCGAAGATGCCCGCGGTGGCGATGGCGCCCACGCCCACGAAACGCACATACCCGCGGAAGATCTGTGTGGCCGTCATTTTCGCGATCGGAATGGCGGCGGGATAGACGGCGGTCGAGTGCTCACGGCCGATCATCCACACCAGGGGCACCAGCACCAGGTTGGACAGCACGCCACCGGCGCAGAGGATCATCGAGCTGCGCAGGCCCATCACGTAGCCCAGACCAAGAATGAAGCCGATGGCATCGAAGCTGACGGCGGCTTTGGCGCGCTCCGAGAGCATCCGCATTACCGGCACGAACTGAAAGTCCACGTACTCTTTCCAGACCTGAAAGGTGGTCACCAGAAAATCGTAGACGCCGGAAATGGCGGTGGCTTCGAGCAGCAGCCTGGCCTGCGATCCGCCCTTTTCGCCGGTGACCAGCACTTCGGTGATGGCGGTGGCTTCCGGGTAAGGGAACATGCCGTGCATGTCGCGCACGAAGTAGCGGCGCAGCGGGATCAGGAACAGGACGCCCAGGCAGCCGCCGGCGATACAGATGCAGATGGTCTCGACCGGGTGGGGAGCGAGATGCAGAATGTAGAGCGCCGGGAGAGTGAACACCGCTCCGGCCACCACCCCGCCGGCCACGCCGCCGATGCCGGTGATGATGACGTTCTCGAGGACGCTGGACCGGCGACGGTAGACGCGCGCCAGGCCGATGGCGAGGATGGAGATGGGGATGGCGGCCTCCATCACCTGGCCCACCTTCAGCCCCGAGTACGCCGAGGCCACCGTGAATACTACGCAAAGAAACACGCCCCAGCCGATTGAGCGCGGCGTGAGCTCGGGCAGTCGCTCGGCTGCGGAGACGGGCGGCTGATAGGCCTCGCCGGGAGCGAGCGGCGTGTAGGCGTTGGAAGGTAGCTGTTTAGCCGGCGCGGCAGTTGCCATGGAATCGGCCTCCGGGCGTGCGTTGAACCCGTATGCTACTACACTTCAAAAGCAAATCTTCCTTAGCGCCTCTCGTCTTCGTCGTCAATCGGGTGTGCTTCGGGGAGCATGCGCTGGTGCAGGATGCGGGAGACCAGAATCCCCCCGGTCTCCTGCCTGTAAAACACAACATGCCTGCCTCGCTCCATCCGGCGAAGGCCGGCACGAACCTCGCCGCACTCCCGACCGAGCGCGGGATTATCGGCAAGCATCTGGCAGCATTCTTCAAGATCGTCGATGTAGCGGACGGTCTGGGTTTCGCCCCACGTGCGAAGAGTATAGGCGCCGATCGCGAGCAAGTCAGCTTCGGCCCTACGAGAGAAACGAAACCGGGCCACGGGTTAGCGCGGCCTGGTGGGAAGCTTGAGTGCTTCCCGCACGCGCGCAATGGGGTTGCCCTCCGCAACACCGCTCGAATCGCCATCGTCGATGGCCGTCCTCAGTGCGGCAAGCTTCGCTTCGTACTGCTGCTCGTCGCGTTCCAACGTGCGCAGCGCGGCGCGAATCACCTCGCTCGCGTTTTCGTAACGTCCGCTCTCGACTTTCTTGAGCACGAAGCGGTCAAGCTGGTCGGTCAAATTGACGTTCCGGGTGGGCATGACATTCCTGTTCCCAATCGGTTTAGGTCTGAAGTCATCATACCGCAATTAGCAAAGATTGCCAACAAGCGACACCGAGCGCGCGGACCGGATAGCGCAAGCACCGCGCGCTCCCCCCAGCGGCTCACCCGTTCCCGGATCACGACCACAACCACCCGTGTAATCCTGTTGTAACGGCGGGCGCGCGGCGGGGCATCGTAAAAACTCCCACGGTTCATAAAGTCGTAACATCCCGCTTGATATTCTGTTTTTTCTTCAAGGGAGACTATGAACTGGAAATCCGTTACAGCGCTATTGTTGTTTTCGTCAGCTTCGCTATTCGCGCAAGCGGCGGGAGGCGTGGCAGGCATTTCGGGCACCGTGCGCGATCCCTCGAATTCGGCGGTTCCAGACGCGAAGGTTGTTATTACCAGGGCGAGCCAGGGCGAGATCCGCTCTTTGAGCACCAACGACGCGGGCCTGTTCAGCGCCCCGGCGTTGATTCCCGGATCCGGCTATCAGGTTACGGTGACCGCGGCGGGCTTCGCCGCTTACAGCGCTAAGGACATCGACCTCCAGGTGGGACAGAATGTCGACCTCAACGTCAAGCTTCAGGTCACGCAAAGCACGACCCAGGTGGAGGTGACAGCGACAGCCACCATGGTGGACGACACCAAGACGGACGTCTCGACGGTCATCGACAATCATCAGATCGAGAGTTTGCCGATCAACGGAAGACGCGTGGACTCGTTCGTGCTGTTGACGCCCGGCGTGAGCAACGACGCCACCTTCGGCCTGCTGAGTTTCCGCGGCGTGGCGGGTAACAATTCGTTCCTGCTGGACGGCAACGACAATACCGAGCAGTTCTACGACGAAAACTCCGGGCGCACCCGCATTCAATCGCAAATCTCGCAGGATGCCGTGCAGGAATTCCAGGTTGTCTCCGACGATTATTCCGCCGAGTACGGGCGCGCCATGGGCGGCGTGGTCAACACCGTGACCAAGAGCGGCACCAACGAACTGCACGGCGTCGGATTCTATTACTTCCGCAGCACCGGGTTCGATGCCCGCGATACCTTCGCAGCGTTTAATCCATCGGAAAAGCGCGTCGAAGGCGGCGCCACCCTGGGCGGCCCGTTCATCAAGAACAAGCTGTTTTATCTGATCAACTTCGATCTGACTTACCGCGAGTTTCCGATGGTGGATAGCTACGTGCTATCGGGCGTAGTCAACCCCACGACGCAGACCTTTATTGGGTGCGGCGCTCCCGCCACCACCGCGCAATGCAACGCCATCAACGCTCTGTTGCCGCGTTTCTACGGCCAGATTCCGCGCACCGACGATAACGATCTCGGCTTCGGCCGGTTGGATTACCACCTCTCCGACACGAACACGTTCACAGCCGAGTTCAACTTTCTCCGCTGGTGGTCTCCGAACGGCATTCAGACGGGCCTCAGCTCCACTACAGGCGCGGGTATTACCGGCAACGGCGACGACTCGGTCCGCCTGCGCACCGGCAAACTCGGCTGGACGTGGGTTCCCACCAGTAGCTTCGTCAACAGCTTCCGTTTTGGCGTGGATACCGACCGCCAGGCCGATTCCTTCGACCAGGCCGAGCTAGGCAGCGGGCTAGGCTACCTCGACGTTTCGGTGGGTGGCGTGCAGCTTGGACCCGCCACCTATTTGCCGCGCGTGGAGCCGAGCGAAACCCGCTTCGAGTTTTCCGACGACGCGACCCTGGTGAAGAGCAAGCACACCATCAAATTCGGTTTCAACTACTTCACCACCGAGGACTACAACTATTACATCAGCAACGCGTTTGGTTCGTATTCATACTCTAATCCGGCCGAGTTCGCCCTCGACTACAGCGGCAACACCGCGGGAGCCAAAGACTGGTCGTCCTACGGTCAAACCTTCGGCAACCCGGTGGCCGATTACCGGATTAACGAACTGGCCTGGTATGCCCTCGACCAATGGAAGGCCACGCCGAAACTGACGTTGAACCTGGGCGTGCGTTGGGACAAGTCGCTCAGCATGAACTTCCCGGTCACCAACCCGGCTTGGCCGGAGACCGGCTACATTCACACACCGAGCACCAACTTCGCGCCGCGCATCGGACTCTCCTACCGGCTCGACGATAAGACGGTGCTGCGCGGAGGATTCGGCATTTTCTACGCCCGCCTGCTCGGCGGATTGATCGACAATCTTTGGACCACCAACGGCATCTATCAAATCGCCGACACGTTGAGCGCCAGCAACAAGACCCAACTCGCCGCCGGGCCGGTATTTCCTAACGTTCTGGCCGGAGCTCCGACCGGCGCCAGCATCGCCGCCGCCACCATCCAGTTTGCCGATCCGAACCTGAAGGCCCCTCGTTCTTTGCAGGGCAATATCACCGTCGAGCGGCAACTCACCAAGGACATCTTGCTGAGCGCTTCCGGCATCTGGAGCCGCGGCGAGCATTTGCTCAGCTCGGTGGATTTGAATGCCCCTCTTCCCAGTTCCAGTTACACCTACGCCATCGACGACGCCAGTGGCAATCCGGTCGGCTCATTCACCTCGCCGCTCTATCTGAACCCGCGTCCGAATACCGCTTTCGGCGCGGTCTATGAAACCACCAACGGCATCGATAGCTATTACGACGGCTTGGCCGTCACGCTGAACAAGAGCATGAAGCACGGTCTTCAGGCACTCGCGTCGTACACCTGGTCGCATGAGATCGACGATGGCCAGGAGCAGGCGAGCAACGCGATCTTCTTCAGCAGTCTCGGCTCGATGACGTACAACGGCAACAACTCCTTCGAGCGCGGCAGCGGTTGGCTCGATCAGCGCCACCGGTTTGTGTTGTCGTTCGTCTGGTCGCCCACGGTTACGCATTCCACCAGCGCTTTCGCCAAGTACTTCCTGAACAACTGGCAGCTTTCCGCTATTACTACGCTGGCGTCGGGCCGACCCTACAGTAGCCCGACCATCCGCGTCAGCTCGGCGTTGGCCGTTTGCAAGAGCGGGGCGACCGCCAACTGCATCCCTGGCGCAAACGGGCTGATCTCGACCGGCGTGATCGATGGGTTCTCCGGCGGTAACTCCCGTGTTCCGTGGCTGCCGGTGAATAGCATTTTCACGCCGGCCTCGTATCGCACCGACGCCCGGCTCAGCAAAGCCATCCCGATCACCATCAGCGAGCGGGAAACCATTCTGGCGCTCAACTTCGAGGCGTTCAACGTCAGCAACTCTTGGTCGCCAACGGCTATGACGACGCAGGAATACCTCGAGAGCAGCCCGGGCGTGCTCACGTTGACCCCGGCTGCCTACGGAGTTGGCTCGGCCGATGGCGGCTTCCCGGATGGAACCCAGGCCCGCCGCTTGCAGGTGAGCGCCCGCTTCACCTTCTGATCGGCTGTCTGATCACGCTCTTTTTCTCCCGGGCAACTGTAACGGAGAATTCACGCGATCTTCACGAACCCGTGGTCACACTTCTTCTGCGCACGCGACATAATGTCGGAAGATCCCAAAAAAGAGGCTCGTATCCTTTTCATGCGGACCCAAATTGGCACCCAACGCTGTTTCCAGGGGGCGTTATTCTTCCTGGCGGTCGCCGGCGTCGCTTCGGCCCAAGTCTCCTTCACCGAATACCCCATACCGACGGCAAACGGCAGTCCCTATGGCATCGCAGCGGGACCGGACGGGGCGCTGTGGTTCGCAGAGTACTCAGTTGGCAAGATCGGGCGGATTACCACTGCCGGCGCCTTCACCGAATACCGCACGCCGACACCCGCCAGCACCAGCACGCCTAGCTTGATCGCGAAGGGACCGGACGGGGCGCTGTGGTTTACGGAGGACTATGCCAACCAGATCGGCAGGGTCACCACCGGTGGCGCATTCGCCGAATACCCCATACCGACGGCGTACAGCTACCCCTTTGGCATTGCGGCAGGGCCGGATGGGGCGCTCTGGTTCACCGAGCAGGCTAGCAACCAGATCGGGCGGATGGCCACCAGCGGCAGCCCGGTCACCGAATACCCCATACCGACGGCGAACAGCCAGCCGCAAGTAATTGCGGCAGGACCAGATGGGGCGCTGTGGTTCACGGAAGTCAATACCAACAAGATCGGGCGGATCGCGACCAGCGGCGGCTCCGTCACCGAGTATACTGTCCCGACACCGAACAGTGCACCCTTCGGCATCGTAGCGGGGCCGGATGGGGCGCTCTGGTTCACGGAGGGCAACGTTGGAAAGGCCGGGCGGATCACCACTACCGGCCAAATCACTGAATACACCCTGCCGGCGGCACCAAACGCCGCCGGCATCGCGGTAGGGCCGGATGGCGCACTCTGGATCGGCACCGCCAATTCACTTGTGCGCATCACCACGGCCGGCGCCGCCAGCCGGTACCCGTTGCCTAGCGGCGTTTCGATTTTCCCCGTGGCGGGGCCGGACCAAGCCATTTGGTTCACCGGCGGGTCTTACGGCGCGGGCGCCATCGGCCGGGCCGCTATTCCAGCGTCGTTCTTTCCACCGGGATCGCCCGCGGCTACGCCCATACCGCCGACTTGGGTTCTGATGCTGCTGGCGATGCTTGCAATCGGCGCCGGCGCTGCGGTCAAAAGCATTCAGGCTAACCGCTGCCGGCTCCACAGACAGCCTGGATCGTAGCGGGGATGTTCGAGCTAGGTCGCGGGCGCGCGTGCAGGACGGCACCGTTGCCGGCGGGCGCTTCGCATGCGCCATCCCGATCAAATTCTGGTAACGCTTTCCTTATGCCGGAGCGCTTTTTGCCCTTAAATGTGAATTCCCCGTAACCTTAACACACTTCATATAGATAAACTCCTTGCTTTCCCACCATATCTTGGGGCATCATTACGAGTGCGTCCTTTGAGCGTGGGGATCCCCAAGAAAAGGAGATGGCAAAAATGGGACAGCTTACCGTAGGCTTGGGTGCGAAAATGGAGACGTTGGAGATTCAGGCCACCCAACCGAGCAAGACCGGGGTATCGTTTCCCCGCTATTTTACCGCCAGGCTTGCGCCCGGCCAGACTCCGTATGACGAGGTGCGCTGGGAAACCCGCACCGCCTCGATCGGCAACGACAAAGGAGCGGTGATCTTCGAGCAGCGCGATGTCGAAGTGCCGGCCGATTGGTCGCAGACCGCCACCAACATCGTCGCCAGCAAGTACTTCCACGGCAAGCTGGGGTCGCCGGAGCGCGAGACCAGCGTGGCCCAGTTGGTGGAGCGCGTGGTGAACACCATCGCCAACTGGGGAAAGAAGGACGGGTACTTCCGCAGCGGCGAGGACGGCGAGAACTTCCGCGCCGAGCTGGCTCACCTGATGCTCACGCAGAAGGCCTGCTTCAATTCGCCGGTGTGGTTCAACGTGGGCGTCAGGGAAGCGCGCGGCTACGGCTGGGTGTACGATGCCGCGATGGACCGCATCCAGAAGCTCGAATCGGGCGAGAGGCGGCCGCAGTGCTCGGCGTGCTTCATTGTTTCGGTCAAGGATTCGCTGGAATCGATTCTCGACCTGGCCAAGACCGAAGGCATGTTGTTCAAGTGGGGCTCGGGGACGGGAACGAACCTATCGGCGCTGCGCGAGGAAGACGCGGTGCTCTCGGGCGGCGGGCGCGCCAGCGGGCCGCTTTCCTTTATGAAGGGCTTCGATGCCTTCGCCGGCGTCATCAAGTCCGGTGGCAAGACGCGGCGCGCGGCCAAGATGGTAATCCTCAATAGCGACCATCCGGATATCGAAAAGTTCATTTGGTGCAAGGCCAAGGAAGAGAAAAAGGCCTATACGCTGGTGGAGGCCGGTTACGACGCTTCGCTCGACGGCGAAGCCTACAGCTCCATCTTTTTCCAGAACGCCAACAACTCGGTGCGCGCCACCGACGATTTCATGCGCGCGGCGCAGGAGGATGGCGAATGGTGGACCAAGCACGTGTTCAGCGGCCAGCCCAAGGACCGCTATAAGGCGCGCGATCTGCTGCGCCAGATCGCCGAGGCCACTCACCAGTGCGGCGATCCCGGTATGCAATTCGATACGACCGTCAACCGCTGGCACCCGTGCAAGAACACGGCGCGCATCAACGCTTCCAACCCGTGCTCGGAATACATGTTCCTGGACGATTCGGCGTGCAACCTGTCCTCGCTGAACCTGATGAAGTTCGTCGGCCCGGACGGCCAGTTTGACGTCGAGGCGTTCCGGCACGCGGTCGATACGCTGATCCTGGCGCAGGAAATCATCGTCGATAACGCCAGCTACCCGACCGAAAAGATCGGCGAAAATTCGCACCGTTTCCGCCCGCTGGGTCTTGGCTTCGCCAACCTGGGCGCGCTGCTGATGTCGATGGGCATGCCCTACGACAGCGACCAGGGTCGCGACATGGCGGCGGGCGTGACGGCTGTAATGTGCGGGCAGGCTTATCTGACCAGCTCGCGGGTGGCCGAAGCGGTGGGACCGTTCGCCGGGTATCGGGAAAACGAGCAGCCGTTCCTGGAAGTCATCCGCATGCACCGCGATTCGGTGGAGCGGGTGCGGCGCACGAACATTCCGGCGGCTTTGTACGAAGCTGCGCGCGAGTGCTGGGACGACGCTTACCAATCCGGACAACGCCACGGCTACCGAAACGCGCAGGTGACCGTGATCGCGCCCACCGGCACCATCGGGTTCATGATGGACTGCGATACCACCGGCATCGAACCGGACTTGGCGCTGATCAAGCATAAGAAGCTGGTGGGCGGCGGCGTCATCAAGATCGTCAACAACACCGTGCCGCAGGCGCTGATCAAGCTCGGCTATTCATCCACGCAGGCGGAAAAGATCGTCGGCCACATCGATTCCACCGGAACCATCGAAGGCGCGCCGGACCTGAAGCCGGAGCACCTGGCGGTTTTCGATTGCAGCTTCCGGCCGCAGAACGGCGCGCGGTCGATCCATTATATGGGCCATGTGCGCATGATGGCGGCGGTGCAGCCGTTCATCTCCGGCGCCATTTCGAAGACCATCAACATGCCCGAGGAATCCACGGTGGAAGACATCGTTAATGCCTACACCGAAAGCTGGAAGCTGGGGCTGAAAGCGGTGGCGATTTACCGCGACAATTCCAAGCGCGTGCAACCGCTCAGCTCGGGAGGCGGGAAGACCGAGAAAAAGGCCGCGGCTGCGGCCCCCGCCGCGCCGGTAGTGGAGAAGGTGGTTTACCGCCCAGTGCGGCGCAAGCTGCCCGACGAGCGGCGGAGCATCACGCACAAGTTTTCGATCGGCGGACATGAGGGCTACATCACGGCCGGCATGTACGACGATGGCGCGCCGGGCGAAATCTTCATCACCATGGCCAAGGAAGGCTCGACCATTTCCGGCTTGATGGACGCGTTCGCCACCGCCGTCAGCTTCAACTTGCAATACGGCGTGCCGCTGAAGTTCCTGGTCGATAAGTTCGCACACCTGAGGTTCGAGCCCAGCGGCTGGACCGGCAACCCGCAGGTGCCGTACGCCAAGTCGATCATGGATTACATATTTCGCTGGTTGGGAGCCAAGTTCCTGGGACCGGAATACGCTATCACGGAAGCCGGCGAAACCACCAACCTGCGGCCCACCGAGCCCGACCCGCAGCAGCAATTGCCCTTCGCGCCGGTGACCGCCGACGCTCCGCTGTGCGCCGAATGCGGTTCCATCATGACGCGCAACGGAAGCTGCTACAAGTGCGGCAACTGCGGCGGCACCAGCGGCTGCAGCTAGACGAGTTACGCCACCCGCCGCCATCGTGCGGCGGACCGAGTTATCACTGGGAGAATCGCACACCCGGTTCGCATGTCGGGCCGGGTGTTTTTTATTGGGAGGGTGGAGACGGCCCCGGTGTGCGGGAAGAAACGTCCCGATGAATCGGGACGCTGCCGGCCTGACGGCCCGCGCCACGGCGGCGCGCCCGTTTCATCGTGGCGGCTGCCATCCAGCACAACGCCGCTCCGCCCGCCAGCAGCCATGCCGAGCCCGGCTCCGGGGCGCCGCCGGGGGGGGCCGGATCGTCGAGAGTCGTTTCCACAACCGGCGCGCCCGTGGTCAGCCCTCCTCCCGACAGCGAGACCGTGAGGTCGTGCGGGATGGTGTAGGAGGACAGTCCGACGGTGGCCGATGGCCCGAGGTTCTGTAGCATGAGCACCGCCGAAGCGCCGCCGAACAGTTGCTGCGAGAGCGCGGGTGAGAGTGTCAGCGAAGCCTCGATCTCGCCCACCGGACCGCTATAAGAGGCCGCTTGGTATTGCGCCGGCACAAACTCCAGGAGACCCGGAAACTGCTCGATCACGGAGCCGCTGGACGTTTCCAGCGCCGCATCAAAAGGCCCGCCCGGACCCGGCGAACCGGTAACAAAGCTGAAACTCACTACCGCCGGATACGGCGATAGACCAAACGCTGCCGCATCGACTGCAAAACCGTACGTGGCCAGGGTGAAGAACAGCGCATCGTCAGTGCCGAGCGATGCCGTGGTTTGGTCAGTCACGTTGATCGGGCTCGCCGCCAGCGGCAAACTCGCCGCCAGCAGCGCTATCACCCCGCTACCCGGCCATCCGGCGCGCCAATTGCGCTGTGTTCTCATCGGCCAAGTATACGCCGCTGGTTTTGGCTTGCCCAGAATCCAAAGTACCGGTACACGCCTCCATGTTGCCCCGTATGCACTAAGGTAATAGCCGTCTGCCGGGAACAAAATCGTGCCTCAGCACCTTAAACCGGCTATTACGCTGGCGCGAGTATTACCTGCGGAAATCACAGTGTATTTTCGGAGGCTCGGGCTGGAACAGAAGGCGTCAGCCAAGCTCCAAGCCGTGCGCCAACACAGCGGCTCGGTGTCACGGCGGCCCGATTGAGCCAACCTGACAAGCTCGCCGCGGCGCGGCCTCGATGTGCCGCGCCGCAGCATTGTTCGGAACGCCTGCGTGCCCCGCGTCTACTTGGCGGCCACCACCGGAGCGGTGTACACTTTCACCTCGACGCGGCGATTCTTGGCGCGCGCCTCGCGGGTGTGAGCCTCATCCACTGGCTTGTCCGGACCCAAGCCGACAACGTGGACGCGGTACACCGGGACGTCGTGTTTGGAAACCAGGTACTCCAGCACGGCTTCGGCCCGGCGCCGGCTGAGCGCTTCGTTATATTCCCGCGCACCCGTGCTGTCGGTGAACCCTTCGATCGCGACGAAAAACCGTTTGTCGCCCTGGATATCCTGCGCCAGTTTGTCCAGCGAGGCCTTGGCTTCGTCCGTCAAGTGGTCCCGATTAATGCCAAACGTCACGGTGGCCGACGTCTGCACCGTGTAATCGTCCAGGTTGGCCACCGACTCGCGGAGGCTGGCCAGCGCCACGGTGTTCTGATCGCTCTTCTGGTTCGCCACCCCGGCTTGCTTGGCGGCATCGTTGGCATGATTCCCCGCGTCCTGCGCATCGTGCTCGGCGGCGCCGGCCTTTTCATTGGCCCGGTCGATGCCAGTCGCGGTCTTTTCATCCAGTTCTTTTAACTGTTCCTGCGTGGTCTTGATTTGGGTAGCATTTTGAGTGCCCTGCTGGCTGGCCTGATCCGCCTTGGCCTGAATCGGGGCCTCTGTGGCCTGTACATACTTCTTAGTTGCGCAGCCTGTGGCGAGCAACGCGCCCGCTGCGAGGATCGCGGCAGCTAGGGAAACCTTCATAATCGTCATAAACCTCGGCGGGCATTGTAGCACGTCGCAGCCCACTCGACAAGCCGTGCTGTTTGTTGCAGATGGCCAACACTTCCGGACACCACGTCGGTGCGGTGTGGTGTAAATCTTACACAAGGCCGCGCAGTTCGTGCTTCGGCGTCACGGGTTGCGCAGTTTCTCGATCCAATTCGTCATCACCGTAATCGGCGCATCGCCGGCCCATTCGTACGGCAGGTTCATCAGCAATCGGAGACCATCGCGCGAAACATCGTACAAGTCGGACTTCTTCGGGATGGCGCGCGTCTCGAACAATTGGCGCGGAGGCTCGAACGCGAAATCGCCGGCCGCGGACGAAGTGGAAGCCGACATCACGCTGCCAGGTCCAGCCAGGAAGAACAGCTCGAGTCCGTCGGCGCGCCAGCGCGGCATCCGGCCGCCGCCGGCGGAAACCTGCCAGCGGCGTTTGCTCGCCGAGGAAATGCCGTCGAACGCCTGCACGTAGATCTCATCCCGGCCGGATTCGCGGGATTGATACGCCAGCCATCGGCCGTTCGGCGAAAGGGCGGGATAGCTCTCGGAATGGGCCTTGTCGACTACCGGGCCGCCGTGGCGATCGCCGAGCGCGTAGGCCCAAACGTCGGAAGAAGTGCCCGCTGTGGCAAAGGAGCCGAACAGGAGATAGCGGCCGTCGCGCGACCAGTCGGTGAGATACTTCGTGTATTCGCTGTGGAACAGCGGCTCCGCCGGATCGGGCGCGTTGATCGTCTTCAGGTAGATGTCATAAAGCGCGCCGGCACTGGCGGTGAAGGCAACCCGTGTCCCGTCGGGCGACCAGACCGGAGAACGCGCGTCGGCTCCGGGCAGCGAAACCAGCCGCGACATCGCTTCTCCGTCGAACAGCCACAACTCCCCGCGATGGCGGTCTGGCGCCGACTTCCCGCAGACCACCCGTCTGCCATCCGGCGCGATCCGCGGCAGACCCCACTCCGCGGGCTCGCCCAGCAGCCCGGTCGGCTTTCCCTCGCGGTCCGTCCACACCAACTGGCGCGCGGGCGGATTGACGGTCCGATACACCAGCAGACCGGTGTTGGAGACTGAAAGCGGCGCCAGGGAGAGGGTCTCGACCGCGCCCACATGGTGAAGAAACAGCTCCGGTTTGCCCTCCACGTCGAGAATCGAGGGATTGAATCCCTGGGTATACAGATCGCCGTCCTGCACGAAAAGCAGATAGCCGAATTTGGCTGGGTTGCCGTCCAGATCTCCAGAGTAGACGGCATCGGAATCGGAGGCAAAGAGCAGACTGCTGTCCCTGGTTTCGAGATCGCCCGAGTAAACTCCGTTGGCCTTGTCGGCCGCGCCGAGGGCGAGAAAAGTGAAATGCCTGCCGTCGGGCAGGAAGTGGGGCCAACGGTACGAGCGATGTTCCTTGGCCGCACTCAGCGGCAACAGAACCTGGAGATCGGCGCCGCTTTCGGAAATGCGGTAAAGACCGCCGCTGAGGCTGGGCGAGAAGACGATCACGCCGGCCGCATTCCAGGTTCCGCCACCCGCCATGTTATCGGCGGGACAGACAATCCGCGACTGTCCGGTGAAGTCGCCGGCGGCGGCCATCTGCAAATTCCAGATCTTCAGCGAGCGCCCGGCGAAATACCCGATAGAGCGGCTGTCGGCGGACCAGAAGGGCTCCGCGGCGTCATCCGTGCCGGGCACGATTCTGGCATGCATTTCATCCAGCGCGCGCAGCCACAGCATGCGGTGGCCTTCTGGGCCCTCCGCGGAATATGCGATGTAGCGGCCATCGGGCGATATAGCGACGCCGCCGACGAAACTCGACTTCGCCTCCGCCGAGACGAAGAACTTCAGCACCGGACCTGCCACGCGCCGCTGGAGAAACAGCTTGCCCGCGAACAGGCCGGCAGCCGCTACCGTCAAGAGTATGGCTCCGAAGCCGAGCAGCCGCATCAGCTTGGCACGGCGCACCGCCTGCTCCGCCGCAAAAACATCCAGCCAGTACTTTTCGCCGGCGGGCGCCGCAGGCGCTGCCTTCTGTCCGGTGGCGGCGGCCGGAGCGGGCCGCCGCGCGCGCGGGCGTGCGGCCTTGGTCAGGAGCCGCGCCGCCAGTTTCAACTCCGTCACCGCGTTCTGCAGACGCTGCCGCCGCGCGAGGGGTTCCTTGTTCAGGCAATCGGCGATCACCGGCGCAATGGCGGCCCAGACCGGCGAATCCCCCGGCAGCTTCGGCGGGGATTGGTTTAGAATCGCCGTCCGCACAGCGTCGGGCCCGCCGGCAAACGCGGGCCGGCCGGCCGCCATTTCATATAGCACGGCTCCATAAGCGAAGACGTCACTCCGCCAGCCGGGCGCCTCGCCGCGAATCTGTTCCGGCGAGGTGTAGGCTTGAGCGCGCGCATCCTGCGCCACCGGCCGCAGGATCGCGGCGCTGTGCTGGCCGACCACGATCGACCAGGGCGAAAGGCTGCCGTGAACCACGCCACGGTCGTGCGCCCGGCCCAGCGCTTTGCCGATTCCGATGGCGTAGCGCAGCACGAGTTCGGGCGCCAGCGGGCCGGCCTGAAGCAACTCCGCCAGCAGCCGGCCATGAGCGGGCTGCCCGGTCAGTATATCGATTCCTCTCTCGGGGAGGTCGTTCACATCGCGTCTCCGGCGGCGTCAATCCTGTGGGCGCGAGAATTCTCCGCTTGTGTCTGCGCTCCGAACTCCAGTATCCGCCCATGCGAATGACAATTCAACGAGATGCGGCTGCGCGGCCGTGAAATTGCGCGGGAGAAAACGCGGCCCGGCATGCCCGGCCCGAGGGTGGTTAACCTGGCTTATGGTACGGCCCCGAAGGCCGCGGCGGCGGCCTCAATTCCCCAATTTTCACGCGGTCTCAAGAACCCCCTATTGACAGCCGCGCTACGCCATGTACAATCCAGAGTGGTATCATTTTTTATTCGGAACGGAAGTGGCGTGAAATGTTTAGGGCAAAAAAGCTCCCGGCGGCGCAGCCGGAGGCCGATGGTTATAACAGCATCCAGGTGGCGCGCATCTGCGGCGTGAGCCTGCGGCAGTTGCAGTGGTGGGACGAACGTAACGTGGTCTCGCCGCGCCAGGACGGCCACAAGCGGATTTATGCCGCCCAGGAAGTGGTGGAGATCTCTGTGATCGCGGAGCTCCGGCGGAAAGGGTTTTCGCTGCAGAAGATCCGCCGGGTCCTGCGCTTCCTGGAAAAAGACATGGGGAAGCGGCTGAGCGAAGCTCTGGGCGCGTCCGCGGAGATGCATTTGCTCACCGACGGTAAGAGCATCTACCTCGAGGAGGCGCCCAACCGCATCGTCAACCTGCTAAAGAACGCGCGCCAGCCGATGTTCCTGGTGTGCGTCACCGACCAGGTGAAGCGGTTGGGGATGGTGGCCGAGCGCAAGCCGGCGAAATCCGAGACCTCCGCCGCGGCGCGCAAAGCCCGCGCCATCTAGACCGTCCGACCGCGAGATTCGGATCAACGGACCGGACCGCTCCCTTTGGCCGCGGCTCCGCTCACTCCCAGGCGATGCCGCGGCGGCGCATCTCGGCCGAGAGTTGCGCGGCGGACTCAAAGGTGACCGCATCGATGCCCAGCTTGCGGGCGGCTTCGGTGTAGGCTGGAATGTCGTCGGTGTAGAAGCACTCAGCGGCGCGGCAGCCGGCCAGACGCACGGCCTCCAGGAAGATCTCGGGGCGCGGCTTCATGGCTTTCACCTGGTAGGACAGCGCCTTTTCGTGAAAATGCCGCAGCACCGGGTACTGCTGCCGCACCATCTCGAAGTGAATCTGGTTGGTGTTGGAGATCATGACCAGGCGATAGCGGCGGGACAGCCCTTCGATCATGCTCTCGGGGAGCAGCACTTCGGAGAAGATCGAGTTCCAGATGGCGCAGAAGCGATCGTAATCCACCTTCAGTTCGAGGCACGCGCAGAATTGAGCGTGAAAGTCCCGCGACTCCATCAGCCCGCTTTCGTAACGCGCCGCCAGGTCGGTGGCCGCTATGCGGCGGCGGATTTCCGCCTCCGTATAGGGACAGAACTTTTCCAGCGCGCGATAGCCGGCGGAAAAATCGAAGTCGATCAGAACTTTGCCCAGGTCCAACAGGATGGCTCGATACATTTGGCTCTTCCTACCATAGCCGATCGAATGTGGCGCTGGCTCGGGCGGGGTGCGTTTGCCCACGTAAACCGACACGCATAGGTCCACCGCCAGCGGGACGGCGGCCTATCCTTTTGCGCCGCCCGGCGTCTCTTATGATAACGAGCCGGACCAACATGAATCGCAGGGGAGAGGCCCGGCAGGGCCGGCTTCGGCTCGACAAAACAGTCACATCGATTCCAACAGGAGAGCTATCTATGACCATGAAGTCTTCGTTGTGCACCGCCATCCTGGCGCTGGCGAGCTTTGCCGCCGCCAATGCCAAATCTTACGACATCGTTCTGGACAACGCGGTGAAGGCCGGCTCAGTCCAGCTCGAACCTGGAGCCTATACGGTAAAGGTGAAGGGCGCGAGCGCGGTCTTCACCTCCGTCCGTTCCGGCAAGTCGTACACCGCAACGGTGAAACTCGCGAGCGATGGATCCAAACACGACGCGACCTCCGTGAGGATAGTTACCGAGGATGGAGCCGAAGTGTTGAAGTCGATCCGGCTGGGCGGTTCCAACACCACGCTCGAATTCAACGAGTAGCGAATGCGCGCTCGCCGGATGACCGGGCCGCTCCCTGGCTCGCGGGGAAACCAAGCTGCCGGACATGCGGTATTGGCAGCTCCGGATTCTGATAAGCCAAGTAGCGCCGCTACCGCGCGCCTTTCAGAATCCGGATGCCGCCGTTGGAAGTGTCGAGATCGACCAGCGGGCCGCCCTTTCCTATGTCGCCCTCCAGGTGGGTCTTGCTGATTTCGCCATGCACCATCATTTCAAACTCCGAGCTGATGGAGTCGTTGTTGGTGGAGGCGATCACGTGGGCGTTGATGCCGGGCGGCAGGTGGACCGTGATCGAGCTGTTGGAGGTGTGGGCGCGAATTCCGGCCGCGAAATCCGCGGGCAGTGCGAGATCGATCGAGCCATTGTTGGTGGTGGCCCGCACGTCGCTCGATGTGCGGTCGATCTCCGCCCTGATGGCGCTGTTGCTGGTGGTCGAGTCGAGCGAGCCGCGCAACCCCCGGACGTCCACGTTGCCGTTCGAGGTGCGGAGTTGGGCGTCGCCCTCCGTATCCACCAGGTCGATGGGGCCATTCGAGGTCTCAGCGTCCAGCCTGCCGTGAAGGCGCTCCACCCGAACCGATCCGTTGCTGGTGCGGAAATGGGACGGTCCAACCCCATCCGCGGTGTGGATGGCGCCGTTGCTGGCGGTGATGCGCTCGAGCACGGCCGCGCGCGGAACCTTGAGGACGAACCGCGCCCCCTGGTTGTTGCGCCGCTCTACCGGCCGGACGGCGCGGATGGCGACAGACCCGGTACTGCGGTCGATATCGATGCGCAGGTTATCGGCGGCGGCCTGCGTGGGACCGTACTTGGTGCCGCTGATCTCGACGTTATTCTCGTCCCAGCTCGAAATCTCGACCGAGCCGTTAAACGTCTCGACCGAGATCCGGCTGCCCGGGGCGCACGCGTAACTGTAGTGAAAGTCGCGGCTGAAGTGTTGCCAGCCACCATCGAAATCGTCAATGTCGCAGCCGGCCAGCGTCAACATGGCTGCCAGCACGGGCAGAACGAGTAAAGCGCGCATGAAATCCTCGATTTCGGCTTACGCAGTTGGGGCGCGGAATGTTCCATGGAACAAATTGCCCCGAATGGCGTACAATCACCAAAGATATGACACCCGAAAACTCTCCGGCCGTCGAGCCGGCCCCAGCGGGAATGGGCGAATTCTCGCGCATCACAGGGGTCTTTTTCGATCCCAAGAAAACCTTCGAGGATATCGCGAAACGGCCCACCTGGATTGTGCCCCTGGTGCTGATCATGATCGCCGTCCTGGCGGTGAGCATGACCATGGCGCAACGCATCGGCTGGGAGCGCATCGTCCGGCATGGCATGGAAGCCAGTTCGCGGGCGCAGCAGATGACGCCGGAGCAGCGCGAACAGGCGGTCGCAATGGGCGTCAAAATCGCGTCGGTCATGGGCTACGTCGGCATCATTTTTGTGCCCGTGATCTATGTGATCATGGCTGCCGTCCTCTTAGGCGTGGCGTCCGGGATTCTCTCTGCGGGGATCCGCTTCAAACAGGTTTTTGCGGTGGTATGTTATGCGAGCCTGACCGGGGTGATCCAGTCAATCCTGACGATCGTGGTGATCTTCCTGAAGAACCCGGATGAATTCAACTCGCAAAACCCACTGGCGTTCAACCCAGCGGCGTTCATGGACCCAGGAACAAGTTCAAAGTTCCTGTATTCGCTGGCCACCTCGCTCGACCTTTTTTACATTTGGACGA
>Ga0371490_1000537_pt1 | contig 25027 bp, 22 predicted proteins | sample MB2SIPfraction_FD_207959 | JGI IMG/M metagenome (GOLD analysis project Ga0371490, IMG submission 207959) | Lab enriched peat soil microbial communities from McLean, Ithaca, NY, United States - MB28FN SIP fraction | ecosystem: Environmental > Terrestrial > Soil > Wetlands > Peat | place: USA... | reverse complement strand
CCTGGTTCGCCATCTGCCGTGTGACCTGATATGTTCAGGGAGGAAACATTCCGCCCATCATGAACCCTCCATAGGTCGATCTCGAGCATGCTGAAGCGCTGGCGAATCCGGATATTGCTGTTTTTGGCCGTCCTCGGCCCCGGTTTTATTACCGCCAACGTTGACAACGACTCGGGCGGAATCTTCACCTACTCCCAGGCTGGCGCTCAATACGGTTACACCCTGCTGTGGACCATGCTCCCCATCACCATCGCTCTGATTGTGGTGCAGGAGATGTGCGCCCGCATGGGCGTGGTCACCGGCAAAGGCCTCAGCGACCTGATTCGCGAGGAGTTCGGGCTCCGCCTCACCTTTGTCCTCATGGTGCTGCTGGTCATCGTTAACTTCACCAATGTGGTCACCGAGTTCATCGGCATCGCCGGCTCCATGGGGCTCTTCCACATCCCCAAGTTTCTCTCCGTGCCCATCTGCGCGGCGCTCGTTTGGGCACTGGTCTTCCGGGGCGACTACAAAAGCACGGAGAAGGTCTTCCTTCTCGCGTCCCTGGTCTACATTTCCTACATCTTTGCCGGGGTGCTCTCGCAACCCGACTGGCGCCAGGCGTTGGTGGCTACCGTCAAGCTGCCGGAAAAGTCCGTCTGGCGCGACAAGGCCTACATCTATATGGCCATCGGCATCGTGGGCACCACCATCGCCCCGTGGATGCAGTTCTACCTGCAGTCGTCGATCGTGGAAAAGGGCATCCGCCCCAAGGATTACGCGGCCTCCCGGCTGGACGTGATCGTGGGCAGCTTTTTCACCGACATTGTGGCGTGGTTCATCGTAGTGGCCTGCGCCGCCACGCTCTACGTGCACGGCATGGGAGCCATCCAGGTGGCGGCCGACGCAGCTGAAGCCATGCGCCCCTTGGCCGGTGTCTACGCCTTCATCCTGTTCGCCTTCGGCCTCTTCAACGCCTCGCTCTTTGCCGCCTCCATTCTGCCCCTTTCTACGGCCTACACCGTCTGCGAAGGCCTCGGGCTGGAGTCGGGCGTGGACAAGAGCTACAAGGAAGCGCCGTTCTTCTACTGGCTCTACACCCTGCTGATTGCCGGCGGCGCGCTCACCGTGCTGCTGCTGCCCGATGCCCAGCTGATCAACATGGCCATCCTCTCGCAGGTACTGAATGGCGTACTGCTGCCGGTCATCATTATTCTGATGCTGCTGTTGATCAACCGCTCCGACCTGATGGGCGAGTTCAAGAACTCGCGGCTGTGGAACATCATTGCCTGGGCCACCAGCATCATCGTCATCGGCATGACCCTGGTGATGCTCTGGGGCATGATGCCCGGCCATTGAGCAAAAATCCCTTCTTTTGGTACGCAACGTCCCGCAGTAGAATGGGTTCGCAGCAATAGGCCATTTGCAGCCGCAGGATGTGTATGCCTTTCGCGCGGTGCGTGGGGCCAAGTGCATAGGGCCGCTTCCAGAAGGAACCGGGCAGGCCAAGGCCTGGAAGGGAGATTCGCGTATGTACGGTTTTCGCGGCATGCTTCTTGTGCCATTTCTTGCCAGCACAACGCTTTTGATGGGGCAGCAGGCGCTGCCGGTACCCACGATTCGCGCCCAGTCGGAACTGGTCGTGGTCGATGTCACGGTGACCGACGCGCACGGCAGTCCCATCCACGGCCTCACGCAGTCCGATTTCACCGTATCCGAAGATGGACGCCCGCAGGCCATTAAAGACTTCGAGGCGCACACGGCAAACGCCGCTCCCGCCCAGCCCGCGCCCTTGCCCAAGCTGCCTCCGGGCACTTTCACCAATCAACCCACTGCTCCGGACAACGGCGCGCTCAACGTTCTGGTGCTCGACAAGCTGAATACCCCGCTCAAGGACCAGGGCTACGTCCTGCAGCAGTTCAAGGATTATCTGAAGTCGATGCCGGCGGGAACGCGGGTTGCCGTCTTCGGGCTGACCACCCAGTTGAAGATGCTGCAGGGCTTTACCTCCGGCCCGGCCGTGCTGCGCGGATTTCTGGAGGGCAAGAAGGGGCTGCCCGGCGCTTCGGTGGCCATGAACGACGCGGTCTCCGGCGACGCTCCCGGCTCCATGCCGATCACGGATTCGCTGACCGAGATGGTGGGCAGCGATCCGGACGCTGCGACCATGTTGGCCAATGTGCAGCAGTTCGAGGCCGAGCAGCAGTCCTTCATGTTGCAGTTGCGCGCCCGTTACACGCTGGACGCCTTCAACCTGCTCGGGCGCTATCTGGAAAACCTGCCGGGGCGCAAGAACGTGCTCTGGTTTTCAGGCTCGTTCCCGATTAGCATCCTGCCCGACGGCGACCTCGCAAATCCCTTCGCCGTGGTTGCCGACAGCGAGCAGGAGTTCCGCGAGACCACAGACCTGCTGGCGCGCAGCCAAGTCGCCGTTTATCCCATCGACGCTCGCGGCCTGATGATCAACCCAACGTTGAGCGTAACCAACTCCGGTTCCAAGTATGTGAAGAACCCGGGAGCTGCCTCGAAAGACGAAGCCAAGTTCTTCCAGCAGACAGCCCAGGAGCACGCCACCATGCAGCAGATGGCCGAGGCCACCGGCGGCAAGGCCTACGTGAACACCAACGGCCTGAAGGAAGCCGCGGCCAACGCCATCGAAACCGGCACCAACTATTACACCATCACCTACGTTCCCACCAACAACAAGCGAAACGGCGAGTACCGCAAGATCCAGGTCAAGCTGGACAAGCCGCAGGCGACTCTGGCTTACCGGCAGGGCTACTACGCCGACGATACCTCGTCCTCGCATCACAACCAGGCCGCCGCGCCACCGGCGCCAAGCTCCTCACCGGCCTTCGAACCCGTGCGCATCGCCATGATTCATGGCGCACCCTCTCCCGCCCAGGTGATCTTTGATGCCGCGGCGCGCCCTGTGGCCGGGGGCCTGGAAGCGGCCGTGGCCGACGGCAACAAGGTCAACCCGAAGATCAAAGGCCCGTTCCAGCGCTACCTGATCCACTACTCGCTGAGCCCGCGCGAAGTCAGTTGCCCGGCCAACGCCAACAATCTGCATGAATGCCATGTGGAGTTTGTGGCCAACGTCTTCGACGCCGACGGCGTTCTCCAGAACTACCAGGACAACGGCATCAACGCCGCTCTCGATGAGGCCCGCTATGCCAGGTTCCTGAACAGCCGGCTGGCTTACAACCAGGTCATCAGCGTGCCTGCCAAGGGCAACTACTACATCCGGGCCGGCGTCCACGACGCAACCACCGGGCGCGTCGGCGCTCTGGAGTTCCCGGTGGCCGCGGTGGCCAAGCTGCCCCCTGTGGAGGCACAGACTCGGCCCGCCGAAAAGCACTGAGAAAACCGCGGCCTCTGCTCGTCAAAAGCCGGCGTATCCGGCTTTTGACGTTCCAACCTGCCGGGCTGGCTGCACACCGCAATCCCGGCACGGAGGCCCGACGGGCCGAAGTGTTTTCGATCCGTTTTGCTCTCGAACTGGATCGGGTGGGTGCTGAAATTACCTTCGGTACCGCCGCGCACGCTCCGAAGTCATTGAATTCCACCAAAGAGTGCCACGAATTTTCTAAATATTCTCTAATCTTCGCCGATGCATCCGGTACGGAGATCTTCAGGATGCCATCTAACTGCCCATCTGCGTTTCTGCTTGCTTCGCCCGATCCTTCCGTTCTGAGCATTGTAGAACCGGTCCTGCTCTCCTATGGGGTCCCTGTCAAAATCGTTCTGGATGCTCAAGCGGCTCTGAGCGAGCTCACCGCCGAGTGCTCCCCAGCCTTTGCTGTCCTCGATATGGCCTTGCCCGGTATGGAGATCGGCCAATTGCTGGCGCATGCCCGCTCGCTCGGTTCCGATCACGATTTCCCGATTGTCCTGATTTCGGACACTGTTACCCAGGAGTGCTCCGACCGCCTGGTCGAAGGTGTCGTCGACGACCTCATCCTGCGCAGCGCGCAGCCCGGCTACTGGAAGCTGCGCATCGATCAGGTGCTGCGCACCCAGAGCATCGGCCGCGAGCTGGAAGCCCTGCGCGAAGTCAGCATGACCCAGTTGCAGACCGACCGGCTCACCGGCGTCTACAACCGCGAAGCCATGCTCGCCATGCTCTTCCGCGAGACCGATCGCGTGCAGCGGCTGAACTCCTCGCTCTGCATTCTGCTCTTTGACATTGACGACTTCGGCCACTGGAATGAGCGTCTGGGCGCCGAGGCCTGCGACCAGATGCTGTGCAAGGTGGTGGATCGCACGCAGCGCATCCTGCGCAGTTATGACGTGCTGGGCCGCCCCGGCAAGGACGAGTTCCTCATCATGCTGCCCGGCTGCAGCACGGTCAACGCCGTGATGCTGGCCGAGCGGCTGCGCCTGGATGTCTTCAGCAATCCCTTCCGCAGCGGCAGCGATTGCATCCGTCTCTCCGCCTGCTTTGGCGTGGCGTCCAGCATGGGCCGTTCGCCCGTGGTGGTGCTGCGTGAGGCCGAACAGGCCCTGCAATGGGCCAAGGATTCGGGTCCGGAGTCGATCGAGTACTTTGGCGACAGCTCCCGGCCCACGCACGCCCCGGTCACCTACATCTCACCGAGTTCCGGAGACGAGTTGCTGGCCTGGTAAGCCGGCGCTTTGTCTTCTTCGGTGTCCAGGTCCAGGAACCGGACAAAAACTTCGTTCGCCAGCAACCGGCCCTGGCCGGTCAGCTGAACTCGATGTTGGTCGCCATCCATCAGTCCTTCCTCCAATAAGTGCTGGGCGACAACGCGTGCGGGGCCAACCAGCCCCGCACCAAATTCCTCCTCCAGAGCGCGGAACTCCACGCCGCGGTTCAGCCGCAAGCCCAGAAACCACGCCTCTTCCTGCTGCCGGGCAGCGTTGAGCCACGCCGTCTCGGCCAAGGACGCGCCGGCCAGGTAGCCGGCCAGATCGTCCGTGGTGGTTGTACGCAGCACCGCCGGCACCGGCGCGGCGCTCTCCGCCGCCCGCAGCATCGACGCAGCATCCACACCCACACCCAGATACGGCTGCCGCTGCCAGTAGCGCAGGTTGTGCACCGATGTGGCAGCTGCGCGGCTGAAGTTCGAGATCTCGTACTGGGCCAGGCCTGCCGCCGTCAGTTGCGCGCAAGCCGTCTCGTACATCGCGGCAATCGCCTCGTCGTGCGGCACCAGGCCTGCGCGGTAGCGGGTTCCACCGGCCAGCAGTTCCCTGCCCAGTCGCGAATCCTCATCGATCTCCAGCATGTACACGCTGGCATGAGGAACACCGGTAGCCAGCAGCCCGTCCAGCGACTCCTGCCAGCTTGCCAGTGTCTGCCCGGCCAGCCCTGCAATCAGGTCCACATTCAGGTTTGCGATCCCGGCCGCACGCAGCCGCTCAATGTCCCTGAGCACGGCAGCGCGGTCGTGCAGCCGTCCACTCCCCCGCACCTCGGCATCGACAAACGACTGCACACCCAGGCTCACGCGGTTCACGCCCGCCTCGGCCAGGGCTGCAAGGGTCGCGTCGCCAATCTGGCCAGGTGCGCACTCCACCGTGATCTCCGCATTCGCTGCCACGTCGAACTCGCTCCGCAGGCAGCTGAACAGCTCTGCGATCAGCTCCGGAGCCAGCAGGCTGGGCGTGCCCCCGCCCAGGTAGATGGTGCCCACCTGCCGCGGCAAGTGTGCGCCCAGCGCCCGGGCCCAGGCTGGCGCGGCACGCAAGTCGTTGACCACGCGGGTCATATAGCGGGCATGCTCGCTGGCCGGGTACACCCCCGAGGCAAAGTTGCAGTAGGTGCACTTGGAGCGGCAGAACGGCACCGAGACGTAGATGCCCAGCGTCTGGTGCAGGGAAGAGTTCATAAAGCGATTGTTGCACGCGTCCCACACCGGTGCGGCCAATGCCCGGGCTGGTACGTCATGACATCATGGAACAAGGAGCACGCGTTTGAAACTCTGGCCGCTGGCGGGTATTGCCGCCATGCAAACCCTTCTGGTTCTCGCCCATTGGTTCCTTTACCGGACCTGGATCGGCTTCTGGGGCCCTCTGAGCCCTGCCGCCCTGCTCGGACTGCGGCTGGCCTGCTGTGTGCTCGCCTTCAGCTTCATGGTGGCGGCGCTGCTCAGCTTCCGTTCCGCCTCCCACTTTGCCACCTGGCTCTATCGCCTTGCGGCTGTATGGCTTGGCTTCCTCAACTTCCTGTTCTGGGCGGCCTGCGCCAGCTGGATTGTGTGGTGGACGCTCTGGATCGCTCTGCCCCCCTCCCAGGCAATCCCGCTCCGGCCGTGGATCTGCGTGCTCTTCTCCGCTGCCGGCGTGGTAGCCGGCATCTGGGGCTTGGTCAACGCCCGCTGGATCCGCGTCCGCCGCATTACCGTCAAGCTCGCCGACCTTCCCCTCCATTGGCGCGGCCGCAAAGCCCTGGTGATCAGCGATCTGCATCTGGGCCATGTGAACGGTGCAGCCTTTGCCGAACGCGTGGTCCGCATGGCCAACCAGCTGGCTCCTGACGTGGTCTTCATCCCCGGCGACCTGTTTGACGGCGGCCAGGCCCACATCGACCGCCTGCTGGCTCCCTTTGCCCAGCTCCACCCGCCGCACGGCGTCTACTTTTCCTCCGGCAATCACGACGAGTTCGGCGACATGGACCTGTACACCGCGGCCATGGAGCGGGTCGGCATCCGGGTACTGGCCAACCAGGCCACGCTGGTCGACGGGCTGGCCGTGATCGGCATCGGCTTTGGCGACACCAACTTCCCCCTCCGCATGCGCGCCTTGCTACAGGAGTTACGCCCCGAGCCGGGCGTTGCCGCGGTGCTCCTGAATCACGTGCCCACGCGGCTGCCCATTGCCGAAGAGGCCGGCATCGGCCTGCAGCTCTCCGGCCACACCCACGCCGGCCAGATCTTTCCGTTTACCTGGATCACCCGCCGCATCTTTGGCCGCTTTACCCACGGGCTGGCGCACTACGGTTCCATGGCCGTCTACACCTCTACCGGCGCAGGCGCGTGGGGTCCGCCCATGCGCGTCGGCACCGACCCGGAGATGGTACTGATCCGCTTTGAAGCGGCGTAGGCACCCGCGGTGCGGCAGACCGCTTCGCGTGGTTCCAGCCACACCGTTTGCACCGCAGTGCATTGCAGGCAGCGGACCTGCATCCTGCTCATAAGGGCGAAGCCGTCTTCTGCGCCGAAGGCGCGTTTAGCCGCACCGCAGGTGCCTAGTTCCAGCGGCTGCGATCCTGTGGATCGTCTTCCCGGATTCGCCGTCCGTAGCCATCCACGCGCACCGTCTTGCCCTGCTGGCGCATGTACACCTCGAACTTGCGTCCGGCGCGGCGCCGCTTCCAGCGGTAGTAGTTGTTCACCAGCTTGTACCAGCTTTCGCTGATCCACGTGCCGAGCCCACGCCGTGGAGCCACCCACACATACAACACCGCGGCCAGCGCTCCGCCCAGCTGCGCGAAGGCGTAGACGCTCTGCTGGCCGAAGAGCATGGCCAGCGCCACCAGGCAGTAGATGGCGGCCAGGAAGCGCGCCTTCACGTTGAAGGTGAAGAACAGCAGAAACTCCACATCCCCGTGGATCAGGCCGATGACGGTCATCAGGCCGAACAGTCCGCCAAAGCAACCGTAGAGTGGTTGCGTAGCCACGCTCCAGCCGAAGAGCCCTGCCATCTCGAAGATCAACAGCGCCGCTGCCGCTGCTCCCAGCACCGAAACCACGTACAGGCCCATCACCCAGCGCGAAGGATGCAACCGCTCCAAAAAGCCCGCTACAAACCACAGCGAAAGCAGCTCAAAGAAGGTCGTACCCAACTCGCCGTGCACCAGGCTGTAGGTGAACGGCTGCCACCACGCGCCATGGACGAATACCGACGGCGTGAACAACGTGTACCCGGCCACAAACTGATAGAGCGGCCCGTTCAGGGTGCGCACCATCAGGAGGCCGAAGAAGCTGACAAGGTTGGCAAGGATCAGCAGGCGGGTTACGCCCTTGAAGTCGGGAAAGGCCAGCGGGGTGTTCTGCAGTCGGCGCATAGCGTAGATATCAGCTTAAATCGGCATGGGCTGGCTGTCATGTGCCTTCTTGGCTTCCATTCCGGTTAATTCCGCAAGATCGGCGCTTGGGGGCCGGATTTCGCCCCACATTGCCCACCGCCGGACACTTCCGGCCGGAATCGGGAATCTCATTTACCCGCACCCCCTTGACCTGAAGACGGGTTCTCCCTAAAACTAGCGATGTTGCATCGCAATTGTGTTGGATTACCTACCGAATTTGGATCGAATTGGAAGAGAGGAGGCTACCATGCCCAGCTGCCCGGAATGTGAAAACGAACTGGACATCGAAGTCGACGAAGTCGAAGAAGGCGACATCGTCACCTGCGAGGAGTGTGGCACCGAATACGAGATTGTCGGCGTTGAACCGCTCGAACTGTCCCGCGTCGACGACGACCTCGACGAAGACGACGAGTTGTATGATGAGGATGAGGAGGAAGACGAAGAGTGAAGCCCTACCGTACTGGATACCTTGTCGCGGCCATCGCTGTGACTTTGAGCTTGCTGGGAGTGCCCGCGCTGAAGCCGGGGTGCTCCGCCGTAGCTCACGCACAGGACTCGACGCCGCGTACCGTTTCCGGCGCGGTTCTGGATGCCACTGGCCAACCGGTGATTGGCGCCACGGTGTTCCTCAAGAACCTCAAGACCAAATCGATTCGCAGCTTCACCTCGGTGGAGATGGGCCACTACTACTTTGCTCAGGTCAGCAAGCTGGAAGACTATGAGCTGTGGGCGGAAAAGGGCGAAAAAAAATCCGCCGTCAAGTCCATCAGCACCTGGGATACCCGCCCCACGCTGGTCACCGATCTGAAATTGAAATAACCGGGCCTGCTTCCAATTGCTTTGAAAAGGCGTCTCCCCACGGAGACGCCTTTTTTAGTTTTCCATCCCTGCAGCTTCCTCCCGATTGCAAACCTGTGCAACTGCGTTTTCCTGCGCTGCGACTGCACACATCCGCACCGGGCTGCTTCTGTGCTCGCACCGCATCTGCAATGGTTGCCTTCAATCCAATTCGCTGCGGGTGTTAGCCTCAAAAGTGAAATGGCACTGGAGACGCGGGTTGATTTTATTGTGATGGGCGCAGGCGTGGCCGGGCTGCGCGCGGCTGTGGAGTTGGCGCGCCACGGCCAGGTACTGGTGGTCACCAAGGAAGCGCTGGCCGAGTCCAACACTCATTATGCGCAGGGTGGCATTGCTGTAGCCATGGAGGGCCCGGAAGATGTTGCACTGCATCTGGACGACACGCTCCGCGCCGGCGCCGGACTGGTTCGCCCGGAAGCGGCGGAAGCCCTGGTCCGCGAAGGTCCGCTGCGTGTGGCCGAGCTCATCGAGTGGGGCGCAAACTTCGACACGGAAAACGGCCAACTGGTCCGCACCCGCGAAGGCGCACACTCGCTCAACCGCATTCTGCACGCTCATGGCGATGCTACGGGTGCGGAGATCGGCCGCGCTCTGGCTGCCTTTGCCTGCGCTCACAAGCGCATCCGCTTTGCCGAATGGACCCGCGTAGCCGCGCTGGTCACCGCTGGCGCGCGCGTGGTGGGCGTCGACCTGGCTCCCGCCGCCGAGCGCACCCGCGACGACGAACCCTATCGCGTTCTGGCGCGCGCGGTGCTCATCGCCGCCGGCGGCGCCGGCCAGGTGTACAGCGACACCACCAACCCCGCCGTAGCCACCGGCGACGGCATTGCCCTGGCCAGCCAGGCCGGAGCCGCGCTCTCCGACATGGAGTTCTACCAGTTCCATCCCACCGCCTTCTCGCACGCCGGCGCACCACGTTTTCTGCTTTCGGAGGCGCTGCGCGGCGAGGGCGCATGGCTGCGGAATGACCGCGAAGAACGCTTCATGCCTCCGCTCCATGACCTGGCCGAGCTGGCTCCGCGCGATGTGGTGGCCCGCGCCATTGCCCGCGAAGGCATGGCGGCTGACGGCAGCGCTCGCCCCGTCTTCCTCGACATGCGCCACGTCACCGGCATCGATCTGAAGCAGCGCTTCCCCGGCATCAGCGAGTTTCTTGCGCACTACAACCTCGATCTGGCTCGCGACCTCATTCCTGTGCGTCCCGCGGCCCATTACCTGATGGGCGGGATTGCCACCGATCTCGATGGCCGCACCAGCGTCCCCGGCCTCTACGCCGCGGGCGAGGCTGCCTGCACCGGGGTCCATGGCGCCAATCGCCTAGCCTCGAATTCGCTCCTCGAAGGCCTTGTCTTCGGCGCGCGCGCAGCTCTGGCCATGCTCCATGACGATCTGGATTTCGCTGCGCCCGGCCTTCCCGAACTCGTCGCCCATCCCCTCTCGCCGGCTGATGAAGCGCGCGTGGAAGAGCTCATCGCCCAACTGCAAGCGTCCATGTGGACCTGCGCCGGGCTCCTGCGCGACGGCGCACTGCTCACCCGCGGCGAGGGATTTCGCGCCAAGGTGGAGGCCCAACTCAGCGAGCTCGCAACCGGCGGCCGGATGAGCCGCCGCCTGGCTGAAGCGCTCTCGCTCACCCGCGTCGCCGAGTCGATTTTGAAGTCTGCTCTGGCCCGCACCGAGAGCCGCGGCGCGCACTTCCGCAGCGACTATCCCACGCGCGACGACGCCCACTTCCAGAAGCACTCCGTCTTCCACAACGGCTCGGTACGCTTCGAATAAGGCCGCAAGGCAGATAGCACAATCTGAATGAGTCTCCCTTGTGGAGGATCTTTCAGATTTGGAGTAGAATCTGGTCAGATAGTCAGATTGGAGGCCGCCATGGGTTCCACTTCCACCCCGCGCCGCATCCCAACTCGAAACAGCTTGCCGCTGGAGCAGTGGAAGCTGGAAGACGCCAAGGCGCGCTTCAGTGAGGTGGTGCGCCGCGCGGCCGAGACCGGCCCGCAGCTGATCACCGTACGCGGACGCGAAGCCGCTGTCATCCTCACTGCCGAGCAATACCGCCAGCTGGCCCCGAAGCCAAAGAACCACGTCCCCTTCGTGCGCTTCCTGCAGAAGCTTGGCCTGGACCAGATCGAACCCGAGCGCGAGCAGGACCGCGGCCGGGAGATTGCGTTGTGAAAGGCTGGTTGCTGGACACCAACGTGATCGCCGAAGTCAGCGGCGCACGACCCAATCCCCGGGTCCTCGCGTGGATTGAAGCGCAATCCGAACCCACGCTCTATCTGAGCATCCTCACCCTTGCCGAGTACCGCAAAGGCATCGAACGTCTGGAGCCAGGCGACAAGTTGCGTCCGCGACTGGAGCGTGCGGTTGCCTCCCTTGCCGAGCGCTTTGCAGGACGCGTGCTCCCGGTCTCGAACAATGTTGCCCTTTGCTGGGGAGCCATCAGCGGCCAGGTCAAACGGCGCAGCGGACAGGCTCCGCCGGTCATCGATACGCTGCTCGCAGCCACTGCCATCGAGCACGGTCTTTATCTTGCCACGCGCAACGTTGCCGACGTGGAGCAAAGCGGAGCCGTTGTTTTCAATCCCTGGAAGGACGATCCGGCGGAGTTCTGTTTGTAGCTTTCTGTCTTATGCTTTGGGTTCCGCATGCGGACCAGCCGCCAGCACCGATACCAGCGCGCACACCGCCAGAATCCCGCCCATCACCGCCAGCGAGACCGTAATCGGAATCTCCAGCCACTCCCCAGCCAGCATCTTGAAGGCCACAAAGGCCAGCAACACGCCCAACCCGTAGTGCAGGTAGCGCAGCCGGTCCAGGAGCGAGCTGAGCGCAAAGTAGAGCGACCGCAGCCCCAGGATCGCGGCAATGTTCGACGTGTACACCACGAACAAATGGTGTGAAACCGCCAGCACCGCCGGAATCGAATCCACGGCAAACAGCAGGTCGGTCAGTTCCACGGCCACAATCACCGGCAGCAGGGAGCTCTTTCCCGTGTGCAACCGCCGCACCCAGCCCGGAACAGCCTCGGCCGCCGAGCCGCCCCGCACCAACCGGAAGGCCGCATAGAGCAGGAGCAGGCCAAAAACCCAGCTGATCCAGCGGAAGTGCGCTAGCAGCGTGAGGCCTGCCACAATGAACAGCCCCCGTAGCACCACCGCCCCGCCAATCCCCCAGAGCAGCGCCCGCCGCTGACGCCGGGGCCCCACCCCGAATCCTTGGAACAAAATCATGAAAACAAAAAGGTTATCAATACTGAGCGAGATTTCTACGGTATAGCCGGCCACAAACTCCAGGGCCGGCTGGCGGCCCTGCACCAGGTTGATCCAGAAGGCAAAGGCCGTGGCCGCCGCCACCAGAAACGCCGTCCCGGCCCAGGCGCGCAGAGCCGTCCGTTCCCCTTTTTGCCGGCCCCCAAAGACCAGGGAATCCGTTACCAGCAGCAGCGCGCAGACCAGGTGGAATCCCACCCACCACAGCAGCGGAACTCCGGCAATCGCAGGGCCTTCAGCCATAGCAGGATCGTATCGCAACCGGCCGTAAGCCGCCCGGTCGAGTAAACTGGTAGAGCTATGTTGGACCTTGGATTCGTAAGAGGGAACCTGGAGTTGGTTGAGGCCAAGCTCCGCGCGCGCGGTGCTGATCCGGCCGCTCTGCTGGGCGATTTTCGTGCGCTCGACGTGAGCCGCCGCCAGGCCATTACCCAGTCGGAGCAGTTAAAGGCCCGGCGCAACGAGCTGAGCCAGCAGGTGGGCGCGCTCAAGAAGGCCGGTCAGGACGCTACCGCCGTCATGGAAGAAACCCGCGCCCTGAAGGAAAGGCTCGACGAGCTCGATAAAGCCGCTACGGAGTTCGACGACAAGATGCGGCAGGCGCTCTCGCGCATCCCCAACCTGACCCGCGACGAGGTCCCCACCGGCCTGAGCGAGGCGGATAATTCCGTCGTCAAGCTGTGGGGCGAGCCAAAAAAAAATAATTTTGAGCCCAAGCCCCACTGGGAAGTGGGCGAAGCCCTCGGCATTCTGGACCAGGAGCGCGCCGCTAAGCTGAGCGGTGCGCGTTTTGCCGTCTACATGGGCGCAGGCGCGCGGCTGGAGCGCGCTCTGATCAGCTTCATGCTCGATCTGCACACCCAGAAGCACGGCTACACCGAGGTGCTGCCGCCCTTCATGGTCAACTCCAAGTCGCTGTTCGGCACCGGCCAGCTGCCCAAGTTCGCGGAAGACCTCTTCCGCTGCTCCGACGCCGACGCCGATGCCGCCGCCAACGGCGAATTCAAGGACAACGACCACTGGCTGATCCCCACCGCCGAGGTCCCGGTCACCAACCTCTATCGCGACGAGATTCTGGACGAAGAGCGGCTGCCAATCTGCCTGACGGCTTACACGCCCTGCTTCCGCGCCGAGGCTGGTGCGGCCGGCCGCGATACGCGGGGCATCATCCGCCAACATCAGTTCCAGAAGGTCGAGCTGGTCAAGTTCACCCGCCCCGATGAATCCGAAGCCGAGCACGAAAAGCTCACCCGCGACGCCGAAGAGATTCTCGAAGCCCTCGAGCTGCCCTATCGCCGCATGCTGCTCTGCACCGGCGACACCGGCTTCTCCAGCGCCAAGACCTTCGATCTGGAAGTCTGGCTGCCGGGCCAGGGTCTCTATCGCGAGATCAGCTCCTGCTCCAACTTTGACGACTTCCAGGCCCGCCGCGCCAACATCCGCTACCGCGCCGCCGGCGCCAAGGCCAAGCCCGAGTTTGTGCACACGCTGAACGGCAGCGGTCTGGCCGTGGGCCGCACCTGGCTGGCCATCCTGGAGAACTATCAGCAAGCCGATGGCAGCGTTCTGGTTCCCGCAGCGCTCAAACCGTACATGGGTGGGCTGGAAAAGATCGAGAGGCTGAAATGACGGAGCAAGCAACCGCAGCGGCCAACCAAACGCCGAAGCGCGGTATTCGAAAAGTCATTCTGAGCTACTTCTACTGGACCTATCCCCGCGGTTCGTTCCACTACGACGTGATGGTCACACTGATTCTGGCCTTCATCTTCGTCACCCCGCACCTGTGGAACTACGGCGACAAGCCGCAGTCCATTGCCCACCTGCGTCATCCCATGCAGGTGATCGGCGTGGGCGATCAGGATGACCCGCACATGATCGTCACCATCGATTCCACCGATGTTGTCGCCCCCGACGGCGCTTCGATCAGCCAGATGAAGAGTATCCTGCGCAAGGCCATTGAGCCGGTCACCGGCGACGCGGTCTTCGTGGATAGCTGGCAAACCACCATTGAAAATGGCGTCACGGTCTGGAAGGTCCGGGCGCACCGGTAGGACTAGGGATTAGGAGTTAGACGCTCCGCTCGAGCTTTAGCCTGTTGAACTGGAGTTTTTTCTCGCCGAGGCTGTCATCTTGAGCGACCGTAGGGGTCTATTGCTGCGCCTCACCCGCGATTCCTGCTTCCTCTCATCGCATGGCGCATCCAATAGAACAGGAAACACTATGCACACCATACAGAAGCTGATCTTGGCCGGCGCCCTGGCGCTGGCTTTGCTGCCCGCGCGGGCAGCCTTTGGAGCAGACGACAAGGATCGCATCCTGCGCAAGCTGGACGCTGCGGCAGCCAACTTCCACACCACCGCCGCCGAATTCGAGTTCGACACCATTACCACCGAGCCCATCCCCGACACTGACCGTCTGAAGGGCGTTGTCTACTACGAGCGCAAGGGCTCGGTCTTCCAGATGGCTGCCCACATCAACGAGCAGAACGGTAAGCCCGCGCCCAAAATGTATGCTTACTCAGGCGGCTCATTCAAGCTCTACGAACCGCTCATCGACCAGGTCACCGTTCTCTCCAAGCTCAGCCAGTACGAGAGCTGGTTCATGCTCGGTTTTGGCGCCAGTGGCAAGGATCTGGAGCAGAAGTGGGAGATCAAGTACCTGGGCTCCGAAGTGCTGGACGGCAAAAAGACGGAGAAGCTTGAGTTGGTGGCCAAAGACGCGAGTGTCCGCAAGAACTTCTCCAAGGTCACCATCTGGATCGATCCCGACACCGGCGTCAGCCTCAAACAGGTCTTCGATCAGGGCCCCGGCCAGTACCGCGTCTCGGTTTACTTCAACATCAAGGTGAACCAGCCCCTGCCGGCCGATGCCTTCACCCTCAAGACCACCAAAAAGACCGTCATTGTGAATAGATAGGAAGAGCTTCGGTTCAGCTTTTCTTCGATGAAAGGCTGCTCTCGTACTGCCCGGAGCAACACAAAAGGGCCTGCAGTTCCCGGGTGATCTCCCGGAACCGCAGGCCCTGGCTCCTTTCTCGGCGATGCCAAACTCTAGCCGCGACGCATTCCGGTAAACTTCCGCTGGCTGCCGTCCTCCAGATGGAATTGGCGAATCATCCCATCCAGTTCGTGGGCCAGCTCGCTCAGGCTGCGGCAGGCCTCGGCCATCTCTTCGCTCGCGCAGGTATTCTCGCCGGAGATCTGCGAAATCTGCGCTGCATTTTCTGAGATTTCGCCCGACGCCGCAGTCTGTTCCGCTGCTGCCGTCGCGATCAGATCGATCATGTGCTCCACTTCGTGCGCCGAGCTGATGATGGCCTCCAGACTGGAGCGCGCCTGGCTGGTCTCCACCAATCCGCTCTGTACCGCCGTGCCGCTTTCGGCCATCACATCGGCCGTAGCCCGGGTCTCAGCCTGGATGGCGCGAATGGTGCCTGCAATCTCTTCCGTTGCGCCCTTGGTGCGCTCCGCCAGGCGGCGCACTTCGCCCGCCACCACCGCGAATCCGCGCCCGTGTTCGCCCGCACGCGCCGCCTCGATCGCCGCATTCAGGGCCAGCAGGTTGGTCTGCTCGCTGATCTCCTGAATCACGCTCACTACCTTGCCAATCTCTTCCGAGCGCGCCGTCAGCTGCCCCATCCGCTCGGTTACCGTGCCGGCCGTCGACGCAATCTGCTCCATGGTGCGCGCGGTCCGCTGCATCACCGCGCCGCCCTCGTTGGCCGTCTCCGCGGCCTTGCGGCTAGCCGTCGACGCCGAGCCCGCATTGGTGCTGATCTCGCCGATGGTTGCCGTCATCTCCTGCACCGCCGCCGCAATCTGGTTGATCTTCGCGGTCTGAGTCTGCGTATTACCACTGGTCTGGGTCGAGCGTACGCTCAGCTCTTCGGCTGCCGACGAGAGCATCTCCGCCGCCTTGGCCACATTGGTCAACATGGCGCGCATCGAGTTCGCGGTTGCATTCAGCGCCACCGCCAGACGGCCCACTTCATCGGCCCCGCCGGCTTCCACCTCCACCGTCAGGTCCTTGGCCGCAATCCGCACCAGGGCCTCGGTCACCTTTTCGAGCGGCGGCACAATCAGGCGCGTGATGGACACTCCCACCACCACGCACAGCACCAGCACCACCGCCATCATTGCAGCGGCCATCCACACCTGCCAGCGCGTGGTCCGAATCGCTTGGTCGCCATTCTCGGCGCCCAGACGCATGTTCAGCGCCATATCCTTTTCCGCGGCCTCGGTGGCCTCCAGATATGCCGTACGCAGCTTCTTGTCGTTCAGCAGCTGCACCGCCTCTTCGCGCTTGCCTGCGTCGAGCAAGGGAAAGATCTGCTCGCTGCCCTGGAAGTAAATGTCCATTCCCTGCCGGAAGCTGTCGTACAACTCACGCTCGCCCGGATAGGAGACCCGTGGCGCATAAGCTGCCATGCCCGCGTTGTACTGCTGCATGATCTCCTCATGCCGCTTGCGATACGTCTCGACGCAGGCCGCATCCAGGCAGGATGCCGCCAGCGCATCGCCACGGCGCACCGACGCAATGGCATAGCGCACATCGCCCAGCGCCTTCATTGACGGAATACTGTTAGAAACAAGGTCGTTGACATCGCCGTTGATCCGGATGAACCCCACCAGGGCCGAAACGCCAAGAATCAAGCACAGCCCGCAGACCACCCCAAAACCAATCCCGAATTTGCGCGACAACTTTACATCTTGCAGCGATGCAAACATCTCTTTTCTCCATCCCGCTGCGCATGAAACCAGAGAGCTCCACACGCACCTTTCCCGCCAAACGGCATCTGCATCCGTAGCACCGGGGATGAACGAATTGCAGCGGCCCCGCGCCTGCCGACACTTTTCCTGCACTTCGTACCCTTCGGCCCTTCAAAAGCCTGCCTTTAGCTTCCCAATGTCACAAAAGATACTTTTGAGACCACCCCCGGAATACTTCTGCACGCAGCTGTAAATCTGTCCTCTTCTTGAACTCGGACCAAATTTGTCGTATATTAAACATGGATCAAATCAGTCGCCTTTGTTAACATTGATTAACAACCACAATCTCCATCCTGTACGCCGGAGATCTTTCGCCCTGCTGCGGCATGGCTGGAGGCATGTTTCTTGAAGCTTCGTTTTTTTATTTTTTTTGTTCTCGTCGCTCTGACGCTGATTCCACTGGAAGCGCAAAACTCTAAGTTGTCTGCGACTTCCACAGATTCTGCCGCCCCTGGGGCAGCAGTTTCCGTCACCGGCTCGGTCCAGGACGCCACCGGCGCCATCGTTCCCGGAGCAGAGGTTGCCCTACGCAACTCCACCGGGCAACTCATCGCTTGTCCTCCCTCGGGGGCCGACGGCCTCTACCGCTGTTCGGCCACAACTCCCGGCAGCTACACGCTGGAAGTCAACTCCCCGGGCTTCACCCCTTTCCGCAAACCCTTGGTGCTCACCCCTACCACTCCCACCCTCCAACTCGACGTTACCCTGAAGATCGATGCCGCCAGCCAGACCATCGAGGTCATCGCCGACCAGCTGACCGCCGAAACCACCAGCACCCAGCTGGGGGAAACCCTCGACACCCGCAAGATCGAAGCCGTTCCCCTCAATGGCCGCAGCTTTACCGACCTGATGGCGGTGCAGCCCGGCATTGTGCCGCAAAACACTGCGCAGCCCGGAGCCGTGATCATGACCGGCGTGGCTTCCACCCCTCCTTCCGGTGACGCCAATCCCGGCAACCTCTCCATCAGCGGCCAACGCGAAGCCTCCAACGGCTTCCGCGTCAACGGCGCCGATGTGGAGGAGGACGTGAACATGGGAGCGTCGATCCTGGTCAACCTGGATTCCATCGCCGACTTCAAGGTGCTGACTTCGAACTTCGACGCCGAGTACGGTAACTCCTCCGGCGGCCAGATCCTGGTTACCACCAAGACCGGCGCAGCCAAACTCCACGGCTCGGCCTTCGAGTTCCTGCGCAATACCGCGCTGGACGCCCGTAACTACTTTTCCACCGAACGCGCCGCCTACCGCCAGAACCAATTCGGAGGCGCGTTGGGCGGCGAGCCCTTGCATCGCGGCGTCAAGCTCTTTGCCGACTACCAGGCCACGCGGCTCACCGAGGGCATCGACACCGGCACCATCGCGGTGCCCACCGCAGCCGAACGCGCGGGCCAGTTTGCCGCCTCGGATCTGACCGGCTGCGTCAGCGGCAGCTATCTGGCTTCGATACTCTCCCAAAAGCTGGGTGCCGGCATCCAGGCTGGCGATCCGTACTCCTCGGCCTCAGCCGGATGCACCGCGGGCCGGGCGCCGGTCTTCAGCACGGCCACCATTCCACACTCTGCCTGGTCGGCTCCGGCCCTGGCGCTGCTCCAGTACATTCCCCAGGAAAACGCCGGCACCGGCCTGTTTGCCACCGCTGCCCAAGCCGAGACCCTCGACGACGACAAGGGCGCGCTGCGCATGGATTGGAATCACGGCCGCGGCACGCTTACCGCTTATTACTTCCAGGACGGCTACACGCTCGACAATCCTTATCCCACCGGCACCGGCGGCTCCAGCGTTCCGGGCTTCGACGCCACCTCCAGCGGCCGCGCCCAGCTTGCCTCGCTCGCTCATTCCATTCCTTTCAACGCCGCCACGCTGAACGAGGCGCATCTGAGCTTCATGCGCAACGCCAACGCCGTGGGCCAGGCTCGGGGGGGAGTGGGAACTTCGTTGACCGCGCAGGGCTTTACCGACATCGTGCCCTTGAAACCCTCCACCGAGGGCATTGAGAACGTGGCCTTCAACGACTTCACCATGGGTGTTGACACTACTGCGCTGGTCCAGACCGAGAACATCTACGAGCTCAGCGATGCCCTGTCGCGCATCTGGGGTCACCACGGCCTCAAGTTCGGCGGCGAGTTCCATACCAGCCAGATCAATACCCACCCCGACGTGGTCTTCAACGGCAGCTTTTCCTTCAACGGCTCTGAGACCGGCCTGGACTTTGCCGATTTCCTGCTCGGCACCCCTTCCAGCTACACCCAGGGGCAGGCCAACAGCTTCTATAACCGCAACCTCTACGCTGCCGCCTTTGTCCAGGACAGCTGGAAGGCCACCTCCAGCCTCACCATCAACTTTGGCCTGCGCTGGGACCGCATCCGCCCCTGGCTGGAGAAGTTCAATCAGCTCCAGACTCTTGTGCCCGGTGAGCAGTCGCAGGTCTTCCCCGGCGCGCCCACCGGCTTGGTCTTTCCGGGCGATCCCGGCGTACCCCGCTCCCTGGCCCCGGCCCGCAATAATTTTGCTCCCCGTTTCGGCCTGGCCTGGAGCCCTGCGGGCGGCGGACCTTTCAACAAGATTCTGGGGAAAGCTGGGACCACCAGCGTCCGCCTCGGTTACGGGCTCTTTTATACCGCTTATGAAGGCCTCTCAGCCGGCATCATGAGCGCCAATCCGCCCTACGGCTATACCTACACCTCCGCCGCGCCGCCACTGTTCACCGATCCCTTCACTGTGGCTGCCACCGGCGCCAGCGCCGGTCAGCGTTTTCCGCTGCAAAAGGTTGCCTTCGGCGCATCGCGCGCCAACCCCAACACCACCGTCGACTGGTCGCAATTCGAACCCCTGGTCGGCATTCCTGCCGTCGCGCCCTCCGACGTTACCCCCTACGCCGAGCACTGGATGATGAGCGTGGAACGCCAGTTCGGCACGGACACGCTGGCCCGCGTCAGCTACGTGGGCGCCGGCGCGCATCATTTGCTGGTTCTGGAGGAAGAAAACCCCGCCAATCCCGCGCTCTGCCTCGCGCTCGGTTCTGCCTGCGGCCCCTTCAACGAGCAGCTGGCCCGCACCCGCTTCAGCCAGGCCTTTGGCTCAGTGGAGTTGCAACGCAGCATCGCCAACTCCAGCTATCAGGCGCTGGAAGCCACGCTCGAACACCGCACCCGGGCGCTGGAGATGCTGGCCAGCTGCACCTGGGCCAAATCCATCGATCAATCCACTGGCCTGCCCGAGCCGGTGAACCCTGTCGACGCCGCGCTTAGCCGCGGGCTGTCCTCCTTTGACATGCGCCACAACTTCGTCGGCAGCTTTCACCTCGATCTGCCCGGCACTATCGGTTTCGGCCCGCTCGATGCGTTCACCCGCAACTGGGCCGTGGCCGGCATCGTGCGGCTTACCTCCGGCCTGCCCGTCACCCTGCTGAACAACAACGACACCTCGCTGCTGGGCACCATTCCCAACGGCATCAACAACAATGGCGTTGACACCCCGCAGTATTCCGGCGCCCCGCTGCACATCCGCACCAACCCGCGCGCCAATCTGCCGGTCTTCGCTGCCTCGGCCTTCGCGCTGCCTGCGCTCGGCAACCTGGGCAACGCCCGCCGCCGCTTCTTCTCCGGCCCCGGCATGGAGAACGTCGACGCCACGCTGGCGCGCCACTTCCTGGTCAGGGACGATCGCGCCCTGGAACTGCGTCTGGAGGCCTTCAACCTCTTTAATCACACCCAGTTCTTTGGCGCCGCAGCGGTGGAGGGCAACATCTCCAGCTCTACCTTCGGCCAGGCAGTGCAGGCCATGAGCCCGCGCCTGATGCAGCTGGCCGTTCGTTACCGCTTCTGAGCACCTGCGGTGCGGCCAGCGTGTCTGAAGTTGGCTGGGACAAGGCGAAGCGGGTTTGCCGCACCGCAGGTGCCCATTAAACTAAGAACATGTCCTCCTCCGGCCTCATCCTAGCCATTGAATCCAGCTGCGACGAAACAGCGGCAGCGGTTGTGGAGCGCGGCGCGCGGACGCTGGCCTCGGTGGTTGCCTCGCAGATTCCCACCCATGCCCGCTATGGCGGCGTGGTGCCGGAACTGGCCAGCCGCGAACATCTGCGCGCCGTGGTCCCAGTGGTCCGCGCGGCGCTGGCTCAGGCCGGCATCGGCTTCCACGATCTCGACGCCATTGCCGTCACCAGCGGGCCAGGGCTGGCCGGAGCCCTGCTGGTGGGCATCAGCTACGCCAAGGCGCTGGCCATGGCGCTCGCCAAGCCGCTGATCGCCGTCAATCACCTGGAAGGCCACATCCACGCCGTGCTGCTCCACGAGCGCGAGGCGGCTCTGGCCGCAGACCAACCCGGCCAGAATCACGCTGCAGCCGACGAGCCGGCGCTGGCTCTGGTGGTCTCCGGCGGCCATACCCACCTTTATCTGGCCCAGCCTGCCCACGGCAGCTGGAGCTACAAGCTGGTGGGCCGCACCCTGGACGACGCCGCCGGCGAGGCCTACGACAAGGTGGCCAAGCTGCTCGGCCTGGGTTACCCGGGCGGTCCCTGGATCGATGTCCTTTCGCGTTTTGGCGATCCTTTGGCGGTGCCGTTTGCCTTCGCGCAGATCAAATCCAAGGTCCACCTCGGCGGCAAGGCTCCCAGAACCAAAGCCGCCCGCACGGCGCCGATAGCAGCGCTCGATCCGCACTTCTTGTTCTCGTTTTCCGGCATCAAGACCGCGGTTTTGCGCTATGTGGAGCTGCACGGCCTGCGCGCCGCAGCTGTTGAGCGCGCTGCCCAAACGCTGGCCAACCCCAAACCGCCCCAGAGCCGCGAAGCCGCCCTCGAACTCTGCCCGCAGCCGGTGCTGGACCTGGTGGCCAGCTTCCAGCACGCCGTGGTGGGCGACCTGATGAAGAAGACCTTTGCCGCGGCCGAGGCGCTGGGGGCCAAACGCATCCTGGTCACCGGCGGTGTGGCCGCCAACAGCGAGCTGCGCACCCGGCTCACTGCGGAAGCCACAAAACGCGGCATCCATGCGGCCTTCCCGGCCACTGCGCTCTCCACCGACAATGCCGCCATGATCGGCGCCGCCGCCTGGCCGCGCTTCCTGGCGGGCCAGTTCGCCCCCGCCGACCTCTCCGCCGACCCGTCGCTGGCGCTGGGAGTCTAATTTTTTAGAAATTCAGGCTAAGACCCAGTCCTTGCTGATTGCACAAGCCATTGCCTTTTAGGCACGCGTGAGCCGAATCTTTTCCCACACCGGAGCCGAAGGCGTCCGCCCCACCGCAGGTGGTTGATACAATCAAGAGGGCCGGAAACGGCTGAATTCACGCGTTTCCGGGGCTTCAAGACCAGCATGACCCTCCGCCTTTTCAATACCCTCTCCGGCCAACTCGACGACGTCACACCCTCCGACGGCAAAGCGTTGCGCATGTACGCCTGCGGGCCAACTGTTTATGATTACGGCCACATCGGCAACTTCCGCACCTTTCTCGAAATTGACGTCCTGCGCCGTTTTCTGCGGCTGATCGGTGTTCCCGTCAACCACGTCATGAACATCACCGACGTAGACGACAAGATCATCCGCAACGCCGGCAAGGCCGGGCTCTCCATCGCCGAGTACACCCGCCCCTTCGAAAAGGCGTTTCTGGAAGATCTGGAATCGCTGCGGGTCGAGATACCGGAAAAAATTGCCCGCGCAACCGAGCACATTGACCGCATGGTGGAGCTGATCCAGAAACTGGCCGCCGAGGGCGCGGCCTACAAGGCCGAGGACGGTTCGTGGTATTTCCGTCTGGCGGCCTTCCCCGAGTACGGCAAGCTGAGCAAGAAAGACCTGAGCGGCATGGAAGACGGCGCGCGCGTGGATGTGGACGAGTACGAGAAGGACTCGGCGCGCGACTTTGCGCTGTGGAAGGCGGCCAAGCCCGGCGAACCCGCGTGGGACACCGCGATCGGCCGCGGCCGCCCCGGCTGGCACATCGAGTGCTCGGCCATGGCCATGGAGTACCTGGGCGAGAGCTTCGATCTGCACGGGGGCGGCGAAGACCTGATGTTCCCGCACCACGAAAACGAGATTGCCCAGAGCGAATCGGCCACCCACAAGCCCTTCGCGCGCCACTGGATGCATGTGCGCTTCCTGCTCGTCGATGGGCGCAAGATGTCCAAGAGCGAAGGCAATTTTTATACCCTCCGGGACCTTCTGCTCAAGGGATTCAAGGCGAGTGCCATTCGCCTGGCGCTCATCTCGGTGCCCTATCGCCATCAGCTCAACTTCACCTTCGACGGGCTGGTGGAAGCAACGGCCGCCATCGATCGCCTGCGCACCTTCCACCAACGGCTGACGACGGCCACTCTCGAAGCCGGTGAGACGCCGGAGTTGCAGAAAGCTGCAAAGCAGGCGCGAGAGATTTACTTTGCCGCACTCTCCAACGACCTGAACACCGCCGAGGCCCGCGCGCCCATCTTCGACCTGGTGCGCGCCGCCAACACCGCCATCGACCAGAAGCAGATGAAGGCCGCAGACCGCGAGGCCATTCTGGCCGTGCTGGCCGACTTCGATGCGGTCTTCGATGTGCTCGTGGATAAAGACGGCGAAGCCACCCGCGCCGCTCTTGCCTGGGCGGAGAAGGCCGGCCGCATGGCCGACGTTGCGCCGGAACTGGTCGCCAGCCAGTCGCTCAGCGACGCAGCCATCGATGCCCTGGTTGCGGAGCGCACGCTGGCCAAAAAGCAAAGGAATTTTGCCCGCGCCGACCAGATCCGCAATGAGCTGGCGGAAAAAGGCGTGGTGATTGAGGATTCGCGCGACGGTGTGCGCTGGAAGCGGAAGTAGTTCGAATCGAGTAGACTTGGGATACGGATCGCCCAGTTCCGAGGGGAGGTTTCCGATGGAATTTGAGATTGTCTTCGATCGCGAAGAGGATGGCCGCTGGATCGCAGAGATTGAAAGCCTGCCCGGCGTGCTTGCGTATGGGGATTCCAAGCTCGAAGCGCAATCGAAAGTTGAAGCGCTGGCGCTACGCGTAATAGCCGACCGGATCGAAAAAGAGCAATCCACCGCGGGCTCTGTACGATTTGCGGCCGCCTAGAAATCCTTCATCCGCCAACTAGGTCTCTGACCGGATGAATTTGCACTGTGGCATCACAGCTTCCCAGGTCTCAAAGTCGAGACCTGGGGCACCCAGAATGGTTCGGAATCATGCAGTCAGAGACCTAGTGTTATTGCCGCCCCCTCCGCCTCCTTCCTCCTTACCCTTTTCCCAAGGAGTTGGATCATGGGCATCTGGCCATCCACCAGCGCAAAGAAAGTCTATCGGGCTCTGCTCCGCATTGGCTGGCATGAAAAGCCGCGTATCAGCAAGAGCGGTTCCCATCTGCAGCTCGAACACCCGAGTTTCCCGTATGAGTTCACGTGGGCCTTTCATGAGAGCGATGAAATTGGCCCCAAGATGCTTGCGCGGATCGCAAAACGAACCGGATTGAAACCGGAAGATCTTTAATCGAGGATTGAAAAAACCATGGAAGCCAACGAAGCCCAGGAATTGCAGGAACACGCCGAGCACGGAGCCCACGAAGCCAGTCTGCGCCCGGTAGCCTTCACCATGAGCCTGCTGGCCGTACTGGTGGCCGTCACCACCGTGCTCGGCCATCGCACCCACACCGAGGCCATCATCGCCCAAACCCGCGCCGCCGTGGAGCAGAACCGTGCCACGGACATGTGGGGCTTCTATCAGGCCAAGAACATTCGCAACACCGCCACCGAGCTGAATGGGAATCTGCTCAACGTGCTCCAGATCGGCAACAAGAAAGCCGCGGAGAAGTTGAAAGCCGACTACGCCAAGCAGGAAAAGAAGTGGCAGAGCGATCTGGAAGAGGCGCAGAAGCAGGCGCGTGAGGACGAGGACAAGGTCAAGGAGCAAGAGAAGGATGTAACCGCCGCCGAAGGGCGCGCCAACCGCTTCGACCTCTCCGAGGCGCTGTTGGAGATCGGCCTGGTGATCACCAGCGTTACCCTGCTCACCCACCGCCGCATCTACTGGTATGTGGGTCTGGTGGCTTCGGCGGGCGGCATTCTCTCCGCGCTCTCCGTGCTGCTGCTCAAGTAAGCAATCTTCGGTTGCAATCAGGC